>Ga0210389_10001712_pt1 | contig 17696 bp, 11 predicted proteins | sample IncBWH28OmetaG_FD_160127 | JGI IMG/M metagenome (GOLD analysis project Ga0210389, IMG submission 160127) | Forest soil microbial communities from Barre Woods Harvard Forest LTER site, Petersham, Massachusetts, United States - Inc-BW-H-28-O ...
ATAGGAGACTTAGCCTCGGAGGCCAGGTATTTTCCTTTGGCGGATGAGAGTTGGCCGTCCGCCTGTTCGAGCGCAGCCGCACGGCTTACGGCTTTCAGCGAGTCCAGGTGGTTCTGCGCTACATCGTAGGCAGCCTGCGCCTGTACCAGGGCCGCGGCCGCCGTGTCGTAGTCCCTGCCGGGGATGGCTCCTTCGGCGAGAAGTTTCTTGCGCGATGCAACAATCTGCTGCTGTAACTCAAGCTGCGCCTTGGCCTGGGCCACATCCAACTCAGCCTTGCGGTAATCCTCTGGCACTTGCGCCTTCGTCTGCATATCGAAAGACGCCTGCGCCGCGGCATACTGACCCTTGTTGTCTAGAGCCTGAGCGCTGAGGTCGCGATTCTCCAGCACCGCGAGCAGCTGTCCGGCTTTTACTTTCGAGCCGCGCTGTACGTAAAACTCGCGCACCGGTGCGGTGATCTTGGGTGAGATGGCAGCCTGTGACACGGGGGAAAGAGTGGCGTCGGTCACAATGCGTTCAGAAATCTCGCCAACCTCTGGATGCTCGGCCTGCACTGTGACAACCGCTGCCGTATCGGCGTCGCCCGCTTTCTTGCAGGCCTGCGGAAATACGGAACAAAACAGGATGATTGCCAGCAAGATTGCGTGCAGGCTGACCGCAGGTCGGGAAAAAGAATTCGCGTTGGCGTTCACAAGGTTCCAGTCAGTACTTGCAGTCCTGCCAACGCGGCCTCGTACCGGACCACCCCGTCCGCCTGTGCAGTTTCTGCAGAAAGATACGCAGTCTCGGCATCTACGACTTCAAATGCGGTTGCTTCACCGGCCGAGTAACGAAGCTTGGTCAGCCGCAGGCTCTCTTCCGCGGTGCGGACGCTTAGATCAAGCAAATCCAGTTGATTCCGCGCGGCAACCGCCTCGGCATACACTTCCTCCAGCGCCGCAATCACTTTCCGCTGCGCTGCCGTCGCTGTTACTCGTGCAGCATCGCGCTTGATCTCGCTCTGCTTGATACGCTTTTGCGTTGAGAACCAATCCCACACGGGAATGTCGAGCGTTGCGCTGATCGAGTATCCCAGGTTTTGCACATCGTCGGGACCACGCTTGGCAAACTGCGCCGCATCGATGCCGTAGCTGAAGTTCAGGCCCAGATCAGGCAGATAGGCCGCTCGCGCCGAAGTCACTTCCGCATTTCCGGCTTGCACTTCGGCCAGCGCCCTACGTATCTCAGGATTGTTGGCGGACGCTAGTCGGGTCACGTCTTCACGACTCGGGAAAGCGGGAGGTGATCCCGACTTCTCTGTAAGGAACGGAGTTCGGGGGTCGGGAAACAACAGCACGGCGAGTTCTAACCGGGCTTTGTCCTTCGCCAATTTACCGTCGCTCAAGTCGCGCTGGCGCTGCTGCTGCTGCAGTTGGGCCTTCACTACGTCGGCATGTGCGCCTTCACGGGCAGTTTCGCGTTTCTGCGTCAGCTCAGTGAATGACTGCGCTTCTCGAAAGGCCTCTTCCAGTACATGTTCTCTGGTTTCAGAAGCGGAAACCGAGTAGTACAAGCTAACCACGGTCAAAATGAGTCCCCGGCGCGCGACTTCCAACTCCGCGAAAGCGCGCGCTGCATTGGCAGCCGCAACCTGCGCGTCAGCAAACTGCTTCAGACCGACTGTCTCACTAATGGAAGCCTGACTGGCGTATTCGTGAACCGCATTGTTCGCGATGAAGATGGGAGATGCCTGTGCCCCACCCTGGACGACTTGGTTCATTTGTCCGTTAGGTTGGGTGTAGAGCATCTGGTTGTGATACACGACAGATGGCAATAGAGCAGCTTTGCTAAGGTAACTATCGATGGCCGCCGATTTCTGGGTTGCCAGGGCGCTTGCGAACGTGGGCTCGTTTTGCTCTGCTCGATGAATCGCTTCTGAGAGCGAGATGACGGCCGTACCGCTAGGCTTCACCTCTTGGGCGAACAACGCATTGCCGGGACCGGCGCCGCTCATGAAAGTGAGCAGTCCCGCGATAAAACGAAGCAAAGTTCGATCCAGGCGGCTCATGCTTTGCAGACTAAGTGCGCAACCTTAAGATTTACTGAAGAGCAATCAGGGCAGAGAGGAACACTTCGAGATGCACCCTTTTTTGTGAGGTCGACATTGGATTGCTCTGGCGACCATCAACCCCCGGCATAAGGCGGGCCGGGTCTAACGGCGGATTCTCCACACGAACAAGGCTACAAAGACCACACCGCAAGCCACTGCTCCCAGCGGATCTTCGAGCATTCCCAGCACGCCCCATTCAATCTCGACCGACTTATGAACTACGAATCCGGCATAAGCCATCACAATAACAACCAATACGGCCGGACAGATCAGAGCAAAAACAGCAGTCACCGAGACGGCAAAACCAAATGAAACGAGGACTCTGCTCCCACGAATGTTGTCGCCGGATCTCAGAATTCTGCGCAGTGTGCTTCGCTGCGATTTCTTCGTCATCGCCATTTCGGAGTCCGCAATTCGTCACCACTATTCCGTTACGATCGATCACTTGCATTCCATCCAACGAGGCGATAACTGCTCTACCAGCGTCGCATCCTGATCGCCACGCGGTGTCGACGAGCAATGGAGACACAGATTTCGAACCATCCGCGCGTGAGTCGTAAAGTAAATCGCGAACCTTAACCTTTGCTTAAACTCACCAAGAAATGGAATCGCCTGCCCATGAGCCCACGCCTTCTGACTTATTCCCAAGTTCGAGCCGGTGATTGGCTCGCTGCAGGCGATCCTGCGTAGTACGGTCCCGCTACTGGGAGACCAGTCTCCCACCTGCGTTGACTCTCGTGGGATTCGAATCCGCCAGAGGACTCATGGCGCGTTGGCGGAGGTGGAAAAATGTGCGCTCAGCGATTTTTTCTTAACCAACTTGTCCGCTTTTCAAGCAGCAAAATTGTATGATAATTGTACGATGGGCAGCGGTGTATAGGCCTTTTGGCACTTTCCTGTCTTTGTAGAATCAGCAAGTTGCAGATTCTAAATGGGGATGAAAGGTTCGACTCCCGCCGCCTCCACCAATATCCAGATACTATTCCACAGGGTCGTAGTTCAGGTTTTGCCCGAGCCATCGCTCGACTTCTCGAACGCTCATTCCCTTGCGATTGCTGTAGTCGGCCACCTGGTCGCGGTCGATCTTTCCAAGGCTGAAATAGCGCGATTCAGGATGGGCGAAGTAGAGTCCACTCACGCTTGATCCGGGCCACATCGCAAATGATTCTGTGATCAGCATCCCCGTATTCGACTGCACATCGAGCAAGCGCCAAAGCGGACCTTTTTCCGTGTGATCCGGGCACGCCGGGTAACCCGCAGCTGGCCTGATACCGCGATATTTTTCTTGAATAAGATCAGCGTTGCTCAATCCCTCCGCACAACCATAGCCCCATTCCTCACGCACGCGTTTGTGCAGGTATTCGGCGAACGCTTCAGCCAAGCGATCGGCGATGGCCTCCGCCATGATCGCGTTGTAGTCGTCGTGCTTGGCCCTATACGAGTCGCACAGTTCTTTCAAGCCGATCCCGCTGGTTACCGCGAACGCACCGATGTGATCGGGTAGCCCGGTTTCTCTGGGGGCAATGAAGTCGGCGAGAGACCGGCACGGCTCGTTGCCTTCCTTGTTCGATTGCTGGCGGAGGAAGTGGAATCGTTCGAGCACGGTCCCGCGTGCGTTGTCCGCGTACAGTTCGACATCGTCGCCCACGGCGCTGGCGGGAAACAAGCCATATACGCCCCGCGCTGTGATGAGTTTCTTTTCTATGATGACATCAAGGAGAGCGTTGCCTTCGCTGAAGACTTGGCGCGCCTGGGCACCATGCTCTGAGTGTTCAAGAATCCGAGGATAGATTCCTTTCATTCCCCAGGTGTGAAAGAACGGGCTCCAGTCAATGAATTCCCGCAGCGTCGCCAGTGGAAAGTTGTCAAGCACGCGCACACCGGTGAATGAAGGCGTGGGCAGATCTTCCACACGCCATACGATCGGAGTCCGCCTTTTCCGGGCATCATCAAGCGAAACCACACTTAGTTTCGGCGCTGAGTGGGCTTTGCGGAGCGCCTCATAATCGGCGCGATGCTGCGCCACGAACGCGGACTTGCCTTCGTCGCTCAGCAGGCTGGTCGTAACGGGCACTGCTCGGCTGGCGTCGAGGATGTGGACTACCGGTTCACTATAATGCGGCGCGATCTTGACGGCTGTGTGTGCCCGGCTCGTGGTTGCGCCCCCAATGAGCAATGGCAACTTGAAGCCCTGACGCTCCATCTCTCGGGCCACATGAACCATCTCGTCGAGAGACGGCGTGATCAGCCCGCTGAGTCCGATCATGTCCGCCTTTTCCACCTTGGCGCGTTCGAGGATCTTTTCGCACGGGACCATCACCCCCATGTCGATCACCTCGTAGTTGTTGCACGCGAGGACGACGCCGACGATATTCTTACCGATATCGTGAACATCGCCCTTCACGGTCGCGAGGACGATTTTTCCCTGCGCCTTGACCACTTCGCCTGCCGCAAGCTTGGCTTCCTTCTCGGCTTCCATGAACGGAGTCAGGTGCGCCACGGCCTTCTTCATCACGCGCGCAGACTTCACCACCTGGGGCAAAAACATCTTGCCGGCACCGAATAGATCGCCCACCACACTCATGCCTGCCATCAACGGACCTTCGATCACCAACAGAGGACGGCCGAGCTTTACGCGAGCTTCCTCGGCGTCGGCTTCAATGTAAGTGTCGATGCCCTTGACCAGCGCGTGAGAAAGCCGCTCCTCAACCGTGCCGTTGCGCCATTCTTCAGCCTTCTTTTCATTTACCGCCTTGCCCACGCCTTTTAGCTTTTCGCCGTAATCCACCAGGCGCTCGGTGGCGTCAGGACGGCGGTTGAGCAACACGTCCTCGACGAGCGCCTTCAGCTCCGGCTCAATCTCTTCGTAGACTTCGAGCATTCCGGCATTCACAATGCCCATGTCCATGCCCGCGGCGATCGCGTGATAAAGAAAGGCCGAGTGAATCGCTTCACGGACCTTGTTATTGCCGCGAAAACTGAATGAGATGTTTGAAACCCCGCCACTCACCTTCGCGTGCGGCAAGTTGGCCTTGATCCATCGCGTGGCGTTGATGTAGTCGACCGCGTAGTTGTTGTGCTCCTCCATGCCGGTGGCAACGGTGAGGATATTGGGATCGAAAATGATGTCTTCCGGCGGAAACTCGACCTCGTCAACGAGTATGCGGTATGCGCGTTCGCAGATACGGATCTTGGCTTCGTAGGTCGCGGCCTGGCCTTGTTCGTCAAAAGCCATCACGACTACGGCCGCACCGTATTTCAGAACTTTCGCGGCGTTCTGGCGAAACTTTTCTTCGCCTTCTTTCAGCGAGATCGAGTTGACGATACCTTTGCCCTGCATGCACTTCAGGCCGGCCTCAATGACCTCCCATTTTGAGGAGTCCACCATGAAGGGCACTTTGGCGACTTCGGGCTCGCTGCCGAGCAACTGCAGGAAGCGCGTCATCGCTGTGACGCCGTCGATCATGCCTTCGTCCATGCAGATGTCGAGGACATTCGCTCCATTCTCGACTTGCTGGCGGGCGACGTTTACAGCTTCTTCATATTTTCCGTCCTTGATCAGCCGGGCGAATTTGGGCGAACCGGCAACGTTGGTCCGCTCCCCGATCATGATGTAGACCCCGGACTGCTGGGTAAAGGGCTGCGAGCCCGAGAGACGGAGTGGTTTCGCCTTCGCAGGCTGCGGCGAGCTCGCGCTGTCTGATTCGCTCACGCAGGACTCTCGATCTGGCCGGTGTAGGATGCCTCAGAGTGCGCTGTCCCCCACTTTCGCGGAGGCTGGCCTTCGAGCGCCTTCGCGATCGCCGCGATGTGCTCAGGCGTATTTCCGCAGCAGCCGCCGGCAATGTTGATCAACCCTCCACGCGCAAAGTCTCCCAGATAACGAGCCATGTCCTGCGGCCCCAGATCGAAGCCGGTTTCCGACAGCGGATTCGGCAATCCGGCATTGGGATAGCAGGAGATCGCCACGTCGGCCTTGTCCGAGAGCTCCTCCAAAAACGGATACATCAGATCGGGACCGAGAGAGCAGTTGAGGCCCACCGACAACGGTTTCACGTGCCGTACCGCGTTCCAGAACGCCTCGGTCGTCTGCGCCGAGATCATCGTCTCGCCGCCGCGCCCCACCGCGGCCGAGATCATGACTGGCAGTTCCTTGCCGTCCTTATCGAATACTTCACGAATTGCGACAAGCGCGGCCTTGGCATTCAGCGAGTCGAAGATCGTCTCGACCAGGAGCAGGTCGACGCCACCGGCGATGAGGCCACGTACTTGCTGAGCATACGCTGTCTTAACCTGATCAAACGTGATCACCCGAAAGCCTGGGTCGTCGGCATCTGGAGAGTTCGAGAGAGACACGGTCAACGGTCCGATAGCTCCCGCCACGAAGCGCTGGCGCGAGGTTGCGGCTCCAACACGATCGGCCCATTCCCGGCACTGCCGCGCCGATTGCTCATTGATATCCCAAGCCAGGCTGCCGAGAAACGAATCGTCGACGACTTTTTGATAGAACGCGGGATCCTTGCGGCCGCCGCGCTCCCGCGGATCTTCGACGAAGAATTCGCTCTGCGTGATGCTGGTGGCCCCGAAGGTGTTTGTCTCGATAATGTCCGCCCCGGCCTCCAGAAACCGGCGATGGATGTCGCCAATCATCTCCGGCTTCGTCAGCGAAAACAGGTCACCATTGTTCAGCAGGCTCTTCGTCGAGTCGTTGAATCGCTTTCCTCGGATATCGGCTTCCGTCATGCCGTAGGTGCGGATGGTCGTGCCCATCGCCCCGTCGATGATGGCAATTCGACTCTCCAGGATCTTTTCCAGAGGATGCTGGTGGATTTTCTTCATATCTTTTTGATGACCTTAAGCAGTCTTCGATTCGGCCGAACTAGACGGTATCTCCCAGAAGTAATCCTTTATTATAGCGAGCGGGCCGGATGTCCAAGCCCTAGGGCGTGTGATCACTGAAGTAATCGTGATAGCGTTAGGCTGAGACTTTGACGATAAAGCTCTCCACGGAGAATTGAAAAGAGTGCACACTACAGCCATCAAGTCTCAGACCGGCCGAATGCCATTTGTCGCGGCTGGCGCGGTCACGGGCATTGGGAGCCTGCCTTTCACGTCGATTACGTCGGCAGTTCGTTCAGTCGCCGAATTCTCGCCGGAAGTTCCTTTTTGGCCGCAGTTGCCCCAACTCTCAGAACGAGAAGGTATTGTCGGCCAAGGCCTCGGTATTGTCGAAAACTTGATTGAACCTCGGAACGAAGGCTACGGTTATAAGGTAAAAGAAGGCCAGCTCGATTCGGTGCTCGAAATTCTTCACCGGAGTAGCGGGGAGTTAACACCGGCAAACGCGGCAGGCTTCGGCGCGTTCGAAGAAGCGTTGTCATCTGGTATCTTCAGCTCCGCAATCGCCGTCAAGGGGCAGATCGAGGGCCCAATCACGCTGTCGGCATATCTGTTCCATAAGGGCCGGCCCTTCCTTTCCGATCCAGCACTTTTTGCAGCCATCGCCTTTCATATCTCGCAGATCATTGGCTGGCAGATTGATCACTTGAAACCCGCTGGGTTGCCTGTCTTGCTATTTGTTGATGAGCCAGCTTTGTGCCTGGACGCACACGTCGCGAACGCTGTTCCAGAGGAACAGCGGCTCAACGCATTAGCGGCCACGTTGGAGGATGCTCGAATTCGCGGAGCCTATGCCGGGCTGCATTGCTGCGCAGCGCGTCCTTTCGAGCGTATGTGCCGCGTGCAGCCAGACATCATTTCGTTCGATGCCCATGAAGGACTCGACTTGTTCTTTGCTGATTGGCACGCGCTGGACTTCATGCAACAGGGCGGCACTGTCGCGTATGGAATCGTGCCCACGCGGCCGGGAGTGAACGCCGTCGATTCGGCGAGCATCTTCATTCGCTGGCTGAAAGCCGCGTCCCTGGCGGGTGATCCCCAGAAATTTGCCCAGCGCGCGATGATCACAGCGACCTGCGGACTTGGACTGCTCGACCCGTCCGCGGTTGCGGAGTCCTTCGGCGTCGCGCGTAGCGTCGGCAAACTGATCCGGTCCCTCGCGGGTTCGCCAGAATTGGACGAGGAAGTCACTTTCGGAAACTAGGACAATCATCATCCTTACGGTTGGCTCTCGGCATCGGCGGCACGACGGCGATGTTCTCCCTGATCGCAATTCACATACCGGCTGCGCCTGAGAAGCGGGGAGTCTTTTCACTACATAGTTGGCTGGCTTGGAAGGGTAAATAACCGTTTTGCTCGCCGTTGCGTCCACTCCGACCTGCCTAAATGGTCAACAATTCTGGATTCCCAGCGTAGCGATTACCACGCTCTACTTCGAGCGCCGGGGGTCGATCAAGTGCAGAGCCAGGAGTGGTCGACGAAATCGTTGATCGGAGCACTACATTTCAGAATCCTGAGCGCATCTTCTGCAGATTTGCGCTGATACCGATATGACAATGGCTATCGGATTCTCGCGAGAAGTGGATATTGTCTTTCACCGCTTTGAATGTCACTCTCTTGGCGGAACGGTGTCACGTAAGGAAAAGCCATGACAAATCGAACGAGACTGACGGCATCTGTTTTTTCCTTTTTGCTCTTTTCGACGTCCATTCGTTCGACCGCCGGCTCTCAGAGCCATCCTCAGAATCAGCCGCTGGCCGATTCGCAAAGCCCGACCGGAGTCGTTTACGTCTGTGCCTGCCTGAAGACCAAATCTTGCTTCTGCATGACTGAAGCCAAGATGGAAGGGCCCTGCGCCTGTGGAACTGAAGGCGGGCCTCCCATGAAGCCCATGCCGCCAGACAGTGACTGGGCGAAGCAGAATCGGGAGGCGCTCGCGAAGAAGTAGTTTAGCTGCGAACTCTTTGAAGCACGCGAGCTTATGCTTGGCATCCACATGCACTCACTCATTCTTGCCACATTTCTCGAGATCTCTAGCGCGGTGCTCTCGATGTGCAGCGCCGCCATCCTGCTTTCCCTTGTCGCGCTGTGGGCTTCGAAAACCGATATCGCAAGGGCTGGCGGCCTGGACAAAATCGTAGTCTTGAGCAATTTGTGTTTCGCTGTCCCCTTGGCTGTCTTCGGCGCGGAACATCTCTCGGGCGCAAGGTTCATCATGCTCGGCGTGCCCTCTTATATGCCATGGCATTTATTTTGGGCGTATTTCGTAGGCTTTGCGCTGTTCGCAGCGTCTGTGAGCATTGCCACAAAGATTTACCCGCGCTGGTCCGGCCTGCTGTTCGGGATCATGATGTTTCTTTTTGTGGCGATGTTGCACATCCCGCGAGCTCTCGCCAACCCCGGAGACAGGATTGCCTGGGTGATTGTGATCCGCGAAATGTCGTTCGCGGGCGGAGGCTGGATTCTTGCGGGAAACGCCATGTGCGAGCAAGGCAGCGGGAAAAGCAGGAGCGAACTCATAACCGTGGGCCGTGTGTTGGTCGCGGTCGGCGCTATATTTTTTGGCACTCAGCACTTTCTACACCCGGCGAACGTTCCCGGAGTCCCGCTCCAAAAACTGACGCCCGCCTGGATTCCGGGGCGCCTGCTCGTTGACGATGTGACGGGGGCAATTCTTCTGGTTGCCGGGGCAAGCATTCTGCTGGCCAAAAAGACACGGATGGCGGCAACTTATCTCGGCACCTGGATTGTGATGCTGGTTTTGTTCATCTATGGGCCGATTCTGATTGCTGCGCTGGGCGATCCGAGCACCGACGTCAAGGTTGAGGGGATCAACTATTTTTTCGATACGCTGCTGTTTGCCGGAGCAATTCTCGCCCTGGCCAGCGCGACGCCGCGCACTCTTGTAAGCAGGAAGGATCAACCGGTGTGCGCCAAAGAAAGCTTCGCGCACCGTGATTCGTTGACGGACGCTGAGGCGTTCCGACAATCAAAGATGACCTAGGCGAAAAGAAATGTCGAAAGCATTGTGTCGTCGGCGCCATCAGATGTCGGAACAGTGCAATTCGAGTGCCGGTTGCATCACCTGAAAACAAGACCACGGCGTGTCTAATCGGGGGAAGAAGAAGCCATCGCCATCGCTTTGTGGCGAGGCCCTTGGGCTCTCGCTTCGACTGTCCACTTTCAGGCTTACAGGAAAATCTGAAAACGTCCTGCCCAACAGATTTCGTATCGAGCGAGTAGTGGCTCCGGATTTCACTTTGCGGTGAGCAACTGACGGAGCTTGCGAACGGCGGGAGGGATGTCCGCTACCGCGGTACCACCAAAGCCCAAAATGAAGCCAGGGCGTGGGACTTCGCCCAGATAGGAGGAAGAAAGAGGCCAGAGCCAAAGGTTCTGGCGGGCGGCTCGTTCGGCAATTTCCAGGTCGCTGTGCCTCCCTTTCGGCATTATCACAGCCAAGTGCATGCCAGCCTCACCCCCAAGTACCTCGACCATGGACCCGACTTCCCTGCTGATCTCAGCCACCAACGCACTCCGCCGCTCGCGGTAGAGAACACGCATCCTTCGAACGTGGCGAGCAAAGTGCCCTTCACGAATAAAGTCCGCAAGCGCTTCCTGATAGAGCGTGGGCGGGCCGATATCCACAGCCCGTCGAATCGATAGAAAACGATCGACAAGATCCCGTGGAACGACGACGTAACCGAGGCGCAAAGAAGGGAACAAGACTTTGCTGAAGGTCCCGATGTATATTACGCGAGCGTTCGAGTCAAGCCCTTGCAAGGATGAGATCGGCAAGCTTTCGTATCTGTACTCGCTATCATAGTCGTCCTCGATGATCCAGGATCCCGTGTTTTCGGCCCAATTCAACAGTTGGAAACGCCGCGAAGCACTCATGGTTACACCCAGTGGAAATTGATGAGAGGGCGTAACAAACGCGACCCGGGCCTTGCGACAACGCTTGATGCCAGCTGCAACATCGAGACCTTCCTGGTCAACCGGGACGGGCACGAGTTGACACCCCGTCAGCGCGAAGGCATGTCGCGCCAAAGCGTAGCCCGGCTCTTCCATCCACACAGAACTCCCAGGGTCGAGGAGCAGGCGAGCTGAAATTTCGAGCCCCTGCTGAGAACCGCCGACGATCGTAATTTGCTCCGCCTCGCAGTGCAGTGATCGCGCGGTTCTCAGATAACTCGCGATCGCTTCTCGGAGAGCCATGGATCCCATCGATTCGCCGTAATGAAATGACTTGGCGTCCATACTTCGGCAACGGCGTGCGACCAGGTTGGACCAGATGTGCAGGGGAAATTGATCGAAAGCCACTTGGCCCACACCGAATGCTCCCCAACCCCGAAGCCATGGGGCATGCTCAAAAGGGGGAAGGATCGAAGAGCGAAGCGAAACCGATCGAGGACCAGAAGGGGCCGACACCCGCGTCGCACCGGTTCTGGCGCTCGTGGTGGGTTGGTCCGGAAGCGACCTGGAAACGACGGTTCCCGCGCCCACGCGACTCTCGAAGTAGCCTTCCGCCAGAAGTTGGCTGTACGCGTTCAGAACAGGCAAGCGGGAAACACCAAGCTCCGATGCGAGCATCCGGGTTGACGGAATCCGCTGCCCGGGACGCAGTCTGCCATCAACAATTGATGTGCGATAGGAGTCGTATATCTGCCGGTGCAGAGCCTTCGGAGCCTTCCGGTCGACCGTGATCATTGGCAAAGTCCCGGAGGCTACTTTCTTCATTTCGGCAGATCATAATGGTTATGTCGAAATGCCGTCAAGTGGGTATTGCCATCAACCGGTTTCGTTCTAGGATAGGGATGTTTTTCGAGGTAACTCGAGTCCTAACTCGAAATTACTCAAGCGATGCTCATTCTACGTTTCAAGGAACTTCTGTTCCTTCCTGATCGGCGTCTCGGTGCGTGGCTTATGCCGTGTAGTTGCCGGCGCTGTCATCGAGCCCTCGGACGCAGTCAGAACATAGGTTGGGATCGACTTCTTGCTGGGAGAAACTCCATGATGAGGTTCATTCGCCGAGTGCTCGTCCTTTGTCTTCCGCTGTGCATAGCCGGCCCAGCATTCTCACAGAGCACAAATTCAGGTGACATTCGCGGCACAGTCACCGATTCGTCAGGAGCGGTGGTGCCAGGTGTGTCGGTCACAGTGCTGAACCTGGATACGGGCGCGACGAAAGACCTTGTGACCAACAGCGATGGTCTCTACGATACTGTGTCAATTCTGCCGGGAAACTATCGGGTCACTTTCACGAAAGAGGGCTTCGGTAAACTCGTACGCGGTCCGATTACTCTGCAAGTCGGAATTGTCACAGTAAATGGCGTGCTGAAGGTCGGTAAGATAGCTGAAACGGTTGAAGTCACGGCGGATATCCCCCTGTTGAAGACCGAGAGCGCCGAGCAATCCACGACCTTTGACTCGCAAACCATGGTGAATTTACCGCAGGTGGGTTCGAGTGGCCAGAATTGGGGTTCTTTGGCGCAATTGCTACCCGGCGCCTCCGGTACGGGTGGGAGTATGCCGACGGCATCCGGCAACTCCGGTGACCCCGGAATTGCGATCTCAGTGAATGGGAACTTGCCGTTTTATGACAACTTCCTCCAGGATGGAGCCTCCACCAATTTACCCATCAGCGCCAACGTCGACATCGCCACTTTTGAGACCATCTCCGAGCTGCAAATTAGCACCTCTACATTCTCGGCACAGTATGGGATCGGGGGAGCGGTTTTCAACCAGATTACGAAAAGTGGCAGCAACTCGTGGCACGGAGCAGGCTATGAATATTTCCAAAGCGACCAACTGAAAGCAGACAGTTATAACTTTTCGAGTACTCCGCAGCCGAAACCGTTTCTGCGCTACGACAACTATGGCGGAGCGATCGGCGGACCGATTGTCAAGGAGAAATTATTCTTCTATTTCAATGTGGACAGAATTTACGACAACGGCGGCAGTTCAACTCAAACCGCAACCGTCCCCACGGTGGCCATGACGCAAGGCAATTTCACGGGCATGCCCACCATTTACGATCCTTCCACTCCCATCGTGTGTTCGGGGAGTCCGCCGGTCTGTTCACGGACATCCTTCGCCAGCGAAAACGGTGGGGTAAACGCGATCCCCGCGGGGGTGACCTTAGATGCGGTGGCACTTGCAGCTCAAAAGTACTATCCCACGCCAAACACTCCGGGACAAATCCCCAACTCGGCATTCCCGGGCGTGGTAATCAATAACTACGCCTACACGTCGCCAAATTTGAATCCCTTCCATAAATGGTTTGGAAGAATTGACTACGATCAATCGACCAAGAACAGAATTAATTTCTCCATTACCCAGAGTGACAATCCCGGTACCAATACTAACTTCCAAATCTGCCCGGTTGACTGTTTCTCTGGAGATGTGGATAGGTACAATGCCCAGGTGTCGGACGTGTATGCAATCGGCACGCACTTGGTGAACGAGTTCCGGTTCGGCTACACCAAGCAAGGTAACTGGTTCATTCCTTACACCGCCGGCAAAGGATACCCTCAGCAACTGGGTTTGCAATATTCCAAGGGCGATGTTTTCCCGACGATCAACGTCAGCCAGTCACAAGCGGCATCCGGCAGCGGTGGTTCTGGAAATGTGTCAATCTGCTGCAGCCCCATTTTGCAGCCTGGTACTAACGCAATTTACATCGAGAATACGTTTCAACCATCCGATGTGGTTACGATGATCCGGGGCAAGCACATCCTGCATTTCGGCGGTGAGTTGCTCGATTATCAAGCCAACTATACTCCTTGGGGAAATTTGCAATCGGGGAATTTCAACTTTACGGGAGTCTACACTCAGCAAAACAACACCATAGGAACCGGAGGATCCGCTTATGCGGACTTCCTCCTTGGCGCCGTAAATAGCTGGAGTGCCACGAACCAGCCCGAGTCAGGGATGCGGATGAAGAGCCCGCAGATATTTGTTCAGGATGATTTCAAAGTCCGCCCGAATCTCACCTTAAACCTCGGCCTGCGCTATGAATACCAAAGTGGGTGGAGCGAGGTTAAGAACAATCTGGGCTCGTTCGATCCTACTATCCAGAATACCGTCAGCGGTACGCTGGGTGCGATGTGGTTCGCAGGCGAAACCTCACGAACCACGTTGATGCAACCCAAGAACGTATTGCTGCCTCGCTTCGGCTTCGCTTGGACCCCGATTGGCACCACGGTAGTCAGGGGAGGCTTCGGAATTTATGCCCTTACCTGGAGCATGGATGATTATGGCCAAGGGGTGGGTGTGGGCAACAATAGCACGGGTAGCGCCGCCGACACCACGGGCGGAGTCAGTCCAGTGGCCGCTCTCGACGGACCCGGAACCAATTTACAAACTGGTATGCCCCTGACTTACGTGGTGAGGAACCGCGTGTCATCGGCTTACAACGGGACAAACGTACCGTACAACGAATACAACCTGCCCGTCGCCAAGATGTATCAATGGACCGCGAGCGTAGAGCGCCAGCTAGGAACCAACATGGAGGCCGAGATTGCGTATGTAGCAAGTCACGGCGCCAGTTTGGCCTTCCCATCCGATATCAACCAAATACCCGTGGCGAAGCTATCGCCAACCTTCAGTCAAGCCAACACCCCGTATGCTCAATTCGGAACGATTCAGGGAAATCTCGGCGCTTCTGTTTCCAACTACAACTCCCTGCAAGTGCAGGTTAATCGCCGGTTTGCAGGGGGGTTGAGCTTCAACGGGAATTACGTCTGGTCGCACTTTTTAGATGACCAGGATTCGGCCGGATGGGGTGGCCGCGGCGGTACGCAGGTCTACCAAAATGCATACAATCCTGCTGCCAATTACGGCAACTCCAATTTCGATGTGCGGAGTGCGTTGAAGGGAAGCGTGGTTTACCAGTTGCCAGTAGGAAAGGGCAAAAGGTTTCTCAACAGCAACCCGTACTTGGATGCATTAGTGGGAGGGTGGCAAACCTCGGCAACCATGGTGGTACATAGTGGGCAGCCGTTCACCGTAGTTACAACGTCAAACAATGCCGCAGCGGATAACCCCGGGTCCAGCGCCTCCCAGTACCCCGATGTTATTGGCGATCCTCATCTTATCCACCCAACCATTCAGAATTGGTATAACGTGGCTGCCTTTGCCCAACCAACCGCCGGGACATTCGGCAACGAAGGACGAAACAGCCTGGTGGGGCCAGATCTCTCGGAGATCGACTTCTCTCTGGGCAAGAACTTCGCCCTAAGGGAGGGCATTGGACTGCAGCTCCGGATCGATGGGTACAACGTCTTCAACCACCCGAGCTTCGGACTTCCGAACACCGGGGTGGCTTTCGCCAATGGCGCACCGACAAGCTCATCCAGTATCACATCAACCACCATCGGGCCTCGGGCGTTCCAACTGAATGCTCGCGTCTCGTTCTGACAACTGGCATTTCTGGAAACTCATAAGGACGGCGGATCACAGGCGTCCTTATCCCTAGTGTTAGACGAGGGGCTAAGCTTGTCGACAGTACAATACTGACGTGAGGATAAAAGCGGGGCAGTGTTTGCCAAGCCGGAACTCACGGCACCCGAGTTTAAAGCGATAATGTGCCGCTGCGAACGGCGTTGCTGGCAGAAGGAGCAAAGGTCCCTCATCGCTCTTCCCCCTGCCACCACAGCCTAATCGAAATTCCATAGATCTCATCGCATCCGCCGCAAACGCTAGCGGCTCGGTTCAAACGACCCTATCGAAACCGCCCCGACGACATCGACCTATCATCCCCGCACTTCTGCTTGGGATGCTCCCCGATAGAAATATCGCTGGCGTGACGTATGATCCGTATCTCGATAGCCGCTATAACATGATAGTGACTAACGCCAGATGATTTTATATAATCGCGCGTCATGCCAACTGTCGTGTCAACGAAAGAAACGCTCTATCACGTAGCCAATCGAGTGGCCACGATTACTTTGAATCGGCCGGACAAACTCAACGCCTGGACAGCGCTGATGGAAAGCGAAGTGCGTTCGCATATGGAGAACGCCGAGCAGGACGACGAGGTCCGCGTGATCGTACTGACAGGCGCTGGGCGGGGCTTTTGCGCAGGCGCTGACATGTCGCTGCTGAGTGCGGCGGCGGAACGCGGAGTGGATAGCCGAAATTTGGATTCCCGGGATTTGGATGAGCGGGTCCGCGAGCAGGCTTTGCGCGACGGCGCCCGTGAAGGCGCGGCCCAGGATTTTCAGAAGAAATACTCGTATTTCCCGGCGATCGGGAAGCCGGTGATTGCCGCCATCAACGGCCCGGTGGTTGGCCTTGGTTTGGTGATCGCTCTCTATTGCGATCTGCGGCTCGCCTCGGACGCAAGCCGCTTCAGCACCACATTCGCGCGGCGCGGGCTGATTGCCGAGTATGGAATGGCCTGGATGTTGCCTCGGATCGTTGGAATTGCAAACGCGCTCGACCTGCTGTTTTCTGCCCGGACCATCGATGCCGCCGAAGCACTGCGCATGGGGTTGGTGAATCGAGTTTTTCCCCACGAAACCTTTCTCGCAAGAGTCCAGGAGTCTGGCCAGGAACTGGCTTCCACGGTAAGCCCGCGCTCGTTGCGCATCATCAAACGCCAGGTCTACGACGCCATGTCGCAACCGCTCGCGCAAGCTTTCGACATTTCCGTGCGCGAGATGATGGCGTGTTTCCGCACCGAGGATTTCAAAGAGGGTGTCGCACACTTTGTGCAGAAGCGTCCCGCTGCTTTCACGGGTAAATAGGAGACAGGCGACAGATATGGATTTCTCGTTCAGCAGCAAAGTGAAGGACCTGCAACGGCGCTTGCAGGTTTTCATGGATGAGCACATTTTTCCGAATGAGCAGCGCTACTACGACGAAATCGAGGGCAAACGCTGGTCGCCGCCGGCCGTAATTGAGGAACTCAAGTTCAAAGCCCGCGCCGCGGGCCTGTGGAATCTGTTCCTGCCGGATGAGGCGCACGGGGCGGGGTTGACGAATCTCGAATATGCACCTCTGGCCGAGATTATGGGGCGCAGTTTTATTGCTCCTGAAGTGTTCAACTGCTCCGCGCCGGACGCCGGCAACATGGAAGTGCTCGCCCGCTACGGCACCACCGATCAAAAAGAGCGTTGGCTCAAGCCTCTGCTTGCGGGTGAGATTCGGTCGTGCTTTTCGATGACGGAACCCGGGGTCGCCTCATCGGATGCAACTAACATCCAGGCGAGTATTGTTCGGCAGGGCGACGAGTATGTCATTAATGGCCGCAAGTGGTGGTCCTCTGGAGCGGGCGATCCGCGCTGCAAGGTCGCGATCTTTATGGGCCGAACTGGCACAGACCGAACTGACACAGAAAAGACAGATCGCTCGGCCGCGCTCCATCAACAGCAGTCGATGGTGCTGGTGCCGATCCCTTCTGCCGGGCTCAAGATTGAGCGCATGCTGACGGTGTTTGGCTATGACCATGCGCCGCACGGGCACGGCGAGATCACTTTTGAAAATGTTCGCGTGCCCATCTCGAACATGTTGCTCGGCGAAGGACGAGGCTTCGAAATTGCCCAGGGGCGGCTGGGTCCGGGGCGCATTCACCACTGCATGCGCTGCATCGGCGTGGCCGAACGGGCCCTCGAAACCATGTGTAAGCGAGTGCAGGCGCGGGTGGCCTTTGGCAAGCCCCTGGCCGAGCAAGGCACTCTACGGGCCGACATTGCGCGAC
>Ga0210389_10001714_pt1 | contig 17687 bp, 17 predicted proteins | sample IncBWH28OmetaG_FD_160127 | JGI IMG/M metagenome (GOLD analysis project Ga0210389, IMG submission 160127) | Forest soil microbial communities from Barre Woods Harvard Forest LTER site, Petersham, Massachusetts, United States - Inc-BW-H-28-O ...
ACGGGTGCGTAGGCACTACGAACGCTAAGGACGGGTGCGTAGGCACTACGAACGCTAAGGGCGACGGGTGCGCAGGCACTACGAACGCCGAAGGGAGTTCCCAAACATGATTCGCTTCGAACTTGGCGGCTTCCTTGCTTGGCTCAACCGTGGGTTGACTCTGTTCGCTCTGCCAGATCCATTCCTGGTCCTTGTAAAAATGCCGGTGAGTGGTATCGCCCATCAGCCCCATTGCACTAGCCATCTGGGACAGAGCCCCAACAACAATTATAGCGGAGATTATTGCTTTCATAATAAATCGGATGTTACTACGCTCTGCGCAGGTTGCGTTAAAATTCTGATAGTAGCCTCAAGATTTTAACGATTTTTGCGTCAAAACTGGCCGGTTTATCGAACCTCCGGCTTATTACAGAATTTCTATCTGTTGCGCTGGATTAAGGTCTTGCCGAGGGATCTCCCCCGAAATATGACGCGATTGTCATGATCTCAGCTTGAAAGCCTTTCCTGCTTGAGATCCTCCGATCCGGTATTAAGGCTCTGGATGGGGAAAGCGGTACTTGGTCCACAACGGAAACGTCGGCCTCGCTCGCTCACGGTGTTTTCGGCGTTCCCGCTCGTTCCTGGCGTGCTGGGCGCTATCGACGTTGCTACTCCCAGCCCAACACCCTATTCGAAACTGGAAGCGATCACAGATCCGGCCCGGTCCGGCTCGGAACTATCCCTGGTCGAATGGGTCTGCCGGTCGTTCGCGATCACTATCGACGGCCTTAGCGCGTTCCTCAGTCAGGTGCTCGGTCCCTGGAGTCAAAGCGATCTCTTTCTCCAAGTTACCCCAGCAAAACTGATCCTTGGCTTCCTTTCTGCGCTCCTCATCATCGTCCTGCTGCGTATCGCTCGCCGGATCTTGAAACGGATCCGTCGAGAGCCAAAAACCAGTGAATCGCAGCGCTATTGGATGGACGGACTTTTGCATGCGTTTCGAAAAGGCCTCGGCCTTTTTGCTTGGATAACCGCTCTCTTTCTCTTCGTTTCTCCGCTGCTCCCTCACCTCGCGATTGCTCTAAACAGCCAGGCTCCATTCGAAATAGCCAGCCGGTTAGCCGAGATCGGTTACTTCGTATCCCTAGTCGTTTTCGCATACTTCGCAGTCCGGCTAGTGGGCGGCTGGCTAAACCACTTAGCTCAACGCCAACCTCGGCGCTGGTACGACCCGACCTTCCCCCTGGTCGGGCAACTGATCTACTACAACTTCCTGCTCATCTCGTTCCAATACTTGATCGAACTGCTGCGTTTACCGGGCAGCGCCGCCGCAATTTCTTCCAAGGTCGTCTCCATCGTTTCCATCGTGGTTAATACCGTGATGCTGATCCAAATGGTGCGGGCGCTTGAAGATATCGCGATGGTCAGGACCGAGCACCACGGCTATGACACCTATCGCTATCGCGGCCTTCAAACCCGGCTCAGAGTTTTACGGCAACTGATCATTTTCGTTCTGGTCATCATCTGCGCAGCCACCATCCTAATGAACTTCGATCCGGTACGTCAGATCGGTACCGGATTACTGGCTTCCGCTGGAGTCGCGGGTGTCATCGTCGGTTTAGCCGCTCAAAAATCGTTGTCCACGATCATCGCTGGATTACAGATCGCGCTGACCAGCCCCATGAAGATCGACGATGTCGTGGTGGTTGATGGCGAGAACGGCCAAATCGAAGAGATTTCTTTGACCTATGTCGTGGTAAAAGTCTGGGATCAACGCCGTCTGATCCTGCCGATTACCTATTTCATTGATAAATCTTTTCAGAACTGGACCCGATCGAGTTCTGAACTGCTTGGCACAGTTTTCCTCTATGTCGATTACATGGTCCCAATCGACGAGCTTCGCGCCGAAGCCAATCGCCTGGTTTCTGAATCAGCGCTCTGGGATAAACGGGTCTTTGGCGTCCAAGTGACAGACTGGAAAACCGATTCGATCGAGATAAGAATCCTGGTGAGCGCCGCCGCCTCCGGCAAGCTGTTCGATCTGCGCTGCGAAGTTCGAGAAAAGCTCTTGGCGTACCTGCAGCAACTCGAACCGAGCGCATTCCCAAGAGTCAGAAACGTCGTCGCGCGTTCCCCCCAACAATCAGACGGACACCAAGCGGACTTGAGCGATCGGAATCAGGAATAGCCGCGAAAAGGCGCAAAGGCACAAAAATGGAACCGCGAATGGACACGAATAAACGCGAATGTTTTACCCCATCGGTCGGAAACCGTGGAGCGCTGCCTCGCTTGCGAGGCAGACTCGGTCGGAACCATGGACTCTATTCTTCCAACAGCGCAGGCGCCACCTCTTTGACCTCAGACCCAGATCAAACTATTTAATTCGGTTACACACAACTAGGACGGCGCACGACGGCGGCGAAGGTCGATATTGCTGTCCCATAAGAGCATGAGATCCTTCCGTCGATGGTAATTGAACATGATGGAAAAGCTCCAACGATCGATCCGTCGGCACGGATTGCGCCGACTGCGGTTGTCTGCGGCGATGTCACGATCGGCGCCGGCACGTCGGTCGGGTTTGGCGCAGTACTTACGGCGGAAACCGAACCGATCACGATCGGATCCAAGTGTGTAATCATGGAGAACGCGGTTTTAAGGGGAACAAAACGTCATCCGCTTTCTATATCGAATAACGTTTTGATTGGCCCACACGCGCATCTTACCGGATGCACCATTGCCGAGAACGTCTTTATCGCCACGCACGTCGCGATCTTTAACGGGGCTTCGGGAACCTATCAGCGATGAATCCCCGTCGAGCGCCACTTTCAAGGCGCACTTGGTTGATCGCCTAACGCAGGGCTAAAGCCCTGAGCTATAATGTATAGCCGCTTTGCGGCACAATTTCGGCCGAGTCCCGCAACCGCGGAACGACGTCGAGGCCCCAAGATTGCCGACCGCGTCCGCCTCGCAAGCGAGGCAGCGCTCCACGGGTTACTTCTCACCTTGAGATTGAGAGTGTACTTTGGCAGCCACTTTCAGCCGTAACGCGTTCAACGCGATAAAACCAGTCGCATCCGATTGGTTATACGCCTGAGTCGGGTCGGCTTCCATGGTCGCGATGTCGGGATTATAGAGACTGACGGGGCTCTTACGGCCGGCTACGATCGTGTTACCCTTATAAAGTTTGACCCGGACAACTCCAGTTACGTTCTTTTGAGATTCGGTAACCAACGCTTGGATGGCTTCGCGCTCCGGCGCGAACCAGAACCCGTTATAAACTAATTCGGCATACTTCGGACCCAGAGAATCGCGGATATGCATCACTTCCCTATCCAAGGTGATCGATTCCAGGTGTCGATGCGCAAAATGTAAGATGGTACCACCGGGAGTTTCATAGACACCCCGGCTTTTCATTCCAACAAATCGGTTTTCCACCATGTCGACTCGCCCGATTCCATTCCGGCCTCCTAACTGGTTCAGAACTTTCATGATCCAGAGCGGAGAAAGCTTAACCCGGTTTTCCTTGGTCTTGGTCACGGTTCCTTTGAACCCGAGACTGCCAAGGATCGTATCGATCTTTTCGTGACCAATCGCCTGGCATAGACCGGCTTCGAACTCTAGGTCAACAAATTCCGGCGTATCCGGCGCGTCCTCCGGAGCGACACTCAACTTGTACATGTCTCTGAGCTCCGGCGCGCTGGCGTCAGTCCAGGGGTCTTCGAGTATGCCGCTCTCGAAACTGATATGGAGAAGGTTCCGATCCATCGAATACGGTTTTTTGGCCGTAGCTGCGACCGGGATCCCTTGTTGTTCCGCCCACTGGATCATTTCGGTGCGTCCCGGAAACTCTTCGCGAAATTCAGGGAGCCGCCAGGGAGCAATCACCTGTATGTCGGGAGCCAGTGCCGCAGCGGTGAGCTCGAATCGGACTTGATCGTTTCCTTTACCGGTAGCGCCATGAGCAATCGCGCTAGAACCTTCCGCCCGCGCAATCTCAACCATGCGCTTGGCGATCAGCGGCCGCGCGATACTGGTGCCAAGATAGTACTGGTTCTCATACAGAGCCGACGCCTGGAACATCGGAAAAATGAAATCACGCGCGAATTCCTCCTGCAGGTCATCGATATAACATTTCGATGCGCCAGTCTTGAGCGCCTTTTCTTCTAATCCGTCCAGTTCTTCCTCCTGTCCGATATCAGCGCAAAAGGCGATAACCTCAGCCGAATAGGTCTCCTTGATCCACTTCAGAATAACCGAGGTATCAAGCCCTCCTGAATAGGCAACGACGATTTTCATGTAGGGCTCATGAATAGCCGTAAAGAACGGAAAATCAATTCACCACAGAGACACAGAGTACACCAAGATTGGGAGAGGAGTTAGATTGTTAGAGGAGTTGGGGTCTGGCAGGCTATTGGCTACTAATCCGCTGTTTTCCCCTGCTCTTACCTCTGTGCTCTCTGTGTCTCTGTGGTGAAATTCACTTTGGCTGCGTGATATGCGGCTCTTTCAGATAGATCGGTTCATGCAGGTCCACGTAGCTCTTATCCCGATCTACTAAGTACCGGGCATGAGGCAATACGACTTCGGCTTCCGCCAGTTCCGCGATCGGTGAGGTCACAAAAATACGCTTTACTACCGCTTTCGAGATCTCCGCCCCAATCTCTGCCCTGGGCACTAAACGAGGTAACTCAGCGAGCTTGCCCGCCCGGATTTCACCCAGAAAAAGAGCACCTCGCCTGGCGTCCCCTATTACCAGATAATTTTCCTCGGAATAACCGAGCACCGACGGACAGCCAAAGGTCCGGCAACCGAGCGCTAACTTCATTCCCAGGGCGGTTGCAACTGCCACTCGCAGTCCGGTGTACGAACCGGGTCCGATCCCCACCACGATCTCATCTAATCGATCGATCCCCTTGATGGTTGTGTCAGCTAAACTCGCTAGCTCCGCTGAACCTTGGAAGGAACCCTCCAGCACAAGCGATCGGTCCCGAGCCAAAACGATACTGCCTGTCGGGCCGGAATTTTCTATAATTAACCGGGTCACCAGCAAATCAGTCGTTCATTGTTTTCTGCAATCGACAGCGTCACCCAAATCGCCGCGCCTGGAATTCGCTCAGGGAACCGGTTGGCCCATTCAACGGCGCAAATACCTGGCCGGCTCAAATATTCGTCGAAGGCGATTTCATCAAGTTCATCTGCAGAACTGAGTCGGTAGAAATCCATGTGATAGAGTGGTAACCGGCCACCCTGGTATTCATGAATCAACGTAAAGGTTGGACTGGTAACCACCGCCTTTGAACCGAGACCGGCAGCTAACCCTTTCACAAACTCTGTCTTACCCGCACCTAAATCGCCGACCAGTGCCAGCACGTTGCCCACCTTGAGGTCGGGCGCGAATTCCGCTGCCACCTCACGCGTCACCTCTGCATTCGCGGCGATCCGTTTCATCTGCTCGAATTCTAGCCGCATTAGACTTGGGCGCATGTAGTTTCGGAGAACTCCGCTTTACTTGCAGTCCGAAGGGGTGACCACCCGTGGAGCGTTGCCTCGCTTGCGAGGCCGATCGGTCGGAACCCGTTGGATATGTCATAACGCAGAACACGTCTGTGTTGTCTACTTCTAATAAAACAGATATGCTGTCTGTTATGTATAGGGAGTCACGCAAACATCCCGCTCGTCAACTCACTGTGTCGGTGGGCAACCTCAGCACTATTCTACATGTAACGGCCTGCACTTTTGAGCGGCGTCGCACTCTAGCCTGCGAAGAAACCCACAATCTTATCCTAGATGCATGGACCCAAGCTCCAGATTGGACTGTTGGGCGCTATGTCATAATGCCGGATCACGTTCATCTTTTTGCCGCCGAAAATGAGCTTCAGGGCTATCCCTTAGGTCAGTGGGTTGCAAAATGGAAGGCACACGTTTCACGTTTGTGGCCATTCCGAAAGGAGAAGCCGATTTGGCAAAGGAGTTTTTGGGATCATCAGTTAAGAGACGGCGACAGCTACGACGTTAAACGGCTCTACATTCGGAATAACCCAGTCCGTCACGGTTTGGTTTCGAATTCCGATGACTGGCCTTTCCAGGGTACGCTCAACGATCTTTGGTGGCATGATCGTTAGGTAGGGGGCCTGGTTCCGACCGATCGGCCTCGCAAGCGAGGCAGCGCTCCACGGTGGCGACCCCTCTCGGCCTCGCAAGCGAGGCAACGCTCCACGGGTGGCAACCCCTTCACGATTATCGAAAGTGGTCGTAACCAGGTTTATTCGACGTTGCCCCGTTTCGCTCCGTTAAACGGCCGATCGGCGTCAGGGGCAGCTCTGGGAATGCTTTCTTCCAGTCTTGTTCGAGTCCGGCACCATCCTCGTCGCTCACTGCGAACAATAATTCGTAATCCTCGCCATCGGTTAACGCTTGTTCCACTGAACAGCCTGCATTTTTCGGTATTGCAGAAAAGTCGATCTCGAACCCTGTGCCGCTCGCTTTAGCCAGGCGTGGCAGATCGCTCCCTAGCCCGTCGCTCAAATCCATCATCGCATGCAGCCTGAAGTTCTCGGTCAGCCACCGAGACTCGGCTAACCTGGGCTCGAAACTCAGATGCTTCCCTCGCGAAGAACCTCCCAATCTGCCCGTGACATAAAGCCGGTCACCGATCTTTCCTCCGGATCGAACTACTAACCTTTCTTTCTCAACTTTGCCGGTTAGCGCCACTGAAATGAATATCGGTCCGGGAGACCGGGAGGTTTCGCCGCCAACCAGGTTAACCCCATAATCGGCCGCAGCCTGATTCAGGCCGGCGTAAAGGTCAGTCAGCCACGCTAATTCCCGATCTGGTGAGATCGCCACCGTGATGACCGCATCAAGTGGATCTCCTCCCATCGCCGCAATATCGCTGATCCCACGGCAAAGCGCCTTCCAGCCAACGGCGCGCGCCGGTGTCTCTGGCAAAAAATGGATCCCTTCGACCACACAATCCGTTTTCAAAAGTTGCAGATTTTGGCCGAACCGGACCAGCGCGCAATCGTCACCGGGACCAATCTCCACTCGTCCATCGAATCGAAGGTCGCGCGTTATCGCTTCGACAACGGCGTCCTCGCCGATTTCTTTCAGTTTCATTTCTGCCCCAACAGAACCAGGATCAGACTAAACGCGTTGAACAAAGCGTGCATGGTCATCGGCACCAACAAACTACCGCTTAGCTCGTACGCCAGAGCGAACACCGAAGCCAAGACTAAAAGTGGAAAAAAACTCGGCAGGTTTAGATGGATCAACGCAAACAGTATACCGGATAAAACCAAGGCAGGTATGGCTCCCAAGTAACGCTTGATAACGCCGTACAGATATCCGCGGAAGGCCAGTTCTTCTGTAACCGGCGCAACAACTACGGCGAGCAGGATAATCGGAACCCGCTGCGCCACCGTCGACGAATTCTGAAAAATCCGGATCACCTCTTGGGTATCCGTCGTCGTGTTCACCTTCAAAACGATAGAAGCGATGTAATCGACAACAAAAACCATTGGTAGGGCGGAGACCAAAAGCGCGATCCCCAGCAACAAAGATCGCCTAACCGGCATTCTATCCAACCCAAAGACGTTCCCGAGCTTGAAACCTCGAAACCAGAGCGAGAGCAAAATCGGCCCCAAAATCAGCGCCCACCAGATCAGAATGTTCGCCAGAAGCGTGAGTGTATCAACGTTCTCGACAGCTGTCTGCGAGACAGAACCGGTCGGAATCAGAAGTTGAGACACGATCAGCAGCACAATCATGGACGCCAAGACCAGATCAACCCAGGAAAAAAAACTCACTTGGACCGTATCCCCCCCGCCGGCATACACCCGTCGAAATAACCGGACGAACATCCCGAGGCTCAAACCCAACAGCAAGACCAGAGCGCAATAAGAAAGAAAATTCATCAAAACGGAATGAAACTACACCGGATTGACAGCCGGTCTACCCCACGAGAGGAACTGCAAAGGACAAAAGAGAAGAGAAAGCAAAAAGCTCACGCAAAGACGCAAAGGCGCAAAGGAAAGACGGGAAATCAAATTTCACCACAGAGACACAGAGATCACGAAGGTCCTGGGCTGTGCGAGAGAACGATCTGTTGAAGGTCACCTTGTTACCAGGGAATCGGGCCTCATTTTAAACTTTTACCTTCCTAGGCTTCCCTGTCCCTTGTGTCTTTGTGGTGAATACTTCTTCTATCTTCCCTTTGCGGCTTTGCGTCTTGGCGTGAGATTTTGTTTTCTTCACTCTTTCTGCTTCGAATCGATCCAGATTGTAACGGGGCCATCATTCACGAGTTGGACCGACATATGCGCTCCGAAGACTCCTCGTTGCACTGGCTTCCCCAGCAACCCTTCGAGTTCCCGGCAAAAATCGATATACATGCGCTCCGCAAACTCCGGCGGCGCCGCTCGAATAAATGAAGGACGATTACCTTTCTTAGTACTAGCGAACAACGTGAACTGAGAGACAACCAGCGCCTGGCCGCCAATGTCCGTCACAGACTGATTCATTGCCCCAGCCGCGTCAGGAAAAATCCGGAGCCGAGCGATTTTCCCCGCCAGCCACTCGATGTCTTCGCTGGTGTCGGCCGCTTCGATCCCTAACAGGACCAAGACCCCGGCGCCAATCTCGCCAACCGTCTTGCCGTCTACAACCACGGCAGTTTGAGTAACACGCTGGATGATGGAGCGCATCAAGAGAGAATAAGTGGAGCGCACCTCGCTTGCGAGGGAGAAGGGTCGCGATCCGTGGAGCGCTGCCTCGCTTGCGAGGCCGATGGGTCGCAACCCGTGGAGCGTTGCCTCGCAAGCGAGGCAGCGCTCCACGGATCCGAACTGGTTCGAGCGCGACTAATTGGCGGCTAAGAACGCCACGGTTCCTTCGATCACGGATTGATCCCGCAAAATCCGCCAATGACCGGCGCCGCTAGCAGGCACTAACGTGGCCCCTGGCCAGGCCTGGGCGATCGATTCGCCATGCGAAAAAGGCATGTCGCCATCGTCAGGATCATGAAAGATTAAGGCCGGGATCTCGAAATCCTTGGCCAGGAGCGGTACCGAAATGATCCCTGCAGAATATCGGGCTGCGAATCGTTCCCGCAGGGCGGCGCCCAACGGGTCGGGCAGTTCACGCAATTTAATGAATATTTCCAGCAAAGGCTCAACAAAGGCGACTGGTGCGAGAAGGACCACGCGCTGAGTCTTGAGCCCTTGAGCCAGGGCGATGGTAGTGGCGATCGCGCCCAACGAATGGGCAACCACTCCATAAAACGGCCCGTGTTGCTCATCAACCATCCGCGCTGCCCGGGCAAACGCCGGACCACTGGCGAAAACGCCGGACGAATTACCGTGCGCAGGCGCATCGAATGCAACCACCGAAAATCCGTGTTCCAGGAGCGCGCTGATCAGCGCAAAGAACTGGGCAGCTTTCCCCGCCCAACCATGCACTAAAAGGACCCGCCGCTCGCCACTCCCCCAGCGATAAACGGCGATGTCTTCCTCTTCATTTTCGGTCCCGGGAGCAATCACGACCCGGCTTAGCTCCGCCAGCCCCAACACTGCGTCTTCCCGTTTCAGGTTGCGCGAAGCGCGCTGCGGCCGCAGAAATTCCTGTAGTGCTTCATCAGCATCCATTACTCGGTAGGGATGAGCTCCCGCTCATCCGCAGGCAGTTGGCGCGAAACGCAGAATAGCATACAGAAGGACGAGCAGGAGCTCGTCCCTACCGCTCGACCAACTCCATCGTGCCTTTAAACTTACTCGGCTCTTCCTCAATACCGAATTTGGCCGTGTAAAGCGCCTCGATCCGTTCCATCTCTTCGTCGGTTAACGCTGGAGTGTCCGGGGCGGAAGCAAATTCAACGAGCTGTTTTTCCTCGTAAATATTGGGGAGCGTGGATGCGATTTGCCGGTCCCGCAGTAACCATTGTAAGGCGGCTTGGCCGAGAGTACGGTCCGGGCCTTCCAGGAACCTGAGCTGTTCAACTTTCTTGACCCCGTTTAATAACCAGCTCCTGGGCCGATGATTTCGATGATCGTTTGGCGGGAATTGGGTTTCGGCCGTGTAATGGCCCTCGAGCATGCCGGAAGAATGGGTCACTCGGATCAGGAACATGGTGTCTTTGCCGGCTTCACTGGCGGAGTCCTGGATCGGCTTGCCTGGATGTTGTTCCAGTATGTTATAGATGTGCTGTACGCTCGTGAGGTTGCGTTTTTGTATACACCGAACGCCTTCATAGAGCCATCCGATAGCCGGTCCCAGCGCCATGCCGTAGTAACGGATTTTTCCGACCTTCTGTAATTCATCCAATGTCTCCCAGGCTCGATCGTCATCCACCTGTTCCATGCGGATATTGTGCAACTGCAACAGATCGATTCGGTCGGTATTAAGCCGGCTCAGGGCTGCATCGGTCGCTCTCTTAATTGCATCCGGTGAAAAGTCTTGCGGGATCTCGCGTTGCCCGCGCCGTTCATCTCCGTGATGCACAAAGTCGTAACCGACCTTGGTGGCAATCACGATTTGATCGCGCTTATCCGGAAACGCTTTTGCGATCAGCTCCTCGCTCAACCCGTTCCCGTACGTATCCGCGGCATCAAACAAAGTGACCCCATGATCGAACGCTTTGTGCATGAGCGCGATGGCCTCGGACTCGCTAAAGTTGCCCCACCACCCCGTGGAAACGGTCCATAACCCAAAACCCACTTCGCTGACAGTAAGGTCGGTGTTGCGATACGTGCGATATTTCATGGCGTTCCCCACTATTGTTCGACCCGGCCCGAGCTGCAACCCGGACCGCGAACGCACACGAATCAAGGCGAAAGAAACATCTCAACCGCGGATGAACGCGGATTTACGCAGATGAAAGACTGGAACCGCGAATGGACACGAATAGAGGCGACGCCGAAGGGGTCGGCACCCTGGAGCGCTGCCTCGCTTGCGAGGCCGACGGTCGGAACCATTGGAGCGCTGCCCGTCTGGTTGCCGACTGCGACCAGAAAAAAGGTCCACGCGCACCTCTGAGCGATCAATGCTCTTGAGCACGTCAAATATAGAGAGAGCCGTTCGACCTTGGGTAATCCACAAAATCAGACGACGACATAGAGCGTGAATAGAACTTAGGCCTTATGAACGGTTGGCCTTGTTCACCACGGCCTCGCAAGCGAGGCAGCGCTCCACGGCGTGGCCGCCAAACTCTTATCTGCGTAAATCTGCGTCCATTCGCGGTTCCTATCTTTCATCCGCGTCCATCCGCGGTTGAGATGTTTCTTCGCGGTCTATTTTTCGCAAGAGTCCAACAGGGAGCGCAAGATCGCGACAGCAACTCGCCCCGCCGTCTGTATCGTATAGATCGACATAGGTTTGTCCTTGGGCTGGCTCGAGCAGGGACATCCAGGAGGTATCCGAAAGTATAATTGTCGGCCTTTTGGCAGTGGGAGTAGCTTGCCCCCACACCTGAACCGAATTCTGAAATTATGTCTGACGATATTAACAAAAACAAAGGTCCGGGAACGGACGCCCCTTCTGGGTTCGGTTCCTCTTCCCGTCGTGCTTTCCTATCGCGGCTAGGCTCAGTCGGTCTGCTGGCCACCACGGCTCCGTTAGCTAGAGCGGTCCCGCCGGCCACGCCGGACCTAGCCTCAACTCCATCTACCCCAACCCCGCCGCAAACCGGTTTACCGGTTACGCTACGGATAAACGGCGCTGAACATAAACTTCAGCTGGATCCGCGTACTACCCTGCTCGACTGCCTCCGGGAAAACATCGGGCTAACCGGGACCAAAAAAGGGTGTGACCACGGGCAATGCGGCGCTTGTACGGTCCATATCAACGGGCGCCGGGTGAATTCTTGTCTGTCGTTCGCGGTGATGCATGAGGGAGACGAAATCACCACCATCGAAGGCCTGGGGCAGCCGGGTAATCTTCATCCCATGCAAGCCGCCTTTGTGGCTTGTGACGGTTACCAATGCGGCTATTGCACTTCGGGACAGATCATGTCGGCAGCAGCGCTCATGAACGAACCCTGCGGTCCACATGATGCTGACGTGAAGGAGTTGATGAGCGGTAATATTTGCCGTTGTGGAGCCTACTCAAACATCGTGGCCGCGATTCAATCCGTCCGCCAGAATAAGCTCAGTGAAAGCTAAGAAAGGATTCGCATGCACACCTTCGAATTCACGCGTCCCACTGACGTAACCAGCGCGGCTACAGCGGCCGCTTCTGCAAACACCGCCCAACAAGGCGCAGAAATCCGATTTATTGCCGGCGGCACCACTGTGATCGATCTGATGAAGCTGAATGTCGAACAGCCGCACACTCTGATCGATTTGAATCGTTTACCGCTAGGCGATGTAGAGACCTTGCCAGATGGCGGTCTGAAGATCGGGGCGATGGTCCGCAATTCCGACTTGGCCCAGCACTCTTCCGTTCTTAGCAATTATCCCGTCCTATCCCAAGCCCTGCTCTCCGGAGCTTCAGCCCAACTGCGAAACAAGGCGACGACTTCGGGGAATCTATTGCAACGAACCCGTTGCATGTATTTCCGGGATACCACGATGCCGTGTAACAAACGCGAGCCCGGTTCCGGTTGCGGAGCAATCAACGGGGTTAACCGGATGATGGCGATCCTTGGTACCAGCGAACATTGTATCGCGACAAATCCGTCAGATATGAACGTCGCGCTGACTGCTCTCGAAGCCACGATTCATATTCAAAATGGGCAAGCGACTCGCTCGGTTCCGATCAACGAATTTTACGTTCTCCCGGGCGATACTCCTCAACGAGAGACCGTACTCGAACCCGGCGACCTGATCACCCATGTAACCCTGCCAGCGCCTGTGGCCGGCAGTAAGTCTCTGTATCTGAAACTGCGCGATCGGGCTTCTTACGAATTCGCTCTCGCGTCAGCCGCCGTGATAATAAAGATCGAGAACAATCGGCTCAGTTATGCTCGGGTTGCGCTAGGTGGAGTGGGCACTAAACCTTGGAGATCCCAGGAAGCCGAGCAAGTGTTAGCTGGAGCGACGCTAAGCGAGAGCAGCTTTCGGAATGCAGCCGAAGCCGCTCTGCAAGGCGCACGACCGCAGACCCAAAACGGCTTCAAGATCGAGCTGGCCAAAAAGTGCCTAACGCACGCACTCAAGCTCGCCACCCAAACTGCCTAACCATTTTCCGAGGAACTACATTATGCCAACTGCCCAGAGCGAGACCGCGGAGAACAAGGTCTTTTCTGTAGTCGGACGACCGATACCAAGAGTAGATGGTCCGCTAAAAGTGAGCGGCACCGCGACTTATACGTCGGACCACAACTTCCCCGGAATGCTTTACGCCGTGCCGGTACCAAGCACGATTGCGAAAGGGACCATTGCCACGCTGGATACTTCCGCGGCCGAGAAAATGCCGGGAGTAAGAGCGGTGTTTCATCGGCAGAACATCGGCCGATTTTTTCGGGTACCCCCGAATGCGGACTTCTCTATCGTAATCGATGAGAGAAGGCCTCCGTTCGAGGACGACACCATCCGTTACTATGGCCAATATGTGGCTGTAGCCGTTGCGGACTCGTTAGAGCAAGCTCAGGCTGCCGCTGACGCGGTGAAACTAACCTACCGTGAGGAAACGCCTGATGTTCGAAGCAAGTTGACGCAGGAACAAGAACCGACAGTAGGCAGCCAGCGGGGAGATGCTGCCGGCACGTTCAACAGCGCGCCGGTTAAGATCGATGAGACGTATGTAACCCCAGTCGAAACCCATAACCCCATCGAACTACATGCCACCGTAGCGGTATGGGACGGGACAACGTTTACGCTCTATGAGACGACTCAAGCGGTAAAAAATCATCAACTCGCCGTTAGCGCCATGCTCGGAGTGCCGCCGGAAAAGGTGCGGATTGTTTCCCGATTCTTAGGTTCAGGCTTTGGAGGCAAACTTTGGCCGTGGACACACGACGTCCTGGCCGCCGCCGCTTCCCGCCATCTTGACCGGCCCGTTAAACTCGTCGTTAGCCGCAAGATGATGTTTCAAGCGGTCGGACATCGGCCGTTAACCCAACAGCGTATTCGGTTGGGAGCAACTGCTAACGGTAAACTCGTTTCCACCCAGCACGATTCTTTGAATCATTCGTCGATTCTAGACGATTACGACGAAGGCTGCAGCGAAGCCACGCCCCACCTTTATCGCTGTCCGAACCTTCGGGTCACAAACGGGGTGGTGCACCTTAACGTCGGGACACCCACGTCCATGCGCGGCCCCGGCGCTGTTCCTGGCCTTTTTGCTCTGGAATCCGCGATGGACGAGCTCGCAGTTAAGCTGGACATCGATCCGGTCGAGCTCCGCCTGCGGAACGACACTGAGATCGACGAAGGGCTTAACCTGCCGTTCACATCACGGCATTTGAAGGAATGTCTCACGGTTGGCGCGGAAAAGTTTGGTTGGCATCAGAGAACGCCGGCCGTCGGGTCCATGAAAAAAGATGGACTAATTCTTGGATGGGGCATGGCTGCTGCCACTTGGATCGCCAACCGTCTGGATTGCAAGGCGACTATCGACTTGAAAGCGGACGGCTCAGTCCGGGTTGCTTGCGGTACCCAGGATATTGGGACCGGCACTTACACGATGCTTGCCCAGATGGTGGGTGAAGCGCTTGGGATCGATCCGGACAAGATTGAGGTCGTTCTCGGTGACTCTGCGTTACCAACCGGGCCGCTTTCCGGTGGCTCAATGGTGACTGCCTCGTTAGTTCCAGCCGTCCTCGAAGCAGCCAAGAAGGCTTCCCAAAAGGCTCAGTTCGCAGCTACCACAACCGGCCCTTTCTCAGGCCAATCAGCGGCAAATCTGCTCTTCAGCAATGGTCGGATTCATCGGAAAGATCAATCCCCAGCCGAAGGAGTCCCTTACGAACAGGTCCTCCAGGCGGCCAAAGTCAGTAGCGTTTCCGGATCAGGAAGTTCGCAGGGCGACTTTACCGACATACTCGGCCTAACCAAACCGAAGCTGTCCAGTCATTCGTTCGGGGCGCAGTTCGTTGAGGTCACCTGGCAACCGGAAATCGCCCGGCTCCGCGTGAACCGCGTCCTAACAGTAATCGATGCCGGACGCATCATTAATCCGCGAACCGGCCGCAATCAGATCGAAGGCGCCGTGGTAATGGGTGTGGGCATGGCTCTGTTTGAGCACACCACCTATGACGACCAGCACCATGGTGCGCCTATCAATAGCAACCTCGCGGATTATGTAGTCAGCACGAACGCTGACGCGCCCGAAATCGACGTGGTTTTTCTAGATTATCCGGATACTCACCTGAACGCATTCGGTGCACGCGGCATCGGAGAGATCGGGCTCGCTGGTGTCGCACCGGCGATCGCTTCTGCGGTATATCATGCTACCGGCGTACGGGTGCGCGAATTGCCGATCCGGATCGAAGATCTGATCTCATGACGCGTTTGGTGTTTGACCTTATGCGGTTAGCTGTTGAGTATTGAACCCGGTTCTAGGCCAAAGAGGACTCTGGGGGAACGGACGGATGGGACTAATGGCACACATGGGATGATGGGTCCCGTCCGTTCCATGGGCCTAGAGGTTGGCTCTCATGGAGCGTTGCCTCGCTTGCGGTCGGAACCGTGGAGCGTTGCTTCGCTTGCGAGGCCGATCGGTCGGAGACCGAATCGCACTCCAAAGCTATCGCTCATTCCGCCAAAGGTCACATTGAGTGTACCTTGAAACGGCCAGTCTTCGGAATTCGCAACCTAGCGGTTCCAACCGTACGGCCTCGCAAGCGAGGCAGCGCTCCACGGGTGTCCCGTCTTTCCTAGCTCCTAGCCTTTTCCCGTCTTTGCGTCAGATTCAGAGCATGACCACCCAGAACCTCATGAATGTGGTTGAGATCACCCGGTTCGGACCGCCGGATGTCCTCGCTCTTAGACAAAGAGAAATTCCAGCACCTAAAGACGGCGAAGTCCTGATAAAAGTTGAAGCAGCCGGCGTCAGCCGCCCGGATGTTTTACAGCGGCGCGGCCATTATCCCCCACCAACCGGGTCATCGGATCTGCCCGGATTAGAAGTAGCCGGAATCGTCGCCGCCTGTGGTGCCGGAGTTTCCGCATACAAGGTTGGCGACCCAGTCTGTGCTTTGTTGGCCAGCGGCGGTTACGCCGATTTCTGTGTGGCGCCGGTTGGCCAGGTGTTACCGATTCCTGCCGGTTGGTCGGCTCAAGAAGCTGCTACTCTCCCCGAAAACATTTTTACGGTATGGGAAAACGTGTTTCGCCGGGCTAAATTGCAGGCGGGCGAAACCATCCTGATCCAAGGCGGAACCAGCGGCATCGGTTCCACTGGGATTATGTTAGCTCGCGAATTCGGAGCCACGGTCATCGCGACTGCTGGTACCGACGAAAAATGTCAGGCGTGCATACCGATCGGCGCGAATGCGACAATTAACTACAAGACCCAAGATTTCGTCGCAGAAACTTTGCGCCTTACCGGTCAACGCGGGGTAGATGTCGTGCTCGATATTGTCGGAGGCGGTTACGTCCAGCGCAGCATCAATTGTATCGCAATTGATGGACGCATCTCCCTACTCGCTATCCAAGGCGGCGATGAAGCCACTTTCGCAGTTTCGTCCCTAATCAAGAAACGTGGAACAGTCCTAGCCTCGAACATGCGGCCTAGATCACCCGCCGAAAAAGGCGTGATCGCTGAGGACCTACGCCGGCAAGTCTGGCCCCGTCTGTCGAACCGGACAAATTTCCGCCCAATAATCGATCGCGTGTTCAAGTTCGGAGAAGCGCCTCAAGCCCACGAACGAATGGAACGGGGCGAACACGTCGGTAAAATCGTTTTGGTTCCGTAAGCAAAAAATGATGTAAACGCCGAACGCCAAACGCCAAACACCGAACGCGAAATGAGCCTCTACTGGGTCTACGATCTCCCTGCCTGGCTCTTTGCGGTTCTCACAATTGCCATCACCGTCGCGGTCGGGCTGGCTGGTGTTTATGCCACCCGGAAATGGGTACGCCGAGTCCATGGCAGCCAACACTCTCACAATGACGTGGTCGGTTACTACCTGGCTGCGGTCTGCGTGTTTTACGGAATCACTTTGGGTCTACTTGCGGTGGCCACTTGGCAAAATTATACCGATGTTGAAACCAGGGTGGGCCAGGAAGCTGCGAGAGTCGGCGTCCTTTACCGGGATGTGAGCGGCTTTGCCGAACCTTACCGGTCACAGCTGCAAGCAGATCTCCGCACTTACACTCGGCAAGTGATAGACGTGGCGTGGCCGTTACAACGAAAAGGCATTGTGCCGGAAAGCGAAGGTAAGGTGCTGAACGAATTTGAAAAGCATCTGACCGCATTCGAACCGCAAACCGAAGGTCAAAAAGCCTTATTTGGAGAGGCTTATGCCAGCTTTAACCAACTGGCAGACCTTCGAGGCAGACGCTTGCAGAGCGTACACCAAGGATTAGCGGCGCCGCTTTGGACCGTGGTATTTTCCGGCGCCTTCCTCAGTATCGCTTTGACCTGGTTTTTCGATATGAAAAGCCTAAGCATGCATTCTTGGATGACGGTAATCGTTGCTGCCCTCCTAGGTCTCCTGATTTTCATGTTGGGCGCGCTCGACAACCCTTTCCGCGGTGACGTCAGCGTCGGATCTGAGCCCTTCGAACTAGTTTATCAGCGCCGGATGGGCCGGAGCCAGCACCATCTGCGCA
>Ga0210389_10001715_pt1 | contig 17681 bp, 17 predicted proteins | sample IncBWH28OmetaG_FD_160127 | JGI IMG/M metagenome (GOLD analysis project Ga0210389, IMG submission 160127) | Forest soil microbial communities from Barre Woods Harvard Forest LTER site, Petersham, Massachusetts, United States - Inc-BW-H-28-O ...
CCCCTCCGCCACCTTGTTCGCTGGCTGCTTGCGCTTTCACCATCGCGGTCGGTTCGGACACTGAAGGTGTAACGGCGCCTTCAGCGTCGCGCGCGCTCTCCCCCACGCGGATCGTGAAACCGACATCTGCACCCGTGAGAACGTAGGTCTGCGTCCTGGCTTTCGCTATGGATTCGCAGCGGTTTCCTGCGCTGTTACACCGCTGCCACTGGTAAGCGTAAGCTGAGGGTGGCGAGCTCCAAGTAGCGTGTCCCTCCGTCAGCGTTTGACCTTCTACGGCCTTGCCGGAGATCGTCGGAAGTGAGAGGTCCGTAAAGACAGCCGCATCAGCCGACTGCCCAATACCTCCAATTGCGCTTGTCATCGAGAAGCCCAGCAGGACCAGTGACGCTCGGACTGCTACCCGATTCGACCGCGGCGAACTAGAGAGCGACAACACGGCTCGCAATATCCGGCTCAACCGATGCGCACCTTGATAGGAGCCAAGCCACCGGCGCAGGAGCGAAGTGCGGATATCAACATGGCGCCGCATCCTAGCACTCCACATAGACTTGGTGCTTAAAGACACGAGATCTTGGTTGGCCTCTAGCGTCGCAGCTCCCCAAAGACGCGCGCCAGCTCTTCGCGTGAGTTAATCCCGAGCTTGCTGTAGACATGCCCGAGGTGATATTCGACGGTCTTCGGGCTTACGAAGATCGCCGCGGCGGTCTCGCGCGTGGTCTTGCCGCCGGCGAGCAGGCGCGCGATCTGCACCTCCTGGGGTGTGAGCTCGTCGAGCGTACTGACGTTCCGTCGCCGTGTCGTCGCACCCGTCGCGGCGAGCTCTGCAGCCGCCTGATCGGCCCACGGCCGCGCGCCGAGGCGCTCGAAGCTCCTAACCGCCGCGCGCAACTCCTCGCGAGCTCGCACGCGTTTGCGCGCGCGGCGCAGACGCGCGCCATAGGCCAGCCGCGTGCGAGCGGTCTCGAAGGCGTCCGGCGTTCGCTCGTGCAGGCGCAGCGCTTCCTCAAAGCAGGGCTCCAGCTCATTCGCGTTGGCCAGTAGCCCGCGGCAACGAGCGGCGCGGGCCAGTGCCCATGGTTGACCCTTCGCAGTTGCCTGGGAGATGAAATCGATCGCTACCTCGGCCGCATCGCCGCCGCGGCCGAGGCGCAGGAGCGCGTCGACGAGCTCGGGGGCAGGCGAGAGGTCCACGTCGGCGATCCCGCACGAGCGCAGCGCATCCGTCTGGGACTGATAGTGCTCGATTGCCTCGGCCGGCCGGCCGAGCGCGAGCTCGAGATCTCCGAGCGCCTGAATCGCCCAGATGCGGTACATGCCGACGCCAAGCTCCTCGCACAGCTCGATCGACTCCTCGGCATGCTCGCGACAGGCGGTCTCGCGCCCCTGGCGTGCCTGTAGCCACGCGAGCCCGGCCAGCGACGCGGCGAGCTCGACTCGCTGCCCCGTCTCGCGCGCCAGTCCGATCGCTTCTTCGTAGCTAGTCTGGGCGGCTGCCCATTGATCGGTTGTCGCCTGGTCGCGCGCGAGCAGCTGCAGGAGGTTTGGCAGGGCTCCAAGGGCCGCTTGCGCGCGCACTCGCTTGAAGGCCCGCTCGAGCAGCCCGCGTCCTGCTGTGCTCTCGCGCAGCAGGAGCGGCCCGAACGCCGCCCAGCCGAGCGTCCCCGAGTCCTCGCGCAGCTCCTCCGACGCTTCGAGGATCTCGATCGCTTGTCGTGCTGAGGCGGCACCGCGCTCGCCTTGGCCGTCCACCATCAAGGCGAGACCTCGCGCCGTCGCTGCAAAGAACATCGCGCGGCGGGAGTCCTGGCCGCTGGCCAGTGCTAAGGCTCGGTCGGCGGCCGCGATCATCGCTTGGGCGTCGCCCGTGTAAAGGCAGCCATGAACCGCCTGGGCGAGCATCACGACGGCCAGCTCCGGGTCGGTCTCGGCAATTCGCTCGGCCGCATCGACGATCAGCCGGTACCCGACCATGACCGGCCCACGGCGCATCACCACTTGGCCGCGCAGGTGGTCGATGCGGGCCGCGATGGCGGGAGTGACTGCGCGCAGCTGGGCAGTGTCGAGGAGCGCAAGTGTGCGCTGCGCATCGCCTGCCAGCCACGCCGCCTCGGCCGCCGCGTACAGCAGACGGTCTCTCACCTCCTCGTGTGAGGTCAGGCCGGCACCCCGCTCGAACGCCGCAGCGGCAACCGCGTAAGCACTGCGCTCGCGCGCTCGGCTGCCCGCCTGCTCGAGCGCATCGGACGCCTGGTTGTTCGGGCCGACGCTCGCTGCCGCCAAATGCCACGCGCGCTGATCGACATCCCGGTCGGGCAGCGCCGACGCCAGCGCAGCGTGCGCTTCGCGGCGCTCCGGCGCAGGCGCGTCGGCGTACATCGCCGCACGCGCGAGTGGATGCGTGAACTCGATCTCCGTCGGACCCACTGTGACGAGGCCAGCTCGCTCTGCCGCCGCGAGATCGTCGAGGCTCACCCCGATGGCGTCAGCGGCGCGCATGAGCACGGCGGGCGCGCACGTGTCGCTTGCCGCGACCAGCACAAGTGCGCGACGCGTCGGCTCGGGCAGCCGCCCGAAGCGGCGCAGGAATGCCGTCGCGATGCTCGTCGAGATCGGCACCGGCGTGGTGTTCGGCTGGGTGGCGAGCCGAGCTGCCTCAGGCGCGAGCTCCAGCAACGCAAGCGGGTTGCCGCCACTCGCGCGGTACAGACGTTCGATTACCTCCTCCGGAAGACCAGTGAGAGGGCCCAGCTGCGCCGCGTCCGCGCGGTCGAGCCCGGATATGCGGAATGTCCGCAAGTCTGCGCCATCCAGGAGCGACGGCTCACCCTCGCGAACGGCGAGCACTAGTGCAATCGGATCCGCGAGCAGCCTGCGTGCTGCAAATAGGAGCGTCTCCGCGCTCGAGCGATCGAGCCAGTGCGCGTCGTCCACGAGCAACGCGATTGGCCCCTCCTCCGCGCTCGCAGACAGCAGGCTGAGCGTCGCCGCCCCGATCGCGAAGCGATCTTGGGCGCGCGCCGGTCCGAGCGCCAGCGCACCGGCGAGCGCCGCGGCCTGCGGCGCCGGAATTCTGTCCAATGCGCCGAGCGTCGGACGCAACAGCTCGGCCAATCCCGCGAATGGGATCACCGCCTCGGACTCGATGCCGCGGGCGCGCAGGATCCGCATTCCGCCTGCGTTCTCGGCGGCGTGTTCGAGCAGCGCGGTCTTGCCGATACCGGGCTCACCGACGAGGGCAAGCACACCGCTGCGGCCTTCCCGCGCCTGCGTCAGCAGGCGATCGAGCGCCAGCCGCTCGTCGTTGCGGCCTAGCAACATCACCCGATTCTGACGCGTAATCGCCACCCATGGCGAGCGGGATCGCGCTCGCTGAGGAACTAGGTGGCCCCCTGATGCGATCGCGAGCGACCGTGACTACGGTCGCGACAATGCGACAATCGATCAAGGAGGCCATCGTGGCAACTGCGCAAGAGACCGTTGAGGTCGATCCTCAGAAGCTCGAACAGTTTGTCTTTCGTTCCGTCGAAGAGGTCGGCGCCACCCTCAATACAGCGCTCGTGGTGATGGGTGACCGGCTCGGCCTCTACCGGGCGCTCGCCGGCGCGGGCGGTTTGACGCCGACGGAGCTGGCGCGACGCGCCGAGGTGAGCGAGCGCTATGTGCGCGAGTGGTGCAACGCACAGGCCGCCGGCGGCTTCCTGGAGTACGACCCGCTGGACGGCACCTACACATTGGCTCCTGAGCAGACGGTGGCGTTTACCGACGAGTCCAGTCCTGCCTTCCTGCCTGGTCTCTTTCAGACCGCGCTCGGTTCGGTGATCGACTCACCGCGTATCACCGACGCAGCGCGCAGCGGCGCGGGCGTCGGCTGGCACGAGCACGACCAGAACGTGTACCACGGCTGTGAGCGCTTCTTCCGCCCCGGCTACAACGCGAGCCTTGTCTCCGCCTGGCTGCCGGCGCTCGACGGCGTCGTCGCGAAGCTGACGGCCGGTGCGCGGGTCGCGGATCTCGGCTGCGGCCACGGGTCCTCGACGATCCTCATGGCGCAGGCGTTTCCGAACTCGACGTTCGTCGGCTCCGACTACCACGAGGGCTCGATCGAGACCGCGCGCCAGCGGGCCCAGGAAGCGGGCGTCTCCGACCGGATTAGCTTCGAGACGACGCCGGCCTCGGCAGCGCCAGGCGAGGGCTTCGACCTGGTGACGATGTTCGACTGCCTGCACGACATGGGGGACCCCGTCGGCGCGGCCCGCCAGGTGCACCGGATTCTTGCGTCGGATGGGACGTGGATGATCGTCGAGCCGATGGCAGGCGACCGCGTCGAGGACAACCTCAACCCAGTCGGGCGTACCTTCTACGGATTTTCGACGCTCCTATGCACACCGGCGTCGCTCTCCCAGGAGGTCGGGCTCGCGCTCGGCGCGCAGGCCGGGGAAGCGAGGATCAACGACGTCGTGACGGGCGGTGGATTCACCCGCTTCCGCCGTGCAGCGGAGACGCCCTTCAACCTGGTGTTCGAGGCGCGGCCTTGAGCTCTACGATCGGCGAGGTGGACGTAGAGACAGCAGCTGCGGACCGACCGGCGTCAGTGCCGGTCGGTCGCGACGGCGAGCAGAGCCGTGCTCGCTATCCCGACAGCGAGGGCTTCATCGAGCGCGACGGGCAGCGCTTGTTCTACGAGGTCTACGGCGAGGGCGAGGAGACGGTTTTCCTGCTGCCGACCTGGTCACTCATACATTCGCGTCAGTGGAAGATGCAGATTCCATACCTGGCGCGCCACTTCCGCGTGCTGGTGATGGACGGCCTCGGCAACGGCGGCTCCGATCGCTGCCGCGATCCACGACGTTACAGAGCCGTGGAATTCGCGCGCGACTGCCTGGCCGTAATGGACGCGACGGGCACCGAGCGCGCGGTGGTGGCAAGTCTCTCAACCGCCGCGCAATACCAATTGCAGCTGGCGCGGCTCGCGCCGGAGCGGGTCGCGGGCGCGGCCTTCATCGGCCCGGTGTTCCCCTACGACCCTTCAATCCTGTGGTTGCTGCGCAACCCCCTTGCCCGGCGAATGTTCAAGCGGCCACTGCCTCGCGACCCGCGGCTCCACCGCTGGTGGGGGCGCTACAACGCCGTCCAATGGCGCGAGGCGCTGCCGGCGTTCGCCGATTGGTTCATCTCCCGCAGTGTGCCGGAGCCTCACTCGACTAAGGCGATCGAAGATGGAGTGGGCTGGGCGCTCGAAACCGACGGAGAGACTCTAGTCGCCACGGTCATCGATAGCGAATCCGGCATTCGCCCACCCGATCGCGCGGAATTGCGTGCGCTGGCGGGCAATCTGCGGTGCCCGGTGCTGATCGTCTCGGGCGAGAACGACAAAATCACCCCGCCGCGCGACGCTGGCTCGCTCGCTCGCTTCACCTCTGGGAGGCTCGAATCGGTGCCGGGCTCCGGCCATTTCACCCATGGGCGCAAACCCGTTACGTTCAACCTCGCGCTGCGCGAACTCTGCGAGCAGGCCTTCGGGCGGCCCCGCACGCCGCGCGACCCCACCGTCTACCGCCCCGACGGCCGCCCGCGTGCGCTGTTCGTCTCTTCGCCGATTGGGCTCGGCCACGCCCAGCGCGACGTTGCGGTCGCACGCGAGTTGCGGGGCCTGCAGCCCGACCTGCAGATCGACTGGCTCGCGCAGGACCCCGTGACGCGCGTCCTCGAAGGCGAGGGCGAGCGCATTCACCCCGCCAGCGCCCACCTGGCCAACGAGTCCAAACACATCCAGTCTGAGTCCGCTGAGCACGACCTGCACTGCTTTCACGCGCTGCGGCGCATGGACGAGATCCTGGCCGCGAACTTCATGGTCTTCCACGACGTCGTGCGCGAGCAGCGCTATGACCTGTGGATCGGCGACGAGGCGTGGGAGCTCGACTACTACCTGCACGAGAACCCGCGCGAGAAGCGCGTCCCGTTTGCGTGGCTGACCGACTTCGTCGGCTTCCTGCCGATGCAGGATGGCGGTGAGCGCGAGCGCTTCCTGACCGCCGACTACAACGCCGAGATGGTCGACCACATCGCCGAGCACCCGCAGGTGCGCGATCTCGCGCTGTTCGTCGGCAACCCGGAGGATATCGTCCCCAACCGCCTCGGCCCCGAGCTGCCGTTGATTCGTGACTGGACCGAGCGCAACTTCGATTTCACTGGCTATATCACCGGCTTTGACCCAGCGGACCTCAGCGATCGCGCCAAGCTGCGCGGCGAATTGGGCTACGGAGACGATGAGCGTGTCTGCATCGTCTCCGTCGGTGGCTCCGGCGTCGGCGTCGACCTGTTGCGGCAGGTGATCGCTGCCTTTCCGCAGGCCAAGCAGCGCGTTGCGGAGCTGCGCATGATCGTCGTCGCCGGCCCGCGGATCGACCCCGCTTCGCTCCCCGCGCACGCCGGGCTCGAGGTGGTCCCCTACGTCCACAACCTCTATCGCCACCTCGCCGCCTGTGACCTCGCCGTCGTGCAAGGTGGTCTGAGCACCTCGATGGAGCTGACAGCACAGAAGCGCCCGTTCCTCTACTTCCCGCTGCGCCACCACTTCGAGCAGAACTTCCACGTCCGCCACCGCCTCGAACGCTACGGCGCCGGGCGCCGAATGGACTACGAGGACTCCCCGCCCGAGCGGATTGCCGAGGCGATCGCGCAGGAGATCAATCGGGAGGTCGACTACCGCGATGTCGAGATCGATGGCGCGGCGAACGCGGCCCGACGTATCGCTCAGTTGCTCTAGCCGTCGATTAGCTCAACCGTCGAGCAAGAACAGCGGCCAGCGCCCCGGCGCGCCCTTGAGCTCATGAAAGCCGCGATCGGTGAACGCGAACGGACCACCGACGACCGTGCCGAACACCGTGCCCGATACCAATACCTCGTTGGCTCCAGCCAGCGCCGCGATGCGCGAAGCGATATGCACGGCCATCCCACCGACATCCTCGCCGATCAGCTCGCACTCGCCTGTGTGCGCGCCCACACGAACCTCGAGTCCGAGCTCGCGCGCCGCGGCGGTGATCGCCAGTCCACAGCGCAGCGCGCGTGATGGCGGCCCCGCGAAGGTCGCGAGGAAGCCATCCCCCACGGTCTTCACCTCGCGACCCTCAAAACGTGAGAGCTGCTCGCGCACCTGCGCATCGTGATCGGCGAGCAGGTCACGCCAGCGAGAATCTCCCAACCGGGCCGCGCGAGCAGTCGCGTCGACGATATCGGTGAACATCACGGTCAGCAGCGCGCGCGCCGGCTCAGCGCCGCCGCGGGCGCCGGTCAAGAACTCCTCAATCTCCTCAATCACCGCATCGCTGTCGCCGACGAACGGCAGCGAGTCGATGCCTTCCAGTTCGACATGGCGCGCGCCCGGTATGTGCTCCGCCAGATAGCGCGAGTGGCGCGGGTCCCACGCCGTGTCACCTGCGCGGTGCATGACGAGCGTCGGGACACGGATGCGCGGCAGTGTGTCGCGCACGTCGAGATCGATCGCGGCGTTTAGGAGCGTACGCGCGCTACTCGGGCTCGCCGCCAACCGCTGCAGACGCGCAAACCATGCCATGAGTCCCGGATCGTCGGCCATCGAGGGAGCTACCAGTGAAAGTCCGGGGCCGTTCGTCTCACCCCAAGCCGCGACCGTCCGCTCAGTCCACTGCGCTCGATCCTCGACCGTCATCGCCCACTCGTAACCGGGGGCCCACGAGGTGCGCGCGATCGACGCGTACATGATCAGCGCGCCGACGCGCTCCGGTCGATCGGCCGCGAGCAGCGCGCCGACCGGTCCGCCCAGGCCATAGGTCAGCAGCGCCGCCCGTTCGCTGCCGGCGGCGTCGAGCACCGCGAGCGCGTCGTGCGCCTCGTGCTCGAGGGTGTAGGAGTCGCTGACACCGTCAGAGAGCCCGCTGCCGCGACGGTCGAACAGGATCAAGCGACTGAACACCGCCAGTCGCTCCAGGAATCGGCGGATTGCGGGTCCCTCCCACAGCTGCTCGATTTGTGAGATCCAGCCGGGCAGGAACAGCAGGTCGAGCGCGCCCTCGCCCGCAACCTGGTAGGCGATCCGGGCGTCGCCGCTGCGCGCATAACGGGTTGTAGGGAGCATTAGAGGAGCCGGCACGTCGCGAGCGAGCACATGCAGGCTTCACGTTAGGCCAGCCAGGCCGAAAGCTCCTGCAGCGCGCCCGGGACGACGTAGTAGTAGGCCCACAATCCGCGACGCTCGGAGTCCACGATCCCGGCTGTGCGGAGCTTCCCAAGATGGTGAGAGAGCGTCGGCTGCGCGATGTCGAACAACGGCACCAGCTCGCATACGCACACCTTGCCGGCATGCCGACGCAGCACGTCGACGAGCTGCAGGCGGATTGGGTCGCCGAGCGCCTTCGCGACGGCAGCCATGCGCAGCGCGCGCTCGCGCTGCACCTCGGGGTAGACGACCGGCTCGCAGCAACGCTCGCCTGCCGCTCGCTTCCGCTTCGGAGCAAGCTCCAAATCGATGCTCATCTATCTACATATATCTATTGAAGCAACCTTTGTCAATGTAATAGGATCGGCGCTATGGATCGCAGAGGCGTCTCACCCATCCCCTGTCCGTGGCTCACCACCCCGCAACGGGCCCTCCGCGCACGATGAGTCATCCCAGCCTCATCCGCCGCGCGCTGATGGAGGCGATCGGCGCATTCGCGCTCGTGACCGCCGGCTGCGCCGCGATCATCACTAACGCAGTGCACCGCGGCTCGCTCGGCAGCGTCGGTGTGAGTCTTGTCTTCGGCCTGGTCATCATGGCGATGATCTACGCGGGCGGGCATCTCTCCGGAGCGCACTACAACCCGAGCGTCACGATCGCGTTCACCCTCGCTCGCCACTTCCCCCCGCGCGACGCGCTCGCCTATATCGCCGCACAGTTTGCCGGTGCGAGTGCCGCGGCGTTCATGCTGCTCGCCGCGTGGCACAGCAAGCCCGCGCACCTCGGAGCCACACTTCCCAGTGTCTCAACCTCGACAGCGCTGCTCTACGAGATCGTGCTGAGCGCGTTCTTGATGTTCGTGATTACCGCAGTGGCGACCGATACCCGTGCCGTCGGCGCCGCGGCTGCCATTGCGATTGGTGGCACCGTCGGGCTCGACGCGCTGTTCGGTGGAGCAATCACGGGCGCCTCGATGAACCCCGCCCGCTCCTTCGGCCCGGCGCTCGCTTCGGGTACCTGGAAGGACCTCTGGATCTACCTCCTCGGCCCCGTCATCGGCGCCGCCATCGGTGTGTTCGCCTACCAGCTCGTGCGCGGTGCAGGAGCGACCGCGCCACCGATCCCCACGACGCCTGAAAGGTCACCGGCCGATGGCGAGCGTGCTGTTCGTCTGTCTGCATAATGCCGGCCGCTCGCAGATGAGCCAGGCGCTGTTCGAGCGCGCCGCCGCCGGCAGACACACAGCCCGCTCGGCCGGAACCACACCGGCTGAACACGTCCACCCCGAGGTCGTCGAAGTCATGCGTGAGCTCGGCATCGATCTGTCCGAGCGCCGCCCGCAGCTCCTCACCCCGGAGCTTGCCGCACAGGCCGACATCCTCGTGACGATGGGCTGCGGCGAGGAGTGCCCCTATATCCCCGGCAAGCGCTATATCGACTGGGAGCTCCCGGACCCCAAGGGGCGTCCAAAAGCTGAGGTCCGCGCCACACGCGATCAGATCGCCCGTCGGGTCGAGGAGCTCGTAACCCAGCTCGACGGCCAGGTAGCCTGAGCTCATACACGGCTCGTCGAGCGTGCGCTTCGTGATTGAATCGCGCCCATGAACGATTCAATGACCACAGAGACGATGCTCATCAGCGGCCACGGCGGCGATGAGGTCGAGGCATACCTCGCCCGACCTACCGATGAGGGCTCGCGCGGCGGGGTGATCGTGATCCATCACATGCCCGGCTATGACCGCGGCACGAAGGAGATCACCCGACGGTTCGCCGAGCTCGGCTACGACGCGATCTGCCCCAACCTCTACTGGCGCGAGGCGCCCGGCGCGGCACCGGATGACGCCGCCGCGACCGCGCGGGCGCAGGGTGGTGTGCCGGATGAGCGGCTGATCGGCGACGTCGCCGGCGCCGCTGCATTTCTGCGCTCATTGCCGAGCTCGAACGGAAAGGTCGGGGTGATCGGCTACTGCTCGGGAGGCCGCCAGAGCGTGCTAGCCGCATGCAACGTCGACCTGGACGCCGCGGTCGACTGCTACGGCGCCTATGTAACCGGTACTCCACCCGAGAGCTTTCCGCTCAAAGTCACCAACCTCGTCGACCAGCTCCCGCAGTTGCGTGCACCGCTCCTCGGTCTCTTCGGCCTAGAGGACTCCTACCCCAGTCCCGAGCAGGTCGCCGAACTCGACGAGATCCTCACCGCCAACGACAAGCCGCACGAGTTCCACAGTTACGAGGACGCCGGCCACGCCTTCTTTGCCGTCGAGCGACCGGCATATCGGGTGACAGCCGCCAACGACGGTTGGGAGCGAATTGCGGCTTTCTACAACACCTACCTTGGAGGCTAAGAGCATGTGCACCTACGCGACCGTGCAAACCGCGCTGCAGGGCAGCGCCAAGGGACCGGACAGCAGCTGGTTTCACCTCACCGACGGTACGGTCTACTTCGATCACCCCGTGCACGCGATGGCCGAGCACACACTCAACATCGACTTTGCCGACCCCGCGCGCGGGCCTTCGGCCCGGGTCGCGGTCGAGCTCACCGCGGCCTCGGCTCGCGAGCTCGTCACAGCGATCCAGACCGCCCTGGATTCGGCGCCGGTCGAGCTCACCATCTGAGCGCTCAGAGGAGCTGCACCGGCAGCACCTCAGTGCGGGCGATCGCCGCGTCGCGCGCATCGGCGAGCGCCACGCGGCGCGCGTCTGCCATGTAGCCGTCGAGGGCCGCCTGCGAGGGGTACTCCAAGATCTGAATCTCCAGCGGCGCGCCATCGGCGCCGTCGGTGCGGGCTCGTTGCAAGACGCGGGCGCCGTGGTCTGCGATCAGCTCCAGCACCCGGTCCTCGTAGTCCACAAGCGCCGCATCGGCGCCGGGGCGGGCCCAAAGCAGGACGCATAGACGGATGCTCGGTTCAGGGCCGCTTGCGCTCACCGGCTCCAAGATAGCTAGGACGCTTTGTGTTTGGGGCACGGCTGCCGGTAGGCACTCGTCACCGTTTCACCGTTCATGAATTTCAGTTCGGCCTTCAGCGGGGCGCCGGCTTTTGGGCAGCTCTCGGGCAGGGTGATATATGAAACCGTCTTCTTACCGTGTCGATACGCGGCGCCGACCTTGACCTTGAAGGACAGGATCGAGGCGTCATCGGCGCCAGGCACCGTTTCGACGAGCGGCACTTCAACCACCAGCTTCGGACCGTAGGGAGCGCTGGCTGTCGTCCAATACCCTTTTTCGAGGATTTCGAAGAAGGTTGGTGTCTTCCCGAGGACATAAAAGGTCAAGCCCCCGGTCGGTGAGAAGAAGCTCTGGATCGATACTTTCTCGTTCACCCGTTCGCCGCCGAAGCTAACAACACCCAGCCCTTCGCCGGTCGGGCCGGCACGCGAGCTCTTCGGGCACCCCGGAGGCCCGTCGGCCGTGAGCACCGACGGTGCACAACTACCAAACCCCTTGGGGGTCAGCTGCACGCCTCGCGGCGAGTAGATCGTCAACCCCACCAATGGGGACGGGAATCCGCCGTATTCGGTGCCGCTGATCGTCACTTGCACTTCCACCTCCGTGCCGGCCCCCAAGATGTCTCCCGTGTCCGGGAATCCCGGGATCGGGATGGCGGTCGCCTGGAAGGTCACTCTCGGCGTCGCCGCCGCCGTAGCTGCAAACGCGAGTGCAGCCAGGACCGCGATGGCCAGGCAGACAAACCCCTTACACATCGCTTGCTCTCTTTGTTCGCCTGCAGTCATCTAAGCTCGCCTCCAGCCGCTTCTAAACTCAACCGTCCGAAACATACCATCCGATTTGGATTAAGTCAAAGGCCGCTTGCATGAACCGCGAAATAGAGCTGACACACACCTCACACATCGTGCTCGGCCTGCTCTCGATGAGCGGCGAGGCGACCCCTTACGACCTCAAGCAGATGGTCGCGGGCACAGTTGGGCACTTCTGGTCACTCCCCCATTCCCAGCTGTACGCGGAGCCCGCGCGCCTCGCGCAAGGCGGCTACGTGACCGAGACACGCGAGCCCGACGGCCGGCGCCGCAAGCTCTACTCGCTCACCGAGCGCGGCCGCGACGCCCTGGAGGTCTGGCTGGGCGTCCTCACTCCAGAGCCCTACATGCTGCGCGACCTCGCGCTGCTCAAGCTCTTTTTCGGCGCCAATATCAAAACGCTGGCCGAAGTACAGCTCGAGACCCACCGGCAAAAGCTCTCTGAATATGAGGCACTACTAGCCGCGCGCCCCGATCAAGGTCCTGCTGGTCCCTGGCTGGCGCTGGAGCTCGGAACCCGTCATGAGCGCGAGACGGTCGACTTCTGGGCCGCGCACGCAGGCTCGCGCGAGGAGGAGTCCTAAGAGGCCTGCAGCCCCTCAAGCCGGCGCGTTCGCGGCGCCGAGTCCCTCGATGGTCAGCTCGGTCTCGATCGCCGAGCCGATCGCGGCGAGCGAATCTCTCCGGGCGCGGCGCTTGGTCGCAGTGTGCGCCGCTGCGTTGAGCCCAGCAAGCTCCGCAGCCCCGTCCAGACTTGCGGTGCGCAGCTCACTCGCGTCCACGACGCGGTCGAGGAAGCCCGCTGCCATCGCCTCGCTGGGACCGTACATATGTGCGTTTACGACCGCCCGCGAGAATGCCGCCGGCTGTAGGCGCTGGCGCGCGAGCTCGATCGCGAACCACGGCATCGTCAGGCCGATCTGCACCTCGTTGAGGCCGAGGCGGAAGGGCCCCTCCGTCCCAATCCGCAAGTCGGCGGCTAGCAGCACAAACGCGCCCGCCGCAACCGCGTGGCCGTTGCAGGCGGCGAGCACCGGCGTCTTGAACGACAGGATCCGCTCGGTAAGCGTTGCGCCTAGCCTCAGCATTTCGACCACGCGCTCGACGTCGCCACTCGCGAACACCTTGAGGTCGAAGCCCGCTGAGAAGTAGCCCTCGCGACCGGTCAGCAAAACCACCGCATCGTCTTGCTCAGCGCGATCCAAGGCAGCGTGGAGCGCCTGCAGCATCGGGATCGAGAAAGCGTTGACCTTCCCGTCATCCATCGTGATCGTCGCGATCCGGTCATCAAGCTCGTAGGTCGTCAAGTCACTCATCGTCATCTCCTGTTCGCACGAGGGCGTCGAACTATAATGTAACGATGTTCCGGAACATAGTTTCGAAAACAGCGGTCTGATGCCGCGGCCCAAGCAACGCACCCCCGAGCTTCGCGATCAAGTACTCGGCGCCGCCGTCGAGCTGCTGGCCAGAGAAGGTGTCTCCGGATTCACGACCCGCGGCCTCGCGCGGGCAGCCAACACCTCCACACCCGCCGTCTATGAGCTCTTCGGCGACCGCGCAGGCCTGCTGCGCGAAGTGTTCTTCGAAGGGTTCCGGATGTTGCGGGGCGAGCTCGACACCCTCACCCCCGGCGAGAATCCACGCGCCGAGTTGATCGCGCTCGCCGACGCCTATCGCGGCTTCATCCGCGAGCATCCGGTGCTCACCCAACTGATGTTCTCGCGTCCGTTTGCCGACTTCGATCCCAGCCAGGCCGAGCTGCAGGCGGGCGCCTCGGTACGACTGTTCATTATCGAGCGCGTGCGCCGCGCGATCGAGGCCGGGGTGCTCTACGGCGAGGAGACCGATCTCGCACACGTGCTTGTCGCACTCGTCCAGGGGCTCGTCGCCGCGGAGAACACCGAGCGCCTGGGCAGCACCCCGCAGTCGATCGACCGTCGCTGGACGCTCGCGGTGAACGCGATGCTCGACGGCCTGAGCCTGCCGCCGAGGGGCCTGGCCGCGAGCCGATAGCCTCGAACGCAGCAGTGCGCCCGATCGATGGCATCCACCACATCACGCTAATCACCGGCGATGCGCCCGGCAATGTCGACTTCTACGTGCGCGTGCTCGGCCTACGACTAGTCAAGCGCACTGTCAACCAGGACGAACCGGGCGTTTATCACCTCTTCTACGCAGATGAGCGCGGCTCGCCCGGCGCGGACCTAACGTTTTTCGAGTACCCCGGCGCGCGCCCCGGTCGCGCCGGCGCCGGCATGATCTCCGTGATCGTCCATCGCGTCGGCAGCGAGGCCGCCCTGGACTTCTGGAACGCCCGCCTAGAGAATGAGGGCATCGCGGTCGAGCGCGAGCCCGCGCGCCTGCGCTTCGCGGACCCAGAGGGCATGCAACACGAACTGGCGCATGTCGAGAGCCACGACAAGCCGCTCATTGCCCGCTCGCGCGAGGTGCCCGCCGAGCACGCGCTGCAGGGTTTCGAGGCCGTCCGCGCGCTGGTCGCCGATCCGGCTCGCAGCGAGACGTTGTTGCGTGAGACCCTCGGCTTCTCTGAAGTAGCGAGCCACGACTGGGAGGCACGCGGCGAGCATCGCGGCGGGCGCATCCACTTCGAGCGCAGCGACGTGCGTGGCATTCCCGGCGCCGGCACCGTGCATCACATTGCGTGGTCTGTCTGCCGCGCCGAGCAGGAGCAGTGGCACGAGCGCCTGCTCGCCGCCGGCCTTCATGCCACACCGGTAATTGATCGCTTCTACTTCGAGTCCGTCTACTTCCGTGAGCCCAGCGGCATTCTCTATGAGCTCGCGACGCTTGACGGTGCCGGCTACACCGTCGACGAGCCCGCCGCAACACTCGGTGAGGCGCTCTCGCTGCCGCCCAACTACGAGCCGCTGCGCAGCAAGATAGAACCGCTCCTGACCCCCCTGCCCGACATTCGGCAGTGGCGACCGCCGGCCTGACAGGCCTCACGCCAGCAGCCGCACGATCGCAGTGATGCCGACCACTACGATCAGCGCCCGCAGCGCCGCCGGCGGCAGCCGCCGCCCGTAGCGCGAGCCGAGTTGGCCGCCCACGATCGAGGCGCCGGCGATGATCGCCGCGGGCGCCCAGTCGACGTGGGCCGCGAAGATGAAATACACGCCCGCCACCCCGTTGACTAGCCCCGCGAGCACGTTCTTCAGCGCATTCGTGCGATGCAAGTCCTGGTCGAGCGTCACGCCGAGGATTCCCAGCAGCAGGATGCCCTGAGCGGCGCCAAAGTAGCCGCCATAGACGCCGGTCAGATAGATCGCCGGCACTAGCAGCAGATGGCGTTTACGCCCGCGGCCAGCGGCCTCCCGCGCCGCCAGCAAGCGATTCAGGCGCGGCTGCAGGATCGCGAGGATGAGTGCCAGCGCGATGAAGACCGGCACGATCGCCTCAAAGGCCGCAGCCGGCAGCACGAGCAGCAGCACCGCCCCCGTGATGCCGCCTAGAACCGACATCGTCCCCAGCCGCAGCGCACGCCCTCGCTGGCCGGCGAGCTCGCGCCGGTAGCCGATCGCGCCCGAGACCGATCCCGGCACAAGGCCGATCGTGTTCGAGACGTTCGCTGTCACCGGCGCGTATCCGAACGCGAGCAGCACTGGAAACGTGATCAGCGTCCCGCTACCGACGACCGTGTTGATCGTGCCCGCCGCGAGGCCCGCGACCGCGATCGCGAGAACTTCGCCGACGCTCACGCCGCGGAACTATAAGCTCCATAAGGTGATCGGCCGCTCCTCCCGCCGCCGTCCTCGCGGTCGGCTACGCAGCTACAGCCAACTGCTCGCGCCCAGCGGCGCGACCGGCATGCGTCTTGCGCTCGAGCGTGACGGCACCCAACGCTTGCAGCGGCTGGTGCACGCCGCTGGCGATCGCGGTAGTCAGCGCCTGCGGCGCACACGCCCCAGCATGCGCGCGCTCACCGCGGCACCCGGAGGGCACCTGCGCTGGAGCGATGCACCCGCACCGCTACTGCCAGGGCCTCAGGGCGCGATCGTCCACCCGATCGCTGTCTCGACCTGCGACCTTGACTGCCCGCTGGTGCTCGGCGCGACCCAATTTCCCCTGCCGCTGCACCTCGGACACGAATGCGTCGCCGAGGTGCTTGCCGTCGGCGAGCAAGTCACGACGGTGCGCGTCGGCGATCGCGTCATCGTTCCCTTCCAAATCAACTGTGGCGTCTGCTCGGCCTGCCTTGCCGGCCATACCGGCAACTGCGTAAGCGTCCCGCCCGTCTCGATGTACGGCTTTGGCCTCACCGGCGGGCACTGGGGTGGCGCGTTCTCCGACGAGCTCGCCGTGCCTTATGCGGACGCGATGCTCGTACCGCTGCCCGATGGGATCGAGCCGGCCGCCGCCGCGAGTGTCGCGGACAACGTCTGTGATGCCTATCGGCACCTCGCGCCGCACCTTCCGGGCCTGTTGGCCGCAGACCCCGACGCCGAGGTTTTGATTCTCGCGGCCACGCGTCCGCGGCTGCTGTTCAGCGGGAGCCTGCCGCTGTACACGGGGCTGATCGCGCGTGCGCTCGGTGCGCGCAACGTTCAGCTCGCCGACAGCCGGCCGCATATTCGCGCGCACGCTGAGCGCCTGGGCTTCTGTGCACTGCATCCGCGCGCGCTACGCCGCCGCCGACCCGCACCGCTGGTGGTGGACGTCAGCGGCGGCGACCTGCGCCTCGCGCTCGCCAGCACGGCCCCCGATGGCGTCTGCTCAAGCGCCGGCAGCCTGCACCGCAGCGCGCGCATCCCGGTCCTGTTGATGTACGGGCGCAACGCCACCTTGCAGGTAGGCCGCACGCACGCCCGCGCGCTGATGCCGCAGGTGCTTGAGCTGATGCTGCGAGGCGATCTGCGTCCCGAGACCGTCACCACCTGCGAGGCGCCGATCGACGAGGCCCCGGTCGTGCTGCGTGAGCACTGCCTCGGCGGCGGCGTCAAGACAGTGCTGACGAGTAGCTGACGGGCGCCCAGCGGATGCCCAAGCGCGACCGGGGAATCGTGCGCGGTAATCGTCGATGAGCGTCGTGCGCGACATCGCGCAGACCTTCCGACCTCCCACGGGCGATCGGCACGGCCCGCTCGTGCCGCTGCTCGCCGCACTCACGGTCCTCACAGGCGTCGTCGACGCCGTCAGCTATCTGGAGCTCGGTCACGTGTTCGTCGCGAACATGACCGGCAACATCATCTTTCTCGGGTTCGCGCTCGCTGGTGCCGGAGGGCTCTCGCCAGTCGCCTCACTGATCGCACTCGGAGCGTTCCTGCTTGGCGCACTCACCGGCGGCTGGCTCGGTGCGCGCCACCATGCGCATCGCGGTCACCTGCTGCGAGTCGCCAACGCAATCCAGGTTCTGCTGATCGGTGTGGCCGTGCTACTCGCGAGCCTCGCGGCGGAACCGCCCAGCCGCGCGACACGCTACGCCCTGATCGTGCTGCTCGCGCTCGCGCTGGGCGTACAGAACGCCGCCGCACAGCGACTTTCGGTACCGGATCTCACAACCACGGTGCTCACGCGCACACTGACCGGGCTTGCATCTGAATCGAGGCTTGTCGGCGGCGAGGGCTCCAAGCTCGGACGTCGGATCGTCGCGATCGGCGCGATGCTGCTCGGTGCACTGATCGGCGGTCTGCTGGCCCTGCACGTCTCGATCGCCGCGGCGCTCGCCGTAGCGCTCGCAATCGTCGCCTGCACCGGGCTGGCCGGG
>Ga0210389_10001717_pt1 | contig 17666 bp, 15 predicted proteins | sample IncBWH28OmetaG_FD_160127 | JGI IMG/M metagenome (GOLD analysis project Ga0210389, IMG submission 160127) | Forest soil microbial communities from Barre Woods Harvard Forest LTER site, Petersham, Massachusetts, United States - Inc-BW-H-28-O ...
GCCGCGGCCGGGGGTCGTCCGGTCCGCATCTACGCCGAGATGGTGGCCGTGCTCTGGGACGCCGGGCAGGTCGGCCTGGCGGTCGAACTGGAAGAGCTTTGGAACGGGCTTGGCGCGCTGCAGCCGTTTTCCTTGCTGTGCGCGTACCCGTCGCGGCTGATGACCGGCGCGGAAACCGCGGACGCCGTGCGGGAGGTCTGCGTCCTGCACTCGGCGGTCAGCGCCGCTGAGCCGGACAGCGCCGTTGCGCCCGGTGACGCCGACCCTGCCGTGCGGGAGCGGAGCTTTCCGCTCGAGCTTGACTCCGTACGGGCGGCGCGGCACTTCGTCACCGGCCTGCTCGGCCAGGGACCCGACGACGCGCTCGTATCCGACGCGGCGATCGTCGCCACAGAACTGGCGGCCAACGCCGTGCTGCACGCTCGCTCCGGATTCATCCTGACCGTCTCACGGCTGGCGGCCGCGGTGAGGATCGCGGTCAGGGACAGCGACCCGCTTGTCCACCGCAACGGCAGCATGCCATTCCACGTGCGGCCGGGTCACGGGCTTAGCGTCGTGTCACAGCTCGCCAGCGGGTGGGCCGTCGAACGGTTGCCTGACGGAAAGGTCGTATGGGCCGACCTGCCCGCGGCAACCCTCAGGACCTCCCCGGCATAGCAGTGCCCGGTTCAGCCTGGCACCCGCTCAGGCGACGCGGTAGCGGGCGCAGTTGGCGTCCTTGAGCGTCAAGCCGAGGCCCGGGCGCGAAGGGTCGGGCCGCAGGACGCCGCCTGACGGGTCCAGTGCGCCGTCGAAGAGCATCGTCTCGATGCGGGCGTGGTCGTGAAAGTACTCCAGGTGGCGGAAGTTGGGGACGGCCGCGGCGACGTGGGCATGCAGGTTCGGCGCGCAGTGGCCGGAGACCTGCAGGCCGCGGGCGGCGGCGACGGCGGCGGCGCGAAGCCATTCGGTGATGCCACCGCAGCGGGTCACGTCGACCTGCAGGCAGTCGACCGCCTGCGCGTCGACCATGCGGGCGAAGTAGGTGAGGTCGTAGCCGTACTCCCCCGCGGTGACATCGGGATCGACCTGGTCGCGTACCTCGCGCAAGCCGTCGAGGTCGTCGGAGCTGACCGGCTCCTCGAACCAGGTCACGTCATGCCCGGCCATGGCGCGGGCCATCCTGACCGCCTGCTTGCGGGTGTAGCCGCCGTTGGCGTCGACGTACAGCTCGGCCTCCTGGCCGATAACGTTCCTGGCGAACGCGATCCTGGCCAGGTCGCGCGCCTGCGCGGTGCCCCAGGACTCGCCGATCTTGATCTTGACGCGCGGGATCCCCAGGTCGGCGGTCCAGCGCTCAAGCTGGGCCCGCGCGGTTGCGTCGTCGTAGGTCGTGACCCCGCCGCTGCCGTACACGGGGACCGTCTCGCGGACCGCGCCGAGCAGGGAGCACACGGGAAGGCCGAGCAGCGTGCCCTTGAGGTCCCACAGCGCCGTCTCCACCGCGGAGATCGCGCAGGACACGAGGCCCGGGCGGCCCACGTTGCGGACCGCGCGGACCATCGCCTGCAAGGCCGCGCCGGTATCGAGGACCCCGTGGCCGGTGACCGCCGCGGCAAGCTCGCCCTCGATCAGCGGCTTGCACGCGCCAGAACCGTAGGTGTAGCCGAGCCCGGTCCTGCCGCCGGCGGTCACGCGCGCGATCACCAGGGTGGTCGAGGACCAGGCGAGCGTGCCGTCGGCTTCCGGCCGGTCCGTGGGGATCTTATAGACCGTGGCCGTGACGCCGTCAACGACCGGGAAGTCAGTTCCGGTCACCGCGGGCATCGTCTGGGCCGTCATGCCGGCGCACCCCGGTCGCCGGACGGCGGCCCGTCGTCTTCTTCCGCCCGGCGGGCGCCGCCGGCCGTGTCCCGCAGCGCGTCGAAGCCACGGGTGACCGCCGAGCCGGCCGTCTCGGCCGTTTCCGCGGCGGCCAGGTGCCCGCTGCGGTCACGCGCGCGGTCGTCAAAGGACCCGTGCGCGCCCTGGTCAGAGCCCGGCGGCGCATCGACCGGCTGCCACAGGTTGCTGCGCCTGCCCGGGTCCGTGCGCTTGCCTGTCTGCTGTGAGTCGTACCCGGTCTTCGCCAGGTAGCGGTCGAGCAGCGGCGCGGCGACCTTCTGGGCGAGGATCGTCGCCACCGTGGACCCGCCCACCCAGTACTCCTTGCGGTTCGGGTGGCCGGCCGCGAAGACAACCCCCTCGGCGGCGACCTCGGGCTGGTAGATCGGCGGGACCGGCTGCGGGTTGCGCGGGAGCCGCGACAGCACCCAGGAGAACTGCGGCGTGTTGACGGCCGGCATCTGCACGACGGTGATCCGCACGTTGCTGCCGTCATGCATCAGCTCGGTGCGGACCGACTCGGTGAAGCCGTTGACCGCGTGCTTCGCGCCGCAGTAGGCGGACTGCAGCGGGATCGACCGGTAGCCGAGCGCCGACCCGACCTGGACGATCGTGCCGCGGTCGCGGGGCACCATGCGGCGCAGCGCCGCCATCGTGCCGTGCACGCAGCCCAGGTAGGTCACCTCGGTGACCCGGCGGAATTCCGCCGGGGTGATCTCGCTGAACGGGGCGAACACCGAGGTGAACGCCACGTTCACCCAGACGTCGATCGGTCCGAGTTCAGCCTCGGCGCGCTCCGCGGCCCGTTCCACCGCCTCGAAGTCGGCGACGTCGGCCGGCAGCGCCAGCGCCGTGCCGCCCACGTAATCCACCGCGTCCGCCGCGCCGCGCAACCCGTCCTCCCCCCGCGCGATCAGCGCCACGCGGGCACCGCGCGCGCCGAAAAGCTCGGCCGCCGCCCGGCCGATTCCGGCGCTTGCCCCCGTGACCACCACTGTCTTTCCGGCGTACGTCTTGTCGCCATGATCAGGCTGGTTCACGTGATCGCCCCGTTTTCCTCTCGTTCCTTATGGTCTGGGACTCCTACTTCCAGGCATCCGGCGCGTCAAACAAAAGTCCAGCGCGATCAGAGGTGAAGCGAAGAAGTCCCGATCCGCGCATGCGGGGGCGGGAACGAGGAAGTAGTGAACGCCAGGCGGCGAGGGCCGGGTCAGAGGATCCTGACCGCGACCAGGCAGGCGTCGTCGCCGGTGTCAGAGACGGCGTGGTTGAGTATGCGGTCGGCGTGGGCCGACACGTCGGGGCCAGCGGGCACGGCCGCCGCGGTGAACTCGCGCAGCGCGTCGCTGATCGAGTCGGCGCGGCGCTCGATCAGCCCGTCGGTGAACAGCAGCAGGGTGTCACCGCCGCGCATGGGCAGCGTGGCCTCCTCGTACTCGGCGTCAGGGTCAAGCCCGAGCAGGACGCCGCCGGGGAGCGGGAGCATCTCGGCCGCGCCGTCACGCACCAGGACCGGCGGCAGGTGCCCGGCCCTCGCCCAGCACAGCACGCGGGTTTCCGGGTCATAGCGGCCGCAGACGACGGTGCCCGCGATGCCCTCGGTCAGGTGGCACGACGCGAAGTTGAGATGCCTGAGCAGGTCAGCGGGGCCCGCGCCCGTCGCGGCGAGCCCGCGCAGTGCGTTGCGCGCGGCGATCATGCCCGTCACCGCGTCGATGCCGTGACCGGTGATGTCACCCACCACGAGCAGCAGTTGCTTGTCCGGCAGCAACAGCGCGTCGTACCAGTCCCCCGCCACCAGGCGCCCCTGCTCGGCCGGCCGGTAGCGGACGGCCACCTCCACCCCGGCGGCTTCCACCGGCGGCTCGTCCTCTGGCATGATGGCGCGTTGCAGGCGGAGCGCGAGCTCCTGCTCCTGTTCCGCCCGCTGCTCGCTGTCGGCCAGCTGGTCCTGGGTCGCCGCGAGCGCGACCTGGGTGTGGTAATGCGTCGAGACATCCTGGAACGCACCGCGCAGCGCCACCACCTCGTCGCCGGCCAGTACCGGCTCGGCGAAGATGCGGATCTGCCTGATGGCGGTGTCGTCGGGGCGGACGATCCTGAACACCGCCACCGCCGCCTCGCGCCGGTGCAGCAGCGACTGGCGGAACCGCCTGACCGGCGCGCGGTCCGCCGCGATCACGAAGCTGTGCAGGCTGGCGGTCGCGATGGGCAGCGCGTGCAGCGGGTCAAGTCCGAAGACGGCGAACGCGGACTCGGTCCAGTGAACGTCCCCGGTGACCAGGCTCTCCTCCCAGGCGCCGATGCGGCCGAGGCGCTGCGCGTGGCCGAGCAGGTCGGCGCGCTCCTCGGCTTCGCCGACCGCCCGCCAGGTGAAGATCACCCCGGAGAAGAACGGGACCGCGTGGACCTCGGTGACCTGGACCGTGTCCACGGCGCCGGTCAGGCCGGCGCCGGTCACGGTGGGGGCGCCGGTCCCCGTCACGTCCTCGGCGTGGCCGCTGGCCAGGACCCGCTCGGCTATGGCGAACAGGCCGTCACCGTAAGCCGACGCCGGGTAGGCCTCAAGCACCGTCAGCCCGGCGAGTTCGGCGCCCAGGCGGCCGCCCGGGTCGACGTACCGCGGGCTCAGGTGGACGATGCAGAAGTCGGTCACTGTGCCGTCGGCGTCGCGCAGCGGCCTGACGACGAGCGCGGACCCGGTGATCTGGTCGAGCGCATGGAAGATCGGCAAGGACGGTGCCGTCGATCCCACGGGGCCGTAGGCCAGGCGCAGGCCGAGCACGTCGGCGAAACCGGCGACCGAGGCCGACATCCAGCCCCTGGCGGTGACGTCGAATACGCCACGCGGGGTAGGCCACCAGGCCTCGACCACGCCGAGCAGGATCCCGGTACGGTCCCGCAGCCCGAGCACCGCGCGGGCCGCGTCCCTCCCCCACGGCGCCGCGGCCGGCACCTGGTCGCCTGCCGGGGGCCCGGCAGGCGACCACAGGTCCCGCCCGTCGGCGACCACCCGCTGCTCCAGGCAGTCGAACTGCGGCGGCAGCCGCCGCCAGCGGCTCGACTCCGTGCCGCCGAGCCCGTCCTGGCCGAATAGCTCAAGCGCGCCATCGGCGTCGAGCAGCCATACCGCGACCGCCGCCACGCCAAGCCGGGAGCGCAGCTGTTCGGTGAGGGCACCGACGATCTCGGCGCCGTCCTTCGCCCGCTCGGCCGCCGCGATGGCGACGAGGTCGTCGGCCGACCCGAGCGCCTTCGCCGCCGCGGGGCCGGGCGCGGGCTGCTGTGCCTGGTCCGGCGCGGACGGCTCTTCCTGGGCAAGAACGGCGGCGGCCATCTCGGGTTCAGGAAGTCCCGCCGCGGCGGCCATGGCGGCGAGCTGGCGCGCGCCCTCGGCCGATGACCAGCCGTGCCGCTCCATCAGCACGCCCCTGGCCATCGCGACGACCGCGGTCGCATCGCGATCGGCGCGGACGCGGGCAAGCTCGCGTCGCTGGCGCTCGACGACCGCGGACAGCCTCGACACGTCCTCGCCGTGTGCCACAAGCATCGCCTCCGTTACGGGTGACCGCTTTTGGCGCTCACCCGCGGTCCGAGTTACCGTGGACCCGGGTCCGAATGCGATCAAGGATGCGCTGTCAAGTAGTGAGCTGCGTCGTTACGAAAGCCTAACACCCTTGGGAGTCGGTGGGGCGGAGACAGTCAGGCGCTTCCGTTCTGGATAATTCACCAGTAAATTACCCCGGGTCAAACAGTCGGTGCGGCATTGTATCCGCAATTCCGGCACGTGGCGCCACCAGAATGCGACTATTGTATAACGGTCAGTCGTTGCTAGTTCGTCTACAGCGGTCCAGGAACGGGAGAGTCGATGGCAGACGTTGAAGACGCGCAGCCACGTCTCGACAGGGCGGCGCTTGAGCAGCTGCTCGCGGGGCTGACCGCCGTGCGCGGCGGCGACTTCAGCACGCGCCTCGCGCTCACCGGCGACCCGCTGGTCGACGAGATCGCGGCCGTGTTCAACCGCATGGTCGATCAGCTTGACCAGTTCACCTCCGAGGTGACCAGGGTCGCCCGCGAGGTCGGCACCGACGGGAAGCTTGGCGGGCAGGCGAACGTCCCTGGCGTCTCAGGGACGTGGAAGGACCTGACCGAGTCGGTCAACGCGATGGCGGGGAACCTGACCTGGCAGGTGCGCAACATCGCGCAGGTCGCCACCGCGGTCGCCAAGGGCGACCTCACGCGGAAGATCGACGTCGACGCCCGCGGCGAGATCCTCGAGCTCAAGACCACGCTCAACACCATGGTCGACCAGCTGTCGGCATTCGCCGACGAGGTCACCCGCGTCGCCCGCGAGGTCGGCACCCAGGGCAACCTCGGCGGCCAGGCGGTCGTGCACGGGGTCTCAGGTACCTGGAAGGACCTGACCGACAACGTCAACTCGATGGCGACCAACCTGACCGGCCAGGTCCGCAACATCGCCCAGGTCACGACCGCGGTAGCACAGGGTGACCTGACTAAGAAGATCGACGTCGACGCCCGCGGCGAGATCCTCGAGCTCAAGACCACGATCAACACGATGGTTGACCAGCTCTCATCGTTCGCCGCCGAGGTGACCAGGGTCGCCCGCGAGGTGGGCCGCGAGGGCAAGCTCGGCGGTCAGGCCGAGGTCGAGGGCGTGTCGGGGACGTGGAAGCGGCTGACGGAGAACGTCAACGAGCTCGCGGGCAACCTGACCAGGCAGGTGCGGGCGATCTCCGACGTGACGAGCGCGGTCGGGGCCGGCGACATGACCCAGACGATCGCCGTCGAGGCCGAGGGCGAGGTCGCCGAGCTCAAGGACAGCATCAACGCGATGGTGCGGTCGCTGCGGGAGAGCGTGCAGGCCTCGCAGGATCAGGACTGGCTGAAGACCAACCTGGCGAGCATCGGGTCGATGCTGCAGGGGCACAGGGACCTCGAGGTCGTCGCCGAGCTGATCATGGAGGAGCTGGCGCCGCTGCTCGGCGCGCAGCACGGGACGTTCTTCCTGACCGAGGACTGGAGCGGCGAGCAGCGGCTGCGGCTCATCGCCGGGTACGGGCTGCGCGCCGACAAGGACGCGCCGATCCAGGTCCGGATCGGCCAGTCGCTCATCGGCCAGGTGGCCAAGAGCAGGCGGCCGATCGTGGTCGATGACATCCCGCACGGCTACATCAAGATCTCCTCGGGGCTCGGCGAGGCGTCGCCGTCCAACCTCGCCATCATGCCGATCATGTTCGAGGATCAGGTGCTCGGCGTGGTGGAGCTCGCCTCGTTCAGCAAGTTCACGCCCATCCAGATCGCGTTCCTCGAGCAGCTCGCGGAGACGCTCGGGATCAGCGTGAACGCGATCATCGCGAACTCGCGCACCGACGCGCTGCTCGAGGAGTCGCAGCGGCTCACTGGTGAGCTCCAGGCGCGCTCGTCGGAGCTCCAGCTGCGGTCGGAAGAGCTGCAGCGGTCCAACGCGGACCTGGAGGACAAGGCGGCGCTGCTCGCCGCGCAAAAGCAGGACATCGAGGCCAAGAACGCGGAGATCGAGCTGGCCAGGGAGGAGATCGAGGCGCGGGCCAGGCAGCTCGCGCTCGCCTCCCAGTACAAGTCGCAGTTCCTCGCGAACATGTCCCATGAACTGCGCACCCCGCTGAACAGCCTGCTGATCCTGGCCAGGCTGCTCGCGCAGAACCCGGGGCGGAACCTCACCGCCAAGCAGGTCGAGTACGCGAACGTCATCCACTCGGCAGGCTCCGACCTGCTCCAGCTCATCAACGACATCCTCGACCTGTCGAAGGTGGAGGCCGGCCGGATGGACGTGCGCGCGGAGCGGTTCACGCTCGCCACGCTGATCGAGGACATCCAGGCCACCTTCCGGCCGCTGACCGCGGAGAAGGGCCTCGACTTCGAGGTCTCCGTCGCGGCATCCGCGCCGTCCGAGCTGGTCACCGACCGGCAGCGGCTGCGCCAGGTACTCGGGAACCTGCTTTCCAACGCGGTCAAGTTCACCGAACGGGGCCGGGTGACACTCCAGGTGGCCGCCACCAGTGTCGACGCCGCCGGCGCCGACGGCCACCAGCGCGGCCCGGGGGACGAGCCGGTGGCGGTTTTCTCCGTCACCGACACGGGGATCGGCATCGCACCGGAGAACCTGGCGGTGATCTTCGGCGCGTTCCAGCAGGGCGACGGGACGCTGAGCCGCCGCTACAGCGGTACCGGCCTTGGGCTGTCGATCGCCCGTGAGGTCAGCGCCCTGCTCGGCGGCACCATCAGCGCCACGAGCGACCTGGGGCACGGCAGCACGTTCACCCTGTCGGTGCCCGCCGTGCTGCCGGACACCCCGCCGGCCTTCCCGGTGCTGGAGAACGCGTTCGCCATCACGGAGGCCATCGGCGGGCTGGACGACCCGCTTGCCCTTGGCGGGCTTGCCGTCGACAGGAACCGCCTCGGCGGCGCCGGACCCGACGCCATCGACCACCTGCACGCCGTGACCAGCCGGGCCACCGCGCTCGCGGCGACGGCCGGCGCTGCGTCAGGTAACGGCACCGCCGGTGCCCGCGTGCACGCCGACGCGGCGGGCGCGCCAGCCGGGGACGCAGGCGGGCCCGCGCTGTCCGGCCAGCAGGACAGGAAGGTCCTGGTGTTCGAGCCCACGAGCGGCGGGCTGCTGACGCTGCTCGCCCACAGCGCGGTCTCCGACCTCGCGCAGCTCAGCGCGACCGTGGGGGTCAGCACGGCCACGAGTCCCGGGCAGGGGACCGCCATGCTCGCCGCTGAGCCGTTCCGGTGCGTGGTCGTGGACCTCGGCATGCCGGCCACCCTTGAGTTCCTCGACCAGGTCCAGGAGAAGCCTGACCTGCGCGAGGTTCCCGTCCTCGCGCACGCGCCAGGAGAGCCGGGCACCGACATGCGGGACCGCCTCGCGGCGCTGCGCTACGGTTACGCCTCGCTGGAGCTGCTGCCGTCGCTCGACGACCTGCGCGAGCGGATCACGCTGCACCTGTCCGCGGCGCGGCCAGGCCAGGTGCCAGCGCTGGTCCGCGACGTGGCGGAGCATGTCGCCGTCCCCTCGACGGGCGCTCATCACGTGGCCGCGCCGGCCGACCACCCGGGCCTGCGCGGCAAGCACGTGCTCGTGATCGACGACGACGCGCGTAACGTCTTCGCGATCTCAAGCACGCTCGAGCTGCACGACTTGCGGGTGACGCAGGCGAGCGACGGCCGCCGCGGCATCGAGGCGCTCCGCGCCGCCCCGGACACCGACCTCATCCTGATGGACGTCATGATGCCGGGGATGGACGGCTACGCGACGATGACCGCCATCAGGCAGATGCCGCAGTTCGGGCGGCTGCCCATCATCGCCGTCACCGCGCGCGCCATGCCGGGTGACCGCGAGAAGAGCCTCGCCGCCGGCGCCAACGACTACGTCACCAAGCCGGTCGACACCGAGGAACTGCTCGCCTGCATGGAGCGGTGGCTGTCCAAGAGCTGAGGCCAGGATGGTCGGCGCAATCAGGGCAAACCGGGGCGCGCCAGCTGCCGTATCAGTGCTCGAGTACGTGCTTGAGCCTTGCCAGGTCCGCGGCCACGGCGGCGCCGTCCGCTTTGAACTCCGCGTCGGTCATGCCCGGCCGGCGGCGCACCGTGAACACCACCTCGGAGCCGCTCCCGTCGGCGATCACCCTCATCGGGACGTAAATGACCTCACCCGATTGCAGCGTTAGGTAGTGATCAAGCACCCCGAGGTCGTTTCGCGGTGCGAAGGCGAAGCGGACGCGCTCCGCCGGGGTGTCCACGATCCACTGCCCGTCGACCTCCGCAACGGAATTCCCCAGGCCCGGAGCCCATAGCGGCAGATTGGCCGGGTTCGAGGCGTACGCGTATACCTCGCCCACGGGACGGCCGATGCGCTCGCTGACGTGCCAGGATTCCGAGGTCATGCCGCCATCATGCCGGACGCCCCCGCCCCCTGGCTTGAACGAAACGGACATGTCCGCCTTCAATCCGGGGGCGGAGGCCCGCCCGTCATGCGCGCGTCATCGGCGGGCGCGGCGATACCTCGGTCGCCGCCTCCCGTCGCGTTTAGCTGCCGGTGCTGAATGCCGCCTTGAAGGCCGCGGTCGCGGCCGGGGTGTTACCGTTCGTGTAATTCGGTATGTCCAGCGGCAGGGTTCCGCCGCCGCTGTTCCAGAAGAGCTCAGGGCCGGTAGCGTTGGCCTTGATCCAGTCCGCCATCTGGGTCACAAAGTAGCCGTCGTCGCCCCCGCCAGCGTTCTGGCTGGCGGCCATGAGTCCCCACTCGGGCAGGCTGACTTCTTTGTTGTGTTCCTTGCCGAACGCGGCGATCCACTTCAGCCCGTAGCCTTGTGCCGCGAATTTCTGCCCGTTTATGGCGTTAGGCGACACCGCGACGTAGCCGCCCGAGCCGACACCGTTCAGCAAGTCGCTATACCGCGTGGCGTTACTGCTGATCTTGGTGCCGATCGCGTCATACACGTCGAGTGCCACCACGTCCACGTAGCTGTCGCCCGGGTAGAGGTTCTCCAGGTGGACACCAGGGCAACTGGAGTTGCTGGTGTCGATGGGGTTCCAAATGAACTTGAAGCTCGCGCCGCTGACGCTCCGCATGCTGGTCACGATGTTCCTGAAAGCGGGAACGAAATCGTTCAGCCAGCTCGTCGGCCCCGACCCCTCCTGGTTACAGACACTCCATCCCATCGAGCTGCCATTGAACTCCCAGCCGAGCCGGATGTAGGAAGAGCCGAAGCCCGCAGACACCAGGTTCTTAGCCAGGGTCTTGTAGTAGCCGTCAGCGCCGCCGCTCGCGACCAGGTTATAGTCCGATACGTTCGTGGCGCACTGCGTCGACGGACCCCCGCACGGCAGCATGGGGATGCCCCAGATCATCGTGAACGGGCTATTCTTCCAGTTCGAAAGCTGCCACGGATCGCTGATATGTGCCCAGTCCGTGGCGTCCACGAAGTCCATGGCGTACTTAATGGAACTTGACGAACCGAGCCATTTAGCGGCAGTTTTAATGCCAGACGGGCTGGAATTTCCGTCATAAAGACCCAGCCCGGCGGCGTCGGTAGACGAATCGCCGGCGGACGCGTTCGAATGGTATGGACCAGTCATCGTCTGAGCGCCGCCGCTGCTACCGCACGCGGCCGTAAAGCTGACGATACCTGCTGCTACCAGAATAGCGAGGCCGCGAATGCCCGCGCGTTTACGGAGAGGCTGCATAATGAACAAACTGGGCCACCACTTTTACGTATATAGTAGTGAAAGATGCGAACAGGTGCCGAGTATACCGTTTCGCGCCGCCAGCGCCCTGCGCCTGGCCAGATCCGGCACCGTCACCGGCAAAGTCATACACAACTCATAACTTCCGTAACCACGACCTACCCGGCGAGGCTCAGCCGGAGCTCGGCGGCAGCAGGAAATGCCACGCGTTCAGCACGCCGCTCATCAGGGCCACCAGAGAGGCGGGCAGCAGCAGGTACAGGCCGCTTGGCTCGCCACAGGCGAGGATTATGCCGCTGACCACGAAGAGCGACATAACCATGACGTTGGGGCCGCGGCGGTTGAAGATGGCGATGAGCTGCTTGTCGTGGTCGGGCAGGCCGTGCTGCACGCGGCGGGAGCTGAGGAGGACCCAGCTCGCGGCCAGGCCGGTGGCGATCAGCTCGGCGCCCAGTGCCCAGTCGGGCTGGTCGGGGGTCAGCAGGACCGCCGCCATGGCCAGCGGGGTGATGAACAGCACGAGGGTCTGGGCCGCGCTCGCGCGCAGGCCCTGGTGACCGGCGATCCGGCTGGCGTTCAGTGACACGGCGACGAACAGCAGGCCGGTCAGGGCGCCGCTCGCGCCCCCGGTCATCTCCGCGAAACCTTGCCAGTCGGCGGGGGTAGTCATCCGCGGTATCGGTCGACGGTCATTCGCCGATTTTAGGACGATAACCCGCCGGCCGGTTAGGCGGCGCGTCCTGTGGCGTTACCCGGCGAGCCGCCGACCTCGGAGTAGCGTGAGGACATGTGCCCGTCCAGGGAGGTATGTCATGGCGACGGTGAGTGTCCGGTACATCGTCAACGATGTCGATGCCGCGATCGCGTTCTACACGCGGCACCTGGGTTTTACCGAGGTGATGCATCCCGCCCCGGCCTTCGCGATGCTGTCGCGCGGCGACCTGCGCCTGGTGCTCAGCGCGCCGGGCGCGGGACCCGGTGGCGGCCAGGCGATGCCTGACGGGACGCTGCCGACGCCCGGCGGCTGGAACCGGTTCTCGGTCGAGGTCGCCGACCTCGACGCCCTCGTGGGGAAGCTGCGCGCGGCGGGTGTCCGGTTCCGCAACGAGATCGTCACCGGGACAGGCGGCAAGCAGATCCTCGCCGAGGATCCGTCGGGCAACCCGGTCGAGCTATTCGAGCCGACGCTGCCGGAAGCCAAACTCCAGTAGAAAGGGCCCGCCGGCGCCTTGGTCAGGAGGCGCCGACGGGCAGGGAGAAGGTTTGCGGGGTGAGCTGACCGCGGCGGGCTGCCGCGGGCGGGCTCACCAGCGATACCAGCGACGTCCCTCGCCGGCGCGGACGGCGAATCCGACCAGCCAGAGGACCAGCACGATCGCGGCCACCCACCAGAGCGCGTGCAGCACGAAGCCGAGCCCGCCGAGCAGAATCGCTAGGATCAGCACTAGCAGAATCAGAGCCATGATTGGTGCTCCTCGATTGTGGTTCTGTACGGTGTACGGCTACCCCCACGAGGGGCCCTAAACGTGACGTAGGGTGCCTATGACCAAGAGCAAAGTGCAGGATGGCGGGGAGATGCCGCAGGGCGGATGGCCGGATGAGGCAGTGGCGGACATCGCGGCGCGGCGGGACGCGCTCCGCCAGGCGGCTAGCCTGCCCGGTGCCGAGCCGCGAACGCTGATCGACGCGGCGCTCATCGAGCTCGACGCGGCGATCGAGGCGCTCGGCGCGGCCTCTCCAGGGACAGCCGCTAGCGCTGACATTCCGCCGAACGAAGTGCTGCCAGAGGCGGTGCGGACGGAGCGGCGGCTGCTGCACGCCGTGTTCCAGCAGGCCCCCGTGCCGTTGTTCCTGCTCGAACAGGACGGGACGATCAGGCGGGCCAACAACCAGGCGGCGGCGCTGCTCGGGTCGCCGTCCGGGTACGCGACGGGCAAGCCGCTGACCGCGTTCGTCGACCTGCCCTTCAGGGCGGCCGTCCAGACGCTGCTCGCCGCCGTCGCGAGAACGGGCAAGCCGCGAACGGTCGGCTGCCGGATCCTGACCTCCGACGGTCCCGTCGACGTCACGCTGACGGCGGCCGCGGCCGACCTCCCCGGTGACCCCCCCGTGCGGATCGTCACCGCGACACCCGGCGGCCCGCCCGGTGCGATGGCCCCTGAGGGGGAGGACAGGCCGGCGAAGCGCCCGGCGGCTAAGGGGAAGGGCGACCCGGCCATCGCGGCCATGACCCGGCGGCTTGACGCGGTCACCGCGGTGACCAGGGTCCTGCTCGACAACAGCACGTTCAGCGAGGCGGTCACGCTGCAGCGGTCCGCGCGGCTGCTCGCCGGGGAGATCGCGGACTGGGTGATCATGGACATCGACCGGGGCGGCAGGCTGCTGCGCCAGTTCGCGGCGGGCCCGCGCGGCGGCCAAGCGGACCAGGTGGCCCGCGTGGTGCGGGGCGTCGATCCCGACCAGGAGTCCCTGCCCGCGCTGGTGCACTCGACGGGCAAGTCGGTGCTGCTCGCGCACCTCGATGACCCCGCCGTGCTCGGGCGCGGCCCCGACGGGACGCCGCTTGGCATGGTCCTCGGGGTGACCTCGCTGATCTGCGTTCCCATCTCCGACGGGACGACCGGTTACGGCACGCTGACGTTGACGCGGCTGGCGGACAAGGGACCGTTCGGCGTCGCCGACCTCGGCCTCGCCGAGGAACTCGGCGGGCACCTGGCGGTCGCCATCAGAGTCGACCGGGTGTTCCGCCAGCGCTCCCAGGTCGCCGAGGCGCTGCAGGCCAGCCTGCTGCCCGCCAGTCTGCCCAGGGAGGTGCCCGGCCTTGAGTTCGCCGCGGCTTACATCGGCGCGACGCAGTTCCAGGAGATCAGCGGTGACTTCTACGACGTGTTCAAAGCCGGAGACGGCTGGGCCATCGCAGTGGGGGACGTCTGCGGCAAGGGGCAGGACGCGGCCGCGATGACGGCCGCGGCGCGGCACGCCATCCGTGCGTTCGCGACCGTGCACGACACCCCCGCCGACGTCCTCGCCGCCGCGAACGAGGTGCTGGTCGCCGAGGACTACGACGACCGCTTCGTCACGGCTTCGCTCGCGTTCCTCCGGCAACGGGGACGCCGCGTGCAGGTGCAGCTCGGCTCGTGCGGGCACGTGGGGCCTGCCGTCGTCCGGGCCGACGGGCGGGTGGAGATCCTGGAAGGGTACGGGCTGCCGCTCGGGCTGTTCAGTGACACGCAGCCCGGACGGCTGGAGCTTGAGCTAAACCAGGGCGACGTGCTGTTCTTCTACACCGACGGGGTGACCGAGGCCCGCAGCTCGGACCTGTCGTTCTTCGAGGACCGGCTGGCGGACGCGCTCGCGGCGCTTGCGGGAAGCAAGGCCAGCGACATCGTGCGCGCCGTCCAGGAGCTCGTCACCTCGTTCTCCGCGGGCGAGCTCAAGGACGACGTCACGATCCTCGCGGTGCGGGTGGGATGACGACCGGACGCCAGGGGCCGCGCTAGGGCTGCTCGTAGAGGTCCTCGATCACCTCGGTGGTGGCGGGCCGCGGGGGGTCGGGCGCCAGGGTGCCGGTCCCAGGACGGTACTGCGGGACCTCGGCCTCCTCGATCAGGTCCTGCTCCTCGTCGAGGAGCGTCGGCCGGGACGGCAGCGCCTGCTGCTGGATCACGGTCGTGCCCGGGTTGCGGGCGACGTACGGCGGGACGGGGATCTGCTCTACCCGCCCGCCCGGGTAGGTCCTGCGCACGAGCAGCCGCCGGCCGAGCCAGCCGGCGGTCCGGCCGGGGAGCAGCAGCCCGATCACGCCGATCAGCATGATGACCCAGCCGGCGGTGTGCAGGTTGAAGACCGAGGTATTCGTGGTCACGGCGAAGGCCAGTATCGCACCGACGCAAATGAGCGCCAGGCTTGAGCCGATCTTCATCGGGTGTCCTTTCCAGGCGGCCTCTTCGCCGCCCTGCGGGGGGTTCGCGCCTTAACGGGCGCCGGGCCTGGGCTCGGGGAGCCCGGCCGGTGGCCGGAGGCTAGGAGGTCACGAGGACGTCGGGGCTGTCGAGGAGGCGGCTGCGCAGGTGGCTGAGCGCCCGGGCAAGCAGCCGGGACACGTGCATCTGCGAGATGCCGAGGCGGGCGCCGATCTCGGCCTGGGTCAGGTTCCCGTAGAAGCGCATGACCAGGATGCGCTGCTCGCGCTCAGGGAGCTCGTCCCAGTGCGTGGACACGGCCTCCATGTCGATCGTGTGCTCCACGTCGGCGTCCTCGGCGCCGAGGACGTCGCTGAGCTGCGCCGGGTCGTCGCGGTCGGAGAGCGGCGCGTCGAGCGAGTACGCCGTGAACACCATGTCGGCCTGCCTGGCCTCGAGCAGGTCGTCGGCGGTGCAGCCGAGCCGTTCCGCGAGCTCCTGCTCATTGGGCTGCCTGCCCAGCGTGTGGGTGAGTTCCTCGCTCGCCTTACGCAGCTCGAGCAGCAGCTCCTGGGCGGAGCGCCGGACATGGACCTGCCACCGCTTGTCACGGAAGTGCCGCTTGATCTCGCCGCTGATGCAGGGTGCGGCGTAGGCGGACAGGCCGCTGCCGAACGCCGGGTCGAAGTTGTTGATCGCCTTGAGCAGGCCCACGTAGCCGACCTGCATCAGGTCCTCGACCGGCTCAGGGCTGCCGCGGTACTGCCTGACGCACGAGCGGACCAGCCGCTCGTAGCGCTCAACCAAGATCTCGCACGCCACCGCGCGCTCGTGGCTGTCTCGTGGCAGCGCCCGGAAGCGAACGAGCAGTTCGTCGTCGGAAAGCCGGTTCAGCTCGGTGCGGCAGCCGAGTACCGCAGTGGGGGGCGTTGCCTTCGTCATGCTCAGCTCCGTGGGGTGGGGATGCCGGACGGAGGCAGTTGTGCCCGTACAGAGAGACCTAAACTCAATCGAATGTGACCTCCATCACATTCACCTGCCGCTGGTTTTCCGGATCACGCCCCGCTACCCGACTGCCAGGGCACCAAACGGCAGGCCGCAGGCCACGGAAGTTTCCTGGCAGCGGGACGGAACGGGATGGAATAGGCCGGTCCGCGCTGGGCAGCGGACGTGCCAGCGGTCCCGGCCGCCAACCCGAGTACACGCCCCGGTTAAGGACGCCTGATGATCGAGTACCGCACCAACTGGCGGGCGGCGAGTGCCTGCCTCAACGCCGATCCCGACATGTTCTTTCCCGTCGCCGCCGGCACCGCCGCCAGCAAGCAGATCTCGCTGGCACTGCGGATCTGCGCGGGCTGCGCGGTCAGGCAGCACTGCCTTGACTTCGCGATGCGGTCGGGCGAGAAGGACGGCATCTGGGGTGGCACCACGCCGGAAGAGCGCATCCGCGCCCGGCGAGCCAGCCACCGCCGGCTGTCGGTCAGGGCCAGGCGGGCGGCGGCGGAGAGCCGCGCCTCCTGACCTGCTTCCGCCGCGCAGGCGCCGGGCGGCCGCTACGTCAAGCAGTGGGCGGAGTCACGTACGTGGCGATGACCCTGGCCGCGACCTCGGTGACCTTGACGTGCCGTCGCTGCGACTCGCGCCGCAGGTACCGCAGCGCCTCGTCGGCGTCGCAGCCGAGGGCGTGCATGAGGATGCCCTTGGCCTGGTCGGTGACCGCGCGGGCCGCCACCGAGTCCTTCAGCTGCGTCGCGGTCCGCTGCGCCTGCCCGTAGGCGAGGCTGTTGGCGAATACCGTGCTGCCGAACCTGGCGAGCATCTCCGCCATCGGCACCCCGTCCGCGTCGAGCGCCCCGGGCCGCACACCGAACAGCGCGAGGACGAGCGCGGTCGACGATGACTTCCTGACCAGGTGGACCGAGCTGCGCAGGCCACGGCGGAGCGCCTCGGCCGCCCACCACGGCCACCGTTCCTCATCGAGCGCGTCGCGGCAGCTCACCGGCCGGCCGTCGCGCACCGCGGTGATCAGCGGCCCGGGGCCGGTCCTCGTCTCCAGGTCGACGAGCTCGGCCGGATCGGGATGGGTGGCCGCCGCCGCGGTCAGCTCGCCGTCCCGCCAGATCGTCACGTGCGCCGCCGCGCACCCGGGGACCTGCCTGACCGCCAGTTCGGCCAGCTTGCTCAGCGACCTCGCCTCTCCGTGGGAAAGGCTGACAAGCTCGGCCGCCTCGTGCCCCAGGTCTTCGGCCGTCACGCCGCCCCCGTCCCGTCGCAAGCGTCGCTGGGCTGCCCGGCCGGCCCGACGGCTCCTATACGGCTTGCTACTGCTTCGTGTTAGCGTACGCGTTGCAGTTAAGTCCGCGGGTGAGCGCGTGGGGGCTCGTCCCGGTGACCGCGGCGGGCTGACAGGTGCGTACCGCCGTGCGGACCTGAGCGCTGAGCGCCACGCACATCGTCACGATCGCGGCGAGGGCAAGCAGCACCGCCACGAACGCCGCCCGCGGCCTGCGCCTGCCCCTTGAGGGCAGCTGTTCCACGCCTACGGGCCGCTCTCCCCTGGTGAGGTGATTGAACAGGGCGAACTTCGAGGAAAGCGCGGGGGTGTCCGCCATCAGGGTGCGCTCGATCTGGGCGAGCTTGCGCCGG
>Ga0210389_10001718_pt1 | contig 17663 bp, 17 predicted proteins | sample IncBWH28OmetaG_FD_160127 | JGI IMG/M metagenome (GOLD analysis project Ga0210389, IMG submission 160127) | Forest soil microbial communities from Barre Woods Harvard Forest LTER site, Petersham, Massachusetts, United States - Inc-BW-H-28-O ...
GCGTTCGCGCCAACCTCCGCGGTGAATGCGTCGCGCGCGCACAGCCAGTTCGTGCGCTGCCCTGCCTGCCAAGCTGACACCCCCACCTACCTGTTCCACCGAACCGGCGTGCGCTTCGTTCGTTGCAGCAGCTGCGCTGCCGTATACGTGAACCCGACCCGCCCGCGCCCGGTGAACAACCTCGACATCGACCGCGTGCGTCCGTTCACCAACCCCCGCGACCGCGTCCTGACCGCCGCCGACTTCGCTCGGCTCCTCGAGCACCTCGAGGCCGATTACCGGCGCATGACTGGCCAGCGGCTCTCCCGCGTGCTGCTCCTCGGCCGCCACCTCCGCGAATTTGCCGCCCTCCCCCAGGCCCGGCGGGTCGGCCTGGTGGTCGCCCAGCTGGACGACGACGTCTTCGAGCGGCTGGCAGGCGCCTCCGAGATCGGGTGGGCTGCGCCCTTGCTGGCAGCCGCGCCCCAGCTGGTGATCCTTCACGAGCTCCTCGAGGCCTGCAGCGATCCAGGCGCGGTGGTCGATCGGCTCACCGGAGCCCTCGATCGATCGACCTTGTTCGCGATCACTTACACGAACACCGATTCGGTGCCGGCCCGCCTGATGCGTCGCTATTGGCCGTCGTTCCTCGACTACAAGGCCTCGTATCTCAGCACCGGCAACCTGACGGCGCTCATGTCGCGATTCGGGCTGGTCCTCAAGACGCAGTATCCGCTGCCGGTCACGCGCACGGCTCAATACGTGGCGGAAATTGGTGATCGCATCGCCCCCGGAATGGGACTCGGGAGTCTGGTGCGGGCCACACCGCTGCGCGACCTGCCGCTGCCCGTGCGGGCAGGCAATCGCGTGGCGGTGTTCGGCCGCAGCGCGACGGATGGCGCGCGGCAGGGGGAGCGGCTGTCGATCGTGCTCCCGGTGTTCAACGAGGCGCGCTACGCCGCCCAGGTGATCGACGCGGTTCTGGCCAAGGTGCTCACGATCGAAAAAGAGCTGATCATCGTGGAGAGCAACAGCACCGACGGGACCCGAGACATCGTCCGTCGCTACGAAGGTCGACCGGGGGTGCGGGTGGTCCTCGAGGATCGGCCGCGCGGCAAGGGTCACGCGGTGCGGACCGGCCTCGCCCACGTGACCGGCAGCATCGTCCTCATTCAGGACGCCGACTTCGAGTACGACGTCGACGATTACGACGCCTTGTTGCAGCCGATCCTCCAGAATAGGGCGACCTTCGTGCTCGGCTCGCGCAGCTTGGGGCTCGACGACTGGAAGGTTCGGCACTACGACAACACCCCCGTGCGCGGGTTGGCGCTCAACCTGGCGCAGGTCCTCTTCGCCAAGACCTACAACCTGCTCTACCAGCAACGGGTCACCGACGTGAACACGATGTTCAAGGTCTTCCGGGCCAGCTGCCTCGACGGGCTCGATCTGCGCAGCGACGGCTTCGAGCTCGACATCGAGCTCGCCTGCCAGCTGGTCCGCAATGGGCACTCGCCCATGGAGATTCCGGTGAACTACGTCGCCCGGGGCTTCGATCAGGGGAAGAAGATTCGCTTCTGGCGCGATGCGATCCCCTCTTACGCCGCCTTCTTCAAGCACCGGTTCAGCCAAGGTCGAGCGTGACGGCGCGCGAACCGCGACCTTCAATTCTAGATTCGACTCTCCTGGCCCTGGCGCTCCTGCTCGCGTGCGGTGTCCTCTACGCGCTCGTCGCGCGACTGGCCCTCGACGGCTTCCCCTACTCGGGTGACGAATACAGCCTGTTTCTCCAGGGCGATCTCTTCGCCCATGGCCTGCTCAAGGCTCCCGCGCCGGCGCACGCCGCCTGGCTTCGGGTCGACCACGTCATCATCGACGACTGGGTGCATTCGAAGTACCCCCCCGGTGCCGCCGCGCTCCTGGCCCTCGGTTTTCGCGCGGGCGTCCCCTGGCTCGTGACGCCCATCGAGGGGGTGATCGCCCTGGCACTGGTCTGGCTCACCATCCGCTTTTCGCTCGGCCGCCGCCCGGCGCTGATCGGGCTGGCCGTTCTGGGTCTGGCGCCCCTTTACGCTTATCAGGCAGCGTCGTTCTACTCCCACACCACGGCGACCATGTTCCTGGCCTTCGGGTTCGCCAGTGTCGCCGCCTGGTCGCGCAGCCAACGCTCTTGGTGGCTCTGGCTTTGCGGAGTGAGCATCGGCTGTGCCTATTTGACCCGCCCCATCGACGCCGTCCTCTTTGGCCTGGCGATGATCGCATTGCGGTCGCGGCGCGCCCTCGTCCTCGCTGCGGCGGGCGCGGCGCCCTTGATCGCGCTCAATTTCCTTTACCAAAAAGCGCAATTCGGCTCCCTGTTTCTCGACGGCTATCACGTCTATCAACCGACCTTCGCGGCGCTCTATGGCCCCACGACCGCCCTCAACCCAGTCCTGCCCTCCCACATCTGGAACCCGACCCAGCTTTGGAATCATCTCGATATTTACCGCGCGTTCATTGTCGACTGGACGGTCCCTGGTGCGGTGTTGCTGGCGATCTTCGGAGCGTTCGCCATCCCCAGCGGCCACCCGGCGCGCCGGTTGCGCACTTTCTCCCTGGCGCTGATCGCGACCTACGTGGTCGCCCTGCTGCCCATGATCTCCGACGTCGACGACGGCGCGCGGCCGCGCTATCTGTCGATCACCTTGATCCCGGTGGCGTTCCTCGCGGCCGCGGGATTCGCCCCGGCCTGTGAGGCGCTGGTCGCCCGATTTGGGCCACGGGTGCGGACCGCGGTGGTCGCTCTGGCGCTGATCTTCGCGCCCGCGCAACTGGCCGCGTTCCTGATCGGGCACATCCCCTCGGTCTGGAAGCGAGAGGGGCTTGCTCGTTCGGTCGAGCGGGCCGGCCTCCGGGACGCCGTGGTGGTCATCCGCGCCCAGCACCCGTCCCGCTACGCGCGAAACGGCGGCCTCTTCGACCGGTCCGTCCTCTACCTCTCGGCGCCGGCCACCACCAGCGGTGAAACGGTCGCGGCGGCCTTCCCAGGCAAAGCGATCTGGGAGGCGCAGGAAGGCGACCCCTGGACCCTCACCCGGGTGCGGTGAGCGGCTTTGTCTCTCGCATCGGCATGGGAGAGACGTCGGTGATCAGGACGCCTACTGTTCGCGAGCACCTCAGGAAAGAGAGGTTCTCGATGCTCGCCATCGCAGGCTCTCGCCGTCTTCTCGCGTGCTTCGCCGCCACCCTGATCGCGCCCTTGTCTCTTGCCTGTTCTTCGGGCCCCGGGTCGGGTACGGCGGCAGCAGGGTGCACGGACGAGAACACGACCTGCGCCGGCCCGCTGTCCCAGAGGTATTTCTGTACCGGGTCGGCCAAGCCGATGACTTCCACGTCTTGCACTGCGACGGACGACGCGGGCACCTACTGTTGCCTGAACACTTCGGAGATCTGTGCTCTCGATGAGACGACGAGCCCCAGCACGGTCTGCGGCCCTATCGACTCCCCCAGCTCCTGGTCGGTCTACGCGTGCAACGGCTCTGCATTGCCGTTCGACAACAGCAACCCGGACTATGCCTGCTGGGCCGCACCACCGTCGAACGGCGTCGCGGAGTATTGTTGTACGACGGGGATTGTGGACGGGTGCTTCCGCGATCCCCAAGTCACCTGCGAGGGCAGCGCGGTGGCTTACAACTGCCTTGTTGGCGAGCAGCTCCACAACTTAGCGTCGTCGTTCAGCTGCTCCTCTGGGGACCCACCACTGTGCTGCTATACGGCGCCGACCTTCGCGACGTGCGCGACGCTCCCTCCTCCGACGCCACCTGGCACCGCTCCGTGCCAGGGGAGCGCCACGGCGTACTCGTGCCCCGGGGTCTCGATCCCGGAAGATACGGACACGACGATCGCCTGCGACTCGGGGTCGATCACTGCGAACGCCGCGTCGGTCACCTTCTGCTGCGTCCCGTTCGCATCGACCGCGTGCACGGTCGATCACCTCGTACCGAGCTGCAATCTGCCCGGCTTCTACGGATTTTCGTGCACGGGCTCGACGCGGCCGGAAGCGAGCGACCCAGCGCTCAAGTGCAGCGTGAGCAACGCCGGCCAGTACTGCTGCACGCGCGACTGAGGAGGGACGAGTGAGCCCTTCGTCAGCCGCGGCAACAGAGCACGCCGCCGGCGCGTCGTGATTCCGTCGATCCGCAACCCTGGTCTTGGCCAAACGGGATGTGGGTGTGCTGTGGCCAGACGCCGTCCCGGCAGAGACCGAACTGCCCGCAGTCGCGCCCGCAACAGACCGGCTCCGAGCACCACCCGCGCTCGAAGCAGCCGTAGTTGGCTTGGGGGCCCGGATCGACGGCGCACCCATGCTGCTCCTTGCAGTGCGAGATTCCAGCCGCGAAGCGTCCTCCGCCTGCTTGCTCACATTCCTCGGCGCTGACCTGACGCAAATCGCCGACCGATCCTCCGCTGCCACACACGTGCCAGCCCACCGCGCAGAGATCCGCGGGGGCGGCGCAGGGGCCGAGCTCGTCGCCGCAGGCCTGTTCGGTGGGCCGGGCCCGAAGGCTCTGGCGCCCGTTCCAGCTTCCGAGACAGCCGGCGATCGCCGGATAGCGCGCAACATCGAGAAAAGCCTCCCGGTGCCCGTCGGCACAGCCGACCACCGCGGGATCCCCTGCCGGTCCGTGCTCGAGCACGACCGAACGGCCATGCTCGTCCAAGACGGTCTCAGCGGTTCCGCGCGGCGGCGCCGGGCTATAGGAAGGCGGCGGGGCAGCGCCCCCATAGGGCGGCGGATAGGACGGCGGCGGTGGGCCCGGTGGCCCCGCAACGATCGTACAGCCCACCAGCGCGGACGCGATCGTTCCCGCAACAGCCCAAGGAATCTGCTTCATCACGCGCAATCTAACAGTTGTAGGCCGCGACTGTGCGGGGCGGACATCGCATCCGGATGCGACTCCGCCGCAGCTTCTTGCAGACCGCGGCCGTCAAGCACTCCGGTGCAGCAGACCGAGATTCCAGGCCAGGTTGACGGCCTCGGCCCGGTTCTCCACCCCGAGCTTTTCGTAAATCGACCGAATGTGCGTCCGGACCGTGTTCAGCTCGACCCCCAGATCGCCGGCGATCTCCGCATAGCTACTGCCGGTGGCCAGCAGCTCGAGGACCGCGGTCTCCTTGGGCGTGAGCGTGGGAACCATCAACTGCCGCTGCTCGAACCCGAGCCGGCGCAGCACCGCTCTCGCTGCACCGGGCGAGAGCGGCGCACCTCCCTTCGCGAGATCGGCGAGCGCAACGGCCAACCGCACCTCGATGTCGTCCTTGAAGAGGTAACCGTCCGCGCCCGCGCGCAGCGCTTCCAGCACGCGGTCGTCGCTCATCGCGGAGGTGAGCACCACGACCGGCTTTCGGAACCCGCCCGATCTGACCGAGCGGATCAAGTCGGTGCCGTCGCGATCTGGAAGCCCCAGATCGACGAGGATCAGGTCGGGGGCCCAGGCGCGAACGTACGCCTCGGCACGCGCCGCGGTGGTGGCCACCTCCAGCTCCGTGTAACCCGCGCTGTTCAGCACCGCGCAGACGACTTCCGCCGTGCGCGGCTCGTCCTCGACCAGCAGGACGCGCGGGCGATCGGTCATTCGGGGGCCGCCGCGTTGAGAGGCAGGGCCAGCCGGACCCGCGCGCCCGCGCCGGGCACGCTCTCGAGGGTGGCCTCGCCGCCGAGCTCCAGGGCCCGGCCGCGCATGCCGGCGATTCCGGTCCCGGCGCTGGGGAGCTTCGGATCGAAGCCGACGCCATTGTCGGTGACGACCAGCTCGATCTGATCGTCGTCGGCCGCCAGCGAGGCCCGGATCTCGCTGGCGTGCCCGTGGTGCAGGGCATTGTGGACGGCCTCCTGGAACACCCGGACCACCGCGACCCGCAGATCGCCTTGGAGAAGGGTCGACCCTCCCTGCTTCACTTCGATCTCCATGACCGCGCCGGCCGGCTCCGCTGCGCGCCGGGCGACCAACGCCAGTCCGGTCGCCAGATCGTCCAGCTTGGTGGCGCTCTGCGGGAGCGCGTTCAGGACGCCGCGGAGCTCGTTGAGAGCCTCCCGCGCCGCCTGACGGATGCTCCCTCCCAGCCGGCGCGCTTCCGAAGGGTCCTCCGCTCGATGCTCGGCGAGGCCTCCGTAGAGCGCGACGAGGGAGAGCGCCGTCCCCACGGTGTCGTGAAGATCGCGGGACAGACGGAGGCGTTCCTTCTCCGATTCAGCCAGGCGCCGACGGGCGAGCTCGATCTCCCGTTCGTGGCGATCGCGGCGCCAGTGCTCGCGCCGCTGCGAGAGAAACCGGTATCCGTACCCCGAAACGACGGCCGCCACCACGGGCCAGACGATCGCCTGCGACGGCGGGTAACCGCGCGCCAAGAAAAACGGGATCGTCACCAGGGGCGCCAACAAGTGGATCGCCGCGATCAGCACGGAGGGCTCGGTCTCGGCCGCACCGAAGATGCAGGCCATGACGGCGTAGCCGCTCCAGAGCGCGCTGTTGGGCTTGCCGCCCACGATCGGCATCCAGAGGGTGATGAAGAAACCGATCGCCATGCTCCCGAACACCAGCGCGTAGAAGGCGCCGAGGCTCCGCGAGGCACGCCGGTAGAGGAGCTGGTTGGCCAGCGTGAACCAGACCGACAACACGGACCACATCGCCAGGACCGGCTTGAGGCCGATTCCGGTCGACCTGCGCACGGCCGGAATGAAGAACAGGAAGAATATGGACGACAGGCCGATCAGAAACTGAATTGGCCGTCCCTGAACCGCGAACTCTTCGATGGCGGTCTGCTCGCGCACCGGAAGCCAGCGCAACTTTCGCAAGCGCGCGAGAACTGTCGACTCTTCCTGCGATTGGCCGACGGTCGCCTCCATCTGGAGTCGATACTAGTCAACCCGCCGAGCAAGCGCACCTACACGTAGGTCACAGAATTTGTCGTCGCTGGTGGCGGAGCGGCGCAATCGTCAGCCCGAGACCACCCAGGGTCCTCACCGTCGCTTGATGCGACGGCGATCACTTGACTGCGTCGGTTCAGTCGCAGATCGAATTGAGCTGCGCGTCGATCTGCGAGCAGTCGGTGGTCGCGCAGGAGCCGGTCTCCGCGCAGCGTTGGCAAGAGGTCCCGGTCTGGTCGCGGCAGTCGGGATCGACGACCCCGCAGCCGCAGTCGCAGAGCGTGCCGTCGCTGTAGGAGCCTGGGTCGCAGGTCCAGCCAGGGATGTCGCAGGTGGAGTTGTCGAGCTCGTCGATGTCGGTGCAGTCGGTCGTGCACGAGCCGGGATCGTTGCAGTAGTCGCACGCCTCGGCCGTCGTCTCGAGGCAGTCGGGATCGGGCGCGCCGCAGCCGCAGTCGCAGATCGTGCCGTCCCGGTAGTAGAGGGGCGAGCAGGTCCAACCGGCCGGCGTGTCGGCGCACCGGGCGTTGTCGCTGCCCGCGACGTCGGCGCAGGTCTTCGCGCAAGAGCCGGCGGTCGCGCAGCCGTTCGCGGCGCAGGCGGCGCTCGAAGCGCCGGAGCAGTCGGGGTCGTGCGCGCCGCAGCCGCAGGTGCAGCCGTCGCCGCCGCCGTAGGAGGCGAGCCCGCAGCTCCAGATGAGGGGGACGTCCGTCCCCGCGCAGGTTCCCGTTCCGACGGTGACCCGCCCGAAACCGGCGGTCACGCAGGCGTCGTCGCAGGCGGTGTTGCAGTCGCAGCTGCCGCTCGTGCCCGCGTTCGGATCCCGAGACGGCGGCCCGGCAGATCGTGCAGTACCTCCGGACGCTGACCCCGGTCGTGAACGCCGTCACCGGTCCCTGCGCCGCCCCCCGGCCCCGGCGGCGGCTAGGCTTCCGCCCGTCGACCGGGCGCCACCGCAACACTATCGTCGCTTGACGGTCCCGGGCGCCCACCTAGGATCCCTGGATGCGATACGAGTTGCTGTGGGCAGTGCTCCTGGTGGCGCTGACCGGGTGCGGATCGAGCTCGGGCGGCGCCGGCGGGACGAACGGCGCTGGCGGCGCGAATGGCACGGGCGGGACGAGCGCTGCCGCGGGGAGCACGGGCCAGGGAGCGGCGGCCGGCAACGGCGGTGCGGCCGGCGCTGGCGTGGCCGGCAACGCGGGCACCGCCGGTGCGGGCGCGACCGGCGCCGGGGGCTCCGGCGGTGCGGCTCCGCTCAGCGCGGGGACCTATGCCGGGACGGCGACCGGCGCCAACTGTGTCGGTTTCCCCGGCGGCACCGGATGCCCAATGCAGATCACCATCGGCGGCAGCGGCCCGATCTACCACGTCACCGAGTTCATGTTTCCGGGGGGGATCTCGGGCGGCGGCATCACGGTGACCCAGACCGGTGACAACGTGGCGGTCGATCTGCTCACCGACAGCACCGCCGACTTCTGCCCGGCCAGCGAGTACACAGGGAGCGGGAGCGTCGGCGCGGGCGGAGCGTCGATGTCGGTGACGCTCAGCGGGCCCCCCTGCGGCAGCTCGGACATGGTCTTCATCAGCCTCACGTTGACCAAACAGTGACCGGGTTCATCGAGGGTCGAGGTCGCGCGCCTCGATGAGACGAACGGCACCGATCTGGCGCGTCGCCTCGGACTGAGCAAAAACGACCACGTCGACGGCCGGCCAGGCGAGATCGGCTGGCTTCGTCAGCTGAATCCGCACCGGACGCCCGGGGAGCGGCAGAGGAATTCGCTCCGAGAGCGCTCGCACGACCGCGGCCTCGTCGAGAACCTCGCCCGCGTTTTCGCCGCGGTGAACTGGCGTGCGCGCCTCTCTCGCCACCAGGGCTGCCGAGAGACGCCAGTCCGCATCCTTTCGCTCGCTCCCCGGGCCCGCCACGTCGACCGAAAGGTCGACCGTCGAGCCTCGAACGGTGGCCCGCACCGCGAGATCGAAGGCCGGCGCCTGCTGGGCCGCGCGTGAGATCTCGTGCGCGGCCGTCTCCCGGCGCTGTCCCGAGAACTGGACGGCGCCGTCCACGACCATCTGCGGGGTGTACAGCCCGTCCAGCCCTGCCGACCCGTCCGGCGATCTGAGCCTGTTCGAGCTCGCGTACCACGCCTGGCGATCGGTGAACGCCGCGCGCGAGAAGGGATCCTTCCAGCCCAGGCGATCCCAGTAGTCGACGTGGAACGTCAGCGGGACCACCCGGTCGCGCCCGAACCCCAGGCGCGGCAGCTCACGAACGAAGGCGTCCGCGGACGGACAGGCGCTGCACCCTTGCGACGTGAACAGCTCGACGAGGACCACCCGCCTCCAGGGCGCCGGAGCACCCCGGGCATCGGACGAGCATCCAGCAGCGACGACAGCCAGCGACAGGAGACAAAGAGCGCGCATGCGTGTGAGGGATACGTCTCGCTCGCCGGCCGGTTACGGCAGACCAGCCCTTCGGCTGGATGCGCTGCGGAGAATTCGGGTTGAATCCTTTGCTCTCCTGCTGGAAGCTCGACGCGTCTGACAGACGCGCCGCGCAACTCAGCGGGCGGCGCGCAACCGAAAGGAGCCAGGCGTATGGGGCGGCGGATCGCAATGTACTTCGCCTGGGACCGCATCGCGGAGACCACCGCGCCCCTGGGCGAGCTCGACAACCGCTTCCCCGCCCTGTTCGAGGTTCGCCGGCTGTTCTGGCCTGCCTACGAGACGTTGGCCCACGCCGACGGGGGTCAGGGCATCGACGGATTCCTGGAGGCGATCTTCCTGCAGAACTTCGCGCGCTTCGGCGAACAGGTGGCGGCGCTCACCGGCCAGCCGCTGCGTCAGATCCAGCGCCGCACGGCAGAAGGAGAGACGCCCCTCGGCGCCGGCCTCCTGGAAGAGATCGACACGCTGATCATCATCGGCTTCGACAGCCAGCGGACCGCTCAAGCGGCGGCGGCAGCGGAGATCTCGGCGGTGCGCGCCTTCCTGGCCCGCCGGGACACCACGCTTTTCGTCTGCCCGCACCATGACATCGGCGACACCGAAGGGCTGGCGCCGGACGCCGCCCGCGCGCGGCAAGTCGCGGAGTTCCATCACCATGGCGATATCGCCCTGCCTGGACAGCAGCGCTTCGGCGGTTTCGCCCTGTCGCTGATGGCGGGGCTGGGTGCACCGATCCGCAACCGCTTCGGCCTGCGCCCCGCGCGCGCCAACGACGGCGACCCCGCGCCGTTCAACCAGGTCGCTGAAGACCGCTTTGGAATTCTGGCAGGGGTGCCCCACCTGAACCTGCACCCGCACCTGCCGCACTACGAACGGGTCGGCGCCGGTGCGGACGCCCTCGAGGTGCTGGCCCGCCAGACGGTGCAGCCAGAGGCTCCGGCGCATCCGGTCGTGGCGCCCGGTGGCGCGTTCGCCGCCATCCTGCAGGCCCGCCCCGAGGCCGGGCTCGGCCGGTTGGTGGTTTGCGACGCAACTCTGTGGAGCGGAACCGCGGGCGGGCTCCGCGGGCTGCAGCTGCTCTGGAAAAATGTGATGGGGGCCTAGCCGGCGTCCCTGCCGAGAGCCCCGGCTGCGAGGTCAGGCCGCGGGATAGAAGAATTCCTCGCGCGTGATCTTTCCATCCGCGACGGTGAACAGACCGGCCTCATCGATTGACCGCCGTTGTCCGTTCGGCTTGAAGGTGACCTCCAGGACGAAGCGGACGATGAACCGATCGTCGTGCGGATAGGGGCCAAAGACCTCCATCTTGTGCACCTCGTTGTTGTCCAGGAAGAACTTGCTCTTGGCGCGGAGCCCATCGAGGCCCTTGACGGTGCGCTCGCGTCCCGGAAATTCCACGGCCTCCACGCTCGCCGCGTCTTGGCTGAACAGCGTCGAGAGGCATTCCTCGCGCCGGCCTTCTATGACCAGCTCGACGTATCTCTTTCCGATCTCGTAGGTGTTCATGGGCTCTCTTTTCCTCAAATATGCCGGATCGTCAAGACGGGCGGAGCCCAATCGAACGCGCCACGCCGATCGCCCCGTTTCGGGCTCGTCAGTAGGGCTTGTCGCCCTTCTCCAGCACGAAGCCGGACGGTGGGGCGGAGAGGCCGTTGACGCTGGTGCCGCCGTTGTGGATGGCCGGAAACATCGCCTGCATGTTCTGGGGAAAACCGAACGTCGGCTTCGTGAGCATGTCGAGGCGACCGAGCTCTTCTGCGGTGAGGGTCACGTCGAGCGACTTCAGGTTGTCTTCGAGCTGCGCGGGCCTCCGCGCGCCGACGATCGTCGAGGTCACCCCCGGCTGCACCCTGAGCCAGGCCAGCGCCACCCGCGCGACCGTGCTGTCGTGGGCCTTGGCGATGACATCGAGCTGGTCGACCAGCGCGTAGGTCTTCTCGTTGAGGAACGGATCGAGGAAGAACCCCCGATCGCCCTTCAGCTCCCCGGCGTTCGCCCGCCTGTACTTGCCGCTCAGCGCGCCGCTCTTCAAGGGCGACCATGGCGTGACGCCGAGACCGAGCTCCCCGGCCATCGGGATGAGCTCCTGTTCCACGGTCCGTTCGAGCAGCGAATACTCGATCTGCAGCCCGATGAACGCAGACCAACCCCGGAAGCGAGCCGTCACGTTGGCCTCGGCGACCTTCCAGGCGGGCGTGTCGGAGACGCCCAGGTAGCGGACCTTACCGGCGCGCACCAGGTCCTCGAGCGCGGCCATCGTCTCCTCGATCGGCGTATGAACGTCCCAGTTGTGCAGCCAGTAGAGGTCGATGTAGTCGGTCTGCAGGCGCCGCAGCGAGTTCTCGCAGGCAGAGACGATCGACTTTCGCCCCGAGCCGCCGGCGTTCGGATCGCCGGGATAGAGGTTGCCGCTGAATTTCGTGGCGATCACCAGCCGATCGCGGCGCGCGCGATCGCGGCCCAGGTGGTCCCCGATGATCTTCTCGGAGTGCCCCTTGGTGTAGAAGTTGGCGGTATCGATGAAGTTGCCGCCGAGATCGATGAACCGGTCGAGGATCTGCTGGGACTCCTCGACGCTGGAGCCCCAGCCGAGATCTTCCCCGAAGGTCATCGTCCCGAGGCAGAGCGGGCTCACCCGGAGCCCGGAGCGCCCGAGAGTGAGATAGTGATCGAGAGGCATGGGACTCCTGTGTGCTAGAGTGATTCCAGAGTGAAACTGTTCCACTTGGAACAGTTCAATCTTAAACTAATGTCCGGACCGGTGAGGGTCAAGGGCGAATCCGACATGCGCAAGACCTCCCCCTGGCAGCTCTGGACGCTCAACTTCGAGCTGCTGATCTCGATCATGGCCGAGGTCGAGCCGCGCGTCCGCGCGCACGGCCTCGAAATGAAGGAATTCCTCCTGTTGAGCAAGGTCGATGAGCACCCGAGCCCAGCACAGCTGGCGCGCGCGCTCATGACGCCGAAGCCGACCGTGACGTTCCTGGTGAAGCGCGTCGAGGCCGCTGGTTTCGTCAAGCGCGAGACGAGGCCCGAAGACCTGCGCCGCTTCCACCTCACCCTCACGCCGTCGGGCCGCAAGGCGATGGAGGCGTCGCGCGACGTCCTCGACGCCGCATTCGCCAAGCGGCTGGCCCGCCTGACGCAAGCGCAACGCGCCGACCTGGGACGCGCCCTCGAGCGGATGACCGAAGGCTGATCAGACTCTTCCGCGCCTGGTGATCACGGTGCGCGAGCGCTCGTTCGCCTCGGCGACGATGACATCGCGCACCCATCTCCGCGCCGGGTCGTCATGCGTTCGCTCGTGCCACAGCATCGACATCGTGAAGCCCGCCAGCCCCAGCTCGGGCGGCGGCGCGAGGACGACCAGCCCCAGGGGCGGCGCCAGCACCCGCGCGATGCGCTCGGCGACCGTGAGCAAGAGGTCGCTCGAGGCGACGACATGGGGTGCCACCATCGCGTGCGGGACCGCCACCGCCACATTCCGCCGGAGTCCGAGTCGCGCGAGGGCGTCGTCCACGAAACCTCCCTCCATTCCCCACGGCGAGATGAGCACGTGCGAGGCTGCGGCGAAGCGCGACAAGGTCAGCGCCCGCTTCTTCGCGAGCGGATGGGCGCGACGCGCCAGGCAAACGAAACGCTCTTCCAGGATCCGACGACTTCGGATGCCCGGCCCTCCCTCGCTGGGCAGCGGCGGCATGAGCGCGACGTCGAGCTTTCCCGACGCGAGCTCCGAGGCGGAGCCCTCCCGGAGCGTCAGCACGCGCAGCTGCACGCCTGGAGCCTCGCGCACGAGGCGGGCCATGATCCCGGGGAGGAGAACCAGCTCCGCATAGTCGCTGGTGCCGATGAAGACCCGCAGGCGAGCCGTCTTCGGAGCGAACGCGCCCGGAGACGAGAGCGTCCCCTCGAGGTCCTCCAGCGCGCGGCGCAGCGGCGCTCCCATCGCCTCGGCTCGAACGGTCGGCACCATGCCGCCGCGCCCACGCACCAGCAGCTCGTCGCCGGTGAGCTTCCGCAACCTCGCCAGGGCATGGCTGGCCGCGCTCTGGGTGATGCCGATGCGGAAGGCGGCCCGCGTGACGCTGCGCTCGGCCAACAGCGCGTCGAGCGCCACCAGGAGATTCAAGTCGATCGCGCCAAGATGCACGCCATTCATGACATGAATGTACGACATCCATTGGAATCATGATGGCAAAGGGCGCAGGTTCTTCTTCGCGACCTCGAGTCGCGCAACGCGGAGGAGGCTGGCCATGTTCGTCGTGCTTGGTGCTTCGGGACATACAGGCAAGGTCGTCGCCCAGACCTTGCTCCGGCAGAAGAAGAAGGTCCGCGTCGTGTTGCACGACGCCGCCAAGGGGAAGGCGTGGGGCGAAGCAGGCGCGGATGTCGCCATCGCCGATGTCGACGACGGGGCGGCGCTCGAGGGTGCCTTCAGCGGCGCGGAGGGCGCCTATCTCCTCCTTCCGCCGAACTTCAGCTCGAATCACGTGCGCCTGGACAACAACCGCCGCGCCCAAACCATGGCTCATGCCATCGAGGCCGCGGGCGTCCCGCATGTCGTCCTGCTCTCGTCCGTCGGCGCTCAGCAATCGGAGGGCACCGGCCCGGTGCTCGCCCTCCGCGACGCCGAGGAGCGGTTCAGTCGAGCCAGAGCTGCCGTGACGTTCATCCGTGCGGCGTACTTCATGGAAAACTGGGGTCGGTCGCTCTCCGCTGTCGGAGCGGGCGTCCTCCCGACGTTCCTGACCGTGGACAAGGCGATTCCCCTGGTGGCGACGCGGGACATCGGTACCGCCGCGGCGCGCCTGCTCTCCGAGGGTGGGAGCGGCAAACGGGTCATCGAGCTGGCGGGCCCACGTGAGTACACGCCGCGTGATGTCGCCGCTGCCGTCGAGCGAATCGTCGGAAGACCGATCGACGTGCAGCAGGTCCCCGAGGAGGCGATGGCACCCGCCCTGATGGACGCAGGCATGAACGCCGAGTGGGCCCGCCTCTTTCAGGAGCTGACCCACGGTCTCAATGCCGACGTCGTCGTCTGGGAAGGCGGTCACCCGCTCTGGCGCGGAGCGACGGACCTGGAGACTCTCCTTCCGCCCCTCCTCGGCAAATAGAGCAGCGACCTCACGGCATCGGGCCGACCTCCCAGGGCGCCGGCGTCGTGCGCTCCTGCAGATGGTCGACGAAGGTCTTCCCCTTGGGCGAGATGTGGCGGGCGCTGGGGTAGACGACGTGAACGGGCACCGACGGGGCTTCCCAGTCGCGGAGCACGCGTTCGAGTCGCTTGCCGCGGATGTCGTCCAGACAAAGGTAGGCGGGAAGGAGCCCGAGGCCCAGTCCCGCCAAGGTGGCGGCGTGGACGAGATCGAAGTCATTCACCATCAGGCGCGCGGGCGGCTCGACGTGCGCGGTCTTGTCGCCGCTCTGGAGGCGCAACGCCGCGCCGCTGGGGGTCGTGCCGAACATGATGCAGTCGTGCCGCTTCAGGTCGTCGATTGAGCGCGGGCGCCCCTGTTTCTTGAGGTACGCCGGCGCCCCCACCAGGAACCACCTCACCTTGCCGAGGCTGCGCGCGATCAGCGTCGAGTCGCCGAGCGTTCCCGCCCGGATGGCGACATCGAACCGCTCTTCGATCAGGTCGACGGTGCGTCCAGTGCAGAAGACCTCCACCCGCACCTCCGGATAGCGCTTCATGTAGTCGTTCAGAATCGGAGCCAAGAAGGCGACGTTCGGTCCGGTGGTCACGCGCAGCGTGCCGCGCGGGAGCTCCTGCAGGTTGGTGACGGCGCGCTCGGCGTCCTCGATCTCGGCCACGATGCGGCTGCAGTGGTCGTAGTAGGTTCGGCCGACGTCGGTCAGGCTCACCTTCCGGGTGGTGCGATTGAGGAGCCGCGCCTTGAGCCGCGCCTCCAGCTCGCTGACCTTCCGGCTGACCGTCGACTTCGGCATCCCCAGGTCGGCCGCCGCGGCGGTGAAGCTCCCGGTCAGAGCGACGCGGGCGAACACCAGCATCTCGTTGAGATCCATGGCGTCAACTGTTCTATGGGTGGAACAGATAGTCCAGATCTTCGTACCTAGTCCCAGCGTCGGAACGGTCGTATTTCTAGGCGCAGGAGGACACGCCATGACGACCAACAGCAACTGGAACCTCGACACAGTTCACTCGGGCATCAACTTCTCGGTCCGCCACATGGTGGTCTCGAAGGTTCGAGGCCGCTTCGCCAAGTTCAGCGGGACCATCGCGCTCGACGAGAACGATCTGGCGCGCTCGGTGGTGGAGGCGACGATCGATGCCTCCAGCATCGACACCGGCACGGCCCAGCGTGACGAGCACCTGAGGTCGGCCGACTTCTTCGACGTGGAGCACTTTCCCCAGATCCGGTTCCGCAGCACGGGGATCGAGAAGGTCGGCACGGAGCGCGAAACGGAGCGCTATCGCTTGACCGGTCAGCTCACCATCCGCGACGTCAGCCGCGAGATCGCGCTCGACGTCGAGTACGGCGGCCGCGGCAAGGACCCCTGGGGCAACGAACGGGTCGGCTTCAGCGCGAAGGGCGCCTTCGACCGCAAGGAGTTCGGCCTCAAGTGGAACCAGGCGCTGGAGACCGGCGGCGTGCTGGTGAGCGATCGTGTCGAGCTGGAGCTCGAGCTGCAGGCCGTCCGCGCGGCAGCCGCCGCCGCGGCCTGACGGTGACGCGGTGACAGTGTGCCAGTGTGAAAAGGAGAAGATGTCATGCTCGCAACTCAGACTCAGACCAGAGGCCGTGAGATCGTGCACCAGACCCGCGGCCGCAGGCGCGGGCCGATCACGCGGCTGGTGAGCCCCTCCGATCTCGGGGAGATGATCAAACCGTTCGTGTTCCTCGACCACGCCATCTTCAGTGACCGCGACGCGCCGATGGACAAGAACCTGCTCTGGCACCCGCACTCTGGCATCGCGACCGTGACCGTCGTGCTCGAGGGATCGATCGAGTATGCGGAGACCACCGGGAGGTCGGGGGTCGTCGAGACGGGGGGCGTGGAGTGGATGCGCGCGGGCCACGGCGTCTGGCACACGGGGGCCGCGGGGAAGGGAGATGTGCGGGTCTTCCAGCTCTGGGTGGCCTTGCCGCCCGAGCTGGAAAACGGGCCCGTCGCCAGCCACTACCTCAGGCCGGAGGAGCTCTCCTCCGTCGGACCGGCGCGGGTGATCCTGGGCAGCCACGACGGGGCGACCAGCCCGATCGCGGCACCGCCCCTCACCTATCTCTCGGTCGCTCTGAAGGCGGGCGAGCGCTGGAGCTTTCACCCGGCGAAAGGAGACACGGTGGCGTGGGTCGCGGTCGACCAGGGGACGCTGCGAACGAAGGGGACGCCGCGCATGCAGGCGGACGTGGTGGGCGGGGAGATCGCGATCTTCGAGCCGTCCGACGAATCGCTCGACTTCCTCGCGCAGGGTGACACGAGGTTCGTGCTCGGCTCGGCGAAGCGGCATCCGCACGACCTCGCTCTGGGGAACTACTCCGTCCACACCAGCGTGGAGGCGCTGCTCGAGGGCGAGGCGGAGATCCGGCGCATCGGCCAGCGGCTGCTCGCCGACGGGACCCTGCAACCGCTCACCTGAGGCGTCGTGGCTCATCGACTTCGCGATCGGCAGCGTCGAGTTTGAACCTCGTGTCGGTGATGCCTACGTTCATCTTCGAGACGACCTCGCCCCGCCGCGCAACGTGATGGTACGGCTGTGTGGAACGGCTGGGGCTGGTCGTGGAGGCAGTGCCGGAAAGGACGTGGGCCATGGGCAATGTGACGGAGCAGCTGCTGGAAGGAATGGACGTCTACGATGTGGACGGGCTCAAAGTCGGCAAGGTGGTCAGGTACGACACGACCCTCGGCTATGTCGAGACGCTCGGGACGTTCTCCGGGCCTCGCTTCATTCCGTTCTTCGCGATCGAAAGCATTGGACCAGCCGGCGCGAACCTGAACGTGACGAAGTGGGTCGTCTCCGACATCTACGACCGCCCGCCGAGTGTCACGCCAGACGTCACGCCGGAGGGGAGGCTCACCGGCGGCGGTACCGTCACGAGCGGACACACCGGGAAGAGCGTGCCACTCGACGCCGAGGGGCTCAGGTTGGTCCACGAGGAGATCCACAGCGGTACGACGGTTCGCGACGTCGACGACAAGTACCTCGGCACGATCCAGGCCTACGATGGAGACACGGGGTACATGCGTATCGAGAAGGACGGATTGACCGTCAAGGACATCTTCCTTCCCGTCACGACGGTCTCCTTCCTCGACGACGAGGGGATTCACCTCTACGAGGCGAAGGACACGATCATGAACCGATACT
>Ga0210389_10001719_pt1 | contig 17655 bp, 20 predicted proteins | sample IncBWH28OmetaG_FD_160127 | JGI IMG/M metagenome (GOLD analysis project Ga0210389, IMG submission 160127) | Forest soil microbial communities from Barre Woods Harvard Forest LTER site, Petersham, Massachusetts, United States - Inc-BW-H-28-O ...
TGCTTAGAAGACAGACCCCAGGGCGCGACCTCTCTCTGAGAGATAACAACACCATTTTGTACCGTGAGGGCGTATTCCGCAGCAATACCACCATTGTATTTTGAAATGATAGATTGAGTTCCTTTGATGGAGGTAAGTTTTACCCAAGCTTCTATTGTGTAAGGAACTGCCCCACCAAAACTTAGATCGGGAAAAGCTCCACAGTTGATATATTGTTGCCCGTCTAAAGCAATGCTTAACTCGCTATCTAAAGGTTGGGTAAATGCCATAAATGCTCCTTATGATTTAAATAAAAACTGCTCTTATGAAAAATTCATGCGTTTATTTTAAAAAAAACATATGATTTTTACAAATAATTTTTTTGAGCTTATTTTAAGGATTGCATAACCCTAGCCTTAAAGGACGAACCTATCCGCGTCCGTTATTTACTTAAAAAGTTGTAGAGATGGCGGAGCTTATCGGTGGCAGACAACCCCTCGGGAAGATCTTTATGGATCTCTTGAACGACCATCTCGGGGTGGTGTTTTTTCATTTGTAGACGCAACATGCCTAAAAAATGGGATGGCGCTACAATCACTAAATGATCGCATAGGCCTTGCTTTTTGGCTTGATCACATTTGGATGCGAGTTGGTTAGCAAAGAGTTCTTGTTCATGCGCTTTGACATCACTTCCCTCACTCAAGGCGTGCCTTTCAGTGGAAGCAATGGCAAAACTACGACCGGGCTTGTCGGTGAGAAGGTCGTGCACTTTCTGCCTTCCGCGTGGGTAGTCGATCTTCTCTAGAGGCTCAATCTTCTCTCCTTCCCATGAGTAAAACTGCGCATAACTGCTGTTGGCAACTAAAATCCATTTTTTCATAAAACCCCCTAAAAAAAATCGAGGATGTCCCTAGGGACACCCTCGACAGGTTTTGCTTGTTAGTCGAGTAACTTGGCACGCACATAGCTATTATGCGCTGTGTCAATCAAAATATAAGGACACTTTTCCGCAGAATCGGAGACGTTAGCACCGATTTCTAAACGGTCGTGTTCATTAAATTTGCTGAAGTTGCTTCCATCGGAAGAGTGGACAATCCAACGGCGACCATCACTTGTGACAATGATATCACTGGAGCGGTCGATGTTTTTTACAAACGCGACGTCATCTTTCGTGGGCAAAGGCTCGCGTATAAGACTGATGGGCATGGCCATCTTTAAGTCTAAGTTGACGAGCGCAAATCGATAGGTCGAAAGTGTTGCCATGTTTTGGCATAGTACAACACGGTTCGACTCCCACCCTTTAACGGTTTCGGCCCGACTCAGACTCCATTTAGAGCCGTCTTCCAACTCGAGATAATTATCTTTGAGTTGTAAGCGAGCAATTTTATGAAAGACGCCGGGAAATTTAACATGATTTAAATGTCGAAAATCGATGTTTCCCGCATCAGTTTTCACATACTCTTCGTGCTCCACAACTTCGGTAGACTTTGCTGCGTGACTATCAACTCCACAGAAAAGTGCAAGGCCCAAGAATGTCATTTTTAGAATTGAATTCATCATAAAAACCTCCTACGGTTTTGGTTACCCTTTCATTTTATGAACATTTCTCATATTTTTTGCAAACTTTTTATTAAGTTTTTCGTTTCCGAATCTCTGCAAGCTCCTCCATGACTTCTTCACCGGGATTGCGATGAAGGATAGGGCTTCGTTCATGGGGCCTAGGCTGTTTCGCAAGAGAAGATCCCCGAGGATCATCCAAGCGACCCAATTTTTTAGTTCGAGATTGTTGCTGCATTTTTTTCCGGTGCATATTTTCCTCCTTTTAAATTCATTTTCTCGACAACCTTTCCTCCTTCAAAAACCAAAATACGATCCATTTTTTCCAAAGTTGCCGTGCGATGTGCAATCACCAGAGAGGTTCTCCCTTGCATGAGCTGATCTAGGCTGTCTTGGATATACTGCTGCGTAACAGAGTCTAAGGCCGCTGTTGCTTCATCGAGAATTAAGATCGGAGCCTTCGATAAAATAGCGCGGGCGATGGCCACTCTTTGCCGCTCTCCACCGGAAAGCTTTGAGCCTCTCTCTCCTACGGTTGTTGCATACCCCTCCGGCAACTGCTGGACAAATTCTTTGCAGTGCGCGAGTTGCGCAGCTTGCTCTACTTCTTCCAAGGACGCCCGCAAAGAGCCGTAGCGGATATTTTCCTCCAAAGAGCGATGAAACAAAAAGGGATCTTGTGGAACAAGCGCGATATGGCGACGCAAAGATTTCAGACTGACGTGCGCAATATCTTGGCCGTCAATCAAAATTTGCCCTGCCTGAAGAGGATAAAAGCGGAGGATGAGATTCACAAACGTCGACTTGCCAGCTCCTGAATGGCCAACAAGACCGACTTTCTCACCACCCCGGATAGAGAGCATCAGATTTTGAAAAATTTTTCTCTCTTCATACTGGAAAGAGACATTCTTAAAAACAATCTCTCCTCGTGTAACAAGAAGAGGAAGAGCTGCAGGCACATCTTTGATATCTTGAGGGTCGTTCATAAGAGTGACGGCTTGTTTGGCAATTCCTACCGACTGTAAAAAAGAAGGGATCGATGTTCCCATAAACCAAAGCATGCCGATAATATTCCACGTCATATTAAAGACCTGAACGACTTCTCCTGTACTTATGCGCTCTTTTAGCCAAAATTGGATCATCAGGGCATTGATAAAAAAAACTCCTAAAAGAGTGGCTATCGAAAGGTATGTTCTCATCACCTCAACATATTTTTTCGCTGCGCAGTTCTTTTCTTCTTCCTCTTTTTGAAACCGCGTAAGACGCGCTTTCTCATAATCAAAGCGGTAAAAAAGATTCACAACGTAGCTGTTTGTCAAGTTATCGACGATTTTTCCCAGCAAACTACTCCGCACCTCTTCATGCTCTTGTTCGTAAGCTTCACACTTTTTTGTAAAATAAAGGCAAATGAGCGTGTAGATGAGAATCAAACCTCCTAGAAGAGCCGCAAAAAGAGGAGTGATATAGGCAAAAAATAAGATTCCTAAAACGCAACTGGTAATGACAGGAAAGAAAAGCCACGCAAATTGGACAACAATTAAGCTGGAATGCGTTGTCATATCGGTAATTTTATTGGCTAAGCTTCCAGAAAACTGGCGATTAAAATATGACGGAGAGTGGCGCTGAACATGGTCGAACATCTCCATGCGTATTTCGGCCTCCATTTGAGGAAGGGCCCTAGCAAAAAGATACCCCTGCCCCCGGGTGAAAAGTTCGACGACCAAAAAGAGCAAAGCTCCATAGACAAGTGGCATTTTAAGCACAGGCCAAATGGAGGCTCTGTCGGTATCGAATTGCGTGAAAGCATCGATCACAAGCCCAATGACATAAGGCCAACAGATCGTATCTAAGGTCCATGCCAGTGAAAAAACGAAAATCGTGATAAACGTCCATTTTTGATGGGCCATAAATCGGATTAAAAAAGAAACAAGCGTTACACTATTTTTCTTCATATTTTCTTTAAATATTCTTTTCCACAACTTAGATTATTGCAACAAAAAATAGAAAATACGTTATCTTGGGAGCGATGGAAGTGGTTGTTGGGTTCGTCGAACAGATTATTTTTGAAAGCGAAAGTTTCACTGTAGCGCGTCTTAAAGAGCCCAGAAAGGTGGAACTGACCTGCATTATAGGAGCCCTGCCCTCACTTCAAATCGGAGAGACTCTGCGCTGTGAAGGGAGCTGGGAACACCACCCCCAGCATGGGAAACAGTTTAAAGTTGTCTCTTTTGACGCGCAGCACCCCTCAGACCTCTTGGGCATTCAAAAGTATCTCGAATCGGGACTCATCAAAGGGATCGGTCCTGTCTACGCCGAAAGAATTGTCAAACGGTTCGGCACTGAAACACTCGACATCATCGATACAGCACCCCACCGCCTCCTAGAAGTCGACGGGATCGGCCGCAAACGGGTCGATGTCGTGCGCGCGTGTTGGAAGCAACAAAAAGGGGTGCGTGATGTGATGGTCTTTCTCAGGGGTCATGGGGTCAGCCCTGCCTTTGCTCAGAAAATTTATAAAACTTACGGCGATCAAAGTATCGAAAAGGTGAAAGCCGATCCGTTTGCTCTGGCCCGTGAAATTCAAGGGATCGGATTCAAGAGCGCAGATAGGTTGGCAAAAGGGATTGGAATCCCTGTCCATAGTGGCACGCGTCTTAGTGCCGGTATTGAACATCTTCTATGGGAGCTCTCAAACGAGGGGCATACGCGCTATCCAGAGGGAGAGTTGGTAGCCGCCAGCGCCGAGATGCTCGATGTCGACCCCGCCTTAATTCCCCCTAGGTTGGAAGTGTTGGCAAACGACGGGTTGATTTTCCGCGAAAAAGAGCATGTCTGGATCAAACCTCTCTACCTTGCAGAAGCTGGAATCGCTCGCGAATTAATGCGCCTAAGCCAGGCTCCGAGTGCACTGCGCGCTGTCGACGCAGAAAAAGCTCTCGACTGGGTGGAAAAGCAAATGAAAATTGGACTGGCTGCTCAGCAAAAAGAGGCGATTAAGGCATCGATGCAGCAAAAAGTCCTTATCATTACGGGGGGTCCAGGAACGGGTAAAAGCACGGTCACGCAAGCGATTTTGGCCATTACAGAAAAGTTGTCTCCCAGCATCATCCTTGCCGCTCCCACGGGACGGGCTGCAAAAAGGATGACCGAAATTACTCGAAAAAAGGCGTCGACGATCCATGCTCTTTTAGAGATCGACTTCCAAGCTGGCGGCTTTAAGAGAAATAAAGACAACCCTCTTACGTGCGACCTGATCATTTTGGATGAAGCGAGCATGATCGATACGTCTTTAATGTACAGTCTCCTGCGCGCTATCCCCTCCTCTGCCCGCGTGATTTTTATTGGAGACATCGATCAGCTGCCCAGTGTCGGGCCTGGAAATGTTTTAAAAGACATGATGAGCGCAGAATCAGCCCATGTGACCCGGCTCACCGAAATTTTCCGTCAAGCGAAAGGGTCGCGGATCGTGACGAACGCACATCAGATCAATTGTGGTGTTGTTCCAAACGACTTTGGGTACGACTTTATGTTTATCGACAAAGAGTCGCCGCAAGAGATTTTAGACACGGTTTTAGAGCTTATGACCTCTTTGGACACGATGCAAGTTTTGGCACCAATGAAACGGGGGGTGATTGGAATCGAAAACTTGAATGTCGCCCTTCAAGAGAGGCTCAACCCTAGCAAAACACCTCTTGTGCGCATGGGCCGCAGGTTCCATGTCGGCGATAAAGTGATGCAAATCCGCAACAACTACCAAAAGTTTGTTTTCAATGGAGATGTGGGCAGGCTGAGCGCAATTGATTTGAGTGAACAAAGTTTGACAGTTGTTTTTGACGATCGGCCGATTGTCTACGATTTTTCTGAGATTGACGAGCTCTCTTTGGCCTATGCCGTCTCTATCCACAAATATCAAGGCAGCGAGTGTCCCATTGTGATTATTCCCCTTCATACGACGCATTTTAAAATGTTGCACCGCAACCTACTCTATACGGGAATTACAAGGGGAAAAAAACGGGTGATTCTGGTAGGAACTCGCAAAGCGCTGGCTTTAGCGGTTCAGAATAACGATATCCAAAAAAGGCATACAGGGCTGGCAGAAGAGCTCATTAAGGTGGGCTTATTTTGCAAAAAAAGCTGAAATTTGTGGCAAATACTTCTCAGCCATGCTTTTGGCTTTTTTCCCCATGATCAAAAGCTGAAAGACACGCCGGATTAGCAGAAGGTAAGGAGAGCCCGTGGCAAAACTTAAAATGAAAACTAGCTTGGCACAGGCTTCGAGGGTTCGGCCTTCAATAATACTTTCAAAAAGGTCGACACAGCCCGTAATCAAATCGCCTATTGTAAATTCATAGATCAAAGTAGTCAAAGCGAGAATTGTTGTGGCAAGGAAAAAGAGGGCCTTGACCGTTTCGATCTTTCTACCCATTCTATAGGCTTTAGTTGAGGTCTCTAATAGCGTAGTGGCCGATAAAAATGTCGATCCATAACCCAAATGCTTTTTGATAGGAGAGTGGGAACCTATGAACCCAAGGGCTGGAGAGACAACACCTCTTATTTTTCGGCCATAATAGGAGTGGGAGGCATCTCGGGCCCAATCTGTGAAGTCGGCGTATTTTTGGCTCAAACTACTAATAGAAGTCATAGAGATATATATTATAAATTATTTATTTATAAAATATCAAGATTTGGTTAAGTTCTTTAAACTGAGAAGGTTCTGAAGCTCGTCTGCAATTACAGGGTCTTCAACCCTCTGAAAGAGGATTTCGGGCTGAGGAAGGGGGGTATGAGGCTTTAAAGGGGTCTTTAAAACGTGTTCCCAGCGGTCTAGAGGGGCTTTTTGGCCTAAAAGGAGCCACAGCTTGGCTGCGGTGCTGGGAATGATGGGAGAGGAGACAAGGGCAAGGGTTTTAAGACATTCTAGGCAAGAGGCTAAGACTTTAAGCATCTCTGGGTGGTTTTCGGGGGTTTTAGCCAGCTGCCACGGCTTTTTAGCATCAAAATAGGCGTTGCCCACTTGGGCAATCTCCATGATGAGTTGAGAGGCCTTGCGCAAATGGTAAGAGTCGTAGGCCTGAGCAGCCTCTACAGCCAGGAGCGCTAGCTTGGAGCAGAACTCTTCATCGCAGGAAGCCGCGGGAATTTTTCCTTCTGCATGGCGTGCGATAAAGACAAGCACGCGGTTAGCAAGGTTGCCGTATTTTCCGAGCAGCTCGGAGTTGCACCTGAGCTGAAAGTCTTTCCAGCTAAATTCTGAATCTTGCGTCTCAGGGGCATTGGCAGCAATTGCATACCGGATCTGGTCGGCGGTGAAATGTTCGAAGAAGGTTTTAAGATCGATCATCCATCCATCTGACTTGCTAAACTGTTTGCCTTCGAGGTTAAAGAACTCGTTGGCAGGAAGGTCGTCGACGAGTTTGTAGGGAGTATTTTGTCCCATGATCATGGCGGGGAAAAAGACGGCATGAAACGGGATATTATCTTTTCCAATGAATTGGACGTAGCGGGTGGCAGGATCGAGCCAAAAATCTTTCCATCTCTTGGAATCCCACTCCTCGGTAGCCGAAATATACCCGATTGGAGCATCGAACCAGACATAGAGAACTTTCCCTTCTGTGTTGGGAAGAGGGATGGGAACGCCCCACGTTCCATCACGTGTGATAGCGCGCGGCTTTAAATCATCGATGTAGGCCAGAGCAAACTGCGCGACATTGGGCTTCCACGTTTTGCTCAGGAGCCAAGCTTTAAGTTGGTCTTTAAACAGATCGAAGCGGAGAAACCAGTGCTTTGTCGGCTTTTTCACTAAAGAGGCGCCGGAGAGTTTAGAGCGCGGGTTTTTTAGGTCTGTCGCCTCATAACTGGCTCCACACTTTTGACACTCGTCTCCACGGGCTTCGGTATGTCCGCAACGGGGACACGTTCCAACGACATAACGGTCGGCTAAGAATTTCTGGTCGGCCTTAGAATAGAGTTGCTCGGTGACTTTTTCTTCAATATAGCCGTTTGCAAGAAGGTCTTTAAAAAACTGCTGGACGATGGGTGCATGGCAGGAAGAGGTCGTCCGCGAGTAATGGTCGAACTGGAAGCCAAGCTTGGCAAATAGTTCTTGGTTGACGGCGTGAAAAAGGTCGACATGCTCTTGAGGTGTGCGGCCTGCCATTTCAGCTGTGAGCGTGATGGCAACGCCGTACTCATCAGAGCCACAAATATAGAGAACATCATCCCCTCGCAGCCGGCAAAATCTCGCAAAGCAGTCTGCCGGCAGATACGCTCCTGCAATATGGCCAAAATGGATCGGTCCATTGGCATAAGGAAGAGCTGAGGTGATCAAAATTTTCATGAAGGCTTTGTTTCAGAAACTTCTTCTGTCATGCTGTCAGCTTTTTCCATCGCTTCAAGCTCTTCGATGCGGTAGAGGTCGGGATTTTTTTGAATATCTCGCAGCAATTCATCGACATTCACTTCGTGCCCAGATTTCACAAAGTATCGGGCGACTCGAATGGCGTACTGGGCCAGCTCGAAATTGTTTTTAAACAACTTCTTGAGGGCTTCGTTGGTAAGTTGGTCTTTCATGGAGTCTCCTTTGTAATTTTATGTTCTTGGGCAATTAAGATGCTGCGCAAAACTTGGTACGCTACCTGAAGATTGTCATTGACGATGTGGTAGTCGTAGCTGCCTTTCTGCGCAATCTCTCCCTGTGCCCATGACAGCCTTTTCTCAATCATTTCGGGGCTGTCGGTCTTTCTTTGAATCAATCTTTCTCTCAAAACATCCAGAGAGGGAGGGGAAATAAAAATAAAGGTGGCGTCAACCTTTCCTCGAATCTGCGAAGCTCCTTGAGTGTCGATCACCAAGACGACGTGTTTCCCTTTTTTCTGAGCCGCTACAACATCTGAGCGCGATGTCCCGTAAAGGTGGCCAAAAACATGGGCATACTCTAAAAAATCGCCGGCTTGAATCTTCTCTTTAAACTCTTGCTCTGAGAGGAAGTGGTAGTCTTTCCCGTCAACTTCGCCCGTTCTAGGAGAGCGTGTGGTGCAAGAGATGCTCTCAACGACACAGGGGAACTCTTGAGCCAGCATGCGCGCTAAGGTCGTCTTCCCAGTTCCGGCTGGAGCGCTGATCACAAAAATGAGTCCCTGAGGGAGGTTGCCAAGGAGCTTATTCATTCGACGTTTTGCACCTGTTCTCGGATTTTTTCCACTTCACTTTTAAGGGTGATGGCAAGTCTAGAAATCTCGGCATCTCCTGCCTTTGCCGTGAGCGTGTTAGCCTCTCTTCCCATCTCTTGCGCCAAAAAGTCGAGCGTACGCCCGATACTCTTTTCTTTCGACTTTAAAAGGTTTTCAAATTGCGTCATATGGGATTTTAGCCTTGTTATCTCTTCGGCAATATCGACCCGCTCTGCATAAATCATCACTTCACGCAAAATGCGCTCTTCATCCTGAGACGAAACGACCTCATCGATCCGCTTTTGAAGCCTATTTTTGTATTTTTCTTGGAGCATAGGAGTCTTTTGCTCTACTTTCTTAAGCTGCAAACGCATCACCTTCAGCCTCTTGGCAAAATCTTGAGCCAACACTCTCCCCTCTTTTGCGCGCATCTCGATGAGCTTTTTCACAGCTTCGGAGAGCGTCTTAAAAAGGCCGGCCTCTAACTCTTTTCCATCTGATACCTGAGGCATCTCTTGCATCTGTTCAACTAAAAACCGAAAGTCGATGGCCACAGAAGGGGAAAATCCCACCTCTTGCGCGATGGCCTCCCACTTCGTTTTGGCCGCTTTTAAAGCTTGCACCGAAGTGTGAAAATGGCGCGGCTCAAACATCACACGGAGGGTCACTTGGCCACGATGGATCTCTTCACTCAACCATTTTCGGATCTGGGGATCAAACGTGAGCAGCTCTTGGGGTAGCGTCAAGTTGAGATCAAGCCCTTTCCGATTGACCGAATGGAGCTCGATCGTCCAGTTGCCGTCTTGAGTCGATTTATAAGCTCTCCCATAAGCGGTCATACTTCGCATCATAATGATTTTACCGGCTCAAAAGTTTTCCGATGGATCGGGCAAGGGCCGTGTTGTTTCAAAGCGGCAATATGTCGATCTGTTCCGTACCCTTTGTGATCTTGAAATCCATAGAGGGGCCACTGTAAGTGAAAATCGCGCATCATCTGATCGCGCGTGCACTTTGCAACAATCGCAGCCGCCATGATCGACTGGGAAAGAGAGTCTCCTCGAATAACTCCTTGGGCAGGAATCTCAAGCTGAGGAAGCTGCCTGCCGTCGACCAAAGCATAGTCGGGCTGCAATCTTAAGGCCGCGACAGCAGCCACCATTGCCATCATCGTCGCCCGCAAAATATTGACCTGGTCGATGATCACGGCGCCAACCACACCCACCCCAGACAAAATTTCGGGATTCTTCTGGATGCGAAGGTACAACTCTTCTCTTTGTCGCTGGGTTAGTTTTTTGCTGTCGTCGATCCCCTTAAGGCAAAGACCCTCAGGAAGGATACAAGCTGCTGCAACAACGGGACCTGCCAGCGGACCTCTGCCGGCCTCATCCACACCGGCGATAACAACATAACCTTGAGCTCGAAGATGGCGTTCGTAAGCCTCAAGATCCTTTTTAGGTCGCGGGCTGGCTAACAACTGCTTGTTCTTCAGCGACATCTTTATTGTTTCCGATTTGCTCTTGAACTTTAGCGGCTTTTCCTGAAGCGCCTCTGATGTAGTAAAGTTTGCTACGGCGCACTTTACCCGTTTTGACGACTTCAATTTTAGCAATTTTTGGGCTGTGAATCAGAAAGACTCTCTCCATGCCCGCTCCGTAAGAGGTTCTGTAAAGAGCAACGCTCTCAGAAAGACCACTCCCGCGCCTTGCGATAACGGTTCCTGTGAACATCTGGATTCTCTCTTTCTCCCCTTCGATGATACGCGTATGGACACATAGGGTGTCTCCCACGCGAAACGGAGGGATATCTTTCTTTAGCTGCTCAGCCTCCAACTGCTGTATGATCGTATTCTGTTTCATAATCTTTCTCCTAATAAATCTGGGCGTACTCGCCTTGTTTTAGCACCAGCCTGGGCCTCTTGCCACTCTCTAATTTGGGCATGGTTGCCACTTCTTAATACTTCGGGAACTTCCATCCCCTCAAACACTTCGGGCCGCGTATACTTCGGCGCATCGAAGAAGTTGCTTCGCTGAAACGAGTCGTTCTCTGCTGACTCTTCATTCCCCAAAACACCTGGAATGAACCGGATGACTGCATCGACAACAACAATGGATGCCAAACACCCATTTGTCAAGACGTAATCCCCAATGCTAATCTCTTCGTCGATCTCTCTCTCAACCACTCTCTCATCGACCCCTTCGTAGTGTCCAGCAAGAAGAATGAGATGGCTGCGCTCTGAGAGCTCGACACATTTTTTGGCGTTGAGCGTTCGTCCCTGCGGACTCAAGTAGACCACGTGGGACCCTTCTCTCTTCACACTGCGGATCGCTCGGCATACGGGCTGGGGCATGAGCACCATGCCGGGCCCTCCTCCATACGGCCGATCATCGACCTTAGCATGCTTGCCTTCCGCAAAATCACGAATGTTCGTCAGCCGGATATCGACTAGCCCGTTCTCTCTTGCCCGCTTGATGATGCTGACATCGAAAGGGCCCTGAAAATATTCAGGGAAGAGAGAAAGAATGTCGATGATCACGCTTTCTTCGCAGCTCGCCTTTTTGAAGCCTCTTTCAGTTTCTTGGCATGCACCTTGGAACGCAACCCTGTAACGATTTCTGGAGCTGCTTTACCAATCAATTTTTGTGCATTCTCGCTAATTTCAGCACCTTTCCCAAGCCAGTAGTTGATCCGCTCTGCATCCAACGTGAAGTTATTGTTTTCTTTAAACGGATCGTACGATCCTAAAGTTTCCAAATATTTTCCATCGCGCGGGTTGCGGATGTCGGTTAAAACAAGCCGAAATGTCTGCCTGTTTTTACGTCCTTGAAGGCGCAAGCGTATCTTTAGTGCCATTTAAAATTCTCCATCTGCTTTTTGTTGGGTAAGTTTTTAACTAAATCTTTCATCCGTTTGAAACCTTTGATCAACCTGTTGATATCGTCAATGGTTGTGCCGCTCCCTTTGGCAATGCGCCACCGTCTGGGTGGAATGATGTCAACGAGCTCTTGCCTTTCATCCAAAGTCATCGATTGGATCATCGCTTCAATCTTTTTAAATTCCCCTTCGGATTTGTCGAGGTTGGGAAGGTTGGCAGCCCCAGGAATCATTTGGATAAGGCCTTTCAAGGGACCCATCTTCTTCATCATTCCCATCTGGCTCAAATAATCTTCGTAGGTGAACGTATTCTTACGAATTTTCTTCTGAAGTTTTTTGGCCTCTTCTTCATTCCATTGCTCTTCGGCTTTGCGGACTAAATTGATCACATCGCCCATGCCGAGAATGCGGTCGGCCATCGATCTCGGGTTGAACGGTTGTAAATCCCCTATCTTTTCGCCAATACCTTCAAACTTCAGCGGCTTTTGGGTCACCTCTCGAATGGAAATTGCAGCTCCGGCGCGCGCCGTTCCATCGAGCATTGTCAAAACAGTTCCTGTTATCGCAACGCGCTGGTTAAATTCTGCGGCCGTCTTGACGGCATCTTGCCCCGTTGTACTATTGGCAACAAACAGGACTTCGTGAGGATTGACGGCTGCTTTAATCTCTTGTAGCTCTTGCATCAGCTCTTCATCGAGGTGAAGACGGCCTGCCGTATCGACAATCAACACATCGAACTGTTCTTCTTGCGCTTTCTTGTAGGCCTCCTGGGCCACACGGACGGGACTGCGCTCTCCTGCAATTGTAAATACGGGCGTTGCAGCAGGTTCACAAAGTCGCTGTAGCTGCAAGGCCGCAGCGGGCCTTTGAAGATCGCAAGCTGCGACTAAAACACGTTTTTTCTTCTGCAGATGGACGGCCAGCTTGGCACACGTCGTTGTCTTTCCCGACCCTTGAAGGCCGCACATTAAAATGACTGTGGGCTTGCCTTGGAATTCGATGGCTGTCTCTTCGGTTCCCATCAGAGCGACGAGCTCGTCATGGACAAGCTTGATAAACTGCTCTCCGGGAGCCACCGATTTAACGACTTGATCGCCAAGAGCTTTACTCTTGACTCTTTCGACAAAAGAGTTCACGACAGTGTAGTTGACATCGGCTTCTAAAAGCGCGGTTTTGACTTCCGCAACAGCGTCCGCAATATTTGCTTCGGACAACGTTCTCTTGCCGGTCAAATTTCCAAATAACGTACGGAATTTTTCACTGAGTGCGCCCAACATAGGTAAATATAATAATTAAGAAGTCATTCTAATTCAAGACAAAAGAACCTGTCGTGCCCTGCCCAATCTTTTTCAACTTTTCCTTTGGGAAATAGGTGAAGTAAATGGGGTCCCATTCCAGCTCCAATTTCAAAGAAAACCTTGCCATACAATTTTTCTTTTGAAAAACGGTCGTAAAAGGTCGTCCCTCCAATGAGAGCAAGCTTGGGCTCAAAAGCAAGGTCGAGCTTCGCATACTCTTCTTCAGTCACATAGGGAGGATTGCAGATCAAAATATCCGACTTTTTTCCTCGAAAAGGCTCCAAAAGATCTCCTTGAAGAAAGGTCACGTCAACCCCATTTTTGATCGCATTTTCTCTGGCAATCTTTAAAGCCTCTTCCGAAATATCTGATAGAGTCACTTTCCACTGAGGTCTTGCCTTCTTGAGGGCGATTCCAATGCAGCCTGAGCCGCAACAGATATCCCATACTTCAAGCGGGGTGCCTGGCATTGTTTCTACAATTTTGCTCACCAAAATCTCGGTCTCTGGCCGCGGAATGAGCACGGCTGGCGTCACACGGAAGCGGCAATGGTAAAATTCGACTTCGCCCACGATATACTGCCACGGCTCTCCTTTGGCTTTACGCACGATGTACGACCGGTAAAGGTCGAGCTCGGGATCCGCCATGGGCCTGTCAAAATTCATGTAAAGCTCGATTCTGGGAAGGTGCACAATGTGAGATAAGAGCTCTTCTGCCATCCTTCGAGGACGGTCAACATTTTTCTCTTTCAAAAACTGGGTAGAGAGTTGGAGAACTTCGCCTAAACTCTTCATGGGACCATTTTAACCCGCTAGCTCTTGCTCGTAAAAGTATTTGACGAGGGCTTGTGTAATTTCGCCGAGATCTCCCTCCATGACAAGGTCAAGTTTGTAGAGCGTTAACCCGATCCGGTGGTCAGTAATCCGGTTTTGGGGAAAGTTGTAGGTCCGGATCCTCTCTGACCGGTCCCCCGAGCCGACCTGAGAAGAGCGCAGCTCTGCCATCTCGGCTTGGTCTTTTTTCCTCTTTTCCTCAGCAATCCGCGCTGATAAAAGGCGCATCGCTTTATCTTTGTTTTTATGCTGACTTCTCTCGTCTTGGCACGTCACAACCGTGCCGGTGGGAGTATGGGTAATTCTAACGGCCGAGTCAGTCACATTGACGTGCTGGCCTCCAGCTCCTGAGGCTCGGTATGTTTCGATCCGAAGATCTCTTTCGTCGATGATAATTTTTTCGTCTTCGCTGGGCTCTAGAAGAACCGCGATAGTGACCGCTGAGGTGTGCACGCGCCCTTGAGTCTCTGTCTTCGGAACGCGCTGAACGCGGTGCGTTCCCGCTTCGTACTTCAGAAGCCGAAAGACATTGAAGCCCGAAATCACCATGATATACTCTTTATATCCACCACGCTCAGAAAGCGAAGCAGCCAGCTGCTCGTACTTCCATCCTTGTGCATCGGCATAACACTTGTACATCCGGACGCAGTCTCCCACAAATAGAGCCGCCTCATCTCCTCCCGTTCCCGCTCTGAGCTCCATGATGATGTTCCGACTATCGCGCGGATCGGGAGGAACAAGAAGAGTTTCAAGTTGGATCTGCGCCTGCGGCAAAGCTGTCTCTAATTGGGTGATCTCTTCTTTTAGAAGAGCGATCATTTCAGAATCACTCTCCTCTTTGAGGAGAGCTTGGTTGTCGGTGAGTTGTTTTTGGAACTTTTCGAGCTTCTGCCAAGCCTCTTTGACAGCAGAAAGATATGAGTGCTCTTGTGTGAGCGATCGGTACTCTTTTTGATCCGTAAGCACCTTGGGATCACCCAAAAGGTTTTCCACCTCGCCTAAGCGATCAAGCAGCTTGCGGATCCGCTGTTCCATTAAGGCCTTGGTCTACTTTTTCTTAGCTTTTTTCTTAGGCTCGGGAACAGCTTTAGCGGCAGCAGCTTCGAGATCTTTCTTCTTCTGGTTGTACCGTTTAGTAAATTTGTCGACACGTCCCTCGGAGTCGATAAACTGTTTTGCTCCTGTGAAGAAGGGGTGGGATGCCGAAGAGATGGCCATTCTAAAAACAGGATACTCTTTGCCTTCAAACATCTCTCTTTCTTTGGGTTGCAGCGTGCTACCACAAACAAATTTGTAGCCTGTCGAAGAATCGATAAATAGTACGTCCTGGTAAGGAGGGTGTCCTTGCTTTTTCATGTTCTTTGCTCCATTTTAAAGAAAGCCATTAAACCCGACTTTTAAATTAAATTCAAGGGCTGAGCTCTTCGTTGACGAAAAAAAATTTTGAGTATCTGGCCGCACTCTTCCTGAAGAAGGCCCCCTTGAACCACAACTTGGTGAATCGGATGGGAGGAAAAAAGCGCAGGATCGGCCCCATGCCGAAGGTCGGGCGCTCCCCAGATTAAAGTGCCAACACGTGATAAGATAATGGCGCCAGAGCACATCGTGCAAGGTTGGAGCGTGGTATATAAGGTGCAGTCAAGAAGTCTCCAATTGCCAAGCTGCTGGGCTCCTTGGCGTAGGCAAAGAAGCTCGGCATGAGCTGTTGCATCACACAAAGTTTCGACTTGATTATGAGCTCTGCTGATAATTTGATTTTGATACACCAAAACGGCTCCGACAGGAACTTCTCCTTTGTGAAAAGCCTTGTTTGCCTCCTCCAGTGCTTGCTGCATCCACATCGTACGAACACCTCCGTCCATAAAAGAACATTGCTTCAATTAAGCTGCTTATATTATAATGGAAATCAATATTTACAGGAGAACTTCCGAATGACTTTAGACAAAGGAACGAAAGAAGAAATCACAAAAAAATTTCAACTACATGAGAAAGATACCGGGTCTGCAGACGTTCAAATTGCGATTTTGACAGAACGGATTGCCGAACTGATGGAGCACCTGAAACTTGCTCCTAAAGACCACGGCTCTCGGCTGGCTCTCCTTAAACTTGTGGGACAGCGCCGCAAACTTTTAGACTATCTGAACTCTACAGACACCCGCAGATATCAAAGTTTAATTGTACGCCTTAACCTTCGAAAATAATCTTATCCTTTTAGGAGCACTATGAAACGCCATTCTCGAACGCTGACGGTCGGCGGACGCGACTTAATCTTTGAAACTGGAAAAATGGCTCGCCAAGCTGGCGGATCGGTCACTATACGCTCTGGAGACACCATCCTCTTTGCAAGCGCTTGCCGTGGCCCTGTTCCCTCTGTCGACACCGATTTTTTGCCTTTGAGGGTTGACTATCAAGAAAAACTTTCCTCGACAGGCAAAACCCTGGGTGGCTTTCTCAAGCGGGAAGGAAAGCCCTCGGAACGTGAAGTTTTAATTTGTCGCCTGATCGACCGGCCCCTGCGACCGCTGTTTGAAAATGGATATGTGAATGATACTCAAATTTTAGCTTATGTCTTCTCATACGACGGTGTCCATGCCCCCGATCCTTTGGCCATCTGCGCCGCCTCAGCTGCCCTCTGTCTTTCCGATATTCCCCTGATTAAGCCGGTTGGAGCTGTCCGTGTCGGGCTTATTGACAACGACTTTGTCATCAATCCGACCATTCAAGAGATGGAGAAGTCGCGCCTTGACCTCCTCTTGGCAGGAACAGAAGATGCCCTCTTGATGATCGAAGGTTATTCCGACTTTTTAACAGAGGAAGAGATCTTAGAAGCCGTCGAAGAGGGACATGCAGCTATCAAAACAATTTGCCAAGCCCTTTCTGACTGGCAAAAAGAGATTGGGAAGCCAAAATTCCGTGACGATCTCCGCATCCATGCTCCTGAAATTATAGGCGAAATCGACGCCCTAGTCGGCAAAGAGCTGAAAGCTGCCTTTCACATTCAAGAGAAGCATGCCCGTTCTGCGGCGATTAAAATCGCCAAAGAGAAAGTAGAAACCGCGTTTTTCCCTGAAGGTACCGAGCCCAAATACCGAAAAGTCGAGGTCTTTAAAGAGTTCAAAAAGCTCCAAGCACGCTATATGCGTGAGATGATCTTGAAAGAGAATCGACGGGCTGATGGACGCACTTGTGATCAGGTTCGGCCAATTGACGTCGAGATGAGCCTTCTGCCGCGAACCCATGGAAGCGCTCTTTTCACGCGGGGAGAGACCCAATCTTTAGCCGTCTGCACACTTGGTGGCGAGAGCATGGCTCAACGTTATGAAGATCTCTTGCATGGCGATAGCTACCACCGATTTTACCTCCAGTACACCTTCCCTCCATTCTCTGTAGGAGAAGTGGGACGTGTCGGAGCTCCTGGACGCCGAGAAGTCGGACACGGCAAGCTGGCAGAGCGCGCTCTTTCTGCAACGCTGCCTAAAGCTGACACTTTCCCTTATGTGATCCGTCTCGAGTCCAATATCCTCGAATCGAACGGCTCTTCTTCGATGGCCTCTGTCTGTGGCGGCTGCCTTGCCATGATGGATGCTGGCGTGCCGATTAAACATCCTGTTGCAGGCATTGCGATGGGACTTATTTTAGAAGAGGGCCAATACGCGATCCTCTCTGATATTTTAGGAGACGAAGACTTCCTGGGCGACATGGATTTCAAGGTCGCTGGAGATGCACGTGGCATCACAGCGTTCCAACTCGACATTAAAGTCGAAGGGATCACCCACCACATCATGCAGGTGGCTCTTTTGCAGGCAAAGCAGGGCCGTATCCATATTCTCAACAAGATGCTGGAGGCTTGCCCCAAATCCAAAGAGCATCTGTCGCAATACGCACCGCGTATCGAAACCCTCCAAGTCAAGCCTAGCAAAATTGGGACGATCATTGGGCCTGGCGGAA
>Ga0210389_10001720_pt1 | contig 17649 bp, 13 predicted proteins | sample IncBWH28OmetaG_FD_160127 | JGI IMG/M metagenome (GOLD analysis project Ga0210389, IMG submission 160127) | Forest soil microbial communities from Barre Woods Harvard Forest LTER site, Petersham, Massachusetts, United States - Inc-BW-H-28-O ...
GACGGGGTTGCCGAGCACGAGCACGGGGGCGTCCTGCGGCCCCTCGACGGACGAGACCAGCTGCTGCGCGGGCACTGCGGAACCCCCAGGTCGTGTCGGTCAGGCGCTAGGCGCTTCTTGCTGTTATCCAGCGGTGTTGGCGCGGGGAGCGGGTCAGGCCGAGATAGTGGATCGTTAGGAGCACCATAGCGCTCCTAACGATCCACTCTCATTGGGAGCGAGCGGGTTACAGGTCGAAGAAGACGGTCTCGTCCTCGCCTTGCATGCGGATGTCGAAGCGGAGCAGGTTGTCCCCGGCGGGCACGGCGATGAGGGTGGCGCGGCGGCGCTGCGGCACCGACTCGAGGACCGGGTCGACGGCGTTGGCCGCTTCCTCGTCGGGGAAGTAGATGCGGGTGACGGAGCGGTCGAGCATGCCGCGGGCGAAGACGGACACGTCGAGGTGCGGCGCCTCGGTCGCGCCGTCGCCGGTCGGCAGGGGCCCGGGTTTGAGGGTGACGATCTTGTAGGTGCCGTCGTGGCCGGTCGGGGCGCGGCCGAAGCCGCGGAACCCCAGGTCCCCGTCCGGCACCGGGCCGCGCGGGTCATCGGGGTGGGCGAACCGGCCATCGGGCGACGCCTGCCAGGTCTCGATGAGGCCGTCGGGGATCGCGGCGCCGGCCCCGTCGTAGAGACGGCCGTAGATCGTGACCGCGCCCGGCGTTCCGGCCGGGACCACGTAAGGACCCTCGGGCCAGGGCAGCCGCATCGAGAAGTAGGGGCCGACGGTCTGCGACGGGGTGAGCAGCTCACTCACGGGTGCGCCTCCTCGAAGACACTCTGGCGGCGGCCGCGCAGCACGATGTCGAACCGGTAGCCAAGGGCCCACTCCGGCTGGGTGTCGTCCATGGAGAACTCAGAAACCATGCGGAGCTTGGCCTTGTCGTCGGTCACCGAGTTGTAGATCGGGTCATAGGGCAGCAGCGGGTCGCCGGGAAAGTACATCTGCGTGACGAGACGCTGGGTGAACGCCCGGCCGAACAGGCTGAAGTGGATGTGCGCCGGGCGCCAGGCGTTGTGGTGGTTGCCCCACGGGTAGGAGCCCGGCTGGATCGTGATGAACCGGTACCGGCCGCCCTGGTCGGTGATGGCGCGGCCGACGCCGTCGAAGTTCGGGTCCAGTGGCGCGGGGTGGTGCTCGCGGCTGTGCCGGTAGCGCCCGGCCGCGTTGGTCTGCCAGATCTCGACGAGCGTGTCCGGCACCGGGCGTCCGCCAGAGTCCCTGACCTGGCCGAACACGATGATCCGCTGCCCCTGGGGCTCACCCGCGTGCTGCGTCGTCAGGTCGGCGTCCTGCATGGTGATCAGCTCGTCGCCGAGGAGCGGCCCGGTCACCTCGGTCAGCCGCTGCGGCAGCAGCACCAGCGGCTGCTTCGGGTGGCGGAGCCCGGTCGACTTGTACCCCGGGGAATCCAGCGGCGGATGGTTACCCGGCCGCGGCTTCAGGTACTCAAGCAAGTCGAACTTGCCTGAACCCGGGACGATCAGCCCCTGTTCGGACACGGTCACAGTGTCTAACTCCTTCGCATGACTGCCGACTCACGCGGCTGGCGCCAGTCTGGCCGGCGGGTCCGGCGGGTCCGTGTGGGCGCGGCGGCACCCGACGAGCGCGTCGCCTGGCTCCGTCCCTATGAGTTATACATCGGCCGCCGGACGCCATCGCCCCTAGGGTACGGACGATCGCATCACAAACAAACTATGGTGCTCTCCCCCAAAAGCCGCAGGTCGACGGCTGTGACCCGAGCACAACTCGGCAACGGCGGACCCTGTGAGCTTCGCCACGCTCCTTGCTGTGATCAGCCTTCTTGCTCCCTGTACTCCTTGATCGCCCTGGCCGCGACGGCGAACGCGCGGTTCGCCACAGGGACGCCGGCGTACAGTCCGACCTGGAGCAGCACCTCCTGAATCTGCTCCTCGGTGAGGCCGTTGCGCAGCGCCGCCTTGACGTGCATGTGCAGCTCGTCCTCGTGCTGCAGCGCGGCGAGGACGGTGAGCGTGACGATGGACCGCTCCGGCCGCGCAAGCCCGGGGCGTGACCAGATCTCACCCCAGGCGTACCGGGTGATCCAGTCCTGAAACGGCGCGGTGAACTCGCTCGTGTTGGCGACCGCCCGGTCCACGTGCGCGTCCCCGAGGACGGCCCGGCGGACCCGCATCCCCTGCTCGGTGCGCTGTTCATCGTTCACGGTGTCGTCACTCCGCTCTCGCTTCTTGCTGTTATCCGGCGAAAAAACCCGCTCGCCTGGCAGCGCCCCGGTCACAAACCCGGCCCGGCCGCGTGGGCGGCCAGGGCGGCGCTGATGAAGGCGTCGGACGCGCCCAGGTAGCCGGACGGGTCAAGCGCCCGCTCGACCTGCGCCGCGGTTATCCCCGCCTGCGCCATCTTGTCCTCGATCTCAGGGGTGGCGAGCAGCACGTCACGGAACGGGACGCCGGATGACGCGGACCTGGCCGCGGCGACCGCCACCAGGTCATGCGCGGCCGGGGCGCCGAGCGAGCCGCGCAGCAGCGCGGTGACGCGCTCGGCCAGCGGCAGGCCGCCGGCCTCCGCCAGGTTGGCGGCCATCCGCGCCTTGTCGACGTCCAGGTTCTCCAGCAGGTCACGCGCCCAGGCGGCCGCGGAAACGACCAGCTGGAGCAGGTGGCCGTACGGCTGCCACTCGGCGTGCCAGGCCCCCGCCGCGCGCTGGTACTCCTGCTCGGCGCTGGCGAGCAAGGTGGTCAGCAGCCCGGGGGCCTGCTTCGCGCACCCGAGGATCGCGACCGCGGCGACCGGGTTGCTCTTGTTCGGCATCGCGGACGAGCCGCCGCGCCGGGGCGCGCCTGAGCTCCCGGGGCCGGCTGCCGCTCCTTCTGCGACCTCGCCCACCTCGGTCTGCGCGAGCAGGGTCACGTCGCGGGCGATCTTGGACAGCGCGGCGCAGGCCCGTGCCGACACCGAGGCGACATCGATGATCCGCAGCCGCTCGGTGTGCCACGGCAGCGGCGGGTCGGCCAGGCCGAGTTCCTCCGCCATCAGCGCCTTCACCCGGACACCCGCGTCGCCGAGCGACGCGAGGGTGCCCGCCGCGCCGCCGAACTGGACGGCGAGCCGGGTATCGGCCACGTTCGCGAGCCACTCGACCGCGCTGTCGAGCCCGGCGAGCCAGCCCGCCGCGACCATGCCGAAGGTGGTCGGCACCGCCTGCTGCAGCAGCGTCCGGCCGATCATGAGCGTGCCGCGGTTTGCGTCCGCTAGCCGCGCGGCGGCGCCGGCGGCGGCGGTCAGGTCGCTGACGGCCGCGCCGAGCGCGTCGCGGGCGAGCAGCATCGCGGCCGTGTCCATGATGTCCTGGCTGGTCGCGCCCTGGTGCACGGCCGCGCGGGCGGCGGGGTCCGTGACGCGCCTGGTGAGCACCCGGGCCAGCCCGGGCACCGGGTTCCCGGTGAGCACCGTCGCCCGGCCGAGCTCCGCGAGCTCGGCCGGGCCAAAGGCGTTGGCGTCGGCCGCCCCGGTCACCGCCGTGCCCGCTCCCGCCGGGGCGAGCCCGGCGCGCTCGAGCGCCCGGGCGAGCGCGGCCTCGGCGGCCAGCATCGACCGCAGCCAGGCGGCGTCGTCCGCCGCCGCACCGCCGCCGGCGACAGAGCCGCGCGCGAACACGCCGTCGAAGAACCCGGACCTCGCCGGGTCGCTCGTAATAGTCACTGCCTTTGCTGATCCGCCATTCTGGTCAGGCATGCCCGGATGTTATCGTCCGAACATGACCGCACTTCCCGCTGGCGGCGCTGAGCTGCCGCAACGCCGTACCCTCGTTACCGAGATCCCCGGCCCGGCCTCGCGCGCGCTGATGGAGCGTCGCTCGGCTGCCGTCGCGCGCGGCGTCTCGACCACCCTGCCGGTCTTCGTCACCGCGGCCGGCGGCGGCGTGCTGCTCGACGCGGACGGCAACTCGCTCATCGACTTCGGCTCGGGCATCGCGGTCACCTCGGTGGGCAACGCCGCGAGCGCCGTGGTTGACCGGGTGCGGGCGCAGGTTGCCCAGTTCACCCACACCTGCTTCATGGTGACACCGTACGAGGGGTACGTGGAGGTCTGCGAGGAGCTGGCCCGCCGCACTCCCGGCACGTACGACAAGCGCTCGGCCCTGTTCAACTCAGGTGCCGAGGCCGTCGAGAACGCGGTCAAGATCGCCCGGCACTACACCGGCAGGCAGGCCGTCGTCGCGTTCGACCACGCCTACCACGGCCGGACGAACCTGACGATGGCGCTCACCGCGAAGAACATGCCGTACAAGCAGGGCTTCGGCCCGTTCGCGGGGGAAATCTACCGGGTGCCGATGGCCTACCCGCTGCGCTGGCCCGGCGGCCAGGAGGCGTGCAAGGCCGAGGCGCTCGACGTGATCAAGTCGCTGATCCACACCCAGGTCGGCGAGCAGAACGCCGCCGCGGTCATCATCGAGCCGATCCAGGGCGAGGGCGGTTTCATCGTCCCGCCCGACGGGTTCCTCAGCGGGCTGGCGGAGTTCTGCCAGGAGCACGGCATCGTGTTCATCGCCGATGAGATCCAGTCAGGCTTCTGCCGCACCGGCGACTGGTTCGCCAGCGAGCACGAGGGGGTCGTCCCCGACCTGGTCACCACCGCCAAGGGCATCGCGGGCGGCCTGCCGCTCGCCGCCGTGACCGGGCGCGCGGAAATCATGGACGCGGTCCACGCCGGCGGCCTCGGCGGCACCTACGGCGGCAACCCGGTCGCCTGCGCCGCGGCTCTCGGCGCCATCGAGACGATGGCGACGCAGGACCTCGCGGGCAAGGCCCGCCGCATCGGCGACATCATGCTCCCGCGCCTGCGCAAGCTCGCCGAGGCCCACCCGGTGATCGCCGACGTCCGCGGCCGCGGCGCGATGATCGCCGTCGAGCTCACCAGGCCAGGCACCCTGGACCCGGACCCGGCGTCCACCGCCGCGGTCGCCGCGTTCTGCCACGCACGAGGCCTGGTCGTGCTCACCTGCGGGACGTTCGGCAACGTGCTCCGCTTCCTGCCGCCGCTCGTCATCGGCGAGGACCTCCTGGAGGAGGGCCTCGACATCCTCGACGACGCCTTCGCGTCGCTGTAATCCCCCGCGGAATCCAGTCAAGACCGTTAGTCCGAACGGGCGCGTGGTGCATGCCGTCCGTTCGGAATTTCGGCTAACCGTCGCTGCTGTCCGCGGCTGCGGCGATCAGTAGCGGATCGCGATCTCAGTGCCGTCGTCGGCCCGCTGGGCGGGGCTGGTGAGGACCGTTGCCCGGCCGGCGGCGATGCGGCGGGCGGACCAGGCGACGGCGGCCGCGTCGAGCAGGTCGTCTTCCGCGGCGCCCGCGACCTTGGGCGGAAGGATGATGCCGGCCCCGGCGAGCAGTTCGCGGCGGGCGGCCAGCCCGGCCCGCGTGTGCTTGCCGTCCGCCAGCGGCGCACCCGCCATGGCAGTGAACGACAACTCCGGGTGCACCTCGTACAGCCGCACCGGGGGAACCGAGGACGACGCACGGCGGCGGTAGGTCTCCGCCTCGGCGATCTTGCGGCGCAGGCCCCACGCCTGAACGGAGAAGCCCTTGCCGGTGAGGTCACGGCAGGCCTGGAGCGCCGCGGCGTAGCTCGCGCACTCCCAGACCGGCCGCGGCGGTATCGCGAACACGGTCACGCCGCGCCTGCCGAGCGCCAGGCGGGCGAGGCGGTCGGCGTCCCGCCAGCCGACGCCGAGCAGCCCAAGGGGCATGTCGATGCCGGCGACACAAGCGAGCGGCAGGCCGTCGAGCGTCGCCGCGGCGGTTACGCCGCTCACCGCGCCGCGGGCGCTCAGCGTGACGGCTATCCAGCCGCCCGCGCACCCGTCCACCCCGGTCACGGGGTGGACGGGCTCGGCTGAGTGGTCTTCCATCACTTCCCAGTGAACCTTCTCCGCGTGATCGGGCGCGCGGTTGTCGATCGCGGCGCTCCCTGTTCGTAAACATCATGAAGAGCCGGCCGGGCCGCAGCGAGGCCGAACGCTGAGTTTCCGCTCCGGCCTCAGTCCAAAGCAGAGGAACGCGCCGCAAGGCCGTCGCATTCGTGAGAGGAAGACCCATGGATGACCGTTCTCGCTGGACCGCCCTGGTGGTGTTGTGCACCGGGATGCTGATGATCGTCCTGGACATGACGATCGTGAACGTGGCGCTGCCGTCCATCCAGGCCCGTCTCGGCTTCTCGCAGGCGGGCCTGGCCTGGGTCGTCAACGCTTACCTGATCGCGTTCGCCGGCCTGCTGCTGCTGGCCGGCCGGCTCGGCGACCTGGCCGGCCGCAGGAACGTCTTCCTGGCCGGCCTCGGCGTCTTTACCGGCGCCTCGCTGCTTTGCGGGCTCGCCGCTAATCAGGAAATGCTGATCGCCGCGCGGTTCCTGCAGGGCACGGGCGGCGCGCTCACCTCGGCCGTGATCCTCGGCATGATCGTGACCATGTTCTCCGACCCGCGGGAGCAAGCCAGGGCGATCGGTGTCTTCGCCTTCGTCGCGTCCGCGGGCGCGGCGGTGGGCCTGCTGGCCGGCGGGATACTCACCCAGTTCCTCAACTGGCACTGGATCTTCTTCGTCAACCTGCCGATCGGCGTGGTCACGGCCATCGCGGCCCTGCGGGTGATCCGGCCAGACCGCGGCGCGGGACTGCGGGCCGGGGCCGACGTGCCGGGCGCGCTGCTGATCACCGCCGCGATGATGCTCGCTGTCTTCACGATCGTCGGCCCGGCCGCGCAGCAGGGCTGGCTGGCCGTCAGGACACTCACGCTCTGCGCCTGTGCACTGCTGCTGCTCGCCGGCTTCATCCTCAGGCAGCGGACCGCGCGCAACCCGCTGATGCCGCTGCGGATCTTCTCCTCGCGCAACCTGGCGGGCGCGAACCTGGTCCAGGTCCTCGGCACCGCGGGCATGTTCGGGATGTTCTTCCTCGGCTCGCTCTACCTGCGCCGGATCCTCGGCTACGACCCGCTGCAGATCGGCCTGGCCTTCCTGCCCGTCACGGTCACGATGGGGGCCCTGTCCGTGCGTTATACCGACAGGCTCGTGCTGCGCTTCGGCGCACGCGCGACGATGCTGACCGGGCTCGGCCTGATCGCCGCCGGGCTGGCCCTGTTCGCCCTCGCCCCGGCGTCGGGCGGCGGGTACCTGAGCCACATCTTCCCGGTGGCGCTGCTTGCCGGCACGGGCGCGGGCTTGTGCTTCCCCGCCTTGATGGCGCTGGCCATGTCAAGCACCACCCCGCAGGACGCGGGGCTGGCCTCCGGCCTGGTGAACACGACCGCCCAGATCGGCGGCGCGCTGGGGCTCGCGGTGCTTGCCACCGTTTCCGCGTCAAGGAGCAACAGCCTGATCGCACGGCACGAGCCCGCGGCGGCCGCACTGACCGAGGGCTACCACCTGGCGTTCTGGATCGCGTGCGGCCTGGTGGTCGCGGCCGCCGGGCTGGCCGCCGCCGTGCTGCGCCCGCAGCCCAGCATCCAGCAGGACGCCCAGCCGGCGCCCGAATTCGTCCTCGCCGGCCAGGCCGACTGACCGTTATCGGCGCGAACACCCCTCCTGGCAGCCAGCCTCAGGCGTGGACGGATTCCAGGTCGCGATCGAGTTTTCCCACGTGCCGGGTGAGGTTGTCGATCTTGCCTCGATTTCCGGGAAATGCAAATTGGCAAGGTTGCCACTTTCAATGGGGCAACCTTGCCAATCGCACCAACGTGCGCAATGCCATCGCGACTAATTATCATTGGCAGGTCTGAGCGCTTCTCCGTACCCCGCAAACTATTGCTTTGGCAATGAAGTTATTGCTGGCGGATCGTTATGCTGCCGCTGCCGCTTGACGCCGCGATCGTGTTGGGGGAGGACGAGTTCCGCGGGACCGTGTCGCTGACGCTGCCGCTGTCGGTGTTCGCCGTGACGTTGTACTGGGTGGGTCCCGGCGGGAGGACGAGCGTGATGCTGCCGCTGTTGCTGTTCACCCGGACGTCGCGCGGGACGCTGGTGAACACGATCTGGATGTCGCCGTCGCCGGTGGAGGCGGTGATCGCGGCCGTCGCGATGTCAGACCCGTTGATGTTGCCGCTGTCGGTGTTCGCGGTGATCGTCGTGGACGCGACCCCCTCGGCCTGGATGTTGCCGTCGCCTGACGAGGCGGACAGCGTGGCCGACCTGATGGCATTCACCTGGATGCCGCCGCTGTTGGTGTTCAGGATCAGCGGGCCGGACGCGTGGCTGACGGACACGTTGCCGTCACCGGTGGAGACGTTGACCGGACCCGTGGTGCCGGTGACCGTGGCGTCGCCTGCGCCGCTGTTCGCCGTCAGCGTGGTGACCGTCGCGGGGACATCGACGGTCGCGTCGAGCCCGCACTGGCCCGTGGGGAGGTCGCAGGCATAGCCGAGCGTGGTGGCGCCGGCCGAGGTGTGCTCGGTGAGCGCGGGGCGGACGAGGCTGTAGCTGGCGGTGCCGGTGAGCGTCGCCTGTCTTGCCGTCGTCGGCCTGATCGTGAGCTGCCCGGTCACGTTCATGGTCAGCGCCGTGGTGCTCGCCGGGACGGTTTTGCTGACGGGGAAGTGCCCCTCGCCAATATCCGCGACCAGGCTGAAGCCGCTGCCCGCGACCAGCGCCAGGCAAACGGGGACGCCGATGACGAGGGCGGCGCGGCGGCCGCCGGTCATCGGGAAGGACGTAGTGGAGATGGCGGTCATCACCGATCAGCTCGTTCCCAGGTAGCGGAGGACCGCGAGGACGCGGCGGTGGTCGCGCTCGGTCGGTGCGAGGCCGAGCTTCATGAAGATGTTGTTGATGTGCTTTTCCACCGCGCCGGACCCGACGACGAGGGCGCCGGCGATGGCGGCGTTGGTGCGGCCTTCTGCCATGAGCGTGAGGACCTCGCGTTCTCGCGGGGTGAGGTCGCCGAGCGGGTGGCGGGTGCGGGCGAGGAGCTGCGCGACGACCTCGGGGTCGAGGGCGCTGCCGCCGTCAGCGACCCGCTGCAGGGCGTCGAGGAATTCCGTGACGTCGGCCACCCGGTCTTTCAGCAGGTAGCCGACGCCGTGCGGGCGGCCGGCGATCAGCTCGGTGGCGTAGCGTTCCTCGACCCACTGAGACAGGACGAGGACACCGACGTCGGGCCACTGGTCCCGGACGAGCAGGGCGGCGCGCAGGCCCTCGTCGGTGAACGTCGGGGGCATCCGCACGTCGACCACGCACACGTCGGGCCGCGTACCGGCGACGGCGCGGAGGAACGCCTCGGCATCGCCCGCGGCGGCGACGATCTCGTGGCCCGCCTCTTCCAGGAGCAGGATGAGGCCCTTGCGCAAGAGGACCGAGTCCTCGGCGATCGTTACGCGCACGGGATCACCGCCGAGATGATCGTGGGGCCGCCCGGCGGTGACTCGACGGACAGGGCGCCGTCGAGCCCGGCGATCCGGTCGGCGAGGCCGGTCAGCCCGGCACCGGCCGCGTCGGCCCCGCCGATGCCGTCGTCGCTGATCACGATGTTGAGGGTGCCCGCCGGGCCTGGGCCGCCGTCGACGATGACGCTCGCGCGGGTGGCACGGGAGTGCTTGGCGATGTTGGTGAGCGTCTCGGCGACGGTGAAGTACGCGACCGCTTCGACGGCGGGGCGCGGCCGGACCGGCACGTCCACCTGGAGACTGACAGGCACGGAGCAGCGCGCGGCCAGGCCGGACAGCGCCGCGTCGAGGCCGCGTTCGGTAAGGACCGGCGGGTGCACGCCCCGTACCAGCTCACGCAGCTCGACGAGCGCGGCCTTGGCCTCGGCGTGCGCCTGGTCGACGAGGGCGGCCGCGGCGTCGACGTCGTCGGCGAACCTCGCCTTCGCCCGGCCGAGCTCCATCGCCACGGCGACGAGGCGCTGCTGCGCGCCGTCGTGCAGGTCACGCTCGATCCGCCTGCGCTCGGCCTCGGCCGCGTCGACAACCCGCTCGCGGCTGACCTCAAGCTGGGTGACCCGCGCCTTCAGCTCCGCGTCGCGGGGCGGGGACAGCAGCCAGCGGGCGAGCGCGGCGTCGACGGACCCGAGGCCCCGGGTGAGCGGCGCGGCGGCAAGCAGGACCACCAGGCCGGCGACGGCGCAGAGCGCGAGCGGCACCGTACCAGTGAGGAAGTAATGCCCGTCCACGTTGGGACCGCCGCCCGGCAGCTGCCTGGCGTAAAGCGGAAGGGTGAGGGCCATCAGGCCCGCGCTCCAGACCGTGACCGTCAGCGTGAAGCTGACCACGCTGACCGGCAGGCGGAGCAGGGCGTAGCCGATCTGCCCCCAGGTGGCGCGGCTCGCCAGCATCGACCTGGTCGGCACGATCAGCCACCGGTAGCAGCGCCGCGGATCGGCGGGCCAGCGCGGGAGTTCCGTGTCGAGCAGCAGCGCGAACCTGGCGCGCTCGACGGCGGCGAAGGCGGTGGAGAACCTGGTCGTCACGCCGATGACCGGCAGGCCGACGCCGGCCAGAAGCGCGGTGGCGAGGCCGACCGCCAACCCCGTGACGACGATCGTGAAGGAGGCGATCGACAGGACGAGGCCGACCACGTGGTGCGTGAAGGCGAGCCAGGTGCGTGCCGACACCAGGCCGCGGATGAGCGACATACCAGCGACGCTAGGCGATGACGGGGGCCGGAGGCCAGGCGGTACGCCTACGGATCGGTGGTTGGGTTAACCCCACCGCCGATACGTCGGGTCACACCATGTCGGCGCGGGGTGGTGAAGCCGCACCGTTGGCGTTATGACTATGCATCTGACATCGAAAGACTCCACATCCCACGTGCGAGCGCCCGTCGTGGAGCGCGTCGCCTGCTGGTCCGCCAGGCACCGGATCGTCGTCGTGGTCGGCTGGCTGCTGCTTGTCGCCGCGGCGTTCACCGTCGGCCAGCGCCTCGGCGTGACCAACACCAACGCCTACGACCCCGGCCAGGCCGGGCAGGCGGAGCGGGTGCTGAACGAGCCGGGCGTCCAGCAGCCGGGCCACGAGTCCGTGCTCATCAAGGCGCGCTCCGTCGCCGAGACCTTCGGCAACGACCTGGAGATCCGCCAGGCCACCCAGTCCGTCGTCACCGCGCTGAAGCAGCTGCCCGGCGCCGCCGCGGACATCCGCTCCCCTTTTACCACTCCTGGCCTGACCAGCGGTAACGCGACCCTTGTGACGTTCAGCGTGGCGGGCAAGCCCAGCAACGACGACCAGGCCGTGGTGCCCGCGCTGAACGCGGTCGCCGCCGTCCAAGCCCGTTACCCGGGGCTGACCGTCGCCGAGGCGGGTGACGCCAGCCTGGACCGTGCCACCGGCGCTCTTGTCGACCAGGACTTCAGACAGGCCGAGGTCACGTCGGTGCCGGTGTCGCTTGTGCTGCTGCTCCTCGTCTTCGGCGCGCTGATCGCGGCGGGCATTCCGCTGCTGCTCGCGGGCACCGCCGTGGTCTCCGCGATCTCGCTGCTCGCCCTCCCGAGCCGCCTCGTGCCCATCAGCTCCACCACGTCGTCGATCGTGCTGCTCGTCGGGATGGCGGTCGGCATCGACTACTCGCTGTTCTACCTGCGCCGGGTCCGCGAGGAGCGCGCCGCGGGCGCGACCACGGCCGAAGCACTCGGGACCGCCGCGCGCACCTCGGGCCGGGCCATCGTGGCGGCGGGGCTCACCGTGATCGCGTGCATGGCCGGGCTGTTCGTGACCGGGTTCCAGGTCTTCGACGGCGTCGCCATCGGCACCATGCTCGTCGTCGCCATCGCGGTCCTCGGCTCGCTGACCTTCCTGCCCGCGCTGCTCTCGCTGCTCGGCAAGGCGACCGACCGGGCGCGCGTGCCGTTCCTCGGGCGCAGGCAGGCGACCGCCAGGCCGTCGCGGGCCTGGCGCGCCGTCGTCACCGCGGTCACCCGCCGTCCCCTGGCGCTCGGCGGCCTCGCGGCCGTGGCGCTGCTCGCCCTCGCCACGCCGCTGGCGACCTTGCACCTGCAAGACCCCGGCATCGCGTCGTTCCCCGACAGCGTGCCCGTGGTCCGCACCCTCGACCAGGTCCTCACCGCGTTCCCCGGTGGCCCGACGCCCGCCGAGGTCGTCGTCACCGGCGACAACCTCACCGGGCCGCAAGTCACGTCGGCCCTCACGGCGCTGAGTCACGCCGCTGCCGCGAGCCACGGGGTCATCAGGGAGCCGATCACCACCGCCGCGTTCGACGGCGGGCACGTCATGGTGGTCAGCGTCCCGATCGCGGGCCACGTCGCCGACGCCGCCTCGAACAGCGCGCTGATCACGCTGCGCGACCACGTGCTGCCCGCCACCCTCGGCAAGGTGCCAGGGATCAGCTACGCGGTCGGCGGTGTCACCGCGAGCAGCTTCGACGTCAACCACCAGCTCGGCGTCACCGCGCCCCTGGTGTTCGCGATCGTCGCCGCGCTCGCGTTCGTGCTGCTGCTGATCACCTTCAGGTCGGTCGCCATCTCCGCGCTGTCAATCCTGCTCAACGTGCTCTCGGTCGGTGCCGCCTTCGGGCTGATGACACTGGTCTTCCAGCACGGCCTGCTGCACGGGGCGCTCGGCTTCACGCCCTACGGCGGCATCGTGCCGTGGATGCCGCTGTTCATGTTCGTCCTGCTGTTCGGGCTGAGCATGGACTACCAGGTGTTCATCCTCAGCAGGATCGCCGAGCTGCGGCGCTCGGGCAGGTCGTCAAGGGCCTCGATCATCGACGGGATCTCGTCGAGCGCCGGGGTGGTGACCAGCGCCGCCGCGATCATGGTGGCCGTGTTCTCCATCTTCGCCACGCTCGGGGAGATCGAGTTCAAGCTGTTCGGCGTCACCATGGCGGCGGCCGTGCTCATCGACGCGACGATCGTGCGCGGCCTGCTCCTGCCGGCCGGCCTTTCCCTCATCGGCGACCGGGCCTGGCGGGGGGCCGCCAGAGTAAGCCGCTCTCGTTCCGGCGATACCGAGGCGGTGCCGCTGTCGGCCTGACGACCAACGGTGCCCGTCGCCCCGGGCAGGCCGGCTCGCGTAGCCGGCCCGCCCGGGGCCTGCCTTGCGGCTAAATGGGGCGGTCACTGCCCAGCCTGGATAACAATAGTAAGCGTGACGAACGGCACGGAACGCGACACCGTGAGCGGGACACCAGAGCTCTCGGTGTCCGGGCTCACGGTGCGCTTCGGCACGCTCACCGCGCTCGAGCGGGTCAGCCTCGCGCTGCGGACCGGCGAGGTGGTGGCCCTGGCCGGGGAGAACGGCGCGGGCAAGACCACGCTTATCCGGTCCGTCGCGGGCGACGTCACGCCGGCGTCCGGGGTGATCCGGGTGGGCGGGCAGGCCGTCGCGCCCGTCCCCACCGCCGCCGCGAAGCTCGGCGTCCGTGTGGTCTGGCAGGACCTGTCCCTGGCCGACAACCTGGACGTCGCGGCGAACGTGATGCTCGGCAACGAGCGCCGCAGGCAGCTGTTCTCCGAGGTGGCACTGCACAAGGACGCGGCCAGGCTGCTCGACCGGCTCGGCATCCCGCTGCGGGACACGACGCGGCCCGTCAAGACGCTGTCCGGCGGGCAGCGGCAGATGGTGGCGGTCGCGCGGGCGATGGCGCACAACCCCAGGATCTTGCTGCTCGACGAGCCGACCGCGTCGCTCGGCGTGCGCGAGGCGGAACTCGTCGAGCGGCTGATCACCCGGCTGCGCGCCCAGGGCACGACTATCCTGCTGTCCGGGCACGACACGGACCTGATGTTCCGGCTCGCCGACCGGATCGTGGTGCTGCGCCACGGGCGGGTGGTCACCGAGGTGCTGCCAAGCGAGGTCCGCCCGGACGACGTGGTGGCGCTGGTCTCCGGCCAGCCGGTCGACTCCTCCGCGCGCCGCCAGCTCACCCGGCTGCACGGGCTCGCCGGGCGGCTCGTCGCCGCCGACCCGTCCTCGTCGCTCTCGCTGATCCTGTCCGCGCTCGGCGCGGCCCTCGGCAGCGAGCGGCTGGCCATCCACCTGCCGGAAGACGGCGCCCTCGTGCGGGCCGCATCCCTCGGCATGCCCGAGGCGCTGCTCGCCGCCTGGGAGCGGCTGCCCTTCGGCGCGGCGGGCGGCCCCGTCGGCCTCGCCGCCGTGCGGCAGGTGCCGGTCATCGAGGAGAACCTGCGCGCGGGCGGCGGCTCCTGGCAGGTCTTCGGCAACCTGGCGCGCCCCGCGAAGGTCGCGAGCTCGTGGTCGGTGCCCGTGCTCGGGCCCGGCGGGCTGCTCGGCGTGATCACCGTGTTCCGTGCGATGCCGGGCAGGCCGCGCCGCGACGACCTGGACCTCGCCGCGCTCTACGCCGGGTACGCGGCAAGCGCCATCGAGCGCGACCGGCTGCTTGATGAGGTGACGGCGCGTAACCGGCTGCTTGAGACGATCAGGGAGATGCTCCAGACCCTGGCGGGTCCCGTCCCCGTCGAGGCGGCGCTGCGCATCGCCCTGCAGGCCCTCAGGCGCGGCCTTGACGCGGACGAGGTGATGCTTGTCGCCGCGGGGCCCGACGGCGGGATGCAGTGCCGCGGCTACTCGAGCGCGCCGGTTGACTTGAGGACTAGGGACTGGCGGGAAGGCGCCGGCCACCCGGCGGGCCCGGGTAACCGCGACGGCGAACTGGCCGTGCCTGAGGCGGCCCTCGCCGCGGTCGGCGCGGTACTCGACCGGGCGGACCCTGACGGCGTCGCGGTCACCGGCCAGGCCAGCCTTGGCACCCTGCGCACGGGAGGCGGCTCGGGTGGCGGCAGGCACCTGTCGGTCACCTTCGCCGTGCCCGACGGGCGGACCGTGCTGCTGGCCGGCTGGCGGGACGGTACCAGGCCGGACGACGCGACCGACCTGCTGGAGGACGCGGCGAACTCGCTGCGGCTCGCGCTCGAGCGCGAGCGGTCTCTGCACGCCCAGCAGGAGGCGATGGCGCTGCGGCAGTCGCGCGAACTGCAGCGGACGTTCCTGCGCAGGCTCAGCCACGAGCTGCGCACCCCGCTCACCGCGATCACCGGGTACGCCACCAGCCTGCTGCAGCAGGACGTCACCTGGGACGCGGACTCCCAGCAGCGGTTCCTTTCCCGCATCGCCGCCGAGTCGTCGCGGCTCGGCCGCCTGGTCAACGACCTCCTCGACTTCTCGACGATCGAGTCGGGCATCCTGCGGCTCAACAGCGACTGGTGTGACATACCGCTCGTGCTCGACGCGGCGGTCGCCGTGCTGCCACCTGAGTCCGCTTCCCAGGTCACGGTGAGGGGGACGGCCGGCGCCGGCGCGACCGGGCTGCCCGCCGTCTGGGCCGACCATGACCGGCTTGAGCAGGTGTTCGTCAACCTTGTCGGCAACGCGCTCGGCCACAATCCGCCGGGGACGAAGGTGGTGGTCACCGCGGCAGCCGAGGGGCCTGGCACGGTGACCGTGCGGGTCGCCGACGACGGCGAGGGACTCCCGCCTGAACTGGCCCGCGCCGTCACCGAGGCGGCCGGGCAGCGCGATCCGCGCTGGCACGACGTCCTCGCCTCCGGCATCATCCGGCCGCGGCGGCGCGGCTCAGGTGCGGGGCTCGGGCTGTCCATCGCCAGCGGGATCGTGTCGGCGCACGGCGGCCGCCTTGAGCTAGAGCCGACGGAGCGCGGCACCTGCTTCCTGGTTACCCTGCCTGTAGAGAAGCCTGTGACCATGTCCGCTGACGCGCCCGCGGCCAAGACCGCGGACGCGCCTGCGGCGACGACACCATCCCGTGGAGTGACGGCACGTGACTGAGCCCGCCATACCGACCCGCGTGCTCATCGTGGAGGACGACCCGAACATCGTCGACCTGATCAGGTCGAACCTGGCGGTGCGCGGCTTCGACACGCTCGTGTCATTCGACGGGAGCAAGGCGCTGACGCTGCTCGAGACCGAGGAGCCCGACATGGTGCTGCTCGACCTGATGCTGCCCGAGGTCGACGGGTTCGAGCTGTGCAGGCAGATCCGCGAGCGGTCAAGCGTGGCCATCATCGTGGTGTCCGCGCGCGGCGGCGAGCGGGACAAGGTCACCGCGCTGAACATGGGCGCCGACGACTACATGACCAAGCCGTTCGGCATCGAGGAGCTCCTCGCGCGCATCCTGGCCACGCTGCGGCGGACGAGGCCCGCCGATGCGGTCACCGAGGCCGCGCCCTCCGTCATCACGATCGGTGACGTCGAGATCGACCTCGTCGGCCAGCTGGTCCGCCTCGCGGGCGAGGAGGTGCACCTGACGCCGACCGAGTTCGCGCTGCTGCGGGAGCTCGCGCTCAACCGGGGCAAGCTGCTGTCCCGCGCGCACCTGCTGCGCCGGGTCTGGGGACGCGGGTACGAGACAGAGACGGAGTACGTCCGGGTGTACATCAGGCGGCTGCGGGCCAAGCTGGAACGGCCGGGCGGGCCGCCGCTGATTATCACGCAGCCGCGGGCCGGCTACAGAATCGCCGGCGAGTGAGGAGGTACCAAACCGCGACGCTGATGTACCGTACCGATAGCGGATAGTGTCTGCGAGATTAACGTGGGGGAAACAGTGAAGTCACAAATTGGTCTCAAATAGTACCTGTGACTACGCTGCGACGATCCGCACATTAACGCTTTTTTAACGGTTTTACGAAAGTGTTAACGGGAACGTTTCTCCGCGCAGATCTAGCATTTCCGCCAGTGGCCCGATCAATTATGACCGGGTTATACGGATCTGGTCTCGCACATGCCATATGTGGCATGTCTGAGTGAATGAGCGAGGTACACCGTTGTATTCCGTATCAGCACGAGCCGGCCTCACGGCGGCCGCCGCGTTGGCCGCGGTGGTCGTCGCCGCCGGCTGTAGCAGTTCGACCAGTTCGAGCAGCAGCTCTGCGCCGGCCGCGACGGGCACCAGCTCGTCAGCCGCCGCGACCTCGACGGGCGCCGCGGCCGGCGCGTCGATCTCGTACACCAACCTGAACAACACCTTCTCCGCGATGGCCGGGCTCAAGTCGGTCGCCGCCGCTGGCAAGGGCTCGGTCACGGTGATCCTGCCGGACACCGTCTCCTCGACCAGGTACGTCGAGTTCGACGCGCCTTACCTGAAGCAGGCGTTCGCCGCCGCCGGGCTGTCCACGTCTAACCTCACCGTGGAGAACGCGCTCGGGCAGGACGCGACGCAGCTCTCCATGGCCCAGTCGGCCGTCACCAAGGGCGCGAGCGTGCTCGTCGTCGACCCGCTCGACTCCGGCGTCGGCGCGCACATCGAGTCGTACGCCAAGCAGCACGGCGTGGCCGTCATCGACTACGACCGGCTGACCCTGGGCGGCACCCGCTCCTACTACGTCAGCTTCAACAACGTCAAGGTCGGCCAGGTCATGGGCCAGGGCCTCACCGCCTGCGTCACGGCCTGGGGCGTCAAGAGCCCCAACGTCATCGTGATGCGGGGGGCGCCGACCGACAACAACGCGACGCTGTTCGCGCAGGGCTACGACGGCGTGCTTGCCCCGCTCTTCTCCAAGGGCACGTACAAGGACGTCTCCAACCCGGCAGGGACCTGGACCCCGTCCGTCGCGCTGTCTGAGTTCCAGCAGCAGTACACCGCGCACAAGAACATCAACGCGGCGCTCATCCCGAACGACGAGAACGGCGCCCCGATCATCC
>Ga0210389_10001723_pt1 | contig 17632 bp, 24 predicted proteins | sample IncBWH28OmetaG_FD_160127 | JGI IMG/M metagenome (GOLD analysis project Ga0210389, IMG submission 160127) | Forest soil microbial communities from Barre Woods Harvard Forest LTER site, Petersham, Massachusetts, United States - Inc-BW-H-28-O ...
GTCGTCATCAAATTTTGGTGACCGAGATTATGCGATACGTCCCTGATGTCCATACCGGCATTCAGCCAAAGAATCGCCGCCGTATGCCGTAACGTGTGCGGTGTGGCGTGGTGTGCGAACTTGCCGAAACGTTCCTGTGTCGCCTTGAACAGCTTGGTAATCTCGAAACGCCAGTGCCGATCAGGAACAGCGATAGGCAGAAGGAACCAAAACTTTTTGCCGTCGATTTCCTGGACGAAGGGAAGCTCTTTCAAGGCGTCGATTGCGTCTTGATCCACAGAGACGATGCAACGCTTGCCGATTTTCTGCTGAACAAAATTTGCTTCGTATCCGTCCGTGGTCTGTACGAGTTCCTTGTCACAAAATTTCGTTGCGTCAGAAATTCTCATGCCGGTCCAACGCATCAGCAGCACGATTGCCCGAAGGCGTTTTGTTTCCAGGTTCGCCGGGTAGGATTCCAGCGTCTTCAGCACGTTTTCAAACTCGTGCAATTCGAGACCAACTTTTTCGCCGTCGTCTTCGTCTTCTGTCGGATCAAGCTCAAGTTGAAGGGCTTCGTTCGTCTTGATCCATTTTTGTTTGGCAACGCAGTATTTCAAAAACGTGCGAAGGTGCGAAATCTGCTGATTGTGGGTTTCGCCGTCCAGGGGTTCGCCGGTCTTCAGGTTCACCCATGATTGCTCGAACAATTCGACGACGTGAAAATTTTCAAATTCTTTCAGGTAGACGATATTGTGTTTCTCGCAAAACGGAATCAGGCGAAGGCGCAAAGACGTTTCGTACATCCTGAGGCTTTTCGCTTCGATCTTGCCGCTACGTGCATTCAGGTACGCATCGACGGCATACGCTACGGTCACGTCGCCGGTAACGATGCTCGATTGCGTGTTGTTCAGGCGTCCGTTTCGGATGAGCACAAGGCGTCTTTGATCGGCTACAATCCAATCGGACGTTTCGAGCGAATAGTGACGGATGCGGCCCTGATGATGTTCAAGGTAGCCGTGTACGTTGATTGGGCAAGAGCACGTATCGGCCTTGCGTGATGCTGCGTCGTTCGGTAACAGCGTGGGTTCGGTCTTGCCGCAAGCCTTTGTGTGTCGCCGGTACATGGTCAGGGTCTTTTGTGTGGTGCGACTGGCAAGGGCTTTCTTTGCGATGTTAGCGGCCTTGGTGGTGGGTGTGCTGGTGAAGTAATCGAGAACAGAACCGGACGAAGAAAGCCGGTTACAGGTCGTGTTTTTCGTCTCGGTTGTGGTCTCGGGAGTGGTGCGGTTTGCTATGGTTTCCATGTCTAAAATGGTACACGAACTGGTACACGGCTGTCAACATGGCACAAAAAGGCCCATTTTTTGATGTTTGTCGAAAAGAATGTCAATTATCAGCCGTCCTTTCGTTTCTGTAAGTTGCTGATTCTGCATTGTCCCTGACGGCTTGAGGAACGTCTAAAACGCCATTGACGCATAGGTTTTGGTACGTGTACCAGCTATTTTACGACGTGCTGATTTTGGCCCATATTTCTTTAGCGGCATTCCCCTCGAAGCTGATCGTTTCGTTTGAGACGGTGGTGAGGTTCATAACGCCGTTCGTGAAGGCCGCTTTCACGATGTTGTCAAGGTTTACGGCGTATTGGGTGCCATCCGATTGGACAGTCACAAAGCTGGTTTTCATTTTTGTCCGGTGCTCCTGCCTCATTCTACCGCCCGCCTTGAAGAACATCAAAGCGGTAGAATGTTTCTGCTGTGCCCCGTCATTGCGTCGTCTTCGTCCCGGCAAAGATCGGAACCGGGACACATTTCTATCAGCCGTTGGCATCGAGTTCGTTTGATGCGGCATGGAAGGCGATTGAGGACCACGAACGATCTCACAGGGTGACGCTTGCCGATGACGTGATTGTGCATGTGGTGGTCGATGGCAAAAATTCGATGCTGTACGGATACGAGGAACACAACGCAAAACAGCCGAACCACAGGATACGGGTAGGACGGGTGAAAGAATGGGCGATGAAAAAATGAATCATGACGAGTTGCCCATCGTTCCTCATGATGACGATGATTGTTGCGGGTGCTTGATCGTGGTGGAACGTGGAGCCGTTGCCGATCTCGTATGCAACGAATGCGGTGCCCTGATTCGCACCGTGCCGACAGACGAAGCGCCGCAAATTCTCATGCGTATGGTGATCGATCAGGGAATGTGTAGCGCCGTCTGTCCGCACTGCCAAGCCCTGAACACGTTCCCCGGATTCACCAGTATCGAAGCGTTCATCTGTCGGGAATGTGGCGAAGGCGTTTCGGTGACGAGAACCGTACAGTGATAAAATCCAAGTCGTCAAAATCGACCTTGAAGACGATACGCCGCTGATTATTTCGCTGCGTCCCGATCTGCCTTACAGATTTTGCAGTAGTAGTGATGTTGTGATGCCTCATTGGACGCTTCGCTATACGCCTTCTGTGCGTCCCGCTTCTCTTTTACAAGCCGGGTCTTTGCGTATGCCATCGTTCCGCCCTGATATGTGTGGAGCGATTCAAAGTGGTCTCGTGCCCTCTTCTCTGCCTGTTTAAGCTGTTGGTACACGTCGCACGGCATGGCCCCATTCTACCGCCCCATCGTCAGTTGTTCCACGCCCATTTTACGAATTTCACGAGTGCGTAGACAGCACCCAAGAATAGGGCGATTTGAAACATGCTTTTGAAAATCTTCCATGAAAGGTCTCGAACGATCTCGCCCCAACTTTCCCACGTCTCGCCCATCAGCTTGAAATCTCGAAGAGATCGCATCAAATCACCGTATTCAAAATATCCGCCCGCCGTAATTCGATAGCTCGCCCACGAAGCAACGTAGCATGTTTCTCCAAATTTCTAATCGTAGCGATGTACTCTTCGTTGCATGGAAACGGACCTAACTCGATTCGGAAAGACGGATCAACTTTGTTTAACTCCAGAATGTGTAAGTTGTATACTGTTCTAAAAATCCATAGCCGCTTATCTTTCCAATCCGCCACTACTTCAGGTATGACGCCACCTGCAAGCGGATGAATAAGAGGCTTCGTAGGGTCTGCGTTGTGGTAGGCGTGCCAAATTTCCTCTAGTTCGTTTCGCAGCGTATCCGCCTCGATTGCTTTTTCTGCGACGATACCGGCCCTTTCACGCATCGGTCTTTCTCTGTTTTTTTCTTCTCTCAGCTTGGATTGAAGCATCATACCTGCTTCAACTTCTTTTGCCATTGCCCCTTGTTTTTCATCAGCCCTCTTGCGTGCCTCGTCTCGCTCACGCTCAAGTTTTGAAGACCTGTTTCGGAAGTAGACCGCCACGGCAAGTAGGATGCCATAGAGAACAACGGCATACGCTATGAGTGCAGGGCGAGACACCAACGTAATGTACTGCTGACCAGTTACCGGCTTGACGCCAAGAAACGTCAGTAATGCCGGTAATCCACCTGCGCCGCCAAGAATCCCGCCTACCAAAATAGCGTTGTCTTTGACCTTCTGAGAGATTGCCATAAGTCGCCCCGAAATCCGGCTTGATTCTACCATGCGAGGCCCAATAAAAAGCCGTCCGAGGGTCTTCTCCCTGGACGGCCTGAAAGTGCGCTGTGCGTCGTTCCTTCACCACATGTCTTTCATGCGTGGTCGCTTCGCACCCTTCTGAAGATTTTTCTTCTTTGCGATCACTCGAAGATTATCAGGGGTATGGCTTCCACCTTTCGAGAACGGCCAAACGTGGTCAATGTGATGCTTGGATGAATCGTACTCTTCGCCTTCTAAATCTCTTGCGATGACCGCACGCTTCACCGATTTTGGAATGTATCGTGATCGTTTCTGATTCTGCCAGTGGTTGAAGAAAATGAGAGCAACAAATCCGGCGATGGCAAGTTCTTTCGGAGAGCTACCGGGCAAATCGACAGGTGCCAAATGCGTTTTAGATCGCATCGAAATTAGGACGCACATTGAAAAGCTGACGACTACTACCGCCTTCAAAACGTTCCGCAAGAAAAGCCGTGCGCCTTCCCTGGCGAGTCGGAGCGCTCTCAACCAATAGACGACAAGGAACGCACCGATAGCGAGAATGATCCAATCGGCCTTTGGATCGCCCGTAAAGTGAAACGGCGGTTGCATCGAAGACTACTTGGATTTTTTGAGGTACGCTTTTACTTTCTTGCCCGTCTTCGATTTGTATCCGCTGACGGCTTTGACCTTCTTTTCTTTCTTTGATGCTCTGCCAGCGAGAGCGCCAGCAGCAAGGGCTAATAGTGGTAGTGGCATGGCCGTGTATCGGTAGAAGTGCAAGAAATCTTTAAGCGCATTCAGTAGTTCACGTCCACGGCAGTAAATTTTTTTCGAGCTTTCATCAAGATCAGGTCCAATTCGTCCTTCAAGTTCTTCACGACGCCTTCCATATCTCTCATGCTGTAGCCGTGTTCGCCAATGGTCGCAACGTCGTTTGCCCACTTATCGCAATTCTTGATGCGAATCCATGCTGTTGGTCCTGATGGCCGTGAATATTTGAAGTGAAGGTCAAGATAGCGTGTGCGCTTCATGCCAAACACCATACCAATAAAAAGGCCGTCTCAGAGCGAACCCTGAAACGGCCCTGTCTTCTCTATCCACCCGGACGCCTGCAAATCGTCCTACGTCGTGCCTGTCCCTTCGGTGGTGGTTCTGCTTTCCTTGATGTCTTGCAACAAAATTTCGATAGCCGTAATTGCTACCGCATCTCGTCTCTGTTCCGGTTCGGCTTCGCAGGAATCATCAAGCATTTTCTTAATGGTCTGTTCTAGGCGTTCTTTGCTCATTTCGTTTCCTTTTCGATCAGTTTTTGGACCTGTGGAATACAGGTCTCAAGGTCGGTAGCCGGTACCACTTGCATCCTGGCTTCACAGCGTCGTTTCGCCTCAAAATATCCGGGTGTCTTGTACTTTTCCCCGGTGTATTCCGGCGAGTGCGTGAGCTTGTATCCGACGCAGACCACAAAAACGCCGATCCATAGCACGCCGACCGCAACACCGATTTTTTTCCAGGTTTTCATAACATCACCTTTCGGCCTTTTCTGCTTTTTTCTTTAATCGCCAAATCTGGTACGCATTCCAGCACAGCCAAACGGCGTAGACCCGATCAAAAAGCCACCCTACAGCGTTCATGAGGAACAGGCCCATACAACACCGAGAATGACCGTCAAACAAGCGATGACCGCCGCCGCCACACGGACAGGCAGAGCGTTCATTGAGCGTTCTGGCGTCGTCCTGTAGGCACTGCGAAGGTACAGGAACGCACAAGCCAGCATGACCACGAAAATGAATCCAATCATGCCGTCTTCTTTCTGGCGAAGACCTGGACGGCGTTAATCTGTCCAAGATCCGGCAAGACGAGCAAATCATCGTTTCGGTTGCTCTGCGGTTTGCTGGTGACGAGACGGACAAACGAGTATTCCATCGGTTTGCATCCAGACGACGGATACCGCAAGGCGAACACGTCCCGAGCTTCTGTAATGCTCATCCGATCCACCCGAGACGCTTCATGGGCGATACAGGCCCCACAGGACACGCCTACCGCTTCGCAAAGGGTAGGGCTTGCGTGACTGCGTAATGAAACCTTCGTCATCGTTCGGCCTTCTTTCCCCGGATCATGAAGCCGTACAGCGCAAGCAAGGCCGCACCGATGTACAGAGACGTTGCCGGTTCCGGTGTGTCCTGTCCTGGAAAATCGAGCGCTAGAAATTCCTGATTGCCCACTGCCTGACCAACTGGCGTAAAGATTTCGAGTTGTGCATAGGCCGTGCTGGTGATCCCGCCGCCTATGCTCTCCAGGTTCCTAGCAGCCGTCAGCAGCGCCGCCGAATTGTCAACGGTTCCGGCTGAAGGTGTGAACACGTCCCACAGTGCGAATTGATAGGACGCCGTTAGATACGTGTCGAGTGCCGAACCGCCCGCCGCATTGTATTCATACAGCAGAATCGCCGCAATCTTGTAGTTGGTCAGTTCCGGCGATTGGGTGAACATTGCGCCTGAGAGATCGGACAGGGTTTCCTCGTGGTATGTCCAGGGACCACTAGGAATGTCAGTCACGTTGCCGAAGTCGTCACAGAGCAAATTGAAGTTGCTGAAGGTCTGCGTTCCGTCGATGACCGTAGCCTGTGAGAATCCGACATAGTAGCCGTCCGCTGTGTGCGTGGGTAGATCGGTGAAGGTGAACAGGTCGCTTGCAACGATCTTGACGGGCATTGCAAGTAAGAAGATTGAGAGAGCTATGGTTTTCATTTTTTTGGTTCCTCTATTGGTTATTGATTCTCGGTTTGCCGTCCGTGATTGGTTCTGGCTTGACAGGGTGCGCCTTGATGACAGTAGGCGTTTCCGGTTCCGGCTTGTCTTCTGTCGTGCTGATCGGCGTGGGTTCCGGTGTGGGTGTGGTCTTCGTAACCGGAGTGCGTTTCACATTCCAATCACTTTTGCCTATGGGTGTTGGACGTATCGGCGTTGGTCTGATCGGCTGAAACTGCTGAGGCGTCGAATACGCAATCAGGTTTCCCCAACACGAAGCGCCGCAATACCTGACGCCGTGTTGCCATGCGTGAATAGCAATCAGGTTCCACACGATCAGAACGCCGAACGCCACGTTAACGACTGTGAATGACTTGCGCCGCCGATACCACATGACGGCGAAGAGCACGGCGAACACCTTCACAAGCAAGACGGCGTAACCTGTCCCGGCATGTCGTGTAAGGCCGTTGATGATCGGATTGCTTTCTTCTACACCGAGCACCCGAAAGTAAAGCGTGGTTGCCATGTCGAGCGCTTGAAGGACGAAGAACACGAGTAGACCTGTCATCGTTTAACCTCGCTAATCATGTCTGTGGTCTTCGTGGTCAAGTTCCGTGCGCTGGATTTTGCGTACTCGTCATACATGGCGCTACCGAGCTTGACGTAGGCCAGAGCTACCAGCAGCCAAAGAAACGGTGTAGGTATGCTCTTCATACGTTCCTCGCAGACTTCGTGATGTCTTCATTGACAGGCGAAAGAACGTTAAGCCGTTCGAGACCTGAACGCCGTGCGAAATCGTAATAACCTTGCTCGCACTTCCGAGAGCAAAACGGTTTCGTGGTCATTGCACGGCGAAGGCTTGATAATTTTTGGTGGCATCCGAAGCACAAGGCGTGAGAGCCTTTCTTCGGACGAACCACGACGATACGAAAAGCGATAAAGAAGAACAGCAGCGTAAGTGCGCCGATCAACAAAAAGTTGGTCAGCATTGAGTGTTGATGCGAGAGTGTGCCTAGCATGGGTTTCACCAGAAAAAAGGTGAAGTAGTTCCCGCTTGGCCGTGCGTGTGGCACAGGCAAGAACGAACCGCTTCACGAATTGAAGGGAAAAACTAGGCGACGATCCTACGGCCCGATGCTGCCGAGTCAGGCAACACCGAACCATCGACCGTGACAAGCTCCATGCTGGAATCGAGATTGAATCGTACTGCTACGATCAACCTAGAAGTCCCGCCGACCATTGCGAAGACGGGCTTTCTTGATTCCTGTGGGTGGAGTCGTTCAGCACCCATCAAAATGATTCTCAGTTCCCTGGTGGAAAGTGGATATTTTGTGTGTGCCTGTGGGATTTGCAGAACGCCGTCAAAAATGCTTTTGCGTCCTGTGCTGGAAGCGATCAACGATGAGCGCTGATCGGAACGGAAGGACCGAGAAAGCAGGGCAAGCCCACTTTCTACGGATACAGCATCTATGGTTTTCATGGTCGCAATAATACCACAAAATACAGGCTGTCAAGGGAGGGTGTCCGATCCGCTAAAATGTACTGCGGTCTGTGGTGTGGTGCGTTGGCAAATCCAGCGACTAGGATCTATGGTCCTACATGAATTACGCAGACCGTGAAAACCCAAACAAAAAAGCCCCAAACGTCAGGACGACGCAAGGGGCTTTTCCGAAGTGCGGAGAGAACTTTTTAATGACCCTGGAGAGCGTTACAGCTACCGCTGCCAAGGCCATCGAGTACACATTGACCGAACAACGCCACACGATGAAAAATCATCGAAATCCCTGTACCCGAGCTTTGCCAGTTGCCGAACAACGGAGCCGCCGCCACAGCCGCACACGAGACGAACGCCGCAAGCAAAGCGTACTCAATCATCGCATTCGCCCTGCGGTCTCGCAAAATTGCTTTCATGGGTTCCTTTCTAAAAAGCAAAAACCGGCAAGCCGTGAAGCGTTGCCGGTTCCTGTGAAAACGCCGAAGGTGAATCTTAGCAGCCAGACTGCCCGGTAGCCGCACACGTCACCGAGGCAACGGACGAAAAGATTTTGCTGATGCTCCCGGCGACTGAAGGCATGATCGCCCCTGCGCTGACCGCCACGAACCCGGCCATGAGCGCATATTCGATCAGGTCTTGCCCTTTGCGATCACGCCTCACATTGCCGAGCGTGATGAACGTTTTCAACAGAACATTTTTCATATGGTTTCCATTTTCCTTTTGCAAAAGTACGGCCTGAAGTAGCGCCGCCGTCAATCAGCATGAAGGAACGAAACCAAATTTACTAGCAGTACCCGAGGTACATTTTCACTTTTTGGCCGTCTTTTTCTTCGCCGCCGCTTTCCGCTTCGCCCATGCTTTTTTCATGATTTCGGACATGCGTGTCTTAAAGGCGGTTTCTTCGGGTGGTGGTGCGATTGCCTCAGCAATTTTCACGCTGTTCGTTTTCCGTGGTGCAGCCGCTTCGCCCTTCGCCGCATTGATTGCCGCATAGCGCCTCTTTTGCCCTTCGGCCATCTTGCGCCGTGTTGCTGCGCTCATAGTGCGCTTCTTTTTAGGTGCTGCTGTGGTGGTGGTCTTCGCCGCCGTCGTCTTCAGAGGCGTAGGTGACGTGACCCATTCGGGCGGATCGTCATTTGCAGATGCGGAACCTCGAAGCGCATCTATAGCGGCCTGAATGCGCCCAAGTTCTTCCATCAAGAGTGAAACAATGTGGGTAGACATTCCCGCATCTTAGCACGGTGTTTCTTAGCCCTGTCCTCTGTTGTTCGTGCCACCCGGAAACGAATGATTGTAGCTGCCCAAGTAGATCATTGCGACTTGCAAGACCGCTTGCGTGATGTTCACATTCACCTTTCGATTCTCAGCAGCCATCAGGTTAGCTTGTGTAATCAGGACGTTCGGAAACTTGTTTTCTGAAATCTGTTCGTTCACCTGAGTAAGGCGCACACCCAATGACGGCGTACTGGTGACGATGCACGCCTGACCGTTGATGTCCTGCTGAGTTCCCAACTGTAGCGCCGCTTGACCCGAGATGTTTTGAACCGTGGTCGTGAACGTGAGCGTAATGCTTTCCGTAGGAGAATGCCCGGACGTTTGGCCGAACGAATTCACAGCGTACACGTAGTATTGAAAACAGCCCGGACCCGGATTATCGGTGTACGTGAGCGTCGATGCTGAAACCGTGGCAATTGTCGTAAATGTCATCGAGCTACAAGGCGCACGCTCGATTACATAACCAGTGAGCACGCCGCCAACATCGGTGGAAGCGGACCAAACAAGCGTAGCTGACCCTGTGCCGGTAACCGAAAGCGTAGACGGTGCTGTAGGTGCTGACCCTTCCGTGATGAGGAACGAAGCGCCTGTGATGGTCTTTGTGATGTACGCCTGAATATCGGCACGTCCGAAAATTCGCTGTATCGGTGGTTGACAGAAACCAGCGCCCGTAATCGTTTGCGTCGTGAAGCTCTGAATATCACCAGCACCCGGCAACGCCTGAACCGTGTGCGCCTTGATGTCTGATGCGCCTGTGATCGTTTGTACCGTCTTATCGACGATCATAGAGAACCCTACGAGACTACGCAAAGAAGTACGAGCGACACTTCCAGCGCCCGTAATCGTCTTAGTGGTGAAATTCCGAATATCTCCAGCGCCGGTAATCGTCTTGTCCCTTTTGAAGACGAGGAACGATTGACCTGAGATTGTCTGTGATCTCTTGAAGACGAGGAAAGAAGCGCCTGTAGTCGTCTTCGTGGCGTAGTTCTGTAGATCGGCCTGACCTGAAATCGTCTTCGTTGTGTGGTTCTTGAGATCGGCCTGACCTGTGATGGTCTGCGTTTCGAGTACGCCAATGTCCGCTTGGCCCGTTAACGTTTGCGTGGTCGTCTTCTGAATGTCACCAGCACCCGGCAAGCTCTGTGTAGTGTACTTGCGAATATCCGCCGTACCTTGAATGAGCTTGGTAATGATTGCGCCGATGTCTGACTGACCCGAAATAGTCTTCGTTGTGGTCTTGCTGATATCGCCGGTTCCCGAAAGGGTCTTGACCGTGTAAGCCTGTAAGTCAGCCTGACCCGTAATCGTCTTAACCGAAATTACGCCGATGTCCGATTGACCCGAAATGGTCTTTGTTGTGGTGACCTGGACGCTACCGACACCTGTAATAGTCTGCGTCCGAAAGTTCTTGAGATCGGCTTGACCTGTGATCGTCCTATCCGTCAGCACACCGATTGAACCACGGCCTAAGATTGTCTGAACAGTGGTGACCCGGATATCAGAAACACCCGTAATTTGCTTCGTGGTGATGGTCGATGACGGAGACTGATAAAAGACGAGGGTCTTTTCGAGTACCGCACCTTCGATGACGTTACCGGCCTGAGGGTGACGGAACAAATCGCCAACGTGACCATAACCGCCCCTTGATGCCTTTGACGACGCCGTGAAGACCGTACCTGAAGATACAGGCGTCCACGTATCTTGAAGGATCGGACTGTTTGGTGTGGGTGTTTCCTGTGCGAGTGTCGCTTGAAAAGCTAACGGTACTTGATCGTAGGTATCAGAAGACGCAGAAAGGGTCTTGATGAGTACCGAACCTTCGATGACGTTACCGGCCTGAGGGTGACGGAATAAATCGCCAATGTGACCATATCCGCCCCTTGATGCCTTTGACGACGCTGTGAAGACTGTACCTGACGATATAGGCGTCCAGGTGTCTTGAAGTATCGAACTATTGGGAGTAGGCGTCTCTTGGGTGAGGGTGTATTGCTGCGAAACGATTGAAAATGTAGACACGTACCCTCACAGAACCCACCCTTACGAAGTCGTCACGAATAATGTACCCTTCATTGTGCCCGCCGTCCCTGTGTTGTTATGCGTGATTGCAATCCAATTGTGAGAGTCAAGCGAAGTGATCGGCAAACCGCATGGGTACGCATCACTTGAAATGAACGAGTTCCATAGCTGACCACGAATCAAGCCCATGTCACCATAGAACGTCAAGCCCCAACTAATGAGAGCATCGCCCATAACTGCTGACAGGTCGTGCCAAAGTGCCTCACCCGGATTGAAGCTACTGCCCCATGCTGCCGTCTGTGGAGCAATGAGCGAAAGGTAACCAAAACTTGAACCGCCGCCGCTACCGCCCTGATTTCCGTAGTCCGCAAGATAGCAATTGGACAACGTTTGATTGTTCGGGGAATTCTGGCTACCATTCCACCAAGCATTTGTAAGACTGTTTCGGAGTGTCAATCGAGTTGACGTATCGGTATCTGATATTGCGTTGCCCGCTAACCATGCAGACTCCCAAATCACACCTTGCAACCAAGTAGGAATGTAAGGAACGCCCCATGCTCCAAAGTCACGAGTTTGGACCGAACCCGGAACCGTGACGAACGCCTGATACTTGTTCGCATAAATTACGAAACCCTTTCCCGCCGCTGGTAGAAGTAGCACAGCACTGCCCGAACCGTTTGAGCCTACGTGACTCCCGGCGACGTTTTGAAGCGACACGCAGACCGTGTTACTGTTCGCCGTCGTGATCTTGACTTGCATTCTCAGATTTTGTGATGCAGGCGTACAGGACGACTGACAGACTATTGAGCTTGACGCATGACCTGATACAGTGATCCACCCTGCATTATTCAAGGCCGTTTCGATGCCTGAGGCAAGGTCTTGTTTGGTGTCACCTAGAAACGTCGTCGGAGAGATCGAACCGCCCGTATACGTCTGATATGAGTTTCCGCCCGAAGTGAACCCAAGAATTGTGTTGGAATTGTTAGAGGGACTGTTAAACGCAATCGTCGATGAGAGACCGTTGCTTGAAGTGCCACGGATGCGAACGTAGTTGACGCCGCCGATTGCACAGACAGAAGCCGTGCAACTTGTCAACGTCGAAAGATCGGTCACAATTTGCGCCGCCGTTCTCGCCGAACCGTTCGTAAGCGTGATGACTTGCGCCGAACCGCCATCGATGCTCACGGAGAATTGATTGTTTGACGAAGTGATGGCGTATGGTTCCGGCAACGAACTTACAGCGTCCGCCACCGCATCGACGAATTGGATTGACATGTCAGTATTTAGGTTTACGTGACGATGAACACTGACCCTCTGCCGGTACTCGAAGTGCCTGTATTGGCGTTCGTGAGGTTTTGCCAGTTTGCGCCAGAGATCGACGTTAGCGCCGTGTCGATGGTGTACGATTCATTTGAGACAAAAGCGTCCCACAGTTGACCACGGCCTAGAGATTCGTCCGTCGATGCTGTCAGGCCCCAAAACAAAATTGGATCAGCGAGCATTGCGCTAGTGTCGTGCCATCTGTACCAGCTTGCCGTCGTTCCTGGAAAAATGTTTCCGAACTGATTCAAGAGAGCAAACGTACCGTTACCGCCACCTGTGGGATTGTTTGCCACTTCCCATATGTTGCCGTTCGTGATGAAAGTGCAATTTCCTACGCTCGAACCGTTCCACCCGAGACCTGACCTAAACGAACCTCGTGCCGTGGTGTCGGAATCACTCGCTGCATTCGCATTTAACCAGATTGCCTCATAGATTACGGACGATTGGCCCGCCTGCAAAAACGATGGAATTGCAGGCACGCCGAAACCAACGTATCCCCTGGCCGTGTTGGAACCCGGAACGAAAACGAACGCCTGATACTTGTCTGCGATCACCTGATACGATGCGTTGCTTGGAAGTAGAAAACCGCCGTTGCTTGTTCCTTGCGTTCCCGCCTTCGTGCCTGAGACGTTCTGCACGGTGACGCCTAGACAGTTCGTTGATGCGTACAGATTGACACGCATTCTCAAATTTTGCGGGTTCGGTGACATGGACGATTGCAACACGGTAGGAATTGAATGATGCCCTGATATCGTGATCCACCCGGCACTATTGAGAGCGTCTTCAATGCCCGATGCAACGTCCTGCTTGACCGAAGTCGCAAACGTAGTGCTTACATTAGCGCCGCCTGTGTACGTGGTTGCCGTGAAGCCTAGTGTCGAGTTCGCATTGCTCGATGGTGCGTTAATCAGAATTGTAGAGCTTGAACCGAGTGCCGAAGTGTCACGGATGCGAACGAAGTTGCTACCGTTGATCGTGACCACTGACGCCGTAGCGCCTGTGAGACCCGAAAGGTTTGACACCACTGTTGACGCAGAGACCGTAGAGCCGTGTGTAAGCGTGAAAGTCTGAGCCGATCCGCCGTCGATGGTGACCGAGAGTTGATCGTTCGAGGACGAAATGTTGTACGTGTCGTTCACCGTGCCTACTGCATCGGCGTTAAGGTCCATAAATTGTACGCTCATCAGTTCACCGTAACTACGTGTTGAATCGTTTCGCCGTTGATCTGAATTTCTTCACCGTCGAATGTTGCTCTCCACCCGATCAAATATCCCGCTATCGTGGGTGCTTCGCCATAGTTCGCATTCATCAGACGCCAGTACACAAGCTCTCTCTTGCAGTCTGATGGAACGGCTTCTAGCATGTACGGTTGAAGAACGCCATCTACAAGAATCTCGCCCGTCTTCAGGTACACCACGGCTTTAACGTTCGCCTGATATTTTGATTTCAGCGTGAAAGATTCGAGTTCGCCTGAATGTGTCAGGACATCGTAGAAAGCGCTTTTGGTAGGATCGATATTACTTTTATCGGCCTGTGTTTGCGTGATCGTGTGACCGTCCGTGAAGACAGCTTGAAAAAGGTATTTCATGATTGCTGATATTTAGGGTTTGCGTTTTCGCTTCGTCGCTCGAAGATTGTTCTCAACGCTTCGATGCTGTGACCGTGAAAGGGGTATGAGGTTGTCCCATGCGTTGTTTTGATTGTTGCCGTCGATGTGGTGTACGTCTTTCCCTCGCACCGCATCTACACCATATTTCAAACAGGCTTGATACCGATGCTCTAATATACGGCCTGTCTTGTCTGCAAGTGGGTGACCGTGTACCGTTCGCCGAAGGTATCCGTTAGCGTCTGGCGTGAGGTATGCGCCGTCTTCGGTGTACCACCCACGGCCATTATAAAGACCGCCCTTCTCACCCGAAAAATCGGCGTGAGCTTCGGAAAACGTTCGCATTTTTGCGCCGCCCTTCTTTAACCATCCATTGATTACCGTGGCTGATGTGTTGTACTGCTTGCCTAACTGAACAGTCGAAAGACCTGATTCGTACTCTTCAACTAACTTCTTAACGTCTGTGATGATTGGTTTGCTCAAAATAATTCCCCTGGACATTTGCGTCCAAGGGTATATAGGCAAACACAAGGTAGTAACTCGAAATCAGTTTTCTAAATATTGCAAACTCATCGTTGCAGTAGCGGTTAAGCCTGCGGCAACGCTTCCACTCGTCTGCATTTGCGACGTGAGGTATTGCGTATAGGAAGGGTTCGCCGTGGTGCTCGATGCTGGTGAAGCCCCTTGCGGACCAACTGAGCTAAACAAGACTGTCGCACCGCTGCCAATCGAAATAGCCGTCGTCATATCGGTAGTTAAGTTAGTGTTCGCCGTGGTCGATGGCGTTGTATATGAGCTAGTCACTACCCCTTTGAGAGAAACACCCGTACCGAACGTTCCCGAAGTATGCGCCCAAAGGCCCGATTGAATTTGCGTGAAGGTTCCCGAAAACTTGCCGAACATCCAAATTTCATAACTGTTCGATCCGGCTGAAATCGGTGCGCTTGTGTTCGCTGTCGTGGCGTCGTCCGCATTCTTCCAATTGGTTTCGGTACGGCCTGTCGCTCTAGTTGTTCCTTGGTTCGGTGACCCTGTGGCTACGCCGTGGTCCGATTCCCAATCAAAAGTTGCTGGCATGATATTTTCCTCTGTTGTATTTAACTATTCCGTGTAAGTCCTATCTGAATGTCGTTCACTTCGTCAGGTGTCCAATCGCCGCCGCCCGGTGACTGAAGGTATGCGCCCCACTGTCCCATGTAGGTTTCAGTAGGCGGAACCGGAGCGCTAGGGAAGTAATGCGTACCACTGCTTACCATCGTTCCGCTTACCGTTGCTGTGCCGGTGTCTGAAGTCCTGAAAATGACCATCGCTTGTACGCCCGAAATTCCCGTCGTCATCGGTGGTGGTGTGAACGGCACAAGCTGATCGAAGGTATACAGGTCAACGTCACCCGCCGTGGTTGAATAGTTGTACGTGGTGTCTCGATCAGGTCCGGGATTGTGTTCTTTGACGTTCAAGTAATTAGCTTGCGTCGGATCAGGTATAAAATCGTTCTCGTTTCCTTCACCGTTGGGAAAGCCCGTCCAAACCGTAATGTTTCCTAGCCAAGTATCGTCAGTCAGATAAACGTCATCCATCACACCAGCCGTAGAAGGTACGACAATGAACTGAGTGAAGGCCGTATCTTTAGCGTCCATACTTCCACTAACGTGGACAGTATCAATTACTCCTGACATGTACGGTGAAGGATCGCCGTTTACTCGAACCTCGTAAATGTACTGGACATACCAATACGGTGGGTTGCCATCCATTGCCGGAATGTTTATCACGCTTTCGGACGCCTGCATTTCCAAATACCACCATTGGCCCGGCTTCAAGATGAACGGTGCGTCTGAAGGTTCAGAAGTGGTTTGAGACCCGAAAGCAATACATCCAACTTGTAGCCGCCCGTCACCCACATGTTGAAGGCGCACACTCGTACCGCTCAGAAAGGCTTGAAACACGATTAAATCTTGACCCGAGAAATACAGGCCGTAGTTAACCGCCATGCCTGCTGTCCACTGTAACCACCCACCCGGAGGACCACCAAAGAAAGAATTGTCTAGTGATGCTACCGCTTCGGTTCCGCATCCGTTGCGAGTGCGGCCTTGACCGATGCTGATACCGCCGCCCGTAATCCACGGACCTAAGATCAAGTCACCGCTTGCACACCAATCGAATCCTTCCAGCAAAATTAGTTGAGACATCGCCCATATATTTAGGGTTCGGCCTACGTCGTCATCGGCGTTTGTGGCGTCCAGTAAAGTTGAATCGTGACCCGTTGCCCTGGCGTCTCACTGCCGATTTGCGTACACTTCGCATAGAGAGAGTCACCCGGAGTAATCGTAATGTTGGGTGCGAAGTCGCCAAACTGCAAAGTTGCCGTACCCTGCAATAGCGTAACGGTGCCTATTACACTTGCCGAAGTCTGAGGCGCACCCGCCGCAAAACGGTAAACGTCAAAGGTTGCGTTCGTGCCTGTAGGTGCTGTCCAAGCAAAGGCAAGCCACGAGAACGTATTGATTGCCGAAGTGTTGATCACGCCCGGAAGGAACGCAATATTGACGTTGCAGGTACCGTTCAAAATGATGTCAGCCGGTTGACCTTGAGTGTTTTCGCCAAACAAGAACGTTGCGCCCGGTGGTTGCGTAGGTGCTACAGGCTGTCCATACAGATAACAAATTCTTACGGGCGAATCGCCTTCAGAGCTTTCTACCGCTTCGTCTGATACGGTCACGCCAACAATCAATAGAGTCTGCTTCAGGTAGTTCGTGGTCGGTACGACAATCTGACCCTCTAGCATTGGGTTAGCATTTGAAATAGTCGTGCTGTCCACGCTGGTTATTGCGCTGACACTTTGGACAACCAAGACAGATGTGGAGTCCAAGATAAGAGGGACATCAAACGTATAAGAGTCAATCGTATTTGAAACGATTTTTGCCGTCATCCCTCGTGACGTTCCGGCAATCACACGTACAGCTAACCCGGCTTCAAAGTTCGTGGTGAGACCGCAAAACGGGTCAGGCAATCCGGTAGTTTGATTTACGTTCGATGCGTTCTTAATACCCGGATCGCTGAACACGTACCGATTAGCGCTATTGTCCGTGGTCGTATTCGTTGCGTTGCCGTATCCGAACGTCACAACGAAGGCGTCACCCGCCATGATTGCGCCTGCATCACGATCTAATGTGAACTCGCCCGAACTCGGATTGAATGCCGTGATGTTGTAGCTCGCAAATGGGGTATCGCCGGGTGTCGTGCCGTTCCAATTTCGACCGATGATGATTAACTGGCGTCCGGTCCAGTCGTCCGTACTTGTGATGTCTACGCATTCAGCGGAAATTATGCTGCTACCAGAAACAAGCGTGACAGCCGCACCCAAAACACCAGCGTGACCTTCGGGAATCGTCGCATTGTTTCCGCCGCAACGGTATACCTTTAGTCTGACCTTTGCCTCATCAGGGTCAGGCAAGGCCCATGTAGAGCGCTGGATAGGCCCGTCAAGCGATCCTTGGTAGCAAATCAGGTCATCATAGGGTGACGCAAAGATGTTAGTTCCTGTAAGGACCATGCCCGGATCGTTGGGCAGAATGATCCCGTTGACGCTGATAACGTTCGTGTCCGTGCCTGATGGAACCTGAACGATTAGGATGTCTGAGGGTGGCGTCTGAACTTTGTTAGCGTCGTGCGCC
>Ga0210389_10001724_pt1 | contig 17631 bp, 11 predicted proteins | sample IncBWH28OmetaG_FD_160127 | JGI IMG/M metagenome (GOLD analysis project Ga0210389, IMG submission 160127) | Forest soil microbial communities from Barre Woods Harvard Forest LTER site, Petersham, Massachusetts, United States - Inc-BW-H-28-O ...
GACCTGGAACCCATTGACCGCGGTCACGGACGGGCCGGTGCGGTGCTCGCCCGGCGCCTTCTGCCGCTGAGTTCGCCGAGGTGCGCCCGGGCGGTCATGCGAGGGCTGAGCTCCCGCAGGACACGCGCTGTCACGGCGAGATCGCGCAAAAAAACTTGGGCAAGACCCCGAACCGAAGGCCCGGAATGTTCGTCCCACTATTAGAAGAGAGATCGCGATTCGCCTATTATGTGATCGCGCGGGTTCGCCCTTGCTGGTGCGTGCCTGAATGGGGGCGATTTTCACCGATGGACCGGGTCCTGGCCGGACGTTACGAGCTTGAAGTCCCGCTCGGCCGCGGCGGGTCGGGTGAGGTCTGGCGCGGCCGGGACATGGCGACACACCGGCCCGTTGCCGTCAAGCTCGTTGAGCTTTCCCTGATCGATGACCCGGGCACGCTGGCGGAGACGATCAGCAGGTTCCGACGCGAGGCCACGGTGATCAGCGGGCTGCGGCACCAGAACATCGTGGGCGCGCTCGACGCCGGCCGGATGGCCAACCGGCTGTTCATGGTCATGGAACTGGCGCCGGGCATCTCCCTGGCCAGCATGATGGACGAGCGCGGCGCGCGGGGCATGGGGCTGTTCCCCGTCCGCAGCGTGCTCCGCATCGCCGAGCAGGTGTGCGCCGGCCTCGCCGCCGCGCACGAGGCGGGCGTCGTGCACCGTGACATCAAGCCGAGCAACCTGATGGTGACACCGCAACTCGGCGTCAAGATCATCGACTTCGGCATCGCGCGGCTGCTCGCCGACAACTCCCCGCGGCTGACGCTGCCCGCGCAGACGGTGGGCACCATCGCGTACATATCGCCCGAGCAGGCCCAGGGCCTCGACGTGGACGGGCGCGCCGACCTGTACTCGCTCGGCTGCGTGCTTTACCAGCTGCTGTCCGGGCGCCCGCCGTTCTTCTCCACCATCCCCGGCGCGCTGCTCATGATGCAGGTCATGGACAGGCCCACCCCGCTCAGCGTCGTCCGGCCCGACCTCCCCGCCGGTCTTTCCGAGCTGGTCGGCGACCTGCTGGAAAAGGAGCCTGCGGCGCGGCCCGCGACCGCCGCCGAGGTCGCCGGCACGATCGCGGCTATCGCGCGCACGCTCGGCGCTGAAGAGCCCGAGCACGAGGCCGACCGGGAGACGATCAGGGCCGGTGACCATCGCGGCGCGACGGGCGACACCCGGCTCGACGATGTCTGGCCGCGGCCGGGCCGGTCCACCGTCCTTACCTCCGACCGGATGCCCGGCCTGCCTGGGCCTGGCGCCGCGGGTGCGCCTCCTTGGGAGCCCACGGGTGTGCCTCCCTGGGAGACGGCGGGCCCGCCGACCCAGCCGCCGGCGCCGTCCCCTGTGCCGTCCCAGTCGGGCCCGCCTGGGTGGTCGGCACCGCAGGCAGCCACGGGAAGGGCAGACTCGGCACCAGAATGGCCCGTGGCGCAACGGGGGCCACGCCGGCCTATCTGGCGCGGCGTGGTCAGCACCCTGGTCACTGCCGCCATCGTGGCAGGCGTGGGGGTCTACCTCTGGGAGCGAGCCCACCAGACGTTGAAGGTCACCGATATCGGGGTCACGGCAGCCAACTCGTCGGTTGGGTGCAACGGCACAGCGGAGATAATCGGCACGATCTACACCAACGGTCACGGCGGGCCCATTAGCTATCAGTGGGTCCACGACTCGCAAGCGGATGCGCCGCTCGTAGCCAATGACGCCAGCGGCGGCAAAACGGTGCAAGTCACGCTGAAATGGGCGTTCCACGGCAAGGGAACCGGACAGGCCGTCGCCGAGCTACGCGTCCTCGCTCCTCAGCAGGACGAGTCCAGCATTACCTTCCCCTATTCCTGCCCCAAGTGAGACCGGCGTGAAGGTCACCCGCTGCGTCCCGCTCGCCGGGCAGGGCGTGATCGTCAGGTACGGGGCCCTGGTCGGCGTTACCGCCCGCACTCCCGACCCTAACCCGCTGCTCAGCGCGCTGGCCGAGGCGGCCTCGTCAGCCGGCGACGGCGGCGACCTGGTGGTCAGGGCCGCGCGGGCGGCTCTCCGCGGCCGCGGACCGCAAGCCTGGGCCTGCGCGGGCGTCACGGCGGACGGCGGCGTGGCCGTGCAAGTCCACGGCCGCGCGGTCGCCGCCGTCCGCGTCGACGGAGGCCCGGAGGTCACGCTTACCTCCGACGGCTCGGTGACCCCGGTGAGCCGGAAGTTCAACGGCGCCACCGTGGCCCTCGGCCTGGTCGTCGGCGCAACGGCGCCGCCCGACCCCCGGTTCTGGCTCGGCGACGGCGTGGTGTGCGGTGGCGGCCTCGCGGTGACGGTTACCGCCGACGTGCCCGAGATGGCCACGCCGGTGCCGGAGGGCCCAGCCGGCTGGCACCCGCCGACGGCTGACGCGCCCGCCCTCGAGACGCCCCCGGCCAGCACCCGAGTGGCCGGTACGCGGGCGGCAGGGATCGGGAGCGAGCACGACCCGCACGCCGTCCTGGTGGACGGAGTGCTCTGCGCCAGAGACCACTTCAACGACCCGGCCGCGCGTGCCTGCCGGCAGTGCGGGATCGGACTCGACCAGCCGCCGAGAAACTTCACCCGGCGCCCGCGTCCGCCGCTCGGCGTGCTGGTGCTCGACGACGGGACACGCTTCCCCCTCGACGGTGACTACGTGCTCGGACGGGAACCGACATTCGACAGCGACGTGCTCGAGGGGCGATCGCGGCCATTGCGGATCAATGATGCGAATGGCACCGTATCCCGGCTACACCGACGGATATCCTTGGTCGGCTGGCAGGTCGAAGTCAGTGACCTTGGGTCGGCGAACGGGTCAGTTCTCCAGTCGGCGGACGGTGAGCGCAGGCTCCCGCCGCACGTACCGACGATGATCGAGCCGGGCGCGCGGATCGCTATCGGGCACCGGAGCATGCGGTACGTGGCTTAAGGAGTTCTCCCATGAGTGCGTGGACGGTACCCAGCTACGCCGACGACTGGGCGGTCCCCGGCTACACCGAGGAGCGGGAGCTTGGCCGCGGGGCATCAGGCAGGGTCGTAGAGGCAGTCAACAACGCGACCGGCCAGCGGGTGGCGATCAAGTACCTCAGCCCCTCCCTGGTCCGCGACTCCGCGTTCATGTGGGGGTTCCGCACCGAGGCCCAGATGCTCAGGTCGCTCGGCGTTCCGCAGGTCGTGCAGGTCTATGACTACCTGGAGGAGCCCGGGCGCGGCGCCGCGATCGTCATGGAGCTGGTCGACGGGGTCTCGCTGCACGAGATGATCGCGCGCCGCGGGCCGACAGGACCCGAGGCCGCGCTCGTGGTGCTGAAGGGCTCGCTGCTCGGGCTGGCCGCCGCGCACACGCTCGGCATCGTGCACCGGGACTACAAGCCGGAAAACATCCTGGTCGATACCGCGGGCCAAAGTAAGCTCGCCGACTTCGGCGTGGCGGTCAAGGCGGGCAAGCAGGCGTCCACGGCGGGGACGCCGCTGTACATGGCGCCGGAGCAGTGGCAAGGGGGGCCGGCTAGCCCGGCGACCGACGTCTACGCCGCGACGGCTGTCTTCTTTGAATGCCTGACCGGCAGGACTCCGTTCTCCGGGAAGCTGCAGCAGCTACAGGAACAGCACGTCATGGCGGCGGTGCCCGTTGACCGGGTCGACGCGCCGCTCCAGGGCCTCATCACGCGTGGCATGGCCAAGAACCCGGCAGGCAGGCCGCAAAGCGCCATCGCGTTCGTCGCCGAGCTCGAGGCGGTGGCGGCCGCCACCTACGGGCAGGACTGGGAAGAGAGCGGCCGGCGCCACCTGGCGGCACGCGCCGCTGCCCTGCTGGCGCTGCTGCTTCGCAACGGCGGGCCTGGCTCCTCTGGCACCTCATACGCCTCGACCTGGCTCGGCGGCGGCGGCCGGGGCGGGCGCCGCCGCAAGGTCGTGAGCATCGCGGCGATCGCGACCGCCGCGGTCGTCGTGGTAGCGGCCGCGGCGACCGCGGTCACGCTGGAGGGGCGAAATCATCAGCAGAACGTGAACAGCTCCTCTCAGGCCGCGGTGATCGCGCCGTCCTTCAAGGCGGTGGCCAGTGTGGCGCCGCCGGTGGCGGCGTCAAAGTGCACCACGCCGACCTCGTTCGCCTACACCGGCACGCTCACGGCCACGGCGCAGGGAACCGTGAAGTACCAGTGGGTGTACTCGGCCGGGAAGCCCGGGCCGGTGCAGACCGTGAGCTTCACGGGCGCCGGGGACAAGACGGTGAGCGGCGCGACCGTCAAGACAAAGAAGGCCGGTAACGGCTGGGCGGAGCTCAAGATAGTCAGCCCCATCGCGCTGACCTCTAACAAGGCCAGCTACAAGCTCCTGTGCGGTCCGGCCGGCGCCGGCCAGGTCAGCGCGTCGGCGTTCGTCCAGGTGCCCGCGGGCACCGGCACTTGCCCGGCGACGCCGCCGACCCTCACCGCCACCGGCTCGATCACGAGCGCCAAGGCCGGGACGGTCACGTACTACTGGGCGCAGTCGGACGGCCAGGACTCGGCCCCCGCGACCCTCACCTTCACCGGGCCGGGCACGATGGCGGTGCCCGCGCTCGCGATCGCGCCGCCCGCCGATCCCGGCAGCGGTGACGCGGTACTGGTCGTGACCAGTCCGGTCGCGACGGCCTCAAGCCCCGCGACCTACACGCTGTCGTGCACGGCGTCGAAGACGCTCACGCTTGGCGCGACGACCGCGGTCAGCCCGGCGAGCAAGTCGCTCACATCCTGCTCCGCCACCGCGCCGACGTTCACCTTCAGCGGGACGATCAGCGACAACAAGGCCGGCTCGGTCGGCTACCACTGGAAGCTGCCGAGCGGGAACGGGCCGACCCAGACGGTGAAGTTCACCCAGGCGGGCAGCCAGACGGTCACCACGGCCTATAAGCCGGCCAGCGACAGCGCCAGCGGTTCTGGCACGCTCGTCATCACGAGCCCGGCAAGTGTGACGTCGAACGCCGCCGCGTTCACGCTGACCTGCGGCCAGGCCCTGGCCCTGACCGACAATGCGCCGACGACCGCCACGGTCGGCCAGGCTTACTCGGGCACGGTCACCGTGTCCGGCGGCAAGGGCACCTACACCTGGGCCGCCGTGACCGGCCTGCCCGCCGGGCTGAAGGCAAGCGGCAACGGCGCGACGCTCACCATCAGCGGCACGCCCACCGCGGCGGGAGCAGCCACGGTCGCGCTGTCGGTGCACGACAGCGCGACGCCGCAGGGGACGGGGACGACGAGCCTCACGATTACCGTCAGCACCCCGGCCATGTCGCTCGCCAGCGGCGCCGCGACAACCGCCACGGTCGGCAAGGCTTACTCCGGCGCGGTCACGGTGACCGGCGGGAACGGCACCTACACCTGGGCCGCCGTGACCGGCCTGCCCGCCGGGCTGAAGGCAACCGGCAACGGCGCGACGCTCACCATCAGCGGCACGCCCACCACGGCGGGGACCTCAACGGCGACCGTGACCGCCCGCGACACCGAGTCGACACCGAAGACCGCGACGACGACCCTCACGATCACCGTCAGCGCGCCGGCGCTATCGATCACCACCGGCTCGCTGCCCAACGGCACGGTCGGCATCGCCTACGGCGCCACCCTCACCGCGACCGGGGGCAGCGGCACGGTCTCCTGGTCGGAGAGCGGGCTGCCGGCCGGGCTCACGATCGGCTCGCAGACCGGGACGATCAGCGGCACGCCGACCGCGTCAGGCAGCTTTCCTGTCACCATTACCGCCACGGCCGGCACGACGGCATCTGTTAAGTTCACCCTGGTCATCAACCCCGTGACCATCACGAGTCCATCGCCAAGCGTGACGCCGACATCAACGACCGTCCTCGCGTGAGGCGCGTGCTCGCCGCCGCACGCGCCGCCCGAGCAGGCCGCTGAGGCGCGGAGCCGGCTAGCCCCGGTTCCGCACCCCAGCGGGCGCCCCCGTGATGCCTCGCCTGAGGGCGTGGAGCTAGTCCAGCTCGTCAAGCGCCCAGGACCGCCGCACTTGCTCCGGGATCCTGAGGTCTTCGGTGGCCGGGCGCGGCCGGAACGAGTCAAGCGGTGACACCGCCGGCAGCCTTGCGATGGCTGTGCCGTCGATGACGACGGGCGGCTGGGCCGCCTTGGGTGACCCGTCGTCCCCAGGGTGGCCGAATGGTGTTTCTGGCATGGTGTCGCGACTCCTAGTTCAATGCGAGAAACGCCATTTACGCGTGCGCTATCGGCGCGGATGACGTGGGACGCTGCCTCGGAGGGTCGTGGCACGAACCAGGATGGCGGGTCGGCGCACGCGGCGCATCAATGACGCGTCCTTGAGGTTTTGCGGGTGCCACCCTGAGAATTCACCTTGCCGCGTTACCGCTGTCTATGCAGAACCGCCCGCCCATCCGATCGCATTCGAATAGCCTGTGTGCGCGATTCGGGGAAATCGTGTTGAAGTCCGGGACGGGACAGGGGCAAGCAGGCGTGTACGACAGCCAGCCGTTAATTCTTGACCGTGACGCCGAGCTTACGGCGATCACGGCCGCTATCACGGCCGCGGCCGGGGGACGCGGGACCTTGATCGTAGTGCAGGGGCCCGCCGGGATCGGCAAGACCACCATTCTCCGCGCCGCGTGCGCGGAAGCCGGCGCGCAGGGCATACGGACGCTAACCGCGCGCGGTCTGGCCCTCGAGCAGGGTTTCTCCTACGGCGTTGTCCGGCAGTTGCTTGAGCCGGTACACGCCGCGGCCGGCCCTGGTGAGTGGGACGCGCTGCTTGACGGCGCGGCCCGGCTCGCGCGGCCCGTCTTCGATGGCGCCCTCTTCGACGGCGCGGAGCCGAGCGGGGCCGAGCCGACCGCCACGGAAGGCGGTGTGCCGCACGCCACCGTGCACGGCCTGTACTGGCTTACGGCCAACCTGGCCGACCGCGAGCCGCTGGTGCTCGCGGTCGACGACGCGCACTGGGCGGACGCGCCGTCACTGCGTTGGCTCTCGCACCTGGCGGCACGGATCGACGGCCTGCCGGTCGTGCTGCTGCTCGGCTCGCGCAGCGGCCCCGATCAGCCCAGGGTCATCGGCGAACTGGAGGACTACCCGGCGTGCGTCCGGCTTGGGCTGCGCCCGCTTGGCGCTGAGGCGTCCGCCGCGCTGGCCAGGGAGGGGCTCGGCGACCTGCCGGGCCCCGAGCTCTGCCGGGCGGTGCACGAGTCCACCGGGGGCAACCCGTTCCTACTTGACGCCCTCATCAAGGCGGTGCGAGCCCGCGGGGGTGACGGGCCGGACGAGTCAACGGTGCTTGCCCTCGGCCCGCAGCCGGTCGCGGACGCCGTGACGCGCAGGATCGGGCAGCTCAACGAGGCCGCCGTCGCGCTGGTCCGGGCGCTCGCGGTGCTCGGCCGCCCCGCTCCGCTGCGCCACGTCGCGACGCTCGCCGGCATGGACCTGCCGCAGGCGGCGCTGCTCACCGACCGGCTCCGCGCGGCGGGCGTGCTCGCGGCGGGTGCGCTGCTCGAGTTCGAGCAGCCGGTCGTCAGGAACGCCATCTACGACTCGATACCGCCGGGCGAGCGGGCCTTGGCCCACGCGCGGGCCGCGGCCCTGCTTGAGGCGGACGGCGCCGACACGGAGCTGGTCGCCCTGCACCTGCTGCGCAGCGAGCCGGGGGCCGCACCGCGCGCCGTCACGGTGCTGCGCGCGGCCGCCGCGGCCGCCGACGACCGCGGTGCGCCGGACACCGCGGCGGAGTACCTGCGGCGCGCGCTGGCCGAGCCGCCGCCCGCGGGCGAGCGGGCGGCGCTCCTGCTCGACCTCGGCCTTGCCCTCGCCAGCGATCGCGACGAGGCCGCCGTGGCGGTGCTGCGCGAGGCGGTGGCCCACGCCGATGACGAGGGCCAGCCCGCCGGGCCCGACCGGCCGACCCAGGCGACGGCGGCACTGCTTTCCTCAGGCGTCCTCGGCATCTGGGGCCATCACGGCAGCGCCGCCCAGCTTGCCCTGGCCGGACTGTCCGCCGCGAGCGCCGACCCGCACGTCCAGGACCAGCTGGAAGCGGAGCTGTTCGCGAACTCGTGGGCCAGTGCCGCCACCGCGCGGCCCGCGTGGGAACGGATTCGCCCCCGGCTCGATTCCGTCGCGGCGGAACCGCGCGGCGGGCCCGGCGTGCTCGACTGGCGCGTTTACGACGCGCTTTCCGCGACGATGGCCGCCCGCCCGGGCAGCGAGGTGATGGCCCGCTTCGCGCCGGTCCTGGCCGAGGCAATGGCAGAAGTCCAGCGGGACTCGCTCCGCGCGGTCATCGTCATGCTGGTGCTGATCTGGAACGACGAGCTCGGCCAGGCGCGGGCGGTCGGCGACGTGCTGCTCGCCGACGCCAGGGCGCGCGGCTCGATGAACATGATCGCCAACCTGTACTGCCTGCGGTCGATGATCCTGCGCAGGCTGGGGCGGCTGCACGCGGCCGCGGATGACGGCCGGATGGGATTCGACTTCACGCTGCGGACCTCGCCGCCGGTCGCGGTCGCCTGGGCGGCCGCGTTCCTGGTCGAGGCGCTGACCAAGATCGGCAGGTTCGCCGAGGCCGAGAAGGTGGTGGCGGTCGCGGAGGACCGCCAGCCACCCGACGGCTGGATCCACACGATCATGTTCGCCCAGGCGCGCGGCGCGCTGCGGGTGGCGGCACAGCGCCACGAGGAAGGCCTCGCGGACCTGCTCAGCGCGGCAGAAGGCTGGCGTGCCATCGGCGTGTCCTGCCCCGCCGCCGCCACCTGGCGGATCCCCGCCGTGACCGCGTGCATGGCGCTCGGCCGTCAGGAGGACGCGGCGCGGCTCGCCGCCGAGCAACTGGAGCTGGCGCTAGCGGCCGCTACCCCGGCGACGCTCGGGGTCTCACTCCGGGTCGCCGCCCCGTTCGCGCCGGACCCGGAGCGTGCCCTGGCCGAGGCCATCTCCCTGCTTGAAGCCGCGGACGACCGCTACGAGCAAGGTCTCGCGCTCGCGGACCTCGGGGCGCACCGGCGCCGCGCGGGCCGGCGCCGCGACGCGCGGGAACCGCTGCGCCGGGCGCTTGACTACGCGGAACGGACCGGCGGCGAGCGGTTGCGCGGCTACGCGCGCGCGGAACTGCTCGCGGTCGGCGCCCGGCCGCGTCGTGCCGCGCTCACCGGCCCCGATGCGCTGACCACGGCGGAACGCCAGGTGGCGACGCTGGCCGCGGAAGGGCGATCCAACCGGCAGATCGCACAGCAGCTGTTCATCACCCAGGCGACCGTGGAGACCCACTTGCGGCACGCCTTCCACAAGCTCGGGATCTCGTCGCGCGCGGACCTGCCCGCGCGGCTGGCCCCCGGGCGTGAGTGAGACTAGTGCCCGCGGGCGTGAGTGAGACTAGTAAGGTGCTGCGCGCCATCGAGGTTGACCGGGCCGACGACACCCGGCTGACGGACTACACCAGGCTGACCGACTCGGGCCTGCGGACGCACCTGGAGGCCGAGCACGGCCTGTTCATCGCGGAGGGCACCAAGGTCATCACCCGTGCCGTCGCCGCCGGGTACCCGGTGCGCTCCATGCTCCTCGGCAAGAGTCGGCTGGCCGACCTGCCCGCCCTCGCCGAGGCGAGCGAACCGGGCGCGGCGAGCGAACCAAGCACGGCGAGCGAAGCGGCGGACCCGACGCCGGTGTACGTGGTGCCCGACGAGGTCGTCGAGAGCCTGACCGGGTACCGGGTACACCGGGGAGCGCTGGCATCGCTCGCCCGCAAGCCGCTGCCAGAGGCCCGCGCGGTGATCGGCGGCGCACGGCGGATCATCGTGCTCGAGGATCTGGTGGACCACGGCAACGTCGGCGCGATCTTCCGCTGTGCCGCCGCGCTCGGCGTCGACGCGGTGCTGCTGTCGCCGCGGTGCGCCGACCCGCTGTACCGGCGCGCGGTCAAGGTCTCGATGGGTGCCGTGTTCGCCATCCCTTACGCCCGGATGACCGGCTGGTACGACGATCTCGCGGAGCTGAAGTCCGCCGGGTTCCTGGTACTCGCGCTCACCCCCGACGAACGCGCCACGCCGATAACAAGCGCGCTGCGCGACGCCGGGCGGGTCGCGCTGCTGCTCGGCACCGAGGGGGACGGGCTGTCCGGGCGATGGCTGCACGAGGCCGATGAGGCCGTGCGCATCCCGATGAACCCGGCGGCGCGCGCCGCGGGGGTGGATTCACTCAACGTGGTGGCCGCGGCCGCCATCGCCTGCCACCTGCTCGTCGGAGGAAATCATGACGGCTCCTAGCCATGCCGTAGTAATCGGGGCCAGCATCGCGGGGCTGCTGGCGGCCGCGGCGCTGAGCGGTGCCTGCCCCCGGGTGACGCTGTTCGAGCGGGACACCCTCCCCGCCGAGCCCGGGCCGCGGCGCGGGGTGCCGCAGACCCGGCAGCTGCACGCCCTGCAGGCCCGCGGCGTGCAGGCGCTTGACGAGCTGCTGCCGGGACTGCGGGACGAGCTGGTGGCGGCGGGCGGCGTGCTGGCCGACATGCAAGGGGACATCCACTGGTACCTCGATGACTACCTGCTCAAGACGGCGCGCACCGGGCTCGAGGGCATCGGGATCAGCCGTCCGCTGCTGGAGTGGCTGATCAGGTCACGGGTGGCGGCGCTGCCCGGCGTCACGATCACCGACGCGACGGACGTGGTGGGGCTCGCGACGGCCGATGACCACGTGACGGGCGTGACGGTACGCGCCACACGGACGCGGGACGCCGCCGAGGAGACCATCGCCGCCGACCTGGTGATCGACGCGGCGGGAGCCGGCTCCCGGATCCCGGTCTGGCTGCCGCAGCTCGGCCTCGACGCGCCGCGGACGACCAGGGTGCGGGCCGGCGTGACCTACGTGACCCGCATGTACCGCAGGGACCAGAAGCAGCTCGACGGACGCTTCGGCTCTCTGGTCACGCCCTATCCGGGCCGGCCGTTCGGCGGCGCCGTCTTGCGCCAGGAAGGGGAGCGGTGGGTGGTGCTGCTGGCCGGCATGGTGGGCACCGAGCCGCCGCTCGATGAGGACGGGATGATCGCGTTCGCCGACCAGTTCGCGTGCGGGGACATCGCGGCGGTGCTGCGGGAGTCGGCGCCGCTGACCGAGCCGCTGAAGTACACCTACCCCGAGTCGGCCAGGAACCACTACGAGAAACTTGGCCGGCGCCTAGGCGGGCTGCTTGTCATCGGCGACGCCTACTGCGGCTTCAACCCGATCTACGGCCAGGGCATCACGATCGCCGCGCTCGAGGCCCTGATCCTGCGCCGCCTGCTCGGCGCTACCGAAGGCAGCGCCACCGAAGGCAGCGCTACCGAAGGCAGGGGCACGGAGGACAGCGGCGCCGGCCTGGCCCGGGCCTACTTCCAGGCGGCGGGCAAGCTGGTCGACGAGGCGTGGGAGACCTCCGCCTCAAGCGACCTGCGCTTCCCCGAGGTCGAGGGCAGGCGCCGCCGCGGCGCCGGGCTGATCAACGCCTACGGCGAGAAGTTCCGCGCCGCCGCCTCGGTCGACCCGGCGCTCGGCGAGACGTTCCTCCGGGTCGCGAACATGGCCGAAAAGCCAGCGAAGCTGCTGTCGCCCGGCACCGTGCTGCGCGTCTTCCGGTCGGCGGGGAAGGCGGTACGCGCGGGGCGTGGCGAGTAAGCCGAAGTCGTTCTGAAGCCTCGTCATGGGTTTGCCTTAAAAGACCTTCATCCCGAACGAAGGCGGCTGACTCATCACGGGCGCCGGATCTCGAGTCCGAGCCAGGCGGCGAGGCCGGCGATTTCCTCGTCGATCGCGGCGGCCATCTCCTTGGTGAACGGGACGTCCTGGTGGACCGCGTGCACCGTGTTACGTGCGCCGCCCGCTCGCCCGCGGGCCGCGGGTCCGCGGCCCGCCGGTCCGCGGGCCGGCGGTACTTCGCGCCCCGAGGACGGGCTGCCCGCCGCGCCCGCCGCGATAGCCGACGTCCCACGGCCAGCGCCCGCGGTCGTCCGCGTACACCAGCTGCACGGCAGAGAACCGGGGCCCGTTAAGCGCGGCGGCGACCGCCAGGTGCGTACCCGGCTCCGCGACCCGCACGATCTCGATCACCGGCCCGCCGCGCAACGGGATCACCTCGCCCGGTCTCGGCGCTTCGGCGTGCACGACGTGCCCGGCGACAGTGTTCAGCAGCTCAACGGCGCGGTCATACGGCATTCCCGTCACGACAAGCTCGGGCCTGTCGTGCGCGGCCAGGCCGACCGTGTACGCATAGGGCGGCCGGTGCCGCTCCCGCTGCACCCCCTGCACGATCCAGCAGTGCTCTTCGAGCAGCTCACGCAGGTGCTCAAGGTAGTCGTGCCAGGTGGCTCCTGGATGATCACATTGCCAGCACATGTCAACGCCTCCGATATACAAGCGACAATAAAGGCACGGTAATCGAAGCGACCGACATTCTGTTCGACCAAGATCGCCGCCTTCGCCCCGTCTGTGCGAAGGAAGGGCATTGCGCAGGGCGAAGCGCGAGGGACTGTGGCGCAATGCCGTCGCCTTGCGCGCTCTCCGCCTCCGCGCCGGCCCGGGCGTGCCCGTTTCGTCCGGGTTGTCCCGACGTCCCCCGGGCCCGTTTCATGATCGTGGAAATTCCGCAGCGTATTTGCTGCGGAATTTCCACGAAAAGCGAAATCCTCAGCGATCACGCCGCGCCCTGCGCCCGGGTGCCGCGCTCTGCGCCCGGGTGCCATGCGCCAGCCCGCGCACGGCCCTCACGGTCACCACGGACCACTCAAAACAACGGGATTGCTTGTAGCGCGATGTTTTGTTTGGTTAGGGGCGCGGCGAAAATTACTCGCTAATTCCCCGCTCCCGCGGCGACCGCGCGCAGTGCCGCCGCGACTTGCCTGGGCGAAGAGATCATCGTCAGGTGCCGCCCGGGCACGGAGACCGGCGGCGGCGCTCCGATCCGGCCCGCCGTCGTGGCCTCGTCCGGCGCTGACATCTGCGGGTCGTCGGCGCCGTAGACCACCAGCTTCGGCACCGGGAGGGCGCGCAGCGCGGCGAGCTGGGCGGGGGTCATGCTGGGGATTCCGTGCCGCAGCGTGTAGGTCATCGCGCCCGCGAAGCCTGGCTGCTGCAGCGGCAGCCGCCAGGTTCGCACTCCGGCCGCGCTCAGCGGCGGGCACAGCGGGCCGCACTGCGCGTTGTAGAGCTGCCTGACCAGCCAGTCCTGGCTGAGCGCGAGCCGGAGCAGCGACGTTCGGTACGGGTCGGTCAACAGCCAGCCGAGGAGCCCTGGCCCGCTGAGCGGTGTCGCGTCGCCGTCAAGGAACACCACGCCGCGCACCGCCCGCGCACCTCGGGTCACCGCGGCGAGGCCGGCGACGGCGGCACCACTCGAATGCCCGACGAGCACCGGCGCGTTGGCGCCCGTCAGCCTCTCAGCCGCCAGGAAGGCGAGCAGTTGCGCCGCCAGCCGTGACGTGCTGTACGACGGGCTCGGCGCGCTGTACCCGGTTCCGGTGAGGTCGATCGCGAACACCCGGTGCCCGGCCCCGAGGACCGGGCCGAGTGCCGCGAACGTGTCCGCGGTCTCGAACGCGCCAGGCACCAGCACGATGGGCGTGCCCGTGGCGCCCCACTCCAGGTACCGCGTGTCGAAGCCGCCGCCCTTGGCCATGAGCAGGCCGGACGGTCGCGGCACCGGGCCGTTGGTGGAGAGGTTGTAGCCGAAGCTGGCCGCGGTGAGCGCCACCGCCAGCACGATCCCGGTCAGCAGGAACCACCGCGCGAACCGCCACGCCCGCACGCGCCAGCGCCGCCTGGGCCGGCCGCGCGCGGGGTCGCCTTCGGCCAGTTCGCCGGCGAAGACGGATGGCAGTCCGTCAGACCACGTCATGGACTCGCTCATGATGGGCCAACCCTAGGCCGTTAATCGCCCCAGGTCACGCCAGCCGCGTCGGCCATATGGTCGGTGTCGGCCCGTGGAAGAGCAGTACCGCGGGTCAGCGGAGGCGCGCCACGATGGAGTCGGCCTGGGTCACGGTGACGGGCATCTTGATCTCGCTGACCGGGACGGTCCGCACGCCACCGTCGAGGAACACGACCTGGTCCTTCGTGCACCCGCGCAGCTCGGGGTAGCGCGCCACGATGGCGTCCTGCTCCGCCTTCGACTGCTCCCACTGCTGCTGCGCCTGCGCCGCCTTCGCCTCCATGGCCGGCACGACCTTCTCCTCGAAGGCCTTCTTCATCCGCCGCCCGATGGCGCGCCCGGCGAAGCCGAGCGCCGCCCCGAGCACCGCGCCGCCGACGTCGTCGATCACATTGTCGCCGCCGGAGTCGAAGTCGAAGTCGCGCCGTCGCTGGCCCTGGTTCCCGCCGCGGTTCCCGCGAAGCTGGCGGTCGGAGCCCTCGACGTTGTAGTGGTCGTAGTCGTCGTCATCGGCGCTGCCGGCGCCCTGCCATTGTCCGGGGGCAGGGCCAGAGCCCGGGCGCCGGAACTGGTTGACGCGCTGGAAGGCCTGCTCCCGCGCGCCGTTCATCATGTCAAAAAGCTCGCGGGCCGTGCGCACCTCGGCGCTGCTGCCGCACTGAGGGCACACTGACGGCCCTGCCTGGTAAGCCACGGTCCCATCATGCTCCGCTTTCCGCCATTCTTGATAGGCCAATCAAAGAAGAAGGCGGCCGCGTTGCTGCCCCTTTCCGCAAATCGTTGCTCTCGGGTAATTCGGGGGTGCGCCACCCCGTGATTAATGGCAGATTATGAGTGGTTGTGTCGTCTGCGCACCAGTCGTTAGCGTGCGAAGCGGGCACCCGCGGTCGCGAATGCCCGAGGAGGCGTGATGAAGAGCCCCGTCGCCCACTGGGGGGCCAGGAGTGGCGGAAGAGCATGGACGACCTCGTCCGCTGATCACCCTGAGGGGCGTGTTCACCCGTCGCGGTATAAGTGACTCATGACGGCAGAAGAGGCACGGTACGTTCCTTTGGACGCGGATGGGGCCCTTGCGCTGGCGGTTGACGGCTGCCGTGCCCTGGCGGCCGCGGGCCAGGCGGACATGGTGTGGGGGCACCCGAGCGTCCGTGACCCGGCGGGCCGCGGCGTCTGGATGAAGGCCTCCGGCTGGGGCTTCGAGGAGGTCGACGCCGGCCGGATCGTGCTCGTCTCGCCCGCTGGCGAGGACCTGGCAGGAACTGGCCCGCGGCACATCGAGTACCCGATCCACACCGAGGTTATGGCCGCCCGCCCGGACGTCGGCGCCGTCGTGCACACGCACTCGCCTGCGGCCTGCGAGTTCGCCGCGCTCGACGTGCCGCTGCGCCCGCTGGACCACGCGGGCTCGCTGTTCTGCTATCCCGATATCCCGCGCTTCACCCTGACCGGCGGCCTGATCAAGAACCAGTCGCTCGGCCAGGCCCTCGCGGCGGCACTCGGCGACGCGGTCGCGATGCTGCTGCCGCAGCACGGCATCGTCACGGTCGGCCCCGACCTGCCCGCGGCGATCATGGCCGCGGTGCTACTTGACCGGGCCTGCCGGGCTCAGCTCACGGCGATGGCAGCGGGCCCGCTGCGCGTATGGGGCTCGTCGGAAGACACGATCGCCAAGCGCGCGGACGTCTGGTCGCCGAAGCAGCTTCGGGCGGGCTACGAGTACCTCCTCCGCCAGGCCTGAGCGCACCGGGGCCCAGGCGAACCGCGACCCCGCCTTAGGCAGTCCCGGCCGAGAGGGAGTCGCGCTGCTCGTTGATCAGGCGAGCGGCTTCGGCGATGAACTGGCCGGGATTGCGCCGGTACTGAGCGAACGTGGCCGGACTGACCTGGCGCAGGATCGACGCGACCGTACGCCGGGTGAGGTGCGTGTTGGCGGCTATCTCACCGATCAGGTCGTACGCGACCAGGGACGAGGCCGTCACGGTTTCCGCGTGCGCGCTAGACGCGCCAGGCGCGCTAGGCGTACTGGACGCGCCAGACGTCGCGCCAGAACCGGTGGAGCCCGCCTGGCCCGCGAGATCGGCTGCCCGCAGCTCGCCCCGCCGCACGACGTACCGCACCCCCGCGACCTTGAGCCGGTCGTTCAGCGCGACGACGCACCGGCCAATGAGGACGCCGGAGTCAACGGCGACGTGCTGCGCGAACTGTTCCGTGCCGACGTTCCGCTCGACCTGCGGCGCCCGCTTCCGCCTGCGCCCGTCGGACGGCCGCGGATAGGCGCTCGCCCCGCCCGGCCGGGGGCCAAGCGACTCGCTCACCTCGCGCTGCAGTCCGTCGACAAAGGCGGTATAAGACTCGTCCGTCACGACCGTCAGCTCGTTGATCGAGTGCACGGTCACCGGGTCGTCCGTCCGTTCGCCACGCTGATCCACCGACAGCCGCAGCCCGCGCCCGATTTCCTGGCGGCGCGAAACGGTGTTGTCACTCCTCTTCAGCACCCCGAGCACGAACACGTTGGGGTTGTCCCAGCCCTCGCGCAAGGCCGAGTGCGAGAAGATGAACCGCACCTTCTCGCTCAGCGACAGGAGCCGCTCCTTGTCCCGCAGGATGAGGTCGTACGCGGCGGCGTCGGCGGACTCGCCGCTCCGCTTGACGTCACCGTCAATGGACCGGCCGGTCATCTTGTCGACGGAGAAGTACCCCCGGTGGGTGCTCTCGACGGGAATGCCCGCAAGGTAGCTCAGGTACCCGGCCGCCGTCGGGTCGCCGGCGAGCACACCGAGCAGTTCGTCCACCTGCGCGCGGTATTCCGCGACGAAGACGCGCGCGTGCACGCCCAGCGTGTCCGCCCTGCCGTAGTCGCGGTACTTAACGACCTCGTCGATGAAGAACAGCGAGAGCACCTTGATGCCGAGGGGGAACAGCGAGCGCTCCTTGTCCAGGTGGGCCCGGATAACCTCACGGATCTGGATACGCCGCTTGACCTCATCGGTCACGTCCGCGGTGAACTGCCCCACGGCGATAACGGCACCCGAGCTGAGCTCGATCACGTCACGGCTGGCGTCGATGTCCGTGATGACCAGGCCCCGGTAGGCGTCGAGGCCACCCGAGACCTCGTGCAGGTCCGCGCCGAGCCCAAGCCGCTTGACGACCCGCCTGACGCCGGACGCGCTCCGCACCTCAAGCTCGACCCGCGCCCGGGGCCTGGCACCGGGATGAATCTCGATCGCGTCCAGGTAGAGGTAAGCGGCAGCCCCGGGCAGCCCTTGCACGGTGATGCCGCGCACCGCGATCTTCTTGACGAGCCGCTGGCTGTAGGCGTCGAGCGCGTCAAGCCGGTACACCAGGTCGTGCGCGACCCGATGGGTAGCCGAGTACCTCAGCACCAGCAGGGGGTTAAGGCGAGAAAGCGCCGCAAGCGACTTGGCCGCGCCCATCCGCTGCGGCTCGTCGATGATGACGACCGGCCGGCTCCCGCTGATCACGTCGATGGGCCGGCGGGACTGAAGGGCGTCGAGCACGTCGTAGATGCGCCGGTCATCCTTGCCCGCCGCGTTAAACGCCTGGATGTTGATGATCATCACCTGCACGCCGGCATCCGCGGCGAAGCGCTCGAGCTCCGGCAAAAACGAAGATTTATAGCAGAACGACTTCGGCTTACTCCCGTACGCCAGCTGGAAATGCTCGGCGGTGGTGGCGAACGACCGGGACACACCTTCGC
>Ga0210389_10001725_pt1 | contig 17631 bp, 24 predicted proteins | sample IncBWH28OmetaG_FD_160127 | JGI IMG/M metagenome (GOLD analysis project Ga0210389, IMG submission 160127) | Forest soil microbial communities from Barre Woods Harvard Forest LTER site, Petersham, Massachusetts, United States - Inc-BW-H-28-O ...
GGCCAAGCACGTACAGCCCGCGCGTTGATGCACCGGGCGAGATGGCCACTGGCCGAGCGACACCAGCAAAGTCGCTGATCCCCAGTAGTCGCCCAGCTCGAGGAAGCTCCAGGCTCGGAACGAGACGCTTGGCAGCGCCCAGCTCCAGGCCGGGGAGATCGGGGGCGTCCATCGGCCAGCCGATGACGGCGGCGACTTCTTCGACGCTGAGATAGCGACCGCGTCGACCACACCAGCGCAGCAGTTGACCAAGCCAGTACGGATCAGCCATCAAGCGACCGTAGGGAGTGCTGAGACTCCACAGGCTGGCAGCCGTGCGGCGCATGAGCTGAGAGCTACGGGCCACGTTGTTGGCTTGGACTCGCAGCAGGCCATAGCCGTTCAGCCCCGGCAGGGTGAGCTTGTGCATTAGCACCCGTTGGCGCCCGTCGCGCTGAATCTCGGGAGTCAACGGCAGCGGCGGTCTGAGGTGCGGACGCAGCGTCCAGGTGAGGCGTACTGCCTCACCTGCGCCAAGCGGAAACAAGCTGGCGAGCAGGCCACTGGCAATCGCCGGCAGCTCGTCGGTGCGGACGACTGCCGTAGCCGGTGACACCTGCCAGAGGGCCCGCAGGCTGTGCCGCTGCGCCGGTGGTTCCACGCGATCCAGGCGCAGGCTGGGAATGGCGGCACGCAGATTACCGAGTACCGTTTCAGCAGCCTTTGGACTGACCGCCAGATGGTGCGTGATGCCGTCTCGCCAAGCCGTCAGGTCAAAGACCAGGCGCGTCGGATGCGGCAGCCCGGAGAATGAAGCCAAGGCAGCAATGACCGCCTCTTGGCTCAGGTCGCGCGGGAAGCGGAGCCGAAACCAGGTCAGCTCTGACCGAATCATGGACGTGGCTTACCTTTCTTGCTCTGTTTACTCTCTGAGAGAATCCGGGCGTGCTGGAGCAAAGCCCAGGCGAAACGGTCCCAGTCCGGTTCGCTCCGTCGCTCGGCACGGATTGACACACGCTCTAGGCGTTTGCGGGTTGTCTTTTTCTTTCTTGGCATAACGTGACCTCCTTCCTCACTTCACTCGCTGCCAGACGAGGCCACGTACACACACTGAAACGGACGTAACTTTCCATTGTCTCGCGGCTTCAGTTGCTCCGTCAAGTGTCGGATTTACAAACATCCTCACCACCGCCGGGTGTGGAAAAGCACCAACCGCACTACCACGAACAGCGCCACTAGCACTACGAGATACGGCAGGACGCGGGGCAGCTCTGTGGAGAGAACGTCGATACTGATGGCACCTGCCACCAGGCCAACGATGACGCGCTCGATGAGCTTGCTGTGCTCGGGCATAGACGACTCCTTTGCTTCGGTAGTCCGCCGGATGATTGGCGGGTATCGTGAGCCTTGAGCACGGTCGCGTTATTGACCAACATGCAATCCTCGGAAGCTAATGCCACGTCCCCAACAGCCGCCGCATCTCGTCCCGCGGAACCCAACGACACGGCTCGGGCTGACCATGCAGAAGCTCCGCATCGTCAACGGCTGGACCGGGAAGCAGGCGGCCGAAGCCTTCGGCTGTAGTCCAAGCCATATCTCCCGTGTGGAGCAAGGCAGCAAACCAAGCCGGGAGCTGGTGCAGTTCTATGACGACACCTTCGAGGCTGAGGGCTTGCTGCTGAGCCTGTTCGAGGTTGCCGCGCTCGCCCCGGAGCAGGAACGACGACGAGTTGGCGGACGCCGGCCGACGCCCCAGAGGGCCATACCAGGGGACGCTTCAACCTTTTTGGGCGACACCATCCCGCATGGGAGCCTGATGGAACCAGGCCAGGTCTTCGAGAAGGTGTGGCGGGTCAGAAACAGCGGCACGGTTGGCTGGCAGGGGCGCAAACTGGAACGCCAAGGCCCACTGACCGGGCCGGGGCTCATCACGACGCAGCGGTTCGTAGATGTACCGGATGCTCAGCCGGGGGAGACGGTCAAGATCATGGCGCAGCTCAAGGCTCCGACCTACGACTGTACGAGCATCGCCTACTTCAAGATGGTCGGTGCAGATGGAGCACTGTGCTTCCCTGATGCCTACCAGCTCGGGCTTGATGTGCTCGTCAGGGTCGAGGGGCAGCGGCCGGTGCGGGGCGAGAGCGATTGATCCCCCGTAGCTACGGGTGTCGTCTTTCCTCTGCCTCAGCCTTGATCGCCAGTCCCTCGGGATCGGCATACAGGCTAATCCCTGGTTTATGGCGCAGTGGACGGGCTTCCGTTTCATCCCACGCATCGCCAGTATAGACGTGTTCATCGCCGTAGTACATGCGCGCGTGACCGAGCTTGCCTGCACGCGTCGGGTCTTCGTCACCGTCGCCGATAAATCTGAAACCTCGCGCCTTGTATTCGCCCCAGTTATCTTCACGAATTGTGCCGAAGTTCTTAATCACAAAATTGGGCTGGTGGGGCGCCTTTTCTCCATCGGCCATGTGAATGTCCTTGCTTATCTAATGGCCCAGTTTACACCTACGTCCCATCGCAAGCAACTTACTGTTGTGACACTACTGATGTGAAGTGGACAAGATTGATAGGGCATATGAGACGCTTGGCATACCTCAGAGCGCAAGCCTGGAGGAAGTCAGGAAGCGCTACCACGGAATGGCCTGGGAGTTGCACCCGGATCGCAATACCGACGCTGACGCCGAAGCCAGGTTCAAGAAGGCTGGCGAAGCTTACGACACCATACGGAAGCACTTCGCTTCTGAGCAGCGCAAGCAAACGCAAGCAACCGAAGCCACCCGTGAACGTGCTGAAAAGGCAAGAGCCGCGCGGGAAGCACGCGCTCCTAGCGCAGGGCAAGCCAAAGCATACGGCGATCGCCTGAGATATCAGGCGGGTGGGTCTAGAACTACCTCAACTGGACAGACCAGCAGAGCCGGAGGGCCAAGGTCTTCGACGGCCGGAGAATCACCGCCGCGACGCCCGCCGCCGCATCGACCTCCGCGTCGCCCGCCGTTCAGTGCAACGCCGCCCACTCGCTCGGCGGTGCCATCTTCTCATTCACGAGGTAAGCCTAGTACGGCAGTCTCAGTAGCCGGCAGCGTGATTGCAACCCTTCGGGCAGTCCTGCTTGCAATCGGTACAGTCATCGTGGGCTGGCTTGGTATATGCGCTCTCTGCTTTGTCGTCGGCTTCGGTGCTATCTGGCTTACCGGGGAGGCTTTCCTGCTGTTCCTGAAGGCGCTATAGCGGCGTACTTGGCCCACGGTGAATCAGATGCTTTGGCACCCCTGCGACCCCCGCACCCGCTCGTAATACACCCGTGCCTTGCCATGTCCTACCGTCGCTCTCAGCCTTCGCTCTACACTCGGCGCTATAGCGCCGGTCCTGGTCTGCGGCTCACTGCTGAGCGGGACACCACCACCAAAGACTTCCAGCTTTTCCCGCGTGTAGCTCATGCCGTAAGCCGGGCACCAGGCCGGTTCACTGAGCCGGACCCGGACACCGTAATCACACTCTTCATGGCCGTCACAACTGTGCGGTAGCAGGATGGCCCGAGCAATGCCCGTGCCCACGGTGCTGCTATCGCCCCAGCCCTTCCACTGCATCCGGCAGTAGTCCAGGAAGCCAAAGCCCGACGGCAGTTGTTCGGTGACACCATGAAACAGACAGTCACCCGTGGTGTTGGCGACCTTCTCAATGCCCGCGTAGTACGCGAGCGCCTGCATTCGGCACGGCAGGGAGCGATCGTTGACGTAAGCAAAATCCCTCGGTTCAGCTTCGGCTCCGGTCAACGTCAGCGCGTAGGCGGTGTAAAGCTGCTGACCGCCGCATGACACCAGGCCACTGGCGACGATCGACACGGCCGCAGCTTGCGAAACATAGGGCTGGGTATGGCCTGGTCGGGTATCGCTGGAACTGACCACAACCTTGCCGCTCCCCGTGGCCGTGCTGCCGCCCCAGCTCGACCACGTAACGCCGTCTATATGGGATTGCACGCTCAAGAACTTGGCCGGATCGTGCGCGTCCGGCTCGTTCAGTTCGTAGTTGGGGATGGTGGCCGGACGTTCCGGGTGCGCCAGCGGCACGTTGAGATAGATGCTTGACGCAACGGCCGTGTAGCTGAGTGGACCGGCCCAAGCTGGTTGTGACTCGACGGCCGCCCCCAAGATCAGCGCCACCAGGGCGATAAGGGGGGCGAGCCTGCCGAAGGATTGGCCTCGTAGTAGGGACGACAACATCGGCATGGCGCGGGCCTCCCAGGTCTTGGGTCGCAGGTGTAGAACAGCAGCGCACTGTACCAGGACACAAACGCATGGGACGTACACGCTCTGGACATAGATAGTCGGGACGTATGGGGTTGGTTCTGCCATGCCAGAGCCAATTTCTCCAGCTACACGCGTCTTTGGTCAGCGCGTTCGTGAGTGCCGCGAAGCTCAGGGCCTCAGCCAGGAAGCCCTCGCGGCTCGCAGTGGTGTCCATTGGACGTTCCTCGGCCAGGTCGAGCGCGGCCGGCGCAATCTCAATCTGCACAACCTGCTCAAGGTTGCCGCCGGCTTGGGCGTCGATCCCGGCGAGTTGGTCCAAGGACTCAAGGCGCCGGACGGCGAACCACAGCCATAGCCCATGCCTGCCAGCTCACCAGACGCTGCCGCCTTGGGCCGGGCGGTTCAAGCCATCCGTGCCGAGGTCGGCATCTCTCAGGTGCAGCTCTCCGACAAGACTGGCCTGATGCAGAGCTGGATCAGCCACATCGAGCACGGACGGCGCAACCCGACCTGGAGCAACATCGTCCGCTTGGCCGAGGGCCTTGGTGTTGGCGTGGCCGAGCTGGCCGCCCGTGCCGAAGCCTGTGCCCAGCAGTATGACGAGTAGTATATAGTTCGCTCCGCTATATACGGTCGGTCGGCGGTCCCGCAGGCCGGCGAAATGAAGTGCCCCCGGCGACAGCACGAACTGCCCCGGGGGCGTGACATCGGAAAGGACGGACCTTCCCAATGCAAGACCAGCCTAACGAGCAGATGCGCAAGTGGGACGTCATGGAACGTGAGGCCCTCTACCTCCTGACCGACCCCGATCGCTACCCGCCTATCTGGTCGATCGCGGACGTGGGGCGGGAGATCGAATACTACGACCCTATGGCGGTCATCCGCCCGCTTTGCAACGCGGGTCTGGTGCATCGCACCAGCGACGACTTTGTGTTCGCCACGGCCGCTGCCTTCCGCATGGTGCAGATGGTCGGCCACGTCGTCTGACGTGCCGCGCCGCGCTGCTCGGACAGGGCGCGGCGCACAAAGCCTGCGACTTCCGACAACAAGGAGGACCCCATGAACAACGACCCCGAGCTGCTGCGCCTCGGTGAGACGATCCGGCGTCTACGCGAACAGCAGCGACTGAGTGTCGCCGATCTCGCCACCAGGACCGGCGTCGAGACACAGCGCATCCGCGAGCTAGAAACCGGATGGTTCGACCCTACCTATGACGTGCTGATCGCACTCGCCCGTGGCCTGGATATCCGCCTGTCGGCGCTGGTGCCCAAGGATTAGCCAGGTGGCGCGTCGCGCGTCTCGGCGCAGAATGGCGCTTTGGGCGGCAAAGCCTGACGAAGCCCTGGCTTACGCCTAGATCGCTTCTCGGAAGGGGATCAGCGTCGCTATGGCTTCTGCAAGACGTTCGGCGGTCTCGGCGTTGTCACGGGCTGCATTTGAGCTGGTGGCGTTCGGAATACCATCAGTCACCGTCGTCATCGCCTTGAGACACGAGCCAATCGCCGCATCTATTTCATCTTTGGTAAGCACAAATCGCACTATCTCATGCGGGCCGGACGATTTGCTAGCGGGTCACGTCGCGGGATCGGCGGGTTACAGCTTGCCTTGGATCGCGGCGCTAACCAGCGTGTTTATAAGTGGCTGGGATGATTCCCATAGCTGCGGTGCCAGCTTCTTTACCCGACTCCAGCGCCGCCGCTGCTCGTCGTCATCAAGGTCACTACTCAGAAGGGCCTCTAGCTGCTCGCGCGCCATAAGCTGGTCGGCTGGGTCAAGCTCCTCGTTATCAAGCCGGTTCTGTAGCTCGTAGATCCGCCCTTGGCGACTGACCCAAGGGTGGGCTGCTCCGCAGTGGTCGCAGAAGTCGGGTGGTTTGTAGCCGCTACCGCCGATAGCGCCCGGCACGTAGTAGTCGCCCCGTATCCGAGTGCCACATGCGTCGCACTTGAGGATGACCTCCGCGCCACAACGGGTGCAGCGCTCGCCATATCCGCCGAACTGGATATCACTCGTCTGAACATGACCGCGGCGGCAGATCGCCGCAGGTTGATAACTGCCGAGGGGCACACGGTCAGCCTAGCTTGAACAAAGCGGGATGCGATCGCCCTAGGACTCGAACCTCTCTCCATGCAGCTCGCTAATGCGTTTCCACACAGGGTCCATGTGCGAACTTCGTCCCGCGACCCCCGTTTTGGCCGGGTGTGAGGCCGATGTTCGAAACTGACTCTGGTCAATGATGCCCGAGTCCAGGATCCAGGCGGGCTGCGTTCGCTTTCGGGGAGTCAAGCCGCGTGTCGCCGACGAACGGGAGCGAGGATCGCCGAGGAGATGGCTTGTCGCTTCGAGGAGCGCGCGGCCGCTCGCACGCTCAGCGCTCCGCTGATCGGCTGGGCTCGTTTCGCGCGGTGCCGCGGAGGCCGGCGATTCGCCAGCAACTCTTGCTAGCGCGGCCAGAGCAGAGCTTGATCCATGGGTAGATCATCCTCACGGACCCGGTCGCGTCAGTCGATCGCTGCCCGCGCCGTTTGCCAGTCTACGGCCTTGCCTCGCTGGACTGTGGGTTGCGCCATTGGGGCACTCTGTCGCCTTGGGAGAGATTGCTCGTGGAGCCCGCGCCCCCTAACGTGATCGCCTTGGTAGTCGAGCTTCACGCGCGAGGCTACAAGGACGCTGCCGCCGTGGTCACGGGACGGCGAGAAGCGGCGACCGATGGGATCAAGTGTCGCTCCGAGAGCAGGATGCGGCGTGGGCGCGGTGCCGCTCAACCGGAAAGCAAGCCCGTTGCCCACTCGACTGCGTCGGCTGCGATTGAGAAGGCTGCGTTGCGGTCGAGGGGCTCCAGCATCTCGTAGCGCAGCTGGGCTGCCCATGGCGTCAGCCAGCGTGCCTCATGGATCGACTCTGGCACCGCAACACTGTTATCGACGGCGATATCTACCAGCTCGCGGAGATCGTGGGTGCGGGGGAAGTCGATGTCTGCCATCACAAGCGCGACCTTCAGCGCCTTCTCGACAGCCTGCTGGGCGTGGAACCCCACGACATCGTCGCGCATGTCCTCCTCGGCCATGAGTACTCGGCAGGCGCCGAGATCGCTCGCCGCGTGCGTGAGCAGCAGCTGGGCGTACTCTCGCTGCTCAGGGGTCGGAGCGTGCAATGACGCGGCCCTCGTGCAGGGCGTGATGGACCATCGTCCCGCGAACCTTTGCCCGCCGATTCGCCAGCTCCTCGTCCATCACGATCACATCCACCGGTCGGCCGATCCGTCCTACAGCGTCCCGCAGCCGAACGGCCTCGGTCACGCGGTTCTCGACCTCGCGCTCGATAACCAAGAAGTCCAGATCGCTGTCGCGCGTGAGCTCACCGCGCGCAGCCGATCCAAACAGGATCACACGGGCCGAAGACCCAACAGCGTCCACAAGCCGCTGACTGGCCAGATCGATCATTTCCTGCGTATCCATGACGAGAACAGCCTACCCGCCGGCGCGGGCGGCTCAGCTTTGACGGATCGCAGCCACTGCTCGACGTCGCGCTGCGCGCCCGACGGGCTCCATCAACTCCTCCAGTAGCCGATCCAGGGTGGTTACGCGGTTCGCAGGTCGTCCCGGTCTTCCCGTTTGGCCGGGTCGAGGCAGGACTTGTGATGGTCCGGCTGGCTAAACGCTCACGCCTACGTCGCGGCGGGAAGATCCGAGCCCTCGACGTGACCTGCAACAGCTGGATCGGTGCGCTCGGCGATCAAGACCAGCCACACGACCGCGGCGATGATTCCTCCGGCCAGCGGTGCGACGATGAACAGCCACACTTGGTTGAGCGCGTCGCCACCGACGATCAGCGCAGGTCCGAGCGACCGCGCGGGATTGACCGATGTGCCGGTCAGCGGAATCCCGATCAGATGGACGACCGTGAGGGCCAGGCCGATCGCCAGGCCGGCGAAGCCGGCCGAGGCGACGTGGCTGGTGGCGGAGAGGACTACGAGAACGAAGAGGAACGTGAGGATGACCTCTGCGGCGAAGGCGCCGCCCCCGTTCAAGCCGATGATCGAATGTGAGCCCCAGCCGTCGGTCCCCAGGCCGGTCACCTTGCGGCTGTAGTGAGGGGAGCCGCTGAGGACCGCCCACAGGGCCAGCGCACCGACGATTCCGCCGGCGAACTGCGCGATCCAGTATCCGATCGCGTCGCTGACGCTCATGCGCTTGGACACCACGAAGCCGATCGTTACGGCCGGATTGACGTGGCAGCCGCTGACCGGCCCAATCGTGTAGACGAGCGCAAGCAGTACGAGTCCGAACGTGAGCGCTGTCGCGACGATTCCGGCGGCAGTGCTCGCGCCGTACAGCTTGAACCCAAATGAGAGGGTGGCTGCCCCGACGCCGAAGAAGACGAGCAGCGCGGTCCCCAGTAGCTCGGCGGCCAACCTTCTAGTCGACATTCGCTCTCCGATCACGCGGATGGTCTGAAAACGACGACTCATCTGAATACGACCGCTATCTATTACGAGCCCAACACGCGAGCACCTGCCTGGCTCAATGGGTTTACACCGGCTCGACGGTGGCGATCATCTCGTTAGCCCCGTGTTCGGTCGAAGCTCGAACTGTGCCGCCCGGCGTCAGGGCGAGGCGGGAAGAACCGCATAGCCGCATGCGACTGCCGCGTTCGCGAGATCGCGGTCCCACGTGACCGCGATGAGCCCGGCGTCCTCGACGCTGATCGCGGAGGCGAGATGAACGGCGTCATACCCGCGCAGGCCGTGAAGCTCGGCAAGCTCACCCGCGGATTGCGCCAGCGCACGGTCAATGCCAACCACGTGTAGCTGTGCGTACAGATCGTCGATCGCGCGGACTGCGCTGCTCAGTGCGTTTGCGTCGATCCGACCCATCCGGCAGGCCAACGCCGCCGCAGCGCGTGCCTCTGGATATATGAGTTGACTAGATGCCACGACGCCGGCCCGGTCCCAGATCTCTTTGGCGAGGTTCGACTTTTGCTCAGCGAAGATGAGCTTGATCAGCGCGGACGTATCGAAGTAGGCGATCAGCGGCGCTGCTCGGCAACAAGGTCGGATACCGGCCCAAGGGATTGAAGCTGTCGGCGTCCTGCGCTGGGCTGCTTCGGCTGGGTCGGCTCTCGTATGAGCCCGCGTGCGCGCAGATCGGCGAGCGGATCTCCCTCCTCCACAGGCGAAAGCCGGGCGACCCGCCTGCCACGCATCGTCACGACTACCTCGCCACCTTGGGCGGCATGGTGCACATACCGGCTCAGCTGATCGTGCAGCTCACGGATACCAACCTCTTGCTTCGGCGGCGACCTATGTGGCGTCATTCGGATGATGATAGACGCTACCCGGGAGAAGCCGCAAGGGCGCTCCAGGCCAGGTACAGCCCCAACCGGCACCGCCCCGCCAAACACTCACATCACACGGCCTCGTGCAATGTGGACCGCAAGGTGGGTGCATGGACACTTCTCACAACTCGGTTGCCGAGATTTTGGTCGGGCGACCATATGCCCGGGCATCGCCCGGCGGGATCGTGCCGGTATGGCCCTTCAGTCCCTGTCGGCAAGCGAACTGGCTGACACGCGTACGGTGCTCGCGAGCTTCATGGGTCAGAGCATCAGGGAGGCTGAGATGCTCGGCAATCGCAAGACGGTCGGCGAGCTGCTGGAGATTTATCGGGAGCGATCGAAGATGCTCCCGCCGGCAGAGGACTCGGCGGAAGACCTGCGGGTGGAGCGCTTCATCGACGACATGGCGCGCGGTCAGTGGAGCTCGGACGTGGTCGTACGGATAGGCGTGTTCGACGACACGGTGCTGGTGGTCGACGGGATACACCGGAGCATCGCGTATCTGGCGTGCGTCGAGGAGGGGGTCGATCGCGCCCGTCTGCCGCCGCTGCACGTCGACTGCTGAGGACATCGCGGGAGCAGCACGCGGGAGCGGATGCACAGCTCCGGATGCACAGCTACGCTTGAGCGCGTGGAAGGGCTGTCGTTCCGCTCTAAGGACTCGTTTCTGTCGATCGCGTCGAGCGGATCGGTTCTGTCGGTGGGGTCGGTCGGCTCAGTGCTGTCGGTGTGCTCGATCGGCTCGTTCGCGTCGGCGTTCTCGATCGGCTCGGCGGCTTCGCTCGGGTCCATCCTGTCGGCCGGCGCGAGGGCGTCGGTGCTCTCGTATCGAACGGCCGGGGCGGTAATGGGTCAGCGCGAGCACGCGCAGCACCGCTCCAAGCCCTGGTTGTACGTCCTGTGCAGACGTGCCCACGGCTAGGAGCGGATTGTCGAGCGGATCTACCGGTTGCTCACGCTTGCACCGCCGGGCTGTTGTACATGAGCGAGCCGGGCGTGGTCAGGCTCTCGCCGGTCTCGAGCAGCGTCTTCAGCCCTGACAGGATCATCGGCCAGCCGCCATACAGTTCGCTGTTGGCGTGGTCGGCCAGCTGGTCGTGTGTGACGGTCAAGCGGCAAGAGTCCTGCACCTGCTCGATCTCCCACGTCACGCGCGAGGTGGCTTCCTGGCGCACACCCTCGCCCCACAGCGCGTTGAAGCTCTGGACGAGCCGGTGCGGCGGGTCGACCTCGAGGTTCTCGCCTTCCACCAGCAGGCCCGGGGCCCGCGGGTGCCCGCCCCGGTAGGGCGAGCCCTCGGTCCACTCTGACTCGACGCCCACCCCGAAGTTGTATCTGCGGCGCAGTTCGCTGTCGGTGATTGCCTCCCACAGTCGCTCGGGGGTCGTCTTGATGTAGATCTCGAACACCTTTTCCATGCTGTCCTCCTCGAGTTCGGTCTTCAGCTCGGTGAGCGTCGCCGCCCACGGCTCGGCGTACTTGCTCACCCATCGGTCGTGGACCTGTCGGATGGGGACGGCGTTCAGGAAGTGGTGCTTCTCGCGGCCAACGCGTTTGGCCACGATCAGCCCAGCGTCCTCGAGCACCTTGAGGTGTTTCATGACCCCGAAGCGGGTCATGCTCACCCGCCGCTCGAGCGCGCTCAACGTCTGGCCGTCTTCCCGGTAGAGCTGGTCGAGCAGCTCTCTGCGGGTTGGGTCGGCGAGCGCCTTGAACACATCGTCCACGCCCAGCACTATACGTGACTAAATAGGGCGATTATCCCCTAACCGTAGGTAGATCTGCTAGACTTGGGCTATGTCCAAGGTTGATCGCAACGCGCCGAAACGATCGAAGGGGTCCGAGTCGGAATACTCGCTGATGGAGTTCTCGCGGGAGTTCCCCGACGACGCGGCGTGCCTGGAGCATCTGTGGCGCTCGCGGTTCGCTGAGGATGGCGAGCACGCCTACTGCCCGAAGCCGAAGTGTAGGCGCGTGCGGAAGTTCCACAAGGTCAAGTCGCGGCCCTCCTGGTCGTGCGACTCGTGCGGGCACCACATCCACCCCACGGCCGAGACGATCTTCCACAAGTCGGCCACGTCGCTCCAGCTTTGGTTCTACGTGATGTACGTGATGACTAGTACTCGCTGCGGAGTGTCCGCCAAGTCGATCGAGCGCGAGATCGGCGTCGGATACAAGACCGCGTGGCGGATGTGCAACCTGATCCGCACTCACCTCATGGAGCAAGACGACTCCTACCAGCTCGCCGGCGCGGTCGAGGCTGACGAGACGGCCTACGGCGGCAAACCCAAAGCGTCCACGACGCGCGGGATGACGCCCTCCGAAGCGCAGAAATACGCGAAGGCGCGCAAGACCAGGATCGTGGCGATGGTCGAGCGCGGCGGACGCGCCCGCGCCTACGTCAAGCCACGCGAGGGCGCGCTAGAGACCGTAAGTCTGCACGTGGCCCCCACGGCCACCGTCTACACAGACGACTGGGCCGGCTACACAAAGCTCCACCACACACACCCGACGCACCACACGATCAAACACGCGGACCGCATCTACGCGAGCAGGGGTGTCCACACACAGACGATCGACGGGTTCTTCGGGAACATGAAGAACGGGATCGCAGGCAACTACCACGGCGTGTCCGCCAAGTGGCTCCAGTCCTACGTCAACGAGTACACGTGGCGCTACAACTACCGTGGCAACGGTCGCGCGATGTTCGCCGAACTACTCCGTCGTGCCGCTGTCGTCGAACTCTGACGGCACCGGCACGGCCGGCGCGACCGTCTCGATGTTCCGCAGGAACGCCTCGCGCGTCGGGATCGGTATCTCCAGCCCCTTGTCCGTCGTCTGCGTAGGTCCCTGAAGCGCGTAGGCACGATCCCACGCATTGCGGGCCGCGTTACGTTCGCGGTCTGCCCAACTGCGCTGCTGCGCAGCGCCCTCAGACTCCCCACGTTCGTCAAGGAACTTCGCCGATTCCTCGAACTGAGCGACCCGGCGTTCGTGCGCTTCGGCCTGGACGATGAGCCGTTTCGCTTCGCTCAGCGCATCCCGCTGATTGGACTGTGTAGGCTCTGGGTCATGCTCGGCCATCACAGTCGAGGGTAGCGCGTGGCCAAGGCGCATCCTACGATCACATGCGTCCTGTGCAACGAGCGGGGTCCATCTGCCGATGAGGATGTACTCGCCAGATGGCTCGCGAAAGCACTTGCGGCCAAAGGTACGCCGCCGTATTTCGATCTCACGATCGAAATGGACGAGGGTGCTGCGCACACAAGCGCGATACGGCGCGTGGGCGGCCTCCCCTTGCCATGGAAACTGCCCGAGGTTTGTGAGTCGTGCAACAACGGGTGGATGAGCCAGCTAGAGCAAGCGATGACGCATGCTGGGAAACGCTTGGTCGAAGGCAAGCACTACCTGCTATCGCCGTTTGAGCAGACGATCGTCGCCACATGGATGACAAAGACAGCGCTCCTGTACGACGTGGCACGAGGTGACCAAGTCGTACCCCTGGACAAGGGCTGCCACCCCTTCTACGCAACCGGCCAGCCGCTGCCACGTTCACAGATCATGCTCGCTGCGATCCAGCCCCCCGACCAAAGCGTTGTCATCCCACATCGGCGTAAGGAGCACAAGCTGATCGACCGGACCACCGGGAACATCACCCTCCACGGTGTAGACATATCGTTTGTGTTCGGCTTCCTTCTGATCCAGCTCTACATCACCTTCGATGGGGACGAGGCAGATATGTTCGGATACCCCACGGCACACCCCAACCTGATCCAGTGCTGGCCAATCCGGCAGCCCATCTCCTGGGAGCCCCCACTCAACACGGGGGCGCCAGCTAGCAGCGAGCCGCATCCGTAAACGCCCGAGACGTAGATGGGCGCGCATCAGCGCGTCCTAGCATCAAGTGTCATTGGGTGACACGGTCGTGTGGGTATCCGTGCTCAAAAACCACGAACTTATCCGTCTTGCGATCGACAACCGTCACCCTGCCGTGCTGCCCAGGGATCAACCCAGGTACCCAATGTTGAGGGATCGCAAAGAAGATGTCGCCTTCGACTTGACCACCAGCGACGACTTGCACTGGCATCTCTAGGCGTCGGACACCGGGCACCCCGGGAACTTCCGAGGCTGCCGGCGTCCACGTGGTTGCAAAAACGCCGAACGGCGAAACCAGCGCCGATGCTGGAGGCGATCCCGCTGGCACTGGGCTAACGGCGGGACGTGTGTCAAGGCTAAGCGACACGGGCAACGTAACATCCCGATCTCGTTCTTGATTCTTGACGAGCAGCCGCACATGCGCCAAACGCACAACTTCGCCGTGACCGGCTGCGCCGCCGGGTTCTTGCACTCCGTCGTAGTCGGCACGGAGCAAGACGCGCATGATGAGGTCTGGGAACTCTTTTGCTCCCTTAGCTTTGCTGGTCGCCGCGCAAAGAGCAAAGACAAACAGCACAATACCAATCATAAAACCACCGAATCCCAAGTAAAACCAAGGATTGGCCCATACATCGGCACGGTGCAGCATTGGGTATTCGGAGGCGACTATCTGCGTCTCCCCGATGCCGAGGACGATCATCAACGCCGCGATACTCAGAAGCACGCCGACGATCCCCAAGAGGGTGAGAATGGGCACGGTGCGAAAGCTGCGTCGCACCGGCTTGGTGCCAAGCCATGCGACGAGACAATTCCGTACAGCCCGCAGTCGAGCCTTGAGGCAATCGACGTTTTCCTTCGCAGACACGCGCTTGCTGTGATCCATGCCACGCACCCTATGCCCGCGCGTCTGCCGAGGGGTTGAATCGGGCGCCACGCCCCGAACGGGCGACGTGGCGCCAGGGAGCTACGGCCTGATTGCGTCGGCCATGAGCGCCGCACGCGACGCCCACACGAAGCGGTCGAGGCGGTGGACGATCCCAGCCGCGTGCAACCGTCGCAGGCTGTCGGCAGTCGCCACGTGATCGCCGATCTCGCGCTCGATCTCGTCCACGGCCCACGGCCGCTGTGCGTCGTCGCCGACGAGCAGGACGAGGATGCCGGAGTCGATCTTGCAGTCGTCCAGAGCGGCGGGGGTAGGGTTCTCGTGCATCGGGACTGACCTCCTGGTGTCACGGCCGGGGGGCAGTTCACCGCTGTCGCCCCGGCCACTACTGGATAGGAGCGAGCACCGTAGAACCCGATACGGATGCTAAATCTACCTACCATTAGGGGATAGGCGCCCTAAATAGTCACTTGTCAAGATCGTGGCGAAGATGGCCGGCCGGACTTGCGAATGGCTGTCGGGCATGTGCCGCGCCGGAGGCGCCCAGATACGATTGGGGTGTGGCTAGTGCGAATCCGTCGAAGCCAACTGTCGGGGCAAACCCGGCGAGTGCGGCGACCGGCCAACATCCGGTGTTCGCGCGCGTGTGGTCGCGCATGTCGGGATCGGTGGGATCGGATAAGCAGCGCACCGAGCTGCTGGCGGGGCTGAGCGGGCGGGTGCTCGAGGTAGGTGCGGGCGACGGGCGCAACTTCGCGCTCTATCCGACGGCCGTGTCAGAGGTGGTGGCGGTCGAGCCCGAGCCGTATCTGCGGCGCTTGGCCGACGTGGCGGCGCGCACGGCCCCGGTGGCGGTGACGGTGCTGGACGGCACGGCCGAGCGGCTGCCGCTCGACGCGGGTGTGTTCGACGGCGCGATCAGCTCGCTGGTGCTGTGCTCGGTGCCCGACCAGAGCGTGGCGTTGGCCCAGATGCATCGGGCGCTGGTGGTGGGTGGCGAGCTGCGCTTCTTCGAGCACGTGATCGCCCATCACAGTCTCGGCAGCACGGTGCAGAGGCGACTGGACAGCTCGGGAGTGTGGCCGCGCCTCGGCGCCGGATGTCATCTGTCGCGCGACACGCTCGCTGCGATCGAGGAGGCCGGGTTCACGATCGAGCGCGTGCGGCGCTTCAGCAACGGGCGGGGGCCTCTGGGCCTGCCGTTCGTGCTCGGCTGCGCGCGCCGCGCAGCGGCACCCGACGAGGACAGCTCAGCCTGGAGCGCTTCAGCCTCGCGCGCTTGATTGACCCTCGCGCACGACGGTCGTGCCGGCGAGCTTGTCCGGCAGCGATTGCCTGAGCGGGGCGGAGAAGATGGGCAGGTCGATGGCGGCGAGCAGCGGGAACCTGGCGAGCACCGGCAGGAACGCGTGGCTCATCGGATTGTCGCGCTGGTGATCGCGCTGTGAGACCTTGGGCACGGGCAGCGCCTTCCTCCACAGCAGCGGCCACAGCCGTTTGGCGATGCTGCGGACGAACGCCTGGCGTCGGCTTGGCGGGCCTCCGTTTCGCCCATCGACCAAGCGTAGGCCGAGCAGAGCGTAGCCGGGGCTGCGTCGCTTGATGCGACGCAGTGGTGTGACGAGCGTGAGCACGCGCAGCGCTAGCTTGACCGGGCGCGACTGCAGCCGGGCGGTGATGCGCTGCGGGTCGGCCGCCATGCTTCTGACGGCCTTGCCGGTGCTCCCCAGCTTGTCCAGACGCCCGAACAGGCCCACGCCGATGCCGACCACACCACCCATCCCGCTGAGGCCGACCGCCGCGTTGATCAGCGACGCAGCTGCCCGACGGCGCAGCGACGCGGGCTCAAGTGGTGGCCCGGGGGCGGCGCGAGGCGGCGTTGTGACGGTGACGCGCACCGTTCGAGCTTACGCAAAGGCCGCGTGCTCGGTCGTGAGCGGTCGTGCGCGCCCCGGGTCCTGCCCGGGCGCGGATTGCCCCATGGCGTATGTTGCGTTCATGTCTGGGCCACGGCTGGAGGGGAGGGTGGCGCTGATCACCGGTGCGGCCGGTGGGATCGGCACGAGCACTGCGCGCTGTATGGCGGGGGAGGGCGCCACGCTGTTGCTGACCGACGCCAACGGCGAGAGCGTCGAGCGTCTGGCGGCGGAGTTGGGCGGTGCGGCGGCGGCCCGCGCCCACGACGTGTCCAGCGAGCAGGACTGGGCGGCGGCGTGCGCGTGGGCGCACGAGTTGCACGGACGGGTGGACGTGCTGGTGAACAACGCCGGAGTGTTCCTGGCGGCCCCGCTGTCAGACACTTCGCTGGCGGACTTCCGCCGCGTGCTCGACGTGAACGTCACGGGGGTGTTCTTGGGCATGCGCACGTTCGCCCCGGGCATGGCCGAGCGGGGGTACGGGTCGATCGTGAACGTGTCCTCGGTGGCCGGCTTGATGGGGAGCCCATATCTGACGGCGTATTCGGCGAGCAAGTGGGCGGTGCGGGGCATGACCAAGGTGGTGGCCAAGGAGCTGGCGCGCTCGGGCGTGCGCGTCAACTCGGTCCACCCTGGCCAGATCGACACGGACATGAACTCGCGCCAGCGCGAGAAGACCCCCGAGCTGATCGACCGATTGATCAAGGGCATCCCGATGCGGCGCATCGGCACGCCCGACGAGGTTGCCCAGGCGGTGCTGTTTCTGGCCTCGGACGAGAGTGTGTACGTGACGGGCTCGGAGCTGGCGATCGACGGTGGCACGAGCGCATGACCATCTGACAGCTACTGGAGGAGATCCGATGAGCCAGACCAACACGCAGGTGCGCCTGGCGGCGCGCCCGAGCGGGCTGCCCAAGCCGAGTGACTGGGAGATCGTCGAGGAGCCGGCGCCGGAGCCGGGGGAGGGCGAGCTGACGGTGGCGATCTCGCACCTGTCGCTCGACCCGGCGATGCGCGGGTGGATGAACGCTGGCGCGTCGTACATCGAGCCGGTGGAGATCGGCGCGGTCATGCGCGCGGGCGCGGTCGGCACGGTGCTCGCTTCGCGCCACTCGGGCTTCGCGGTGGGCGAGCACGTGACGGGCGCCTTCGGCGTGCAGGAGATCGCCCTGTCGGACGGCAACGGCGTGAGCAAGATCGATCTGTCGCTGGCGGGCGCCGAGACGTACCTGGGCGCGTTGGGTATCACCGGGATGACGGCGTACTTCGCGCTGCTGGACGTGGGCAAGCCGCGGGCGGGGGACACGGTGGTCGTGTCGGGCGCGGCCGGTGCGGTGGGCAGCGTCGCCGGGCAGATCGCGCGAATCAAGGGCTGTCGGGTGATCGGTAT
>Ga0210389_10001726_pt1 | contig 17622 bp, 15 predicted proteins | sample IncBWH28OmetaG_FD_160127 | JGI IMG/M metagenome (GOLD analysis project Ga0210389, IMG submission 160127) | Forest soil microbial communities from Barre Woods Harvard Forest LTER site, Petersham, Massachusetts, United States - Inc-BW-H-28-O ...
GATCCGCGTGTCGAGGAAATACAGACCCTTGTCGCTCGGCCAACTGATCCGCCCATCCTGCTCGGTGACAAGCACCGTCTGCCCCTGGTGGATGGCAATCTGTGGCGGGCCAACCTGAACCTTGAACGCCATGACGTGAAACACCACTGGCAAGAAAATCTCGAAATTACATAATTACATAATATCGTCCGGCGTCTCGAAAAGGCCTTTGAAACAACTAGCCAGTAAGTCGTCCCATGCGGGAAGCTGCAAAAGCTTTATTTTAGCGACTATGCGCGCGCCCGGGAGCGATGCCCCATGTGCTCGTGAACGAGGCACCTGGCCGCAGCCTGATCAGGGAGTCCCCGGTCCGAAATGCGTTCGGTGGGCAGGTCATGGGCTCGACGGCAAGGCTGCGCCGGTGGACGTCGGGAAGCGGATCGCCGCTGAAAAGCATCAGGTAGGGGTAGCGCGCGTCGACCCAGAGCGAGACCCAAGCTCCGTGGTCCGGATCTCGGAGCACGACACGAGCGAGGCCATCCGCGTCCCGCTCGAGATCGGTGAACGCGTGGTCGAGCGTCGTCGAGCCGATCCGCCTCGGCTGCCGGAAATCGTATTCCGTGTCCTGCACAGCTTGCGTGCCGACCGGAAGGCCGCGCTCGTTGGACCGCAGAACGCTTCTCCCGGGCACGCGCAGCATCAGACGATCGACAGTTGCGGTCCCGACGGTGAGGACAGCGGCCCCAGCCGTGGCAGCGCGAGGTCCTGCAGAAGCTCGACCAGGGCCTCATGTCTGCTTCTCTAATCGGCCGATTGGGGTCAAGCGCTTTCAGACTATCCACCACCACAGTGTCGATGTCGCTCGCGGGGCCGTGCTTCTCTTCGGAATCGGCGCCAGGGCCCTTCCATCATGGGTTTCGAGGACGGGGCGGAACAATCTGTTGGGCGGCCTTGCCGTCTTACAGACAGCAGGTCCAAGCAGACATACGAACTCGCCTCATCCATCGTCCCGCAAGGGACATCATTCCACCGCTTCGTGGAGCTCCAATGTCCTCCTATCCTGTTGGATCCGGTATAGTTCTCATGCTGCTGCCACAACTTGTTCCCGGGTCCACCGGAACTCGGTGCCGTCAACCCAGATGCGGTGCATGATCACGGCCAACCGACGCGCCAGCGCCACGATCGCCTTCTTGATCCCGCGCTGTCTGGCGATCTTCATGGCCCAGGCCTTGAGCCAGCACCACTTCGCCAAACGCACCAGCATGATATGAGCCGCTTCGTAGAGCATCGCCCGCATCATCTCGTCCCCGCACCTTGATATCGCGCCGGTTCGGTTGGTCTCGCCCGATTGATACCTGGAAGGCGTCAGACCAAACACCGCCCCGACGGCCTTGGAATTTCGGAAGCGCGCGGGCACGTCAACGGTAGCACGATAGGTCAGCGCCACCACAGGGCCGACACCAGGCACCGTCATCAGGCGCCGACACACGTCATCATTGTGAACGATGGCCAGCAAGCGACCATGAAGAATGCCGATCTGCTCGCGAAGCGTCCGCCGGACAACAAGCATCGGTTCGACCAACTCGGCAAGATCCGGGAGGTCTTCGACAAGCTCCCTGATGCGCGCCTCGAACTTCAACGCTCCCACAACGCCCACCTTGAGGCCGAAGTTACGTAAGGTCCCACGCAGGTCGTTATCGATGGCGATGGCCTTCGACTGCAGCAGTTTGCGATGGGTCAGCAGCATGCGTAGTTTTTGGCTGCGCAGCGTCTTCACATGCACCGGGCGATAAAGTCCCGCCCGCATCATCTGCGCGATGCCACGCGCATCGTTGCGGTCGGTCTTGTTGATCTGCGCCTGCAACACCGCCCGCATATGCCGCGTCTCAACACAGATCACCGGCAGGCCAGCCTCGGCAAGCGCGCTAAAAAGCCATTGCGACAGCGGCCCCGCTTCCAGCCCTATCCGCTTGAAGCGCCAGAGTGGATTCGTCACTACCGGCAGCAGAGCTTCAGGCTCGCTCGCTACCTTCACTTCCCGTACCAGCCTACCCGTGTCATCGACTATGCAGACGCTGGTCTCCTTGACCGATATGTCCAATCCAGCAAAATAATCCATGCTGCGCTTCTCCTTCTGATGCTTGAGGCCGTACCCACGGACCTCGTTTCACCATCAGCCTGAAGCGCAGCACCCAACACCTTCAACCACCAACAAACTCGTGGGCCGATTACCCCATCTGTTGGGGGTAGACCGGACATGCGGTGGACATCACGAAACCGACGCGTTTGACCCGGTGCGGACATGGCGGAATCGCCTATTCGATCCCTTCGTCGGCGCGGGCGATGATCGGAGGCGGGAGGGCGAGGACGAGCCGCTGAATGGGACGAGGGATCAGGACACGATCATTTACGGCTCTGCCTACCTGGGCTTATCTCCCGGCCAAAGCGGATAGAGTATTCGGTATGGACAGCCATCTCCCGAACGCTACAGACGCCGCTCGTCAAGAATCCGCGTGGAATCACTTATTGGCAGGCAATTCAGGCGAGGTCAGGCCGCGTAATATCCGCCGTCGATCACGTGCGAGGCGCCGGTCATGAAAGATGCCTTGTCCGAGCACATCCACACCACGGCCTCGGCAATTTCCTCCGGCACACCGAGGCGATGCATCGGCACCTTCGTCATTAGCAATTCGTAACGCTCGGCCATGCCGGGATCGGTCATGGGTGTCTTGATGTAGCCGGGGTTCACGCAGTTCACCCGGATGTTGTCCCGAGCATATTCCATCGCCGCGGTCTTCGTGATTCCCACCACGCCATGCTTTGCCGCGACGTAATTACTGGCCGTCGGCAGCCCTACAAGCCCTGCGACCGAAGCAGTGTTGACAATCGCCCCGCCGCCCTGGGCCAGCATTTGCACGATCTCATGTTTCAAGCAGAGGAATACACCGGTCAGATTAACGGCGAGCATCGCGTCGAATGATTGCCGACTCATCTCATGCGTGCGCTGTCCAGCGGGGCCCACGTTACGCGGCGCAACTCCCGCGTTATTAAAAGCGCAATCGAGCCGACCGAAGGCGGCCACGCTGCGCGCCACCATTCCCTGGATCTGTGCCTCGTCGGCTACGTCGGCGCCAATGGCGATCGCCTGACCACCGGTGGCGTTGATCATTGCCACGGTCTCCGCTGCTCGCGCCTCGGTCTGATCCGCTACCGCTACCCGTGCACCTTCACGCACCATAGCGAGAGCGGTTGCGCGCCCTATGCCGGACGCGCCGCCGGTCACGAGCGCGCTCTTGTCAGCAAGAATCCCAGCCATCATTTCCTCCGGTCAATAGCCATCGATCCGGGCCGCCGCGTGGAACGATAGAGCAAGCACGAGATCATTGAGGCCCAGCCTACATGATGCCGGCCCTCACGCCAGCGCAGATGGAGTTTTCGGTAAGCACAGCCTGATGTGACAAGTATTGGTGCCCGCTCAGGGAATTCCAAAGATATCCAGATATTTGCCGGACCGTCGACGTAGATGTCCTTAAGGACTTTCTCCCTCGACTACGTCGAGCAAGTAAAATCTCACGATAGCTGTTATGACTTCGCAGCAAGAGCTCTGGCAGGTCGGACGTCGCGCTATTCGGCGGCGATTGCACGGGTGTTGCTGAACGCCGGCATCACTTCTTCGGCCACCCGCTGGAACTGCTCGAGCATCACGGGCTTAGGCGTGCACAGACTGGTGGACAGGTTGATATGCTGCATGCCCGGGAAGCGTGCTTCCAGCTTCTTCAGGTGTTCGATCAGCTCGTCCGGCGTGCCGGCGAACCAGGCGCCGATCTTCATGAAGTGCTCCAGGCTCGGCACGCCGGCCTTCGCCCAGCCGCCACGACCTTGAGTCGCCTTCACCTGCTCCGGAGTGATGCCAGGCACGAAGCCGAGTGGAGCGAACATCTTGACGTGTTCCTCGTAGAACGGCGTCATTTCACGGATGGCTTGCTCGCGGGTTTTCGCGAGATGGAAGAAGATCCCGACCGTAAGATTCTGCCCGAGCTCCCACTGCTTGCCGGCACGCGCCGCGGCGTCCCGGTAGGCGGCGATCGGACCCTCGGCCATGGTCGCCGCGCCACCGCCGACTGCGCCCTTGATGTCGTACTTGACCATAAAATCCATCGCTCGCGATGTGGCCGAGACGATGGGCTGCCAGCATTCGACGGGCCGATTCACCGGCCGCGGCACCAGCGTCAGCTCCTTCAGCTGGTAACCGCGGTACGGAACTTCGGGCGGCAAGGTGTAGTACTTGCCTTTGTGGGAAAAGCGCTCGCTGTGGAAAGCTTTGAACAGGATCTCCACCTGTTCCTCAAACAACTCGCGGTTCGCCGCCTGATCCTGCAGCGGGCTGCCGAAAGTCTCGACCTCGCGCGTGTGGTAGCCGCGGCCAACGCCGAACACGGTGCGCCCCTTGGTCAGGATATCCGCGACTGCATAGTCCTCCGCCAGGCGGAGCGGATGCCACATCGGGGCGATGTTGAAGCCGCACCCGATCTTCAGCTTCTCGGTCACGTGCGAGAGGTGCACCGCAAGCATCAGCAGGTTGGGCAGGACCTCATAGCCCTCGTGCTGGAAGTGGTGCTCGGCCAGCCACAGCGTGTCCCAGCCGAACTTGTCCATCTGCCTGGCGACCGCTTCGGTCTTCCCGAACACACTCGCCAGTTCATCATTGGAGAATTTACGGTCATTGGCCGGGGTGGCGTTCTGGCCGAGGTCCGGCATGTCGATATGGCCGGGATAGACGGTCACGAATTTGCTGATCATTTTGCCTCCTCGCCGACAAGTTCGGTTCGGCTAAACATTTTCTCTCCGGATCTCATTCTTGGTGTTCAAACGAGACAGTTCATCGGAGCAATTGTCATGGCAACTACTAAATTCCAGCACCTGATCTGTTAGCGCGCGGGACGCGAAAGAGGGCGAGCACCGCCATGCTCTGGGTACCACATGCCGCTAAGGTAGCCGGCCCATCCGCACGTTTGACAGGCCAACACCTCTGCCCGTCCCGGAGTTCTCACAGCATATTGGAGAAGCGACTTCTTTGCCTGCGAATAACAGTCTGGGCATATCCAATGCAGTGGTTCACCACCCTGTTCCGGTTCTTTCAAGGTGTACGCCAAGATCTTTGAATGTTCAGTTACTTTCTTTAGTTCATACCGTTCCTTCTCACTTTCCCATGTTTCGAGGTTTCGCGCCTCTGCTTCGAGCGTGCGTACGCTCTCCAGCAGCGCCGAATAGCTTTCTTGGGCGGCGACGATCTGTTCTTGAAGAGCAACGACGGCATCGTTCCTAATATCCGGATCGCTGATATTTTTCAGGTTCTTCGCCGCATCAAGCATCAGCTTGAAGCTGCCAAGGCCCATGAATATGTCCACCATTGACTTCCGCTCCTAGGTTGGCTGCTGACCTGTGCCTCCAGAGACTAGATCCGACAATACTAATGATGAAGTCCGCCGAGGATCGGCCGCGCGGCGATGTACGAACCGTCGAAACCGGCGCGTCCTTGGCCAACGACAGATGCGTCCGGACACGGTGTGAGGACATGACGCAGGTGGGCCTCGCCAAAGATCACGGTGTGATCCAGGCATTCTCGACGGATGGATCCAATCAGCCTCTCCGCATTCCCGTTCTGCCAGGGTGATCGCGGCGCAATCGAGTGATCCCGGATGCGGCCAAGCAACCACGCCGAGAGATTATTTGCAGGCCTATCTTCACTACGCCGAACAGATGAGCTCAGGGGGGCGTACCGCCAGTTATGTTGGGTATGATGTGGTTGGCGAGTTGACTTGAACGTTCTCAACGTTCTTCACGAAGAAGCTCATGTCTTCGCCGTTTTGTTCACGCTTCGCTTCACGATCGACGCTGCGGCGGCCGCACGTACTCCCAGCTTGTGCCTTGGCATCGCGCACACCGAAAGCGTCCAACTCTCCCTATGCCACTGCACTGCCGACACTTGCGCCGGTCTTCCGGCATCACAACGAGAAACACGCCCTCGCAGCGTCGTGCCCGAGGGGCAACCGAGGCCCCACGTGGCTGCCCAATGCCGGACCTAGTCATTGTGAGGCGTCCGCAACCGGTGCAGATAGCGACGGGTTTAGATAGCGGATTGGGCATAAGCACAGCTTAGATGGCCCTAACTTTGCCTCCGCAACAGATTGAGGCTCAAGACAGTGTCTTGCGAACCTCCCGGCGCCCCTCGTCTGTCAGGCCAACTCTTATGCTTCCGCTATCGACTTCCAGCCACCCGCGCCATATTGCGTACGACATGGCACTGTGCATTAGGTCGCCCCCGATAATGTGTCGCCATTTGTTAGGCTGACCGTCCGTAAGCTCGTAAAGCTCCCTGCACAAACGTCGGGCCAACTCTTCGACCCTCGCACGCTTCTCCATTACACCTAAGCCCCAATATCGCCCCTCCCCGGCCGGGGCATATTGCGGACGTTTGGGGCCGAATGTTGGCGGGCCTTAATTGGTGCGGACTAGCGCCGCACCCCTCCTCAGTCAGGCACACGCTGCGCCCACGCTCGACAAGCAGCCAACCCTTCTCGACCACGTAGTCCACTGCGGCCTGCTTCGATGATAGGCCAGTGACCATCCGCCACTGCATGGGCTTGCCCCCATCGCCGCGTAGAGCGACTTCACAAGCTTGCGGGCGTCTTGGTCGACTTCGGCAGACATAGACATTAGGCATCTCGCCTAGCTGTGATTGCCGCCGTTGATGCAGTCTGCACGCACCAATCGAGTATTGCTCGACGTTCCTAACGGAGAAAAGAGATGAAGAGTTCAGTGAAAGACCTGGTAAACCTGCCGCGGCTCGGGCAGGCCATGGATCGCGCCGGCGTCGACGCCCTGGTGGCGCGCGCGGGCCTCAACTTCACCTATCTCGCGGGCGTCGCCTATCCCGGCACGCTGGCCCGCCACGTCGACCTCGCCGACTCGCCGCGCTCAGTGTGGGTGCTGTGGCCGCGCAAGGGCGACCCGCGCATCGTGCTGAACGGCATCGCCCGCGACCTCGCGGCGCGCGATTCCTGGATCGAGAAGTACGATGTCTACGAAGGCTACGTCGAGCCGCCGATTGAGCGTGTCGCCAAGTCGCTACAGGAGATGGGGCTCGGCCAGTCGAAGATCGCGACAGAGCTGAACTACGTTTCCGCCGCCGACATGGCGACGCTCAAGGCCAAGTTGCCCGGGGTCAACATCTCCGACCTCGTGCCGATCATGGACGAGACCCGCGCGGTAAAGACGGCGGCCGAGATCGCTCGGCTCAAGATCGGCGCCGACGTTCTCGACGACGCCTTCACACGATGCTTTCCGATCACCAAGCCGGGCACGCGCGAGCGCGACCTGCACGGTGCGCTGATGGCTGATTGCTTGGCCGGCGGCTCGGAATTCACGCACGGCATCCTGAATTCCAGCCGCAACACCGTGGCCTATGGCGGCGAGAGCGACTTCGTCTTCCAGGCGGGCGACGCCATTCGCACCGACTACGTCTGCTACGTGAAGGCCTACCCCGGGCACCAGTCGCGCTGCGCCGTGGTCGGCAAGGCGACGGCCAAGCAGGCCGAGGAATACAAGATCGCGCGCGACGTCTACCTGTCGTCGAGCAATCACCTCAGGGCCGGGCGCACGGCGGGCGAGGTCTACGATTTCGTGCAGAAGAAGTTCGCCAGCTACAAGATGGACTACCACCACATGATCGCCGGCCATTCGGTCGGCGCCTGGTGGCACCAGCAGGAACCGGTGATCTCGAGGGGCAATCCGCGCGTGCTGGAGGATGGTATGGTAATCGCCATGGAGCCGCATCTCGGCCATTGGCACATTCAAGACTTGTGGGTGGTGCGGGCGAGCGGACCTGAACTGATCTCCGACAAGTTCAAGACCGATCGTATCTTCGACTGCGGCTGATCTTCTAGTCCAGCGCGAACAGGCAAGGCCTTCTTCAGGCAACGGAGCGTTGTGCTCGCACTCCCGGTAGGGACAGATGCGCAGGTGTGTGATCAGTGGATCAGTCAATGTCGTTCGCGGTATCGCCATCGCCAGCCCGACCGCGTGGATTAGCTTTGCACTAGCGGCGGCTTGAGCGCATAGCTGAGCGGCGGCCCGAGCCTTTGACTCGGTAGCGGCCTGAGCATTCGGCGAGCTCAAAACCTGCGACTTCCAGCTGGCCGAACCGTCCGAGGCCGAGCTCGAGCGTCGGCGCAACCTGACCTGAGGGGCGCCGGGCTAACCGCTCGTGCTAGGTGCCCGGCATGACCGCCGAGCGAGCGGCGCCAGCGAAGCTTGCCCGATCCGCAGGCGCCGCCGTTTGTTACTCGGCGCGAACGTAACCGTAGCGCAGGTTCGAGGGTTCCCTGGCCGCGAGCGTGTACTCCTTCTTGAGCGCCGCGAAGCGGTCCTCGGAGAAGGCCGGCATCCTGGTGTTCTCGGCCTTCTTCAGCGCGATGTTGTACATGCGGGCCGCGTTGCCGGAGAAGATCTGCTGCTTGGTGGCGCTGTTGGCGTCGCACAGCGGCGCGAACCCGTACTTCTTCTGCATGTCCTCCGGGATCTCGAGCCGGCGCATCGCCTCGATCTGCCACTGCGGCGAGCCGTACCACAGCGTGTCGGTGCCCCACAGGACGTGGTCGGCCCCCAGGCCCTTCACCAGCGTGCCGATCAGCGCCGCACAGAACTTGGGATGCGATACCGCCGAGTTGGCAAATGCCGTGCCGAGCTCGGCGTAGACGTTGGTGACGCCGAACTTCTGGGGGATCTCCGCCAGATCGCTGGCCCAGCGGATGCGGCCGGTCTGCTCGAACTCCCCCCACGCCTGGTCCGGCAGCTCGAAGGCCGGACGCAGGCAGGCGTGATACATCACGAAGTTCATCTGCGGCCAGTCCTTGGCGGCTTTGCCGATGTCCCAAGCGGTTGCGTACTCCCACACGCCGGCAAACGCCTTCTCGTAGTCGGGCGGCAGCAGGCCCTTGTGGATGCAGATCGTGGTGATGCCGGACTTCACCGCCTTGTCGTAGAACGGATACATCACCTGCTCGTCATCGAGCCGCCACGGGAATTTCGACGGGTTGAGCGGGTCACCGATCGTGTAGCCCTTCCAGGAGTCCGGCTTGTAGACCGCGATCGCCTTGTCGACCTCATCCATCCAGCCGGGCTGCTTGGGGGTGATGACGGTGTGCGCCAGCAGGCGTCGCGACCCGGCGAAGTCGTTGATCAGCTCGCGGGCCTGGGCGATCTGCTGGTTGGACAGGAACCACCAGCTCGGGTCGTCGAACGGCGCGCCGCTCAACAGCGCCAGGCTAGTGTCGCTGTCGTAGTAGATTTCCTTCACGAAGTTCTGAAATTTGTAGCGGGCGAGCGAGGACACGCCCTCCAACTTCGGGTTCCAGTGCTCGTGCGCGAACTTGGCCAGGTCCAGCAGCTCCTTGTGGTCGAAGTCGTCGCGCACGAAATGGGTCTGGACGTCGAAGATGAATTGGCCCGCGAGGCTTTGCGCCCGCGCCTGCATCAGCTCGGGCTCGCGGGCTTCGGCCGGCGAGACCCGGAAGACGTTGCCGTAGATCTCGTTCATGGCGACGAACGCCGCCGCCATGCCGCAGCTCGTGCGGAAGAACTGCCGGCGGTTCAAGCCCAGCCGCTTGGCGTTGGTATCGGCGAGTTCGTTCATCCGCGCCTCGACCCTCTTCTGGGTGGCACTTTGCGGTGGCGGTAGATACTCACCGTTGGAGACGATCTGGGTCGGAATCGGCGTTGCCGCCGAGGCCGCCTCGGCGCCTGCGACGAGGCGCTGTTCCCGTTCACTGAGCCAATTACCCATCGGTTTCCTCCATCTTGTTGGAAATCGTGAAGGGCCGGTCGTTGCGCGCTAAAAGGCTGCGCGCGCGGTCGGTTACGACAAAGGCTTGGACGAGAGGCTACGAAGTCCGTCTGACCGAAGAGTGGGAAGGTGCGGCTTCAGGCGATCGACCATGAGCGTCGGGGCGCACGTGCCAGCATCAGGCACGCCGCATTCGCCAACGAGCCGCGCTTCCTCCTGGGTGTCTCCCGGAAAACTGGACATGCCGTTACCCCGATTGCACGCTGAGGAGTCTAGAGTTGGTCAACCCTCTCCGTCCACTGCCAACCCGGCATATCTCATGGCGCGAATGGCTGTTCCTGGCCCAAGCTGGCATGGCCGCTGCCGGCGATCCCTGTCCTCGATATCGCGCTGGCCCAGGACGGTACCAGCTCCTGCTACGGTACCGGACATGACCGCTTACACCGACTACAAGCCGCTCACCTTCCACGATGGCGTCCGCCGCTTCACCGACGGCAACGACAGCCCGCGCGCCTATTTCGAGCACTGTGCCTACCGAAAATAATATCCGGCAGTATTGATGATGAAGTCCGCCGAGGACCGGTCGAGCAGCGAATTCGCCGAACCGCTGAATGGGACGAAGAAGCGGTAAGTCCTCGGCGAGTGCAAGATGCATCCGGATATTGTTGTAATAGTCGCCGTAAGCCCTGAGGATCCGGCGCAGATGGGCTTCGCCGAAGACGACGATGTGATCGAGGCATTCGCGACGGATCGAGCCGATCAGCCTCTCCGCATGCCCATTCTGCAAAGGTGACCGCGCGGCCGTTGGATGATCACGGATGCCCATGGCAGCAAGATGCCTGGTGGCGGCGTGGCCGTAAGACCCATCGCGGTCGCGGATGACATAATCGTGCGCTTCGTTCCAGGGGAAGGCATCGGTGATTTGGCGGGCGATCCACTCCGCCGTGGGACTGGCCGTCACGCTGAGAGATAACAGGCGGCGACGTTGGTGCCTGAGAATGACCAAAACGAAGAGCAACTTGAAGCCGACCGTTGGCACGACCAGGAAGTCCATGGTGGCGATGCCGGCCGCATGATTGTGAAGGAAAGTCTTCCAGGTCTGTGACCGCCCTCGCCCGCTCCTCACCATGTATTTGGCGACGGGCGACTGAGCGACTTCGATTCCGAGTTTCAAGAGTTCGCCATGGATCCGCGGCGCGCCCCAGAGCCGGTTGGCCAGGCTCATCTCTCGGATCAACCGACGGATCTCCATTGGGACCTTTGGCCGACCGCCACGAGAGCGCGACTTCCAACGCCAGTACAGTCGGAAACCGGTCCGATGCCACCGGATGATCGTCTCCGGCTGGACAATGGTAATGGCGTTCAACACCGACGGAAATAGGCGATGGAGCCAGTCGGTCGGCCACCGTCAGCTTCGGCTTCGAGGGAACGCGCCGGCGCAGGACGTTCAGCTGATGCCGCAGTACGACGATCTCAGCCTCGAGCTGCGCACGTGCCTTGAACGGTGAGACCAGAACGTGGAGGAACAGGATCAGGAACGCAATCATTGCCCATCAGCCTACCCGATCCCACCCCCCACGCCAGCGCGGATGGAGTATTCGGTACAGACAGGCGCTCCTGCATTTCAACGTCACTCAGCCGCGCGTCGTAGATCGAGCGTAAGTCGAGGGAACGCGCGACTAGTGTGGCGACCCCACCACAGTAAGAGCGGCGGGATAATAGTATCCATCCAGCTTCCTCGGCGAAGCCGGCACGAGTATTGTCCGGATGCCTTGAAGGAACATCGGCCTAGGGGCTGGAGACCGCGCCGAGGATGGATCTCGTTAGCAGCTGGCCGATGCACTTCTGACCGAAATCGTTAAGATGCAAACCGTCGAGTTGAACGTATTCGGCGTATGGCATTCCGTCGTCGTACCAGCTTCGCATGATGTCAAAACGGCGGAACAAGCCGACGCCAAGCTCTCTAGCGACACCCGCCATAACTCGCTCGTATTCCTCCTCGTCCGGCAAGGCGACTACAGCCGGCACGTATTGAAGGCTCATCAGCACGAAGTCGGCGCCCAGCGATTTACGGATTCCAATTCTGTCACGCAAACGCCGTTCGAAGATATCAAGTGGCACGTGGTGCATCGCGGCGTCGGTTCCGGTCTGCCAGATCATCAGCGAAGGCAGACGCGGCATCATGTCAGTGCGCATACGTGCTGCCATATGCTCGACACCCTGATCGCTGATGACCCGATTCAGCACTTCGACGTTGACACCGGGCAGCGCCTTCTCGAGGCCAATATTGAGCTGAGCCGGATACGCGTAGACAGGGTTGGAGACACCGTAGGCAGCGGTCGACGAGGAGCCTAGCGTCACGATGCGAAGGTGCTTTAGCTCCGTGACTGCCTCGCGGGCGATGGGCAACGGCGCACCGAGCTCGAGCAACTGAGGTTTCGCCCGGCAGTGCCGCATTGACTGGGCTTCTGCTGAAACTGATAGACTGAGTAATGTCGCCGCAACCAGCAAGCGCCGAACCGTTTTCATGCGACCACCTTCGCATACGTTGGCCGTGTGGGCGTGCGCGGTTCACTGTCCTTTGAACCGGGCCGCAGCGTATGACGCGAGGCACATACCGGCACTAGCCTTCTCGTCGCTCTCACTTGAGGACGAAATCGTCTGGATCAAGCCAGGGAGCCGGGCCTCGCCGCCCGTGTTGCCCGAATTGAGAGCGCCGCCAGTTTTGCGGGATGAGCCTAGCGCAATTGCGCAACCGCTAACTGATGGTTCGCCATCGCCAGTGATGTTGCTCACCCTGTGGCGGCGAGAAGTTAGGTATCTCGGATCAACCGTAACCCTTCTTCTCGGCGCCCTGGCGTTCCTTGGGGCGGCCGGCCGGATCGGCAACGGTGACCCCATAGCCAAGGGAGTGTTAGCCGCCGGTTGCGTCCTGGTCCTCGGGGCGCTTGTTTATAGGTCGGCAAAGAGGCGACGACTTGGCGAAGTAGCATCGACGCCAGCGCGCTGGGTCTTGGAAGGCATCGCGATTGTGCTGATGTTCCTGATCGTGCTGCTGCCATAGGAGCCGGTCGAGGCTCAGCGGCGCCGGCCCAGGTTTCCCGGTTGCTCGTGCCGTAGACTCCGGTTTTCGGTCGGACGACCTTTGCGACAGTTGCGACTGTTGCGACAGTTACTGAAGGGGCGCCAGCCAAGGCCTCCCGGTTGCTGGCGGTGTAAACTACGGCTTTCGGCTGGGCGACCCTTGCGACACTGCAGCCATGGTGTTGAATCGCTGGGGGCAGTCGCCTAGAGCGGGAAAGTCCCCCAAGACCGGGCAGCGGCGAAGCCACCCAAGCGCCCGCGCCTTAGCGCAGCCGTGAATCCAGCCACTGGCCGAGGCGATCGCCCGCGGCGCGTACGGATTCGAAGGGACTGGGACGGCGCGGTTCGGGCGAAGGCGTCGGGCGAGCGTAAGGACCGGCGGTCCGCTGGACAATCTTGGGCGCAGGATCAAGGCGGAGCTGCTTCAACAATTCGCGGTCGACCTTGCCGGTCTGCGGTTGGTGTCTGTTCTGCTGGTACCGCCTGATTGCGGCTTCCGTCATGGCCCCCGGGTCTCCGTCGACTGGGCCTGGATTGAAGCCAAAGGATCGCAGTCGCGCCTGGACTTCCCTCGCTTCGTCGCGTTGCAGTGGGGCCTCGTTCAGCGCCGTTTCGGCATGTGCCTGTTGGCTGTCCGCCGCTGGCACCAGTTGGGGGGCCGTAGCTACGACAGCGGGTGTGTAGGCGGCGTTTATCGCCGGAGACGGCGACGGTGCCGGCGAGGGCGAGGCGGGGTCAGGCAGAGCTGATATTGGCGTGGCAACCGCCACGGAGAGGAGCGGTGCGGGCTCTTGGAGTGTCGCACTTGGAGACGGCGCGACCTTCGAGCCCGCCGTCGCGACAAGATAGATGATACTCGAAGAGGCAATCGCACCCGCGGTCAAACCCAGGACCAGTCTCTGCCGGCGCGCGCGCGTACGGTCGTACGCCTCAAGGGCGACGCGGCGCGCCGTTTTTGCAGCAGCCGGCTCGACCGCACGCTGTCGAGCCGCTCGCTCGGCAAGCCGGCGCTGCAGCTCGGCTATCGTCGACTTGAAGGCGTCGTCGTCGCGGCCGTCAGCGTCGTCGGAAGCAGGCGGCCCGCTGCCTGGCTGCACCTTGCCCGGCGCGGGATTTGCCTTCCTGGTTAGATCGGCGGTCATGGCTCCGCCCGTCTCGCTGGCGGGAATGCGTGCGGTGGCCAGGACTTTCTGAAGGAAGTAATCGAGATCGGCCAGTCGATAAGGCTTGCTGAGAAACATGCTGTAGCCTTCGAGGGACATTTCTGTCTCTGACGTGATGATGGCCTGGATGTTAGGGTGGTTCTTCCGCAACCATCGCAGGAAAGCTAATCCATTCGCTTTGTCCGGCACTGCAAGGTCCGCAAACACGATGTTCACGGGGACCGAACCGATCACATGTCGTGCCTCCTCGCCATCCGCTGCCTCTATCACATTGTAGCCCGCTGTGCGCAGATGTTCTGCTTTCGGAACGCGCTCGAGAACTTCGTTCTCAACCAAGAGGACAACAGAGGCTGTTGTGACAAGAGGACCATTGGCCTCAAACGCTGAAGCCTTTTTCTCCGACATTGAATTCTCGCCCCTATCGCGGAACCTGTAACGCTAAGATGCGGCCACTTTAGGACGGTCAACCCGATGCTTAATTCTTCTGCAGAGCCTTTGCGCTCCCCTCACCGCTGTGAGACTCGTTTCTTTGGCATTTAGCCGGCTCTCCAAGTCCTTACTGGACGACGATCTCGACACGGCGGTTCTGCGGCTCGCGCACGTTGTCGCCGGTCGGCACCAGCAACTGGGTTTCGCCCTTGCCGATGACGGTGATCGCCTGGGAAGGCACGCCGTCGCGCACCAAGGCGTCCTTGACCGCGTTGGCGCGCCGTAGCGACAGCGCCATGTTGTAGCTCTCCGGTCCCGTCGTATCGGTATGGCCGGTCGCCGTGATGCGGGCGCTGCCCTTGGCCTTGAAGGCGTTGGCCGCCTGCTGGATCGTGGTGAGTGCCTGCTGGGAAAGGTTGTACCGATCCCAATCGAAGAACACCATGAACGAGGGCGGGGTGACCACGGGTGGGGGTGGCGGCGGCGGCGCCACCTCGGGCTGGCCGAACTTGTAGCTGACGCTCAGCAACGCCATGATGTTGTTGTTGAAGTAGGCACCGGGATTGGTCGTTCCGTAGTAGCGGCCTTCCAGGCTGATGCGCAGCGCCGGCGTTGCGTTGTAGCCCACGCCCAGAATGCCCTGATAGGCGAACATCGTCAGGCACATCTTGCAGCCCTGGATGTTGGCATCGACGAAGGCCACGCCCAAGCCGGCGCCGACATAGGGCGTGATCATCGCTCCCGGGAAGAAATCATAGAGGACGTTGCCCATGACCGACACTTGCTCGATCCTGCCGCTCACAGTGGCGTAGCCGGTCGGGAAGGCCACCACGGCGCTGCCGGTGTTGGAATGGTACATCCCTTCCAACTCCACCCGGGGGCCGACGAAGTCATAGCCGACCTTGCCGCCCAGGGCCCAGCCGGTGTCCATGATGTAGCTTTGGTTGTTCAGCAGCCAGTTAAGCCCGCCTTGGGCGCCAATATAGAAGCCTTGATAGGTCGGCTGGGTGGCGGTGAACCAATCCGACTGGGCGTTGGCCGCCGTCGGCAGGGCGAGAAGCGCAGCCGTCGCCAATAGCAGTCTCTTGCTCATTGGAATCTCCCCTCTGTTGGAAATCTCCCTCCTTCGGAAGTCGAAGATGCCGAATGAATCAAAGAGCAGGCGCCGGAGTTGCCCGTGTTACATCGTCCGCGTTTTATTCTCGGAAGCGTTGCAGGCTTACAACAGTGGCTTTAAGCGACTGTCTGATTTTCCGACCGACCTGCCCGGACCTGTAGGGCTAGAAGAAGTCCGCGGCGTGGCGGCCTTGGCCGATCTGCCGCCCAGTCGTTCAAGGCGCCGCTCAAGCCCCCGGAGCTACATCGCCCCTGTCCTGTAGGCTCATCGGCCACGAGTTGATCACGTAACCAAAGCGCGTGATGACCTATGTCCTCGGAGGCCACTGTGCTTTGGACCTCCATGGACACCTTCCTCTTTCCCACCGAGCAGAACGCAACAGTCGATCTCTACGGGCTGGGCGACCGGTGTCTCCACGAACGGGCGACGCGCCGTCTCGACGGCGAGATCTACTGCGCCGTCCACAAAGTCACCGACTGGAACCCCTTGATCAGCGACCAGTTAACGGGTGCGAGGGAGAACGGCGAGGTCCTGGTGGAGCATCGCCCCGGCGATGGGCTCTTCTGGATCGAAGCCCCTCCCTTCACGACAGAGCTTGGATATGCGGAATCCTTGCTGCCCGAGGGCCTTTTGACCTTTTACCAAGATGCCCAACGAGTGTGCGCTACGGCGCTGCAGGCGCGGGCTCTCGCCAATGAGCCGCCTATGGTTTCCACGTCATCCTGTAGCGAAGAGGCGTCGTCTTGGTTACGACGTTGATTGATCGAGCCATCCGCCAGCAGAGCATTTAACCAGCCCAATGCCCAAGGGCATAAACGACGACAATCACCACTACGATACTACGATCAGTCCAACTAAATAGAAGATGCCATTCATGCGCTTCTGCCCAAGCGGTAACCCCGCCTCGCGTGCACTCATGGGGAGACGCAAAACGAGGCGGGGCAGGTCGCTTGTTGCGGACAACCGGCGTCAGATGAATGTCTCGGCCGCTCTAAAGTTGCAGAGTGACTAAGCGGCGGTTGACCAGAGCTGATTGAGTCATGATCGGTCCCAATGGGCCCGACAGAGCAGCCAAATCCGAATCAAGCTGGCTTCTGCCAGCAGTATCCGAAGCCGGTGTAGTTCTCGATCTCGTCGAAGGTTGGGTCGCAGGCGCAGAATTTGTTGCGGATGCGCTTGATCGCGGACCGCACGTTCGCCCGATAACCGTCTGCGCCGCTTCCCGCGATGAAACCCTCGAAGGTCAGGCGGTCGTAGATCGCCCGGTAAGTCAGGTGCCGACCCGTGTTTGAAGCCAGCAGGTGGACGATTTTATATTCGCCGAGGGTGAGGCCGACATCGACGCCCCTCCAATAAGCCCGGCTGATCTCAAGACGCAGAAGCAATTTGCCGCACTTCATGGGTCCGCCAGGCCGCGGTCGATCCGTACGCGCGATATTTTTGACTACGCCTTTGAGGCGCCTGGCCAGAACATCAAGCCCCCGTGACTTGAGGATAACGTCGACCGCGCCTTTGTCGAGAGCCAGACATTCATGGGCTGGCGCTGCTGCGTCGGTCAGCAGCACGACAGGAACATCGAGGTCCAGCCCGCGGAGGTTGACCAACAGGTCGATGCCGGAAACCTTCGCGAGGTCACAATGGAGAACGATGACATCGACATCGCGGGCGGCATCAGGTGCGCCGGTTGGCGAGACGACTGTCCGGACGGCAAAGCCCTGCTTGGTCAGCGCGTCGGCGAGGAACCCGCGATCGATGACGCCGTCCTCAATGAGAAGGGCGCGAATGGCGTCCGACTCGCTGACGGAGGCGATAAGCGCGGGCGCAGGCGCCTCCAAAGATACGGCATCCTGTTCAAGAGCGGCGGTCATTTTAAGTCACTACCCCCTTGTTTGCGTGTCGTTCCATTGGGCGATCATGGCCGACTCAGCTAGGCGACTGTCCGATGTTCAAAGGGGGTAATCCGGCACGCGACCGAACTAACTCAAAAGCGAGGGCAATGCTCCCTA
>Ga0210389_10001731_pt1 | contig 17578 bp, 9 predicted proteins | sample IncBWH28OmetaG_FD_160127 | JGI IMG/M metagenome (GOLD analysis project Ga0210389, IMG submission 160127) | Forest soil microbial communities from Barre Woods Harvard Forest LTER site, Petersham, Massachusetts, United States - Inc-BW-H-28-O ...
GCAGCCGTGGTGTCGGCGTCGTCGCCGAGATTGGCCGCGGTCAGGATCGCATCCTCGAAGCTGTCAGTCCTCTGGAAGCACCACAGTGCTGTTTCCAGCGACGCCACCGAATAGCCAGTCCCGACGATGTCTTCCCTTTGCTTTTGGGCGTAGTTCCCGTCGGCCAGATCGATGACCCTTCTTTCCGACAGGGAAACATCGGCAGTACGAAGAAGGGCCTCCTTGGGCTCACCAGTCAATGTCCTTGCGAGTACGTTCGCGAACAGCGCGCAGCACTCGACGGCCTCCGGAGCGCCGTGGGTCGTCCGCGAACTGTCCCTCGCGGACCGATCAATCTCCTGATAGTCGGGGTAGTAAAACAGCACGACCGGCGCCAGGCGCATGAGGGAGCCATTGCCAGCCGTGTTCGGATGCGAGGCGCCCGAATAGGGGTTGCCGGTGACCAGGTATCGTTGCAGTGCGCCCTGCGTCGTCATGCCGATGTCGAAGCATTCACCGGTCGAGCTCAGGTAGCCCCATTGCCACCAGTTGACGTAACGATTCATCTGGTCGCGCGGATCGAAGCCGTCGCAATGCAGCAGGCTCTCGGCTAGGCACAGCGCCATCGAGGTATCGTCGGTCCATTGGCCGGGCGCGAGCTTGAAGGGTCCACCTCCCACCATGTCGGTCAGCGGCGCGAAGCTGCCGCGCGGCTGGAATTCCACGGTGGTGCCGACGGCGTCGCCACAGGCCAGCCCCAGCAGGCATCCCTGGTAGCGCTCGAGCAGGGAAATGCTCATGGCTCGGACTCCAGACGATCCCGGGACGACATCTCGTGCCGGTCGATGCCTACCGCTGCAGCCGCCTCGGACTCCGGCTGGTAGACCTCCTCGCGCGGCATCTCCAAGGCTTCCATGTTGCGCTCCAACCGTTCGCGCTGTCCGATCACGAGCGGCGTCACGTCCTCGATGGAGAGCAGCTCGGTTTCACCGTAGCGGCGCAGCATGCTTCCGCGTAGCCCCAGCTGGATCGCGCGCCGCTCCAGCGGCCGGCCGAGGGGATCGTGATCCGGATCCCATTGCAGCCGCACCTCGGAATCGTCCAGGGCTCGCCGCCATGCCTCGACCGATGCGTAGCGCGACGCGTCGAAGGACGAGGGCACGGCCCGGCGAAGGATTTCGTCGAAAAAGGGGCGTCGCAGACGGACAGCGAGCACATGCTCCTGTCCTTCCTTCGATGCCCAGCCGCAGCGGTACATCATCCAGAGGAAATTCGGCTTGATCCAGCTCATTCGGCCATAGCTGAACTCGCCGCCGAAGCGTTGGTGGCCGACGGCCCACGTCGCGATCGCGGGTCGGTAGGCCTGGTAGACGACGACGGACTCGTCGTCGAAGTGCGCAAGGATGTGGCGGCCCTGGCGGGGCCATGTGCACATCTGGGTTTCGTACGTTTCAAAGATCATTTTTCTATCCGGTTCTATTATTGTCATTGTTTAAATGGGCTGGCGATCCGCATCAGTGCAGCAGGTGCCCGCGTTGCGGGGCGATGCCGATGGTCGCTTCGAGCCCCGAGCGGAAATCCAGACCATCAGCCTCCATGCCGTCGCTGAAGACGATGCCGCCCTCGGGCATCAGCGAGCGGACGCGCAGCGGCTCACGTGGCTTCACATCGCCGAAGACCAGGCTGGCCTGGCTCCAGCGGCTCGGGAAGGGTTCGCGGACGCTGAAGACCAGACGCTGCGCCTCCCACGCGAAACCCTTGGCGCGCAGCGTGGCGATCGCCTGTGACGGTGCGCCGCCGGCGATGCCGGTGGCGCCGGTGAGCACGCTGCGCAGCCAGCCGGTCGAGCCCAGCCCGGTGGAAACGATCAGGCCGCTCGAGGACTGGCGCTCGTGGCGTTCGCCCAGCGCCAGCTCGTAGCGCGCCGAGACATGCCCGCGGGTGCCGACGAAAAAATCGTTTACCGCCAGCAGCCGCTGGCCATCGCTCAGCTTCGCTTCGGCCATGGTCACCTCGCGAACCGGGCGACCGCCTCGCCACACGTCCGCCAGCAGCTTCGGCAGATCGTCCGGTGCGAACGGCAGCAGAACGCCGTCGAAGCGCGAGAGATCGGGGTTGACCGCCAGCACCGGTTGGCGGTCGAGATACTTGAGCGTGTTAGCGACCAGCCCGTCCTGTCCCAGCACGACGACCAGTGCGTCGGGCGGGAACAGGAAGTTCGGCAGGAAGCCGCGGTCGAGCCGCTGTAGCCGACCCTGCGCGTCCAGCACCTCTTCGACGCGGCGGATGGCAGTCCGGTAGGCCGCGTCCTCGGCCAGGAAGTCGCCGAAGTCCAGGCCGAGGTGCTCGGCCTGGAAGCGCGCCTGTTCGACCGTGTTGTAGCGCGCCACCAGTTCCTGCAGCCGGGTGCGACGGGTGACCAGGACGATCTTGCGATCCTCGGGTTCCATGGCGATCATCCCTTGGCCTTGGCGATCTGCCGCAGCAGGTCGGGCGAGAAGTTGAATTCGCCGATCTTGGCGGCGTTGTCGGCCAGGCTCTGGAAGCCCAGCGCCATCAGCGTCTCAGGACTGGCCTGCCCGACCAGCAGCGCCTGCAGCGAGCGCGCATCCATGCCGCGCAGCACGTCGATGATCGCCTTCAGGTCATAAGCCTTGGCGTCGGCCTCCTGGCGCTGGTTGTCGCAGCGCAGCTGCACCAGCTCGCCGTTGTCCTTCTCCAGCTCGACCTTGCCGCGCAGGTCCTGCATCTGGATCTGCTGCTTCTTCTCGAGGATCACCCGCTCGGACTCGACCTGGGTCTCGCGCACCTGGCGCTTCTTCTGCTCGACGATCAGCTCGCTGCGCAGCTCGTTCTCCTTGACCGTGCGCTCCTGCTCGATCGCGGCGTTGCGGCGGGCATAGGTGGCGTCGTCGGATTGCCGAAGGATCTGCTCGCGCATCGGCGCCTCCAGCGCGCGCGTGGTCTCGGGGTTGGGCTTGACCGCCATCAGGCCGAGGTCGCCGATCTCGATGCCCAGAGCCTTCAGAGCAGGCGATTCGGCCAGCCCCTTGTGCGCCGCGCGCGCGAGCTGCTCCGAGCCGGACAGCACCTGCTGCAGGTCGAGGCCCTGAAGCAGGGTGCGGAACTGCGTCTTGACGAGGTTGAGCACGCGCACCGGCAGCTTCTTCGGATCCTCGGAGACGTAGGCGCCGGCGGATGTCACGGTGAAGTCCTGCTGCTGGGCGAGCTGGCGCGGCTGGGCGATGCGATAGCTGACCTGGCCCTGCAGGCTGACCGCCTGGAAGTCGCGGGTGGTCTCCTCGAACATGAAGGGTGCTTCCACCGCGGCCAGCGGGATGCTGACCAGGCTCGCGCTCGGGGCGAAGTAGAAGAACGACAGGCCCGCGCCCTCGCGGACGATCTGGCCATTGTGGAACTGCAGGACGTACTGGCTGGGGGAAGCCTTGAAGTAGTTGAAACCGAACATGGTGTGTCTCCAAAAGGTGCCGCGCGCTTGCGCGGCGTGTGAGGGTCCGCATGACCCGCAGTGCGGGTCATGGGAGGAAGGTCCGAAGCGGGCCCGTTCCGTGCTGGCGGATCAGAGCCGTGTGGCGTCGGCGCGTTCGCGCACCTGAGCGAAGGTCCAGTCGCTGACGAGACGGCCGTCTTCCCAGACGGTGACCATCGCGTCCTCGTAGCCTGGCGGCATCGCGCTGTCGGCCAGCGATCCGGCCGCGGGTGGTACCGGCTCTGTGCGGAAGCTGCCGTTCTCGCGATGCCGCAGCAGGGTCATCCGGCTACGCTTGCTCTGCTTGCCCTTGTCGGTGACCGGGTCCTTCCAGACGTCGATCCAGCTCCCGCCCACGCGCGCGGCCGAGCACTTGAGCGCGAACTTCTGGGTGTCGCGGTTGAGCTGCTGCAGCAGGCCACCGCCCATGCCGAAAGCGACGTTGTCGGTCGCGTAGCCGGCGCTGGTGATGCGTTCGAGGATGGCGCGGATCGAGTTCGGGTTGATACCGTCGCCCTGGATCACCCGCACGTGGTTGAGGACCTTGTAGCCCTTGCCGTTGACGGTGTGGCCGAAGGCCTCGTCCAGCAGTTCCAGGCTCTGATGCACGACCGCCACCGGGTCGCCCGAGTCGGGCCGCACGACCAGGGTTGCGCCCGACTGGATGACTTCCTGGCGCAGGGTCTTGCCCCAGTGCTCGCGAATCGCGTGGAAGATGTCGTAGCTGTCCGACACCACCGCGACGATGGAACCTGGCTTGGCGAACTGCCTGAGCATGTTGCGGTAGGCATCGACCTCGTGTTCGCGGCCCCAGCTGGTGATCGTGCTGTGCTCGGCGGCGGGGATCGAATAACCGGCCATCGGCTCGTGGTAGTAGGCACGCGCCGCAAGCAGGCCCGACACCGTGTCGGTGCCGAGGAAGTTGACCAGGTGCGCGCTGCCGCCGAGCGCCGCGGACTCGGCACTGGACACGCCGCGCGCGCCGAAGTCGTGCAGCTTGAAGGGCAGCTGCCCTTCAGGATCGTCGCTGGTGCGTTCGAGGAACTGGCGGATCGTCTGCTTCGCGTGCCAGCTGATCGTGGCCACCGTCACCGGGTACCACAGGCGCAGCAGCATCGTCTCGAAATAGGACGGCGCCCAGTACGCCTTCGGGTCGGTGGACTCGATCGTCACCAGCACCTGGTGGGTTGGCACGACCGTGCCTTCGGGCACCGCGCGGATGCGCAGCGGCAGGCGGCCTCCGAGGCGGTCGACGATGTCGCGCCAGCCGGCCTCGTTGAACGGCTCGCCGTGCGCGGCGAACAGGTCGCGCGCCTCGTCGATATCGGCGTGGGTGATCGGCCTGGCGAGGTATTCCTTGAGGATCGCCTGCAGGCCGTAGAAGACCGTGCGGTCGTGCAGGCCGCCACGCGATTCGACGTAGAAGAACGTCGCATCGGTATCCGGCGGGTACTGCAGCCAGTGGCTGGCCTTGTAGCTGTCGGTGTTGAGGAGAAGATTGTCGAGGCATTTCATGACGGAAGCTCCTTCGCGTCGGGTGAAGCCGGCGGTCTATCCGCCGGCGGGGAAGGTCGCGTTAGCCGCGACCGAGGAAAAACTCCAGGATGTGCAGGTGGTCTTCGAACAGCTGCGGACCCATTTCGAGGGCTTCGCTGACCGGGACCCAGCGCGCCTTGTCGGCATCGTCGCCGCCGCGCACGTCGGGCAAGTCGCCGGTCGGGAAGTCGAAGTGGAAGGCGTGGGTGATCGTGCGCCCGCGCATGCTGCGCTCGGGGTGGTCGAACACGTGGTCGCCCTTGATCGAGCCGCGCAGGACCGGCACGGGGATCTTCAGCCGGGTCTCTTCCTTGAGCTCGCGCAGGCAGGCCTGCTCGATGGTCTCGCCCTGGCGCACGAAGCCGCCCGGTAGCGCCCACAGGCCCTTGCCGGGCTCGGCACGACGACGGACCAGCAGGACATGGCCGGAGTGAACCACCACCGCGTCGGTGGTGACGAAGGTCGGCGGATAGGGGGCATCGGCCCAGGCGGCACGATAGGTCTCGATGAACTGGTACTCGGCGACCAGTTGGGTGAACACCGGCGAGTTCCTGCGGAAGGCCTCGAGCATGTCGAACACCGGCCCGGGCACGTTGGCGCGGATCAGCATGCGGCCGCCGTGCATGTCCACCTGGCCGGCTTCGTAGAGGTAGCGGCGCAGCTCGCTGGCCGACAAGGTCTGGGTGTGCTGGACGTCGACGAGGTCCCACTGCGGGAATTCGCGCAGGTAGTAGCTGGAGGCGTCCTTGTCCTGGCCGATCAGGCCAACCCGGGCGTCGGGCTTGCCGCCATCGGCCTTGATCGCCTCGGCCACGCCGCGCTGCACGGCAGCGATCCACCGGTTCTCGTTGTAGAGGTGGTCGCGCAGCGGCCGGACGATCAGCCGGTCGGCGACGTCGGCGAGCGCGGACTGGATCATCACGGCGCGTTCGGCGACCGTCCACGGGTTCTTGATCGTGCGCGGCGTATCGGCCGAACCGACCAGGAAGATGATCTTGGAGGCGTGCTTCAGGCCATGGCGGGCGACCGCGAGATGGCCGTTGTGGAAGGGCTCGAAACGCCCGATGAAGACGAGGTAGTCATGGTCCATGAGAATCCCTCACGGTGTGTTGGCTGCTCGCGGTCTGTCCGCTTGCTGAGATAACTCTACGCCCTCCGTAGCCAGCGTCAAGTCGAGCCGCCAAAACCTGCTTGACCTCGAATTCGGCGACTTGTGGGCTATGCAATTCACTGATGCGGCTAGCTTTCTCACTTACTTCGAAAAAATCGTTCCCACGAACTGCGACTGGGCCCAATGGCTTACCTGCGTCGGCTTTCAACGGGCTGTTTGGCATCTCTCCGGATGCACCCGGCTCATGCCGATCGGCACCTATCGCTGCAGCGTCCCAATGCGAAGCCTCTCCACCAGCCCTCCCATGCGATGCACGGGCTGTGCGAGCGCGGCTTTGAACAGGACATCGGTGCCCCACAGTTCGACCCTGTGCTTCGCGCGCGACAGGCCCGTATAGAGCAGTTGCCGCGACAGGATGCGGTGGTCTGCTTCAGGCGGAAGCAGCACGGCGACCTGGTCGTATTCGGAACCCTGGCTCTTGTGGATGGTGATCGCGAAGGCGCCCTCGTGCATGGGCAGGGCATGCGGGTCGAAGCTGCGCACGCCGGGTCGACCGGCTTCGTCCACGCCCGCGAACCATGCGCGCAAGCGGCCGTCGGCATCGGTCAGGCACAGGCCGACATCGCCGTTGAACAGGCGCGTTGCGTAGTCGTTGCGGGTGACGACGACCGCACGGCCGGCGTACCAGGTCGCTGCGTCGGGGATCTTCCACGCACGCCTGAGGCGGAGCTCGATGAGTTCGTTCGCCGCCTGTGCGCCGAACGCACCCTCGCGCAGCGCGCAGAGCAGTTGCCGCTGCCCGAGGGCAGCAAGTGCCGATGACACGACGGCTGACACGGCCGCCTCGTCCGCGTTCATGGAAACCGGCAAGCGCTGACGCAGGCTTTCGAGCGATGCGATGCCATCCGCCCAGCGCCGCAGTTCGCGCACCAGTCCGTCCCTGCCCGCGATCGCGATCCGGCGCGCATGCGTTCCCGCGGCGGCGATAGCGACGTCGAACTGTGCGGCATCGCCTTCGCGCACGGACTCGCAGATCGCGGCAAGCTCGTCTCCGGTGCGGAAACCGTGGCGCAGGCGCACGAGGTCGCCGACCTGCTCCGCTTCCATCGCGACCACCAGGTCCATGAAGGCCGAACCGGCAGCGACGGACGCGAGCTGGTCGGCGTCGCCGACGAGGATCAGGCTCGCATCGGGTCGCAGCGCATCGAGCAGGGCATGCAACAGGGCGAGGTCGACCATCGAGGCCTCGTCGACGACCACGATATCGGCCGCAAGCGGATGCCGGGCATCGTGGCGGAACCGCGAACGGTGCGGCTCGTAGCCGAGCAGCCGGTGCAGGGTGAGCGCCTGCGCATCGGCGAGGCCGGCGAGCAACGGATGCCAGTCGGACGGCAGCGGCGCCTGCGGCCGGCCGCCCGCATCACGATCGGCGAGCAGCTCGCGCAGTCCGCCTTGCAACGCCTGGGTGAGGCGCTGCGCGGCCTTGCCGGTCGGCGCAGCGAGACGGATCGTCAGCGCAGGCTCGCTGCGATGTCGGCGTCGCGACTGGAGCATCAGCAGCATGCGCAATACGGTGGTGGTCTTGCCGGTGCCGGGTCCGCCGGTGAGCACGAACAACCGGCGTCCGGCGACGCGGCGCACCGCTTCGCGCTGGGGCGCGATCGCCTCGTCGCGACGGCCATGGAACAGCGCGTCGAGGTCGGCATCGTCGATCACCTCGGTGCGTGCATCCACGCGCAACCGGTGGATCGCACGCGCCACCGCTGTTTCGTGCCGATGGTTGCGGCGCAGGTAGAAGCGGTCGTCCACGTCGAGTACGAAAGGCGTGTCCGCATCGTCCTCGCCTCGGCCCACCAGCGGCTCCTCGCGCAACGCGGCGATGTCGGTCTCGGCGAGCACCGGCGCGCCGTGCCGGTTCGTCGCCTCGCGCAACGACAACGCGGTGTCGCCGAGCGAGTCGACCAGGCTCGCCCACGCGGCGAGCCTGGCGAGCGGTTCCGAACCGCCATGCGCGCGCACCCAGCGCAGCAGCGCGCGATCGAGCGGACGCCACGCCTCCTCGGCGGACTCGAGCGGATCGCGACGGAAGGCGTAGCCGTTCATGCGACCTCCACCGCGGCGGCCAGCGCGGCGTCGACCGCGTCGATCAGCCCCCCGTCGAAACGCTGCGTCCACACACCGGCATCGGGCGCGAGCCCGACCGCGCGCACGAAAAAGTAGATCGCCTCGCCGAGATGGCGATCGCGCCGGTAGCCACGCAAGCGCTGGCGCAGGTAGCGGTCCAGCGCCACCGTGTAGAGCAGGGCCTGGAAGCGGTAGGCGTGCGCGTCCATCACCTCGCGCAGCGCAGCAGGCGCGTAGTCGGACAGGCGTTCGCCGAGGTGGTTGCTCTTGTAGTCGAGCACGTGGAAACGGCCTTCGTGTTCGAACACGAGATCGATCTTGCCGGTCATCAGTCCGCGCAGGATGCGCTCGCTGCCCGGCGGGACGAGGTCCGGTTCTCCGTGCGCCGCGCAGGCCTCGCGCAGGCGCCGCAGCGATGCCGCCTTGAGGACGAAGTGGAATTCCATTTCCGCGCGCAGCCGCGTCGCGGCCAATGCGGACAGGCGCGGCGAGGGCAAGCCGGGCAGCAACGCTGCGTCGAGCGCGGACTGCATGCGCGAGACCACCCGCGCGACGAACTCGTCCGGCGACAACTCGCCGACCTGCACGCCCGCATCGCGCAGGCAGGCACGCACCAGGTCTGGTTGTGCGGCCATCGATTGGCCGATCGCGCGCCGCTCGAAGATCGCGTGCAGCGCGTTGCCGAACTCGACGCCGCGCCAGGCGCCGAGCGCGGCGAGTTGCGGATGGACCGCTTCGCCTTCGATCGCCTGCATGGAAGCATCGTCGCGCAGGAAAGGATCGAGTCGCGCGGATTCGCCGGCGGCGCCGATCTCGTCGCTGGCTGCATCCTCATCGGTCGCGACGGTACGATGCGAGGTCAGCGAGGAGAAGCTGTAGCGCGATTCGAACGGCGCCGGCGCAGGTTCGCTGCGCGCGATCCGCGACGGCGCGGCCGGTGCGGTGTCGGCGACATACGTCACGCGCTCGCGCACCCAGTCGTCACTGCACCAGGCGATCCACGGACAGGCATCGGCGAGATCGCGGCCTTCCGCCAGGCGCTCACGCAGGCGTGCGAACATCGCCGCGAGCGGCGCGCTCTGCAGGTCGCACGGCTTCGGATCCTGCGCGAACGCATGCGCGTGGCAGGCGTACTGCGCACGCGTGAGCGCGACGTAGAGGACGCGGAAGCGCTCGTCCTGGTCGGCCTGCATCGACTCGATCACGGCTGCATCGAAGCCGTCGCTGCCCAGATCAAGCAGCAGGCCGCCGGTCGTCGGATCGCGCACCAGCGGCATGCCTGGACGTTTGCCTTCGTGCGCCCACATCAGCGGCAGGAATACGATCGGAAATTGCAGGCCCTTGCTCTGGTGCAGGGTGAGCAGACGCACCCGACGCGCATCGGATTCGATCCGCAGCTGCCGCTCGTCGCCGGCTTCGCCACCCGCTGCGGAGGGGTCTTCGCGTTGCGTCGCGAACCACGCGAGCAGGCTCTCGGGCCCGTCGCACTGCATCGATGCTTCCTGCAGCAGCTCACCGAGATGGCGCACGTCGGCAAGGGCACGCTCGGCGTCGCCGGCCGATACGAAGGCGCGCGGGTCGACGGCAAGGACCGAGCCGATCGCCGCCTGCACGCCCAGCCTGCGCCATTGCCGTTTCCACGCGACGAAACGCTCGGCCTGCTCCTGCCATCGCTCCGGCGCGTCGGCCAGCGCGCGCAGGTCGTCCAGGCCGAATCCGAGGAAGCGCGTCGACAACGCCGCGCGTACGGCGGATGGCTCGCCGGCGTGCTCGATCGCGTACAGCAGGATCGCCAACTCGCGCGCCACCTCGGTCTGGAACACATTGCTCCTGCCGGATCCGACGCAGGGCACGCGGCGCCGGCCGAGCAGGCCGCGCAGCCGCTCGATGTCCCTGTTCTCTGGCACCAGCACGGCCAGGTCGCCGGGTCGCACGGGCCTGTCGCCGAGGCGGTGCCTGCGCGCCTGCAGCGTCTGCGCGATCAGGTCCGCGCAGGCGACGAGCGCAGCATCGCGACGTACCTCCTTGTTGCCGTTCGCGTCGGTCGCGACATGGAAGACCAGCGGGCGCTCGCAGACAACGCCGTCTTCGAGCAGCGGTTGCGCATCGGCCTTGCCGCCCGCCGTCATCGCCTCGTAGGCGATCCGCGCATCGGGCGATGCCGCTTCGCGCTGGCTCAATTCCTCGCCGGCGAGACCGTAGAAGCCGTTGAACGCGGCGATCAGGCCGCTCGACGAACGGTAGTTGGTGATGAGCTTCAACTCGGCATCCGCGCTGCGCCTCGCCACGAGGTAGGCCTCGATGTCGCCGCCACGAAAGCGGTAGATCGCCTGTTTCGGATCGCCGATCATCACCAGCCGTCCGCGTGGAGCATGCAATGCGTCGCCCGTCTCGCGCGCTGCGTTGCGGTAGATGCGGTCGAGGATCGCGTACTGCTGTGCGTCGGTGTCCTGGAATTCGTCCACGAGGGCGACCGGCCATTCCGCGAACAGGCGTGCGGCCAGCGCGGTCCCGTTCTCGCCGTGGAGCGCCACGTGCACGCGCGCGATCTGGGCGTCGAAGCTGAGCTGGCCACGCTCGCGCAGGCGCTGCTCGCGTTGTGCGATCAGGCGTTCGCGGTAGCGCACCAGCGCGGCGGACTTCGCGGGCGCGTCGGCATGCGCTAACGCTTCTAGCGCGTCCGCGGCAAATCGCAGGACATCGTGATCGGCTGCTGCTGGGAGAGCGTGGGGCTTGATCTGCGTTTCCAGTGGCTTCTTCAAGTCCTCTTTCAACTTGTCAGGCCATGGCGCCTGTGGATCGCCTGCATCGATGTAGTCCGCCAAGTTCAGGAGGCCGCGACGCAGTACGGAAGCGGCCGACTTGAACGCAGTGTGTTCGACCCAGCCGCGGATCATCGCTGCATTTTCCGGGCGCATGGTCCTGTCCAGCGCGCCGCCACCGATCGCGCGGACCGCCACGCCCGGCCGCAGCGCAAGCTTCAGCGCCTCGTCGAGCACCTTCCTGCCGGCGTTGAACCAGACATCGTCGCCCTCGTCGTGATCTTCTGCGGATTGCGCAAGCCGGCGCCAGAGATCGTCGCGCAGCTCGCGATCGATTTCGTCGGCGGCGACCTGTTCGTCCGGATCGAAGGCGCTGCCGGTCTCGAACGGGAAGTCGGCGAGGATCCTGCGACACAGGCCATGCAGGGTGGAGATCGGTGCAAGATCGAACTCGGCCTGGGCGAGATGCAGGCGGTGGAGGTCGGCTGTCGCGGACGCATCCGCACGCAACCAGCGCTCGTGCAGCCAGGCATCGCCTTCATCCGTGGCTGCAGGCAAGCTCGCCATGTCCGACGCGATGCAACGCTCGGCCAGCGATACGGCCATCGCCAGACGCGCGCGCATGCGTTCGCGCAATTCCTGCGCGGCCGCGTTGGTGAAGGTGGTAACCACGATCCGGCGCGGGCCGATGCCGCATTCCAGCAGCAGGCGCAGGTAGAGCACAGCGATCGTCCAGGTCTTGCCGGTGCCGGCGCTGGCCTCGATCAGGCAGCGCCCGTCGCCCGCCAGCGGCAGATCGCGCCAGTTCGCGATGCGCGTGCGCGGCCTTGCGTTCATGCCGATGTCCCGGGAGCACGCAGCTCGATCAGTGCGCGCAGCCGGTTCGCACTGTCGGACAGCGCTTCGTCCTGCAGCCACGTCGCATCGAGTCCTGCCATGCCGGCGAGCAGCTTCGCGTAACCCGGTGCGTAGTCGCGCTCGCCAACGCTGCCGTAGCTGCCTCCGGAACCCTGCCAGGCGATGGTCATGTCCTCGGGCCCGCTCGCCGCGGCCCAACTCGTCTTCGGGAAATACCAGCGCGGATCGGATTGCGCGGCGCGCCAGTGGTCGAACAGTTCGAGCAAGCGACTGCGCAGGTCCACTGCCATCGCCGCGAGTGCCGCCTGGTCGCGCTCGCGTGCGGCAGCGACAAAACGCACGTCCCAGGCATTGATCGCATCCTGCCAGCCGTGCTTTGTGCCGGCGCAGGGCAGGCACAGCCTCACCTCCCGTTCGCCGCAGGGATCGTCCAGGCGCAGCAAGCCCCATTCGATGAACAGGCCGATGCGCTGCCTGAAGTCGAGCTGATCTTCGCGCTTGCCGGGAAACGCATCGATGATCCAGCGCGCATCCCGTGTTTCGCAGGCCCGCGGCAGTTCGCCCTCGATGCGCCAGTCGCCGATCCGACGAGCCGATGGCTGCGCCGCGCGCCGCGGCAAGCCGCTCGCGAACGCCGGATACGCTTCGATGTTCTCCAGCAAGGCATCGACTTTTTCCGCTTCCTTGGCCCAGGCGTCGTCGCCGAGCCGTCCCGGCGGCAGCAGGCCGCACGACCGCAGCCATTCCGGCGGCGTGTCCGACAAGGCGTGTTCGCCGCGTGCGGCCGCATCGAGAAACAATCGTCGCGCGAGGTTCTCGATCGCATCGACTTTCGCTTCCAGCGATTCGCTGTCGTCCAGGCGATCGTCTGCGAGCGCATCGAGCCGGACGTTCATCCGGCGGGTGAGGAACTGCTTCGCCGGATCCCTGAAGTACGCGAGCACGTCGGCCAGCGAAACGCTGTCGCCATCTGCCACCGGCGCAGCGGCACGCGTCGCCATGAAGGCCGCGATGCCGGCGTCCGCAGCGCCCGCCTTCGCCGCCTGCGCAACGGGATCCATCTGCGCGAAATCGATGCGGTAGGAAAACAGCGCGGGATCCGAACCGTCGAAATAGCGTGCGTCGTACGGCTGCAGCGGATGCCGCACCAGCCACGGCCGACGATGCATGCCGCCGCTGGCATCGTCGATGTCAGCGGTATCGGGCGCGAGGCCGGCCGCGGCGTCGAGCGTCGCGAGCAACTCCGCCAGCGGGGCCGCCGGGTTGCGCGGCTGGCCGTCGTGCACGTCCTGCCCGATCCAGCTCAGGTGCAGCGCATCGCGTGCGGACATCAGGGTCTGCAGGAACAGATAGCGGTCGTCGCTGCGCACGTCGCGATCGCCCATGCGATGGTGCCGGCCGATCAGGTCGAGTCCGCCGTCGCCGTCGGTGCGCGGAAACACGCCGTCGTCGAGGCCGAGCACGGCGATCACGCGGAACGGAATGGCGCGCTGCGGCACCATTCCGCAGAACGTCGCGCCACCGGCAAGGAAAGCCTGGCGCTCGGGGGTCGCGGCCATGCGCTCGCGCAGGACTTCGCGCACGACGGCGAACTCCAGCTCCGGATCGAGCCCGCACTGTCCCGGCTCGTCCGCCACGCCGCGGATCGCGCGCCGCAACTGCACGCCGGCTTCGCGTGCGGCGGCATCCTGCGGGTCGACGCGGAACACCGCATCGAAGCGCTTTTCGAGCAGGCCCGCCCACGCACCCGCGCGCAGCGGCCGTGCGCCCAGCTCGCACCAGCGCGCGAATTCGACGAGCGCGGCGTCGAGCGCACCGAGCGCCTCGGCCTGCGGCCCGGCGATGCCGGCCAGCGGCGCGATGGCGGTTCCGTCGGCAAGATGGACGACATCGCCATCGTCGATCGCGCCCATCGCATAGCCAGCCAGCATCCGATCCATGCCCCAGGCGAAGCTGTGCTCGGCGATCGGCGGCACGTCGAAGCGCTCGCGGAACGCGGCGTCGAGCGACCAGTGGATACGCCCGTTCGCGAGCCAGCCGGCGATCGTCTCGACATCGCCGGACGAGAGGCTGAAGCGATCCGCGATCTGCGGCACGCCCAGCAGGTCGACCACTTCGGGTGCGGTCATCCGCGATCGCGGCAGGTCGAGCAATCGCGCGAACGCGCCGAACAGCGGATGCGTGTTCGCGATCGCGACATCCGCGAGGTGGTACGGCAGCGGCCCGGTCGCAGCGCCGGCTTCGCCGAACACCGCTGGCAGGAGCGGCGCATAGGCCCCGATGTTCGGCGCCATCACCAGAATGTCGGAAGGTTTCAGGTCCGCTCGCTCGTCCAGTTCGCGCAGCAGCGCATCGCGCAACACTTCGAGCTCACGCAGGCGGGTGTGGCAGGCGTGGATACGCAAAGAGCGATCGACACGCTGCACGGCGGCATCCTCTCTGGATGCGATCAATGCCGGCTCCGCACGGCGGATGCTTTCCTGCACACGCTGCAACCGGTTCGCGGGTTCGATCGCGGCCTCGGGCTTGTCGAGGTAGTGGCGCTCGTCGATCGCCGCCTCGCTGTCGTCCAGCGCAAGCAGGAAATGCTGGCCGAGGCGGCCCCAGCTCGCGAGCAGCGGATGGCCGTGTTCGCGGAAGACGGCTTCGTTCTCCAAACCATCGGCATCCCGCGCGACCAGCTCGCGCAAGCGGCTGCGCTCGCCGCGCAGCCCTCCCCAGAATTCGCGGCAGGGATCGGGCACGTACAGCACCACCAGCCGATGCCTTGCGACCGCGCGCAGCACGGCCAGTTCGGATGGAGCCATGTGGCTCAAGCCGAACACATGCAACGGCTCGTCGTCGTGCGCGATCGCAGCGTCGACGAACGCGGCGGTCAGGCGTGCCAGCCGTTCGCCGCGATGCGGCGCGCCGATGCTTGCGCGCAGTTCGCGCCACAGCGGCAGATGGAATCCGGAATCGCCGACCGGATCGCGCCCGCCAGCCCAGGCCTGCAGCCAGTCGGGCCGGTACACCAGATATTGCGTGTAGATGCGCGCGAGGCGGTCGGCGAGCTGGAAACGCCGGCGCGCGACGTCATGGCCGCGCAGATAGGCATCGATGCGCGCGTCGTGGAGGCCACCGAGCGCGGCGTGGATGCGCCAGCGCAGCACTTCGCGACGGTAGTCCAGGGTCGCGATGCAGCCTTCGCCGAGGATGCGTTCGGCCTGGCGATCCAGCCACGTGCCCGGCAACACGACATCGAGGTTCGCGACGATGCCACCGACCCCGCGCTTGCGCGCAAGCGCACCGAGCAGCCACTGCCGCATGCCGGGATGTGCGGCGATCACGACCTGCGGCGCGAGCGCGGACGCAGGCGGATTCGAGTCCAGCAGGGCGAGCAACGGATCGAGCAGGGCTTCGAGCCGGCTGGCCCGGTAGATGGCCAAGCCTGTCGTGAAGTCCGCTGGTTTGTGCACTGCCGCCATCGTTGCGCTGTCCAGATCCGGCTTGCGCCCAAGGTAACCGGACCGGGTCTCATCTGACGAGACAGGGCTCGGATAGGACACGCATGGATGCGCATCGGGTTTGCTAGTCTGCCTCGATGAGCCCCCGCAAGCCGAAATCCGCCGCTCCCCGCAGGCCGCGATCCACCGCAAGGCCGCGCCAGGCGCAGGCTGCGCAACCGGATCTGCTCACCCCGCAGGTGCGGGCAGCGCCAGCGAAGGCCGACGCTGCGCAGGCCCGAACATCGCCGGCGGCGACCGAGCAACGTCCGCAACCGGCCGATGCAGCCATGTCCGATCGTCGTGCTGACCGGCGCTGGCGCGAGCGCATCGGCCAGTACTGGCTGCTGATCCGCGGCCACCGCCCGATCGGCATCCTGCTCCTGCTGTGGCCGACGTGGTGGGCGCTGTGGCTGGCCGCAGACGGATTCCCGACCTGGCGCAACTGGGCGATCTTCACGGCCGGCGTCTGGCTGACGCGTTCGGCCGGCTGCGTGATCAACGACTATGCCGACCGCTGGCTCGACCCGCAGGTCGAACGCACGAAGACGCGACCGCTCGCGACCGGCGCAGTGAGCGGCCGTGAGGCATTGATCGTCTTCGCCGTGCTGATGCTGATCGCATTCGGCCTCGTGCTGATGACCAATCGCCTGACCGTGGAGCTGAGTTTCGTCGGCGTCCTGCTCGCCACGAGCTATCCCTACCTCAAGCGCCACACCTATCTGCCGCAGGTCTATCTCGGCCTCGCCTTCGGCTGGGGCATCCCGATGGCCTTCGCCGCGACCCAGGACACGGTGCCGGTGCTGGCGTGGCTGCTGTTCCTGGCCAATGTGGTGTGGGCCACCGCCTACGACACCTGGTACGCGATGGTCGATCGCGACGACGACCTGCGTGCTGGCGCGAAGTCCACCGCGATCCTGTTCGGCGATGCCGACCTGATCGCGCAGGGCATCCTGTACGCCTTGTTTCTTGCGACGCTGATACTGCTCGGCCTGCAGGCAAAACTGGCTCTCGCCTACTATGCTGGCGTGGCGATCGCCGCGTCCATGATCGTCTGGGAGTTCCGGATCGCGCGCAGGCGCGACCGCGAAGGCTGCTTCCGGGCCTTCCTGCACAACAACTGGGTCGGCGCTACAGTGTTCGCAGGCATCGTGCTGGGCGTGGCGATGCGATAAAACAGGCAAATCAGGCACGGGGGCATGCCATGCGGTCTCGGGACGACAAAACCGGATTTTCCTTTGCGCAGCGGATGGCGCCACATCTGGCGCGCACCGGTGTCCTCGGCGCCTTCGTCTGCGCCATGCCCTGCGTCGCAGCGATTGCGCCCGTCCAGAACCCGCAGGATTTCCGTCACGATCTGGCGCACCGTCTGCAGAAGAGCGAGTCCCCGCGCGACTGGGCATTCGGCGCGCAGTTGCTGGCAACGCAGTCCGCCAGCGGCGCCGACCTGCACGAACGCAACGCGATCCTGCAGAAGGCGGCGCATGCCGCGCCCGGTGACCGCATGGTCCAGGCCCTGTGGGCGAATGCTTCGCTCTCGGGGCATTGCACGGCGAAACAGGCCTGCGGCGACCGCTCCGCGCTCGCGCGGCTGGAACCCGACAATGGCGCCGCATGGCTCACGGTCGTCGACGGTGCGTGGCGGAGCGGGAATGCCCGCGCCATCGACGCAGCGATCGCACGCATGGCCGCCAGCGGGCGCTACAACGAGCACCTGGGCGAAGCGATCGCTGCCTGGCGCGATGTGTTCCAGCGCTTCCCGCCGCCCGCGCAAGCCGGCGCGAATGCGACCAGCGTGGGCGGGAGCGTGCTCAACCTCGCCTTCGACGAAGCGGTCTCGACGGCCATTCCCTCCACGGCATCGCTCGTGGACGCCTGCAGCCAGGCCAAGCACCCGGAGGCCGGCACGAAGCGCTTCGCGAACTGCGGCCGGATCGCGCGGCTGATGATGGGTCGCGCGCAGACCCTGAGCGGCCGGGCCGACGGCGCCGCCCTGCTGCGCGCTTCGCATGCGGGCGCCAAGGCCGACATCGAACGCGTCCGCACCGTGACCTGGCAATCCGAACAGTTCGAAAAGGTCGCCTCCGTCCTCGGCAGCGACCCGGTCGCGAAGCAGAACTACATGAACCTCATCCAGGCCAGCGACAGCGAAATGCCCGCCGTCCAGTACGACCTGACGATCTTCGGCATTCCACTGACGCCGCCCGCCGACTGGAAGCAGACGGTCGACGGC
>Ga0210389_10001732_pt1 | contig 17577 bp, 20 predicted proteins | sample IncBWH28OmetaG_FD_160127 | JGI IMG/M metagenome (GOLD analysis project Ga0210389, IMG submission 160127) | Forest soil microbial communities from Barre Woods Harvard Forest LTER site, Petersham, Massachusetts, United States - Inc-BW-H-28-O ...
CCCTTGCCGGGGTGCGAGGCTGTCGCAATGGACGTCCACGCGCAATGGACGTCCACGGCTGCGCCGCCAAACGATGTGCCAACGACGGCTTCGCCACACGCATTTCGGTGTCTTGTCGGCGGCGCCCCGGGCGGACCCTAGCCAGGCAGAGGTCGAACTCATTGCCTCAGCGGTGCGGCTTCGACGGCCGAAGGGCTTCGCTGCGGAGAAGGTGAGGAGACGGTTGTTTTGCTGCTCAGCGAATCTTCTCAGGGATCGAGTTCAGTGCATGAAGTACATGCACCGCAAGGTCGCGGGCGGCAGCGTCGTCAAGCGGCGAGTTCGCCCTCAACGTCTCCTGGACGAGTTTTACCCGGATTTCATAAGGCGAGCGAAGTGTTGACTGGGATTTCATGGTTGTTGCTTCCTATTCCGTCGAGTGCGTTCGCTCAAAGGAAGGTCGCTCGACGCTACCGATCTTACTCTATGTATGGGCGGGCGGCGTCGCTCGTTGAGGCCGAATCCGACGGCTGGGCCATGGCTGGGCCGCTTACGATGCGCCAACAACAGCTTCGCCAAACACATTTCGCGCTTGGCGGTCGCTTCGTTGTGCACCTGCTCGGTCAAGCCGCTGCTCGCTGGCCCGACCGTCTCTACGGATTGGGGTCAATTGGGTCCCATGATTTCACAGATAATTCATTCACGATTCGGTGGGGGAGTGACATTTGACTTTGCCGCGTATGCCCGCCCTGCACGCGGGCGGGGAGTGAGATCACTTGCGCGGCCGCAGTTTCGGGGGAATGGAACACAAGGTCGAGGTGACTGATCCCGCTCATCATCGGTGCCGAGAACACCACGCCGGTGTTCTTTTCACCCGGAGCCAAGGTCTGCAAATTGCGCAGTTGCAGAGCGATGGGGTGCTGCAGGATGATCGCGTCCGACGCCTCACCAGAGCCGCGGTAGCCATCCGACTCGCCTTCGGCAGCAATAATTTTGGTAGGCTTCCCGGGTTGGTCCTCGGTTTGCTGAGCCATCGTGAACTTGAATGTCGTTCAACTCGACCAAGGCGACTTGCGCAGCGTGATCTGCCCGGTCTGGTTGATGCTACTCTGATCAGCCGGGCGATGACCCCCAATAATCACGGGCCGGGGTACGTCAAGAATTCATGCGAACTTGGGTAGAAGGGCACCTGCAATTTCTGGCGGTCCCTGGGTTGGCTTCCGCCGAGGGCGGAACAGCACGATTTGCAGTGCCCAATCCCCCGGGGCCAACTAATAACGCCGTCCCGTCGACGAACCGGGACGATACCTAATCAGCCCCAGGGGGCTTGGTGCTGACTCGCTAGACGGCGGTCACTCTCACCGCCTGAGGGCCTTTCGGTCCCTGGCTGATCTCGAACTGGACTCGTTGATTCTCCTCAAGGGAGCGAAAACCGTCGCCTTGGATCTCAGAATGGTGAACGAACACATCTTTTGCGCCGCCGTCAGGAGCGATAAAGCCGAAGCCCTTGTCGCTGTTGAACCATTTCACGGTTCCCTGTGTCATACTAACTTCTCTCTTTTCAACTGGATGTAATTTAACATCCACTACCAACAGTAACACAAACTAATCAGCAAAATAGACACCGGTGGAAGCTGCCGGCCACCCTTCGGGCGTGCCCGGGCGTTCTTCGACTACTTTGTGTCCAGATGTCTTGGTAGGTTTCGGGTTTGGCCTGGCGTGTCCGATGACACTGGGTGTCAAGGCCGGACGCGCGGGACTGGGTGACGGGTCCGGTCACTACGATCGAGCCGGACTCCGGGGCAAGTTGTCTCTTCAGTGTTTCTTGGTATGCAGCAATGCCTCGGTCTGCGAGACATGGGTGGCCTTACCGCGCTTCGCGGCGCGTTTCTCTTTCAGAGACTTACCGGACTTTTTGGTCATAGTTTGCCGGGGAGACTTATCAGACATCCTGGCCCTTCGATATGGGGGCCTATGTCGGTCCCGGTTCTGAAGAGTGTACGCCCCGTGGCCCCCGTCGCCCACTTGGCCAACGGCTGCCAACTAGGTCGTTGAAAAAGACTGGAAGAAAAGACAATCCACCCTGCTGCAGGGGCCTGAACTTGCCGCAACTGGGACCAGGCCTCGGGCGGTGCTGCCAGGTGGAGCCGGTGGTGCGGGTGCCTGGAAAATGTTAGGGCCTATGTGTGGGCTGTCGTCGACCTGTCGTGCTCTGAGTCGGGTGAGTGTGTACCCAGATCGGCGATGCCCATCTTGGCGACAGCCCCGACCGGGCCGAATCGGTGTGCCAGGCCGGCAATGGTGCCGACTGCGATGGCCTGCCACACGGTGTCGACTCGTGGCCCCCGACACCGGGTCGCCGAGCAACCGGCTGCCGTGTCCGCTCCGTCCATCTCGAACCTCTGGTGAGCGTTTGCCTATCTGTGGCTAGCTAGCCGTTAGCTAGGAACAGCGTTCCAGAGCAGTGCGACCGACGGTCGGTTCCACTATCGGCTGACTATGACGCCGAATTCTCCTTGATAGCAGCGCCGTTGAGATGTTCGTCGTGCCTCTCGGCGTCGCCTTTGACACTTTGCCGCCGAGCAGCCATAAAAGGCTGTGGCCTATTGCGGCGGCGCGGCGCGCGTTAGCGTGGCCTCGCCTTCATTCTGCTGAGGTTCTGCAGCCCTCATGACGACGCTGCGGCGCGCCTTTTCGCCCAACTGCGTCGTTGGTGGCGGGCTCCTGGACGCGGCGGCCCTCAATGTGTCCGCGCTGCCGTGGAACTGAAGATCGGCTCCTGCGGGATCTGTTGCCCTTCGGGTGAGCAGAGTTGGGTGTCCGCTCAGCCTTATGAGCGGAAGCGTGGTACGGCGCAATTTCGCCGACTAGTGCTTGCACCGGTGCGGAGTGGGCGGTGACGTGTTGGGGGATCACGTCGATGCCGGCTCTGCGCATCATTGACCGCAGGTCTTTGCACTGTTCGGGAAGCACCACGGTGACGACATCGCCGGCGCTACCGGCGCGTGCCGTACGGCCAGAGCGGTGGAGGTAGGCCTTGTGGTCGGCCGGAGGATCCACGTGCACGACGAGTTCAACCGCGTCGACGTGCACGCCGCGGGCCGCGATGTCCGTGGCCACGAGGACTCGCGCCTTGCCGGTGCTGAAAGCCGCAAGGTTACGGTCGCGCGCGGGTTGAGAAAGGTTGCCGTGCAGGTCGACTGATGGAACTCCGGATTCGGTCAGCTGTTTGGCAAGCTTGCGGGCTTGATGCTTGGTACGCATGAACAAGACCCTCCGGCCGGTCCCAGAGGCGAGACGGTGCACTAATTCCTTCTTGGCTTCACCTCCCGCGACATGGAACACGTGGTGAGTCATGGCGGGCACGATTGAGTTGGCGGCGTCTACAGAGTGCGTCACCGGGTTTCGGAGGAACCGCTTGACAAGCCTGTCGACGTCGTTGTCGAGGGTCGCGGAAAACAACATCCGTTGCCCGTGGCCGGGTGTCGCAGCGAGGATGCGGGTAACAGCAGGTAAGAAGCCGAGGTCGGCCATGTGGTCGGCCTCGTCGAGTACGGTGACCTCGATCGTGTCGAGGCTGATCATGCGCTGTTTCATCAAGTCTTCTAATCGACCCGGGCACGCCACGACGATGTCGATGCCCGACCTAAGGGCAGCTACTTGGCGGCTTTGCGGCACCCCGCCGAAGATCGTGGTGACCTTCAGGTTGTAGGCGGCTGCCAACGGCTCGAGTACGGCGGCGATCTGGGAGGCCAATTCACGAGTGGGAACCAAGACTAAACCGTTGGGCCCCAACGGATATCGCATCCGTGCCAGTCGGTCAACAAGCGGGATGCAAAAGGCGAGTGTCTTCCCGCTGCCAGTCTTCCCACGGCCAAGCGCGTCTCGTCCGGCGAGAGTGTCGGGAAGAGTCGCAACCTGGATCGGGAAGGGAGTGGCGATTCCCTGTGCGGCGAGCACATTAATCATTGGCTCGCCGACGCCAAGATCGGCGAAGGATCGCTGTGTGGTCATGTAGTTGTGCTTTCAGAGTTCGGTGGTGCCGTGTTCCGGGGCATCGTTACGGGAACACACGGCACAATTTGGCGAGATTGCCGGCAGGCAATGTCGATCGCCGTAAAGAGCCTGTGCGGATGTATGGACATCTGCGTTCGCAGCTTCGGGACCGTCTTTCAGGATCCCGGGTAAGCGGCGAAAAGGAGCGTTCTACGACGCGCAGACATCACTGCTCGTGACGCCCACGTTTGTTAAGAGCATACACGACCTTACTACCGACCCTAATCCGTCGTGCTCGTTGCAGCGGCTACTACGCCACGGTCGCGGGTGATGGCATTTGAGACGCACCCGTTCACCACGGTGTGGCACTCCCGCTCGACATAGCGCCAGTGCTCCCTGCCGCGCGTCAAACATGTACAACCTCACGTGATTTGGGGGAGGAGCCATACGCCATTTAGCGGTTGGCCTTTCATCTCGTTGCGCCGCGTGGCTTAAACCGGCGCGGACGATCTCGCCTCGGAGTCGAGCGTGTTCATGGATCGACACGGGTCCGCCGCATCAAGCGTGCGGTCACCGGTCGGGAACTGGCTCGTGAGGTCCTTGAGAGGCGACGCTCGGCCCCTCGATGTCGTCGCCCTGGGTCCGGGCCTCATCCCGGATCAGTCCCAGAAATCGTTTCGCGCGCTGCTGGACTGAGCGCGGGCGTCCGCCTGGTGGCGCGCCTGAACAGACGGTGGCGTAACGTCGATAACGAGCTGTTTCGTTGTCGGTGGTGGTCTGGAACGTCATTCCCCGAACGAGATCACGGGCAATGCGATTCCTCCGTCGGCCCGACTGGACGCGCCGATCGCCTCGAACCGCGAAGGGTTGTCCCATGAATCGCGCAGATCAGTTGCATGGTGCCGTTGTGTCCCAACATAATCCGATGACAGACGTCATCGTCGACTCGTTAGAGCAACGGTGCGAGGCGATGACTACCTCGGCGGCGAAGCCAATTCCGCGCATGATCAGTGCGGCAGTTACGCGACGCCTGGCGAGCCCGATGCGGCTCACTCTGGCATCCCGGCTCGGAAACGAGATTGATGGAGCGTGGTGGCCACGTACGGCGGTGATCTCGCGAGAGCTGCCTGAGTTGGTCTCTGTTTTGGACGTCCGGTTAGGCCAGATCCTCGATATCAACGTCAACTGGTCACCGTTGCAATGCCCGCCGGATCTGAACTGGCTCGGTTGGCGCGCTCTACACCAACGCGTCATGACCGTTGGCGGCCGCAATGCCCGGGCGAACCTTCTGATCGTTCCGCATCGAACTACTGCGGCCCTTGCAATACTGGTATTGCGCCGGGCCGCGGGCCTCCCCATCGATCCGGCGCATCGCGACTCCCCGGCGTTCCAGACCGCCGACTGCATTGTCCGGGTCGCCCGAGGAGAGAAGGTTTGAAGTCTGTTGTTTACGGCGAGATGACTTCGCAGTGATACCTCGAGGCCGAGAGGATTGCGGCCGTCTCGAGTCCATATACCGCGTACGCATCAGGCCGATTGCCCGGGGGCTAGCGCGCGAAGCCGATATCGAACGGGGTTCGTTGATTCCGAGCGCTCCTGCGAGGCAGCGGCCTAAACGGGGGTTTCCTGTTCTTCTGCGCTGATCTTAAGGAGGCCGTCGACAGTCAATGCATTGTCTGGGCCGGCCGCGGTCATCATGATGGCATGTGCCTGGTCTGGGTCAGCCCGCGGGGAAACTACCAGTAGGACGATTTTGTTGTGATTGAACCCGAGGGCTTCGACAGTGTTGGCAGGCTGGAGACGATAGCCGTCGAGTCGTACCGTTCGCCCCCCGGTCGCGAATTTTGCGGGTGGCTTTGCCCATTCGTTCATTTTGTAGATCACGCGGCCAATCGGCCCGAGTCGAACGGACAGCACCGACAGCAGATCCGGCAGCTCTGCGGCGAGGTCCGCACTGTGCGGCCACCACGCCCCATCGACATACCCGCTATGGGGCGCCTTGGGCTTTAGCCTCAAGCGCGGTGTCTGCACCGGCGGGGTATGCCGGCGCCCGACATCCACGGGATCCTTTTTCAGCGTCACGGCGACGCTCCCGTCTTGACCGCGAAACCGGCCAAATCATTCGAATCGGCGACGACACGGCTTTGAATAGTCACGTACGAGGTATCGCCGATGGTTTCAACCCTACTCGGGTTGTCCAGCACGAACGGCAGAGGCAAGAGAACGGCCGCCGTTAGCCAACCCGCGGTGTGGGGCTAATCGAGGTGCGTCCGGATATGTCACGACGGGCGGTGTCGTGGCTAAATGCCGGGGACTGGTTTAGCATCGCGGCTCCGCCCTCATTGGACCGTCGAAACACCGCTGGTGGTGTAGCGTCAGACGTGAGCCGTTTCGTTGCCAGCGGTGGTCCACCGCCAATCGGCGCCGATGGCACCCATGGGCAATGTGATTCCTCCGTCCGGCCCGCATCCGCGGGGCGGACGATACCGACCTAAGGAACCGCCCGTGGATTGTGCAGCCCTAGCCGCGGCGCCACCCCCGGGTATCACACGCCCGGCTTTCGCGGACACCGGACCCGCCACGTGATGGTCGGGTGCATCGGGTGCCGACAGCGACACCAGCGATGACGTATCCGCTCGGGTGTGGACGCCGAGCCAATCCCGTGCGGTTGTCGGTGGCTCGAGAGCTCGGCCGCGACATCGATGGTGCGTGGTGGCCACACGCAGACCGCATCACCAATGAACTGCCCGACCTTGTTGCGGTCCTGACTCCTTTGCTCGGAGACATCAGCTCCATCAACGTCAACTGGCCACCGCTACAACGACCACCTGAGATCAACTGGCCAGGATGGGAAGACAAACGCCAGCACATAATGACCGTCAACGGCGGGGAAGCTTCCGCCAACCTGCTGGTCATCCCGTATGCGACATACAGCACGCTCGCCCTGATGGTGCTGCGCTGCGCCGCCGACCTGCCCATCGCGGTAGCCGACCGCAAGAAACCCGCATTCCTGGTCGCCGGTTCGATCCTGCGGGCCGCCCAGCTGCAATGCGCTTCCCGTAGTCACTAATCCCGACGGGCATCCAAGAGGTAGTGCATTCCGGTGATTGAGCAGTCCATTCCCACAATGTTGCGGCAGTGTGTCAATCTGCAGCCTGATGGACTGGTCAGTTACCCCCTGGGGGAATCACCCGCCGTACGGATCGTCGATGCCGACACCCAGAACGAGTGTCCAGAGCGAACGGTGGCTGAGATCTGGGTGCACGGCGACAACGTCGCCGACGGCTACCGGAACAGGCCCACTGAGACCCAGCACACCTTCGGAGGAAGGCTCGTCGCTCCGTCGGCCGGCACGCCCGAAGGGCCTTGGCTGCGGACCGGAGATTTGGGCTCCATCTCTGAGGGCGAGTTGTTCATCATCGGCCGCATCAAAGATCTGTTGATCGTGTACGGGCGCAACCACTCTCCCGATGACATCGAGGCAACGATCCAGAAGATCACCCGAGGCCGCTGCGTGGCGATCGCGGTTCCCAACGATGACGTCGAGAAGCTGGTTGTCATCATCGAACTCAAGATGCAGGGCGACTCCGACGAGGATGCGATGGGCAAGCTGGGTGTCGTCAACAAGCTGGGTGTCGTCAAGCGGGAAGTTACCTCGGCGATATCGACTTCGCACGGCCTCAGTGTCGCGGACCTCGTTCTGGTATCTCCTGGCTCGATTCCCATCACCACAAGCGGCAAGGTCAGACGAGCCGAGTGTGTACAGCTGTACCGAGACGATGAGTTCACCCGCATAGACGCTTAGGCCCCAGCATTAATCCCGCCACACACACCAGCGCCGATGCGTCGCCGGTGATCGCATCCTGAGACATTGCGTGCGAACACCGCAAAGCGTATCTGTCGCAGACGTTTCGGCAGCCTTACTGCACCTTGGGTGTGAATCTGCAACCGGCCCATCCGGACGCCGACCAACCTTTTACTGCCGGTCGCGCCGACATGTCGACAGAGAACGAAAGCCCTGGTTGGCCGAGTTTAGGATTTTGTCAGGATGCCTTGGCGTATCTGCGAACTAACTCGTCCTCGCCGAACGTGCTCGCGTACTGCATGCCATCGGCGTCGCGGCCGAAAAATGTCCATTGCCTTGGACTTTTCTGCGGCCCGCTGATCAGCTTGACCGTGTAGCGCCGATCGGTGGGCTGCATCGCGCCGATGAGGTCACCGACCCGGATCTCCGACGGATGAATCTCGGGTGCATCGGACCAATTCTGTACAGCCATGCCACCCATCCTCGCCTCGGTTACCATCACACTACCCCTATTCGTACTGATTTCAGACCACATGCGCAGAACGGTGGCCGGTCCCCGATACCGGGATCCAGCCGGATCGTCCAGGGGTAACACGCCACACCGTGTCGGTCCAACAGCAGGTGTCCCCAGGGAACCCCACCGGGTGACCTTCGTCATGGGGTGATGGCCACTGTCGCGCCGCGGATAGTCGACCTGATGGCACCCCAGCCGGCCGGAGGCGATATTCGTCGGTTCGTACCGTCCGCCGGCCTGTTGCCAATTTTGCGGGCGTCTTTGGCCGTTCGTTGAGGTGGTAGATCACGCGGCCAATCGGGCCGACTCGACCGGACAGCACCACCAGGCGCACGCTCTCAGCAGATGGAAACCAGTTCGTGGATCGAATCCCGTGGTAAGTCGCCGTCAACGACGGCGGTCACAACCAACTGGTTCAGCGTGATCGCGCCTTTGTGATTATCGAGGAAGGCGGTGTCGGAAGCGTCACGACCGGTGGCTATGCGCACCAGGGTTTGCCGCGGCGCTAGCAGCGTCGCATCGACCACCCGCCATTGCCCCTGGACAAAAGCCTCGGCTACCGCGTGAAAGTCCATCGGATACACACCCGGCGCGTAGACCGACACCAGGCGGGCCGGGACCTTGACCGCACGCAGCAGCGCCACCACTAGATGCGCGTAGTCGCGGCACACACCTTCGCCGGAGAGCAAGGTCTCCACCGCCCCGTCGATTGGATCGCTTGAGCCGGGCACATAGTTCAGCCTGGTGCCGACCCATGAGCTCACCTTCTCCAACAGCGTCGCCGAATCACCATAGGCGCCGAATTCGGTTGCGGCGAACCCATAGAACTTATCGGCCTCGGCGTAGCGGCTGGGTCGCAGATACATCGACAGGTCGTATTCGGTCACCGGAGCCGGATCAGTCTGACCCACGATCGTCGCCGCATAGTCGACTTTCAGTGTTCCCACCGCTGCGTCGAACTTATGGATGCGGTTGCCATGCGCACCACTGACTTCCAAAGGCTGGGTGGGCCGTCCGTTCAAGACGAAGCGCAGCGACTCGAAGAGCTCAGTGCGCGGATGCGGAGCAACAGCAATCTGGAACTCCAGCGTCGTGGGCGCGGTGATTTCGACTTCGATCTCGGCGCCCACTTCTCGTCTCATAGCGCGATAATGCGCCAATCGTTTCGGATTCGCCAGCCGTGCGACGACGCGGGGTTGGGGTGCTGCATCCCCTGTAGAGCCGGTAATTCGGCGCGATCGTCGGTCTTGACGCACCTTGGTCGGACACGCGAGCTCAAGGGATTACTCGATCCGTGGCCTCACAGTGCGCCACACATCTAGGCCTGATGCTCGCCAGGCACCGTGCCAGCAGCGCGTTCGTTGCTAGCGTCCCTGTCTTTCAGACCAGATTGGAGTAGGGTGGCAAGCATCGACGGTATTTCGTGCGTGGCTGTTCTGGGTCACGCCGGCGTCGATTCGAAGTCAAGACGGGAGCGTCCCGATGACGCAAGAACAAGCCAGCAATAGCTTGCGGCGGGACAGTACACTGGGCGTCCGCGCGCCGCGATTTCGTTGAAACCCAAAGCGGACTGCAGCGGGGTATATGGATGGTGCATGGTGGCCATGCAGTGATGGTCTCATGACAGAGCTGCCAGATCTGATCGCGATTCTGTCGGTGTGCCAGGGCGCGATCAGCCGTGTGATGTACAACCTCATGGAATGGAGAACAACGCCCACCGAACTCGTCACCGGCTGATGTGCGGTCCAACTTGGAGGAACCGCGGCCAGCCGCCCACCACGGTCGAAGTCCCTGATGCCAAAGGCAATAAGATTGTCTTGCTGGCTGTCCCGTCTCACAGATCCCCGCAGCGACTTTAGTATTGACGACATGCCCTCCAAGGCAGCGGTTTTGCGACGCACGCTTCGGCGACTCGAGGACATCGACAATTCGACAACCCCCGGCCCGACCACCTCGGCTGCGCGCGCGGCCTTGGCATCGAGCGTCGTCGTGCACGCCGTGGCCGAACTCAAGACCCAACTCATCGAATTGAAGAAGCAACTGGCGCAAGCGAAGTAAGCAGCTCCTCACCGACGAAGGTCGGGCGCCGCTCGTTGGGGTGATTCTGTTGGCATCCCGTGCGTGTTGGTTGGAAGTTCTGACTCAAAAGGTTTCGTCGCGAAGGGAATGATGCGCTGATGGTTACGCGATTGTCGGGGACCAATGCGCTGTCGCTGCACATACAGAGCACGAAGACGCCTGCGCACACGGTTACGGTGGCCATCATCGATGCGTGCGATCAGCAGAGCCACCAGCGGCTACACCAACTGGTGGCCACGTCGCTGCCGCAGCTGGCACGATTTCGCAGCCGGCTGGTGACCAAGCCGCTGGGTGTAGGGCAGCCCGTGTGGGCCGAGATTGACGACTATGACCCTTCTCCGCAAATTCATCGCGCAACGGTTCGCTCTCCCGGCTCCGGCCGCGAGTTCGCAGATCTCATCGCAGATCTGAGTTCCTCGCGAATGGATTGCCGTAAACGACTGTGGGAAGCGTGGAGTATCAACGGTCTGGCAGGTGGCCGGTGGGCGTTGGCGGTGAAGATGTCGCCTGCACTGGATGACGGGGCCGCAGGGGCAGCGTCGGTATGGCCGCGGTTGCTGACCAGCGGACCACGTGCCGACCTGGCCAACAGTCCCCCGACCGAGCCGAGCCTAGGTTCGGCGCCTTCCGTCGGCGAGCTCGTTACCGATGTGTTGACGGAGATGGTCGAGAACCACGTCACCGGCGCGTGGCTGATCACCAAGACCGTGTCTGGTGTGCTGCAGGCCGTGCGTGGTCGGTTGCTCGGCACGCGCGTACAGGCCGCGACTACCCCGCCGGTGTCTTCGATGAGCGGGCCGGTTCCGCACACCGTGTTCAACGCGCCACTGACCAACCGGCGTGCGGTCGCTTTCGCCTCAATCCCTCTGACAGACGTGAAGACGGTCAGCGACGCGTTCGGCGGCAGCCTCACGAACGTCGTTCTAGCTGCCTGCACACTGTCATTGCGTGCCTGGCTGCAGCGGCACGACAAGGTGCCCAACCATCCGCTGCTGATGCGGATGCCGTTCGAGTCGCCGGCCATGGATCCCACTGGAATCGGCAAGGCGTTGACTATGGGGCGGCTTCGCATCCCGGTACATCTCGACGACCCTGTGCAGATCCTCGCCAATCTCCATACCGCAACCGGAAGACTGAACGCCATCCGAGGCCGTAGCAACGAAAGTAATTCACCCACAATTGATTTGCAGGCGATGGCGTCGCTCATCCCCCCGGCCGTAGCTCACTTAGGTATGCAGCTCTACACCGGATCAGGCCTGCGGCACCGGCTCGCGCCGATCTGTCACGGCAGTGTCTCCTACATTGCCGTTGAGCCGGTGCCCGCGTACTGTGCCGGCGCCAAGGTCGTCGGGATGCATACCGTGGCGCCACTAGCCGAGGAAAGTGGATTAAACATCGCACTGACCTGCCGTGGTGAGCAGCTGGACGTGAGCGTGTGTGCGTGCCCCGACAATGTGCCTGCGGTCGACGATATCGTGACCGGGATCGCGCAATCTGTCGATATTCTGGTGGCGGCCGCACAGGAATCTCCTCGCGGGCAAGGCCGTTCCGTGGTCACAGAGATGACGACACACCGCGCGAATCATTCACGCGGCCAGCGCTATTGACAGGTCAATTTTCGCCCTCACCATCGATGCGGCATCGCCTTCGACTTCCGGTGAGGAGGCGTACCGGGAAAGCCATCGCGCGAGTATCCCATCGCCATTTTTAAAAGTTCACGTGCCATGCGATCGGTTGCTTCGGCAAATCTGCGTTGTGCTTTTTCGCGGCGCAGATCCGAGATCATCCGGCGCCGACGATCAGCACGTCGTAATCGGGGGTACTGCTCGTGAGCGGCTGCTCGTGATCAGGTGCACTCCGTTCTTAGGCCGCCGCGTTATCGTCGCCTTGCTTTCGGCGGGAGGACGGGACGCAAGGTCAAACGTGAAGCGCTGACTCATGATTGCCGCGATCAGAGCCATCTCCATGAACGCGAAGCTCTGCCCGATGCAGCTGCGTCGACCGCCGCCGAACGGCAGATATGCCGAGCGGGGACGGTCCTTGCTGCCCTGCAAGAACCTGCCGGGATCGAAGGTTTCCGGGTCCGGCCACCAGCGCGGGTCGTGGTGAATGTGGTTGACTTGGATGAACACCGTGGTGCCGCGCCGAATGCGGTGCCCGCCGATGACGTCGTCCTCGATAGCGCGCCGCGCGATGATCCCCCACACCGCGGGGAAGTAGCGCTGCGATTCCTGCAGGCAGGCGGTGGTCCACGGCAACCTACCCAGGTCGTCGGCGCCCGGGCGGCGCGTGCCCAGCACCTCGTCGACCTCGGCGAGCATCCGATCACGCGCCCCGGTGTGCAGCGCCATCAGATACCAGAACCAGGACATGGAATTCGCGGTGGTTTCGTGACCGGCGAGCATGAATGTCAGGGCCTCGTCGCGGATCCGCTGGGGTGGCCACGTTCCGCCATCGGCGCGCAGCAACAGGTTGAGCAGGTCAGCGGAGTCGGTCGGATGCGCCCGTCGCTGATCGATCACCGAGTTGACCGCGCGGTCGAGTGCCAGCGTGATGTTCTGCATGTCGCGCAACGGTGGCGGCAGGCGGACGCCCGAGAACGCCAACCAGTGCAGCGTGTCATAGACCGGACGCGGCATGAGGCCCCACAGCCCGAGTCGCTGCAGCCGCTCCGCATGCCGCAGCCCCCGTGTCGCCAGGTCGTGCATGGTCTGGAGTAACGGGCCGAAGTCCTGGCTGAACAGGGAATTGGCGACCACCCGCAGGGTTGTCTCGACCATCGTCTGGTGCATGTCGAACTGGGCGCCCGTTCGCAGTGCGTCGGTGACGTCGGTGATCGGGTCGATCATCAGGTCGATGAGGCCGTTGAGGTGACGCCGCGCGAAGGTCGGGTTCAGCACCCCGCGGTGGGCGGCCCAGGAATCGCCCTCGTCGGTGACCAAATTTATGCCCGCGGCGGCTCGGATGGGCTCATATTCGTTTGACTTGACGTATTTGAGCCGGGCCTCGTGCAGCACGTGATCCACATAGTCGGGATGGCTGATGGATACGAAACACCTACCAGCGCAACGAAATCGGCTGATATCGCTGCCTCGTGTCCGGTCCAGGAAACCGTCGCCGTCGTCGAAGCCGACGGTGATGGCCTCGCGGGTCATCGTCCAGGTGCTCAGCCGTTTGGCCGGTGCTGCCCGAGGTGGCGAACCGGTCAGGCCGACCCGATCGATGTACTTTGCACTACCCATCGTGGTGCCTCCATCGATGTCATGGGGGAACGATGGCCGCCACGTCGGGCGTCGAGTTCCGTGATGGAAATCGTTGCTTGCGCTAGCTTCGGTGAGCCCAGTAACGCGCCACTGCAATCTCGCGCGGTTTCGGTGCGGCACTACTGAGTCGCAACGTTCCCTTCCACACGCGGGGCAGACCGAGAAGATAGCGGCGGCAGCCGGCGGCGTGGGCGACCCGGGCTACGGCCGCGATGCCCTCGGCGAGCTGGAACGCCTGGCCGCCGACATCGAAACGACTCCAGAGGGTGCTGCAGTTCCAGCTCGGCCACCTGCTCGTCGCCGGGTCGTCGTGGGGCGAAGAGCGGAATGTCCACCCGCCCGTGAGGGTGGTGAACACTGGCAGTGAGGCGATCGGGTGGTCAACACCATGACACACGGCGGCTTGACATCCTCATTGAGCCGAGCACGACCGTATCGAGTTGCCCGAAGCCGTGAGCCGCGGCGGCATGGATGAGGTGTGGCGATCAAACTGCTGCCGCCGCAGCTGGCTACCGGCCACAGGTTCGTGGCGCGGTTCCACCGGGAAGCAGATTCGGCCGAGTGAGCGCTACGTGACCCATCTTCAACTTGACGCGTTCATGCGCTCGATGGTGTCAGTGCGAAGTACGAGGCGGCGTTGCGGCACCTCACAATGCCACACGGCCGTGGCAGGTGCACACTTATCGCATGCAGGTATGTGAGCTCACCGCCGTCGCGGTTACCGTAGCGCCCCTGCCCCCGCCGCGGTCCCTGCGCCGGGTCCAGGCGTCGACGTCACCGCGGCTGCCATGACCGTGCATGCCGGCGGGTCGGAGCCCGAGCCGCGCCGCCTGAACGGCATCTCGGACGTACGCGCGTTCTTTCACACCAACGCCGTGCCGCTGTACTTCATCTCGCCGACCCCGTTCAACCTGCTAGGCATCGACCGCTGGGTACGAAACTTCTTCTACCTGACGTACTTTGACTCGTTCGAAGCCAACCACTCGCGCGTGTTCGTGCCCCGCCGGCGGGACCGCATTGATTTCGATTCCATGGGAGATGTGTGCAACCACCTCCTGCGCGATTCCGAGACACTTGAGTTCATCGCCGGCAAAGGGCCCGGTGGCAAGGCCTGCTTCGTGATGATGGACGAGGAGACGCAGGCCCTCGCGCGCCAGGCGGGGCTGGAGGTCATGCACCCTCCGGTGGAGTTGCGCCATCGGCTGGGATCCAAGATCGTCATGACGCGCCTGGCCGACGAGGCGGGCGTGCCGAGCGTGCCGCACGTGATCGGGCGGGCCGGCTCCTACGACGAGCTGTCGGCGCTCGCGGAAAGCGCCGGGCTGGGCGATGACCTCGTCGTCGTGGCCGCTTATGGCGACGCCGGCAGCACGGTGTTCTTTGTGCGTGGCCAGCGCGACTGGGACGATCACGCCGGTGGCCTGGCCGGGCAGGAAGTCAAAGTCATGAAGCGCATCCGCAATGTCGAGGTGGTCCTCGAGGGCGCCGTGACCCGCCACGGCACCGTGATCGGCCCCGCGATGACGAGTCTCGTCGGCTACCCGGAGCTGACTCCGGGCAAGGGCAGCTGGTGCGGCAATGACATCTGGCGCGAGGTGCTGCCGCCCGCACAGACCCACGCCGCGCGAGAGATGGTACGAAAGCTGGGCGACATCCTGAGCCGCGAGGGATACCGCGGCTATTTCGAGGTGGACCTGTTGCACGACCTGGACTCCGACGAGCTCTATCTCGGCGAGGTGAACCCGCGCCTGAGCGGCGCCAGCCCGATGACGAACTTGACCACCGAGGCCTACGCCGACATGCCGCTGTTCCTCTTCCACCTGCTCGAGTACATGGACGTGGAGTACGAGCTCGACATCGATGAGATCAATTCACGCTGGGAGCGGGGCTACGGCGAGGACGAGGTCTGGGGTCAGGTGATACTCAGTGAGACCTCACCAGATGTCGAGATTTTCACCGCGACGCCACGCACCGGTGTGTGGCGCATCGACGACGACGGGCGTGTCTCTTTTGCGCGCCCCGCCAACGACTGGGCCACGCTGCTCGACGGGTCCGAGGCCTTCTACATGCGTGTCGCGGCGCCTGGCGACTTACGTTGCGAGGGTGCCCAACTCGGCGTGCTCGTCACCCGCGGGCACCTGCAGACCGACGACTACCAGCTCACCGAGCGCTGCCGGCGCTGGGTCAAAGGCATCAAGGCGAAGTTCGCCTCAACACCCCTGGCGGCCACGCCGATCGTCTCGCGGCTCGTCGCACGAGCGTGAGCAGCGGCCGCACGAACTGCTCGATCGACGGCGAACCTGGTCGCGTCCCGGCCGGTATCTCACTGGACAACTGGCAGTCCGCGCCATATGCACATTGGTCGTTCCAGCACGTCGAAGACTTCGTGCCGACCGCGGTAATCGCGCGCGGGACCGGTCCGGTCGCGGCGCTGCCCGCAGCCAGTGCTCCCATCGCCGAGATCCGGCTGACCAGCACTGACGGGGTGGCCACCACCGTTGGCGCGGTGATGGCCGCCACCGCCACCGACGGGTGGGCCGTCGCCTACCGCGGTTCGATGGTGGCCGAGGAATACCTCGACGGCTTGGGGGCCCAGACCCGGCACCTGCTGTTCTCGGTGAGCAAGTCGCTGGTGGCAGCCGTGGTAGGCGCGCTGCACGGGGCCGGTGCGATCGGGCTTGACGCTCCGGTCACGGCGTACGCTCCCGCCTTGGCGAACTGCGGCTACGCCGGTGCGACCGTGCGCCACCTGCTGGACATGCGGTCGGGTATCGCCTTCTCGGACAATTACCTCCACCCGACCGCGGAGATACACCTGCTCGACCAGTCGCTCGGGTGGGCACCCCGGAGCGGTCCGGATGTTCCCGCCACGCTGCGCGACTTCCTGCTGACGTTGCGGCAGAAGTCGGCGCACGGCGGCCCGTTCGAATATCGCTCGTGTGAAACCGACGTACTCGGCTGGATCTGCGAGGTCGCCGGCGGGCAGCGGATGCCCGAACTGATGTCGGAACTGCTGTGGAGCCGCATCGGCGCCCAACGCGACGCCACCATCGGCGTGGACACGGCCGGCACCGGACTATTCGACGGCGGCATCAACGCGTGTCTAACCGACATGATCCGGTTCGGGTCGCTGTTCCTGCGCGACGGTGTCTCGCTGACAGGCGAGCAAGTGGTGCCGGCGGCGTGGATCGCCGACACTCTCGACGGCGGTCCCGACTCGCGTGAGGCGTTCGCCGCCAGCCCCGACGACACCCAAATGCCCGGCGGAATGTACCGCAACCAAGTGTGGTTTCCCTACCCGGGCAGCAACTTCGTGTTGTGCCAGGGCATGTGTGGTCAGATGATCTACGTCAACCGCGCCGCGGAGATGGTCGCCGCCAAGTTATCCACCCAGCCGGATTCTGGGGACCCGCAGATGCTGTTAGACACGCTGCGCGCATTCGATGCAGTGGCACACGAACTGGCTGGAATCACTAGTTAGCCCGAGGTTCCGCTGACCGTCGTCCACCCAGCGGATTGACCGTCGCGAGTTCATCGCCAAGGTGCCCACGCTCACCGGCCATGAGCACACTTGCCAAAAGCGTAATTCCGTGGGCTTGAAGCAATCAATCGCGAGCTGAAGCAGATAGCTGCCGGCCCTGATCGGCGCTCGTACGTATCGACCCTGCGCATTCGAGACACCAATTGGGGCGCGAGCGGTGGAGGCGCGGAGTTTCTTTCTGGACGTCGGCGGCCATGTCGTGAGCCAGTTCGTCACCAACGGGCTGAAGCGCATCGGGGCGGCGATCTTGCGAGGTGCAAAGCAGCCGTCCGAGGTGCGACCGATCGAGGAACGCGAAGCAACGAGCTGGGCTCAGGTGATGGTGAGTGCGCGCTTTCACGGCGTGAATTCCGCTGAGCTGAAAGTGACCAAGCTGATCCTTAGGCAATCAACGGCGACC
>Ga0210389_10001733_pt1 | contig 17575 bp, 14 predicted proteins | sample IncBWH28OmetaG_FD_160127 | JGI IMG/M metagenome (GOLD analysis project Ga0210389, IMG submission 160127) | Forest soil microbial communities from Barre Woods Harvard Forest LTER site, Petersham, Massachusetts, United States - Inc-BW-H-28-O ...
CGACCTGCTCGTGTGGAAGCTGCTGCGCATCGACATGGGGCTCGAGCGGGCGGACGCCGAAGCGGCGATGGTGGAGATGGTCGACCCGGGGGCGCGCTAGCCGGCGGCAGACACCCCGCGCAGCCGCACGCCCCCCAGCTCGAGCGTCGACGCGCCGCCGGGCAGCTCGTGTGGAAGCTCCAGCGCGATCTCGACGAGGCCTTCGTCGCGCTCGCTCGCCGCCCGCTCGAAGCGGACCTCGGAGCCGTCGAGGCGCAGCACAAACCCCGCGTCGACCGGCACGGCCAACACGTGCCCCCAACGCGCGGCCACCGCCGCCGGGTCGGCCACCGCCACCGTGATGCCCGCCATGCGTCCGGCCGCGCCCGCGCCGGTCCGTCCCGTCCACTCCGGCCCACCCCAGCGCCACGAGCCGTACGGGCTCGACCGGTCGAGCGACACGATCGCCCCGCGCATGTCCGCCGGGTGCAGGTGCGTGCCCGAGATGTCTGGCAGATCGATCTGCCACACAACGCGAACGCCATCCTCGTGCGCGCGCACGCGCGCCCCCTCGAGATCCTCCAAGTCGAAGATCGCCATGTAGCCGCCGTCCCCTCCATGGCGCTCCAGATAGCGCCCGGCAGCCGTGCCAGCCCGCGTCGGCGACACCACCTCGATGAAGCAGTCGCCCAGCGCGAACACCGTGTTCACCAGCCCGAACTCCCCCACCCCCGGGTCCCGGAACGGCTCGCCCAACCCCACGGCCTCCTGCAACGCGCCCGCCACCGGCTCGAGCTCCGCCGCCACCAGTACCGCCTGGCGCAGCCTCACCCTCGGCTCGTCCCCGCCTGCCATGTGGTCAAGACTAGTGCCACGCTCGTCAGGGCACCGATCCTCGATCTCACGCTTGCCTTGCCAGGCCGCCCCCGTCACAACCCGCCCCCCTCGCGCGACCATAGGACGATGATGCGTTTGCGTGCCAGCGCCAAGCCGTGCCGTTGAGCCCCGATGACGTCGCCGGGCTGTATCGCGACCACGCCGGCGAGCTGCTCGGGTTCCTCGCCAGGCGCGTGCTGGTCCCCGACGTCGCGCTCGACCTGATGGCCGAGACGTTCGCCCGCGCGTACCGTGACCGCCGGCGCTTCCGCGGCGACGGACCCGACGACGCGCTCGCGTGGGTGTACGGCATCGCCCGGCACGTGCTCGCGTCCTACCACCGCCGCGGCGCCGTCGAACGGCGTGCCGTGCACGCCCTCGGCGTCGAGCGACGCGCGCTCACCGACGGCGAGTACGACCGCATCGAGGAGCTCGCCGAGCTGTCGTCGTTGAGCGCCCGCGTCGAGCGCGAGCTCGACGCCCTCGGCGCCGACCAGCGCGACGCCGTACGGCTGCGCGTCGTCGAGCAGCTCCCCTACCAGGACGTCGCCCGCCAGCTCGGGATAAGCCAGCAGACCGCCCGCGCGCGCGTGTCCCGTGCGCTGCGCGCCCTGCGCCAATCGCCCGCCCTCGCCGAGCTCTGCCGGCAGCCCGACAATGCCTGAGATCCCCATCGACCCGCAGCTGCCCATCCTCGACGAGCTCGGCCACGAGCTGCACCGGCGGGCGCTCGCCGCCGAGCCCCTCGACGCCCATCCGCACAGCCGCCGCCCGTGGATGCGCGTGCGCTCGGTCCTCGCCCGGCTCGCCCGCCGCCCGCTGCTCGCCGTGCCCGCCGTAGCCCTGCTCGGCGGCGGCGTCGCGCTGGCCGCCAGCGGCGTGCTCCAGACCGGCAGCCCCGTCGCGCCCACCGAAGCGCTCACCCCCGAAGCCGGCCTCGGCGTGCCCGCCGCCGGGCACTCGCGGCTGATCGCCCGCGCCGCCCCCGACCCGGCCGGCGGGCCGCCGTGGAGCATGCGCCTGGTGCACACCTCCCGGGGTGTCGTGTGCATGCAGATCGCCCGTCTGTACCAAGGGCAGCTCGGGATCATCGGCGAGGACGGCGCGTTCCACGACGACCACCGCTTCCACCCGCTGCCCGCCGCCGCCATCAGCGTCGTCCCCGACCACTACCTGTCCGTCTGCTCCACCGCCGGGCGCACCTCGACGCTCGAGGCCGAAGGGATGCCCGCCAGCGGCCAGCTGCCCGGCGCGCGAGCGCTTCACCGCCCGTCCCAGGAACGGCGCGTGTACTTCGGGCTGCTCGGGCCTCGCGCGCTCAGCGTCAGCTACCGGCTTCGCGGGCGCTCGCTCACCGTCCCGGTGGAACCCGGCAGCGGCGCGTACCTGATCGTGCTCCCCGGCTCGCCGCCTGCAACCGGCGTCGGGGTCGGCGGCGCCGGCGGCGGGGAAGGGACGTTCGTGCCGCGCCGCCCGCTCACCCAGATCACCTACCGGATCGCCGGGCGCGTGTGCCACGAACGACCCATCGGCAGCCCCCGTGGCCCACAGCCGTGCCCGCGTCCGGCCGTCACCGTCCCCGCCACCCCGCGCGCGCTGCATCGAGCCGTCCACGTGCAGCTCATCCCGGCCGCCGGCGCCCGCCCCGCCCCGGGCGCCCGCCCGGTCCCCGGCGCCCGCCCCGCCCCGGGCGCCCGCCCCGCCCCCGGCGCCCGCCCCGCCCCCGGCGCCAGCCAGCGCGACCGAGCGCTCGTCAGCTTCCGCGCACCGTTCGCCGTCGCCAACGCCCGCAGCGCATACGCGATCGAAATCCCGCTGCGCTGTCGCGGCGGCGGCGTCGAAGTGACCGCGCTCGAGCGCAACGTCCGCGCCGGCGCCGTCGTGCGCGCCCGCACCAACCCGTTCGCCGCCCCGTGCGCTCGCCGCGTGACCGTCGAAGTTCGCTACTACCCCAACGCCACCATCCCGCTGTTCAAGCTCCCGCGCGAAGGGATCCTCGTCGGCCTTGCCACGCTGGCCACGCCGTGACCGTGTGACGCACGAGCCAGTGACACACCAGCCGGCGCTGGAGCTGGCGCCGGCACGCAGCGTTCAGCGTGCGCGTTCAGCGCACGGCGCACGGTGTTGGGCGCCGGCGTTCAGCCTTCTTTCACGTTCACCCGTCAGCATGGGGCGATGCGGCTGCTGGTGGTGGACGATGAGGCGTCGGTGCGCGACGCGCTCGCGCTGGTGCTCGATCTGAGCGGGTTCGAGGTGGCGACGGCGGCGGACGGCGACGAGGCGATGCGGACGCTCGCGGGCGGATCGCCCGACGCGGTGATCCTCGACGTGCTGATGCCCGGCGTGGACGGCCTGGAGGTGTGCCGGCGGATGCGCGCGGCGGGCGATCGCACGCCGGTGCTGATGCTGACGGCGCGCACGGAGGTGTCGGAGCGCGTCGCGGGGCTGGAGGCGGGCGCGGACGACTACCTGGCCAAGCCGTTTGCCCGCGAGGAGCTGATCGCGCGGCTGCGGGCGCTGCTGCGGCGCACCGGCTGGCAGGGCGACGGGCAGACGCTGCGCTTCGAGGATCTGGAGCTCGACCCGGCGGCGCACGAGGCGCGCCGCGGCGGCCGGCTGCTCGAGCTGACGCGCACCGAGTTCCTGCTGCTGGAGCTCTTGCTGCGCCATCCCCGCCAGGTGCTGGCGCGCGCGAGCATCTTCGAGCGCGTGTGGGGCTATGACTTCGGGCCGGCGTCCAACTCGCTGGAGGTGTACATCGGCTATCTGCGGCGCAAGACGGAGGCCGGCGGCGAGCCGCGGCTGGTGCACACGGTGCGCGGGATCGGCTACGTGCTGCGCGGCGAGCGCCGATGAGCTTTCGCCGGCGCGTCGTCCTGCTGGCGGCCGGCGCGGTGGCGGCGTCGGTGGTGCTGGCGTCGGTGGTCGTGTACGTCGTCACGGGCGACGAACTGCGCGCGGGCATCGACAACAGCCTGCGCGCGAAGGTGACGCCCGGCCTGCCCCAGTCGGTCCAGATCCTGGCCAAGCTGGGCCCGGCGGAACTGGCCAGGCTGAAACGCGAAGGCCGACTGCCGCTGGCCGTGCCCGCACCGCTGAGCATCAAGCAGTCGGCCGCCGCCGGCGGGCTCGTGGCGGTGCGGCCGAGTCCGGGCGACGCGGGTGTGGTCGGCACGGGCGCGGGCGGCGCGGGCAAGGCGGTCGTCTCCGAAACGGTCACGCTCGAAGGCGACAGGGTGGTGGCTCGCGCGCGGTCGGTCACTTCGCATGCGTTGTCGGGGGCGGCGCACGGCGGCTCCGGCGTCGCACACGGCGCGTCCGGCGCGACCGCCGGCGTGTCGGGCGCGGCGCACGGCGGCGTCAGCCGGACCGGCGGCACGATCAGCCCGGCCGGGCAGGGCGCGCGGCTGGTGGTGCCGGCGCCGGGGCTGGGCGGCGCGACGGGCTATGCGCAGCTGTCTCGCCCGAACGGCCAGATCCTGCGCTCGGAAGAAAAGGGCGTGCTGATCCCGATGACCCGGGCGACGCGCGCGGTGGCGGAAGGCAGGCGCGACGAGGTCTTCAGAGACGCGACGATCGCGGGCACGCCGGCGCGGGTGCTGGCGGTGCCCGCGGCGGGGGGCGGCGTTCTGCAGGTGGCGCTGCCGCTGACCGACGTGGACAGCACGCTCAGCCATCTGAAGCTGGTGCTGGCGCTGGTTTGCGCCGGCGGGATCGCGCTGGCGGCGGCGCTCGGGCTGCTGGTGTCGCGTGCGGCGCTTGTGCCGGTGCGCCGGCTGATGGGCGCGACCGAACGCGTGGCCCGCACGCAGGACCTCAGCCACCGCATCGAGGGCGGCGAGGAGGACGAGCTGGGGCGCTTGGCGGCGAGCTTCAACACGATGCTGGCGGCGCTCGAGCACTCGCGGCTGGCGCAGCGCCAACTGGTGTCCGACGCGTCGCACGAGCTGCGCACGCCGCTGACGAGCGTGCAGGCGAACCTGGACGCGCTGGCGATGGGCGAGCGCCTGCCGGCGCGCGAGCGCGCGCGGGTGGTGGCGGCGGCACGGGCACAGCTGCGGGAGCTGACCGTGCTGGTGGGCGACCTGGTCGACCTGTCGAAGACGGATATAGAGGAGATCGAAGTCGAGGACGTACGCCTCGATCTGGCCGTCGCGGAGGCGCTTGGACGCGCGCGTCTGCACGGGGTGGGCGGGCACTCGTCGACGTTCGTGCTGGACGCGGAGCCGTGTCTGGTGCGCGCCGCGCCGGCGCGCCTGGACCGCGCGATCTCGAACCTGCTCGACAACGCGTGCAAATGGAACCGTGCGACGGCCGGCGCGATCGAGGTGCGCGTGCGCGACGGGCGGCTGGAGGTGCGAGACCACGGGCCGGGCATCCGCGCCGAGGATCTGCCGCGCGTGTTCGACCGCTTCTACCGCTCCCCGGAGGCTCGCGGGCGCCCGGGCTCGGGGCTTGGCCTGGCGATCGTGAGGCAGACGGCGGAGGCGCACGGCGGCTCGGTGCACGCGGCCAACGACCCGGACGGCGGCGCGCGCCTGACGCTCGAGCTGCCGCCGCTGCGGATGAGCGACGCCGAGCTGGGCGCGGCCGCACGCGAAGCTCCACCGGCCGCCGACGCTTCCCCGGCGTCGGGCGCCGTTCAGCAGATTCCTCGCCTGCTCTAAGGGGTTTCTCAGGCCGGACCGGTTTGATGGCTCGTGCCGCCGTGAGCGATCAACGGGTCGCGCGGCGGCACCATCGCTAAGCGATCGACCCAGCAAAGGAGCCCCTGTGTCCCGTCGTACCCCGCTCGCCCCGCTCACCGTCGTATGTGCCGTGGCGGCGAGCCTGCTGCTGGCCGCGTGCGGCGGCTCGTCGCCGTCCTCGACGTCGTCGGCGGCGAAGGAACAGCAGGCCGAAGTGAAGTTCGCGGACTTCGCCAGGTGCCTGCGCGAACACGGGATCGAAGCGTCGACCGTGGGCGGACCGGGCGGCGAAGGCCACGGGCTGCGCATCAAGGGCGGCGGTGGGCCGGCCAAGATGGAAGCGGCCCAGAAAGCGTGCAAGAAGTACCAGCCCGAACCGCAGAAGCTCAACCTGTCCCCGCAGGAAAAGGTGGAACGCGCGGAAGCGGTCGAAAAGTTCGCCAAGTGCATGCGCGAACACGGCATCGAAGTGCACGCGTCGAGCTCCGAAGGACACGTGTCGATCCAGATCCACGGCAAACCCGGAGCCGGCCCGAACCCTGAAAGCCCGGCGTTCCAGAAAGCGCAGCAGTCCTGTCAGAAGCTGCTGCCGTTCAAGGGCCCCCACGGTGGGCCGGGGCAGCGCTTCAGGACAGCCAGCCCGGGCCAGGCGTCCGCCGGCCAGGAAAGCAGCTCCTCCGCCACCGGCGGCTGAGCCCGTGGTGACCTCGGGGCACAGGCGCCTGCGCTGGCTGTCCGCCGGCGCGCTCGCGCTCGTCGCGGTGGCGGCGCTCGCGGTCGTACTGCTCGGGTCCAGATCGGGCGGGCATCACGGCTCGGACACGGGCGTACCGGCCGGCGACACGACCGCGAGCGTGACCCGGCGCACGCTGTCGGAAAGCTCGACCGTGGACGGCACGCTCGGCTACGGCTCGACGAGCGAACTGTACGACCGGATCGGCGGGACGTTCACGTGGCTGCCGTCCGTCGGCGCGGTGATCGACCGGGGCGAGACGCTTTGGCGGATCGACGATCGGCCGATCGTGTTGATGTACGGCTCGGTCCCCGCGTACCGCACGCTCGAGCTGGGCGTGAGCGACGGCCCGGACGTGAAGGAGCTGAACGAGAACCTGATCGACCTCGGCTTCGACCCGTACGGCGCGATCGCGGCGTCGTCCCCGGACGGGGACTACGAAGCCTTCGGCGCAGCGACCGCCGCGGCGGTCAAGCGCTGGCAGAAGGCCGACGGCCTGCCCGAAACCGGCGAGGTCGAGCTCGGCCGGGTCGTGTTCGCCCCGGGCGCGCGGCGCGTGACCGCCGTGAAGGTGACCCTCGGGCAGGACCCGCCCGGCACCACCGTGCCGGCCGAAACGACCCCGTCGACGCCAGCAGCCACGACACCCGCGGCGAACGAGCCCGGCGCCGGCAAATCGCCGGCGAAGATACCCGCGAGCAAATCACCCCGTAAAGACAAAGGCTCGCCCGCCAAAGGCAAAGGCAAACCCGCGAAAGAACAACCGGCGCAGGACAAACCGGCGGTCGAATCGCCCGCCAAAGACGAAGCTGCCAAGGACGATCCCGGCAAGGAATCGCCCAGCGGAGAAGCGGGTGCAGGCGAGGTCGTGCTGACGACCACGTCCACCCAGCAGATCGTCCAGCTGAAGGTGAAGCCCGAACAGCAGCAGCTCGCGAAGCTCGGCGAGACCGTCACCGTGCAGCTGCCGGGCGGCGGCGTGGCTCCAGGCCGCGTCACCGAAGTTGGCACGGTCGCCAGCGAATCCAGCAGCGCGGCCAGCGAACCGAAGGGCGGCAGCGGCGAAAGCGGCGAATCGACGATCCCGGTGACGATCGCGCTCGAGCGCCACGTCGCGCACCTCGACGAGGCTCCGGTGAGCGTCGAACTGGTCAAGAGCATCCGCCGCAACGTGCTGGCCGTGCCGGCGACCGCGCTGATCGCGACCGCCGGCGGCGGCTACGCCGTCGAAGCGCTGGCGTCGTCCGCAAGCGGGGAGCAGAGCCGGCGCGTGACCGTGCCGGTGACGCCGGGGATGTTCGCCGACGGCTACGTCCAGGTCGAAGGCGCGGACGTGCGCGAAGGCATGACCGTGATCGAGTCCCAGTGAGCGCCGTCCTGGAGCTGGCCGACGTGGTCAAGCGCTACGACGGCGGCGTGCAGGCGCTGCGCGGCGTCGACCTGACGGTGAACGACGGCGAGCTGTGCGCGATCGTCGGCCCGTCGGGCTCTGGCAAGTCGACGCTGCTGCACATCATGGGCACGCTCGAACGGGCGACCAGCGGGCTGGTGCGGATCGCCGGGGTGGACGTGGCGCACGCGTCCGACCGCGAGCTGGCGGCGCTCAGGGCGCGTCGCATCGGCTTCGTGTTCCAGCAGTTTCACCTGCTCGAGGCCGACAGCGCGCTCGAGAACGTGGCCAATGGCCTGCTCTACACCGCCACCCCCGCCCGCGAGCGCCGGCGGGCGGGGGCCGCGGCGCTCGAGCGCGTCGGGCTCGGTCACCGAATGCGCCAGACCACGGCGCTGCTGTCCGGGGGCGAGCGCCAGCGCGTGGCGATCGCCCGAGCGCTCGTCAGCGCGCCGGCGATCGTGCTCGCCGACGAGCCCACCGGCAACCTCGACACGCACAACGGGCGCGAGATCCTCGAGCTGTTGCACACGCTCAACGGACAGGGCACGACCGTGCTCGTGATCACCCACGACCGCGAGATCGCCGCCACGCTGCCCAGGCGCGTCGAGCTGCGCGACGGCCGTCTGGTCCACGATGAGGCCTGACCGCGCGCCCAGCCAACTGGCGCCCAGCCGACCGGCACCCAGCCAACCGGCGCCCAGCCGACTGCTGCCGGCCGACGTGCTGCGGGTCGCGAGCGTCGGGCTGCGCACGCGGCGCCTGCGCGCCGCGCTGTCGGCGCTCGGCGTGGCGATCGGGATCGCGGCGATGGTCGCGGTGCTCGGCATCTCGGACTCGAGCAAGGCCGGGCTGGTGGCGGAGCTGAACGAACTGGGGACGAACCTGCTGACGGTCACCCCCGGGGAAACGTTCACCGGCGAAGCGGCCGAGCTGCCCGAAGCGGCCGTGCGGGACGTGCGCAACCTGCGCAGCGTGAGCTCGGCCGCCGCCGTCACGAGCGTGTCGGGGGCGAGCGTGCGGCGCAGCCGCTACATCGAAGCGGCCGAAACCAACGGCATCGGCGTGCAGGCCGTCGACCCGCAACTGCTCGCGACGTTGGGCGGGAAGATGCTCCTCGGGCGCTTCCTGGACGCCGGCGACGAACGCTACCCGCTGGTCGTGCTCGGCCTGGTCGCCGCCGAGCGCCTGGGCGTGGAGCGCCTGTCGGCCTACGGCAGGCCGCTGCAGGTGCTGATCGAGAACACGTGGTTCACGGTCGCCGGCGTGATCGGCGCGCTGCCGCTGGCGCCCGAAATCGAACGCGCCGCGCTGATCGGCTACCCCGCCGCGAGACGGCTGTTCGCCACCACCCGCCACGCCACCATGCTGTACATCCGCGCCGAGCCCGAACGGGTGCCCGAAGCCGACTCGCTGCTCGGCGCCGCCGCCAACCCCCAGAACCCCGAACAGACCAAGGTCAGCAGACCCTCCGACGCGCTGCAGGCGCGCGCCGACGCCCAGAGCACCCTGACCGCCGTGTTCCTCGCGCTCGGCGCCGTGGCGCTGCTGGTCGGCGGCGTGGGGATCGCCAACGTGATGGTCATATCGGTGCTCGAGCGCCGCCCCGAGATCGGCCTGCGCCGCGCGCTCGGCGCGCGCGCGGTGCACATCGGCGTGCAGTTCCTCGGCGAGTCCGTGCTGCTGTCCGCCCTCGGCGGCACGTTCGGGATCGGCCTCGGCGCCGCCGCCACCGCCGGCTACGCGTACAGCCAGGGGTGGATCGTGGTCGTGCCCCTGCTGTCCGTCGGCGGCGGTGTCGCGATCGCCCTAGCGCTCGGAGCGCTGGCCGGGCTGTACCCGGCGGTGCGCGCCGCGCGGCTCGCGCCGGCGGCGGCGCTGCGCAGCGTGTAGCCGACGTCCGGCAGGCAAGCTCAAACAGCGGGTCGCGCGCTTGGCCTATGAGCGAGGCTCGCGGGTCCTGGCGTTGTGGGCACAGCGATCGCGGCGCCGGCGGCCGGGGCGTGGGCGTCGTCGCTCTCGTCCATCCCGCGCGCCTCGAGCTGGGCCACCCGCCGCGCGGCGTATTCGGCCGCGAACGCGTCGACGACGCGCGGGTCGAACTGGGTGCCGGCGCACGCGCGTAGCTCGCGCAGAGCGTCGACCTCGGCCTTGGCTTCGCCAAACGGACGCTCGGAGATCATCGCCTCGAAGGCGTCGCACGCAAACACGATCTGGCTGGCCAGCGGAATCTCCGCGCCGGCCAGACCGCGGGGGTAGCCGCTGCCGTCGTAGCGCTCGTGGGTGGCCGCCACGATGTCAGCCACGCGCGCCAGCGCCGGCGCGGCCGACAGGATGCTTGCGCCGACCACCGTGTGGTGGCGCATCAGTCTCCACTCGTGCTCGTCCAGCGGGCCAGCTTTGTGCAGCAGCGAGTACGGGATGGCGACCTTGCCGATGTCGTGCAGCTCGGCCGCGCGCACCGTGTCGGCCAGCTCCGGGCCGCTCAGGCCCAAACGGCGGGCGACGCCCTCGGCCAGTTCGGCCACGTGCGAGGCGTGGCTGTGGAGCTCCGGCTCGTGGGCGGCCAGGATCTGCAACGCCAGGTCGCGCGTCTGCTTGCCGGCGCTCGCGCGGCTGGAGTCCTTGTACGCATACATGCGCTCGTCGGCCAACTGCAGCGCCATCTGCGTGTCCGACGCCTCCGCCGGCAGCGAAACCGAGCCGTACGAGCTGGTGATCGAGAAGCCCTCGCCGACCGCGCTGAGCGCCTGCAGGCAGTCGCCGATCATCGTCTCGCCGACGTCCGCCCACAGCAGCGCGCAGAACTCGTCGCCGCCGAGCCGGTAGGCGCAGCCGCCCTCGTCGACCGCCCGCTTGAACGCCTGGGCCAGGCGCCGCAGCAGCATGTCGCCGCCGAGATGGCCGAAGTTGTCGTTGTAGGCCTTGAAGCCGTCGAGGTCGAACAGCACCAGGCGCGCCTGGTGCTCGTCGTCGACCTTGCTCCAGATCGCGCTCAGGTCGTCGGCCAGCTGGCGGCGGTTGGCCAGGCCGGTGAGCGGGTCGACGGTGGCCTCGTCGCGCTGGTGCATCTCGGCCTCCTGCAGCGCCCGCACGATCGCCACCACCGCCACCAGTAGCGCCAGCGTGGCCAGTACCGGGACCGGGTCGTGCAGCGTGCGCCGCGGGTAGCAGCCGAGCGTCACCCCCAGGATCACCGCCACGGTGATGCTCAACGCCGCCACCACCACCTGCGGGCGAAAGCGCGCGGCCACCATCGCGCCGGGGAGCACCAGCCACGGCAGCGCCGGGCTGCTCGGCCCGCCGCTTGCCACCACCCCGCAGGCGAGCAACCCCAGCGTGATCAAGATCGCGCTGACGCTCACGCGCTCGGGGTGGGCGCTGCGCGCCATGCGCCAATCGACGCTCAAGAGGTTGACCGCCGAGGCGGCGAACAGCACCAGCGTCCACCAGCCCAGCCACGGCGTGCAGATGACAAGCGTAACCCCCACGATGCCCGAGCCGATCGTGCGGATCTTGCGCACACGCGCGCTCGCATCCAACACACGCGCACGATCTCTGTCGCTAGGACATAGCCAACCCCCTGACATCTCATGGCAGCTTCGTCGTGAGATGGCCGCGTCTTTAGGGCTGCACAGCAAACATCCGTGAATGTCCGAGCTCAGCAGCCGGGGTCACGCAGTGGGCCACTGTGTTAGCAGTAAACATCTCATATATTTATTATCATAGATGTAAAAAGAGACTGCGTATGCGTAATAAAATACAACTGACTCAAGCGAGCCTCTGTGGCGTCCGATAGGGCGCTGCGATGCACAACTTCTCACGATCGGGTGTCCGTGTCTCAGCGCTGCCGCTCGCGGCGACGCTGAGGCCGCTGGAGCGGCGCCTGCTCGGCGCGGTGAGCATGGTGCTGCTCGCGCTCGTGGCGCTCACCGGCGTGCGCGCCGTGTTCCATGTCGGCGGCCACGGCTTCGGCGAAGTGATCCGCGACTGGGTCACCTCGGCCGTGTACATCCTGGTCGGCGTGATGGTGTGCTGGCGCGCGCTGCGCAGCACCGAGTCGCGGCGCTCGTGGGGGATCTTCGCGTTCGGCATCTCCATCTACGGGCTCGGCAACGTGCTGTGGGCGGCGTGGATCGAACACCTTCCCAACCCGCCGATCCCATCGATCTGCGACGGCATGTGGCTGACGCTGTACCCGTGCTGCTACCTCGGCATCATCGGCCTGGCCCGCCTGAAAGAGCGTCACGTGCCGGCGCGCATGTGGCTGGACGGGATCGTCGCCAGCCTCGGCGTGGCCGCCATCGGCGCCGCGATCGTCGTGCGCCCGGTGCTCGCGTCGGTGTCCGGCAACACCGCCGCGGTCATCACCGAGATGGCCTACCCCCTGTGCGATCTGCTGCTGGCCGCGCTCGTGGTCGGCGTGCTGGCGCTGCGCGGCTGGCGCCTGGACCGCATGTGGGCGCTGCTCGGAGCCGGCTTTCTCGCGCTCGCGTTCGCCGACTGCATGTACGCGCTACAGGTCGCCGGCGGCGCCTCCTCACCGAGCTCCGCCACCAACCTCGCCTACGACCTCGGCGTGCTCGCGCTCGCGTTCGCCGCGTGGCAGCCCGGCGCCACGGTCGAGGCCGACAGCGTGCCCAGCGGCGCCGTGCTCGCGATCCCCGCCGCATTCACCCTGAGCGCGCTCGGCCTGTTGATCTACGACCACTTCAGCCGCCTGGACCCGCTGGCGCTGACGCTCGCGTTCGCCACCATGCTGGGCGCCTTCGCGCGCACCGGCCTGGCCTTCCGCGACGTGCGCGCGCTCGCCGACAGCCGCCGCCAGGCGCTCACCGACGAGCTCACCTCGATGCCCAACCGCCGCCACTTCCTGCGTCGTCTGCGGGGCGCGATCATTGCCGCCCGTGCAAGCGACACGAGCGCCGCGCTGTTGCTGTTCGACCTCGACCGCTTCAAGGAGCTCAACGACACGCTCGGCCACGACGCCGGCGATCAGCTCTTGTGCCAGGTCGGAGAGCGTCTGAGCCGGGTGCTGCGCGCGAGCGACACCGCCGCGCGACTGGGCGGCGACGAGTTCGGGGTGCTGCTGCCCGGCCCGTGCGACTCTGCGCACGCGGAGCTCGTGGCCGACAAGATCCTCGAGGCGATCGCCACGCCGTTCCCGATCAAGGGCCTAAACCTACGCGTGACCGCCAGCATCGGCATCGCCCTGTTCCCCGAGCACGCCCACGACGACGAGCAGCTGATGCAGCACGCCGACGTCGCCATGTACGAGGCCAAGAGCTCGCAGAGCGGACGTGCGTGCTACGCCAGCGAGCGCGACCAGCACTCGCTCGAGCGCCTGACGCTCGCCGGCGAGCTCTCCCGGGCGCTCGAGGGCGAGGAGATCGAGGCGTACTTCCAGCCCAAGGCCGACGCCAGCAGCGGCCGGATCGTGGGCGTCGAGGCGCTCGCGCGTTGGTGCCACCCCGAGCGCGGCATGATCCCGCCCGACCAGTTCATCGCCGTCGCCGAGCAAGCCGGGCTGGGACGGGCGCTGACGCGCCGCATGCTCGAGCTAGCGCTCACCCAGGCAAGGGCCTGGCGCGAGGAAGGCCTCGACCTACACGTCGCGGTCAACACCACCGTCGGCGACCTGCTCGACGCGCACTTCCCCAACGAGGTCGCCGCCACGCTCGAGGCCCACGGCCTGCCGCCGGAGGTGCTCGTGCTGGAGGTCACCGAGAACATGGTGCTGTCGGACCCGCTGCGCATCGGCGACATCCTCGCCCAGCTCGGCGAGCTCGGCCTCGGCCTGTCGCTCGATGACTTCGGCACCGGCTACTCCTCGCTCGCGCACCTCAAGTCGCTGCCCGTCGGCGAGGTCAAGATCGACCGCTCGTTCGTCGGACGCATGACCTCCGACCCGGTCGATGCGGCGATCGTCGAGGCGACCATCCAGCTCGCCCACAGCATCGGCAGCCGCGTCGTCGCCGAGGGCATCGAGGACCAGACCACGTGGAGCTCGCTCGTGGCCAACCGCTGCGAGCTGGTGCAGGGCTACGCGCTCTCGCGCCCGCTGCCCGCGGCCGAGCTCGCGGAGCTGCTGCGCGCCGAGCCCGTCCCGACCGAGCCCGCCCGCATCCAGGCGAGCGGCGCCGTGCACCGCCCGTCGGCCGCCGGCAACGCCTCCAAGCGCTCGCTCGAGGCTGGCACGCCCGAGGCGCTGCGCGACCTCGCCGCGCTGACCGCCTCGCACCCGATGATGGACGCCGTCATCGAGGAGATCGACGGGCGCATGATCCGCGTCGGCTCGCAGTGGCTGGCCGACTTCGCCTCGTGCAACTACCTCGGCTTCGACCTGGACCGCGAGATCATCGACGCGGTGCCCGCCTACCTCGACGCGTGGGGCACGCACCCCAGCTGGTCGCGCCTGTTGGGCAGCCCGCTGCTCTACGAGCAGATCGAGGAGCGCCTGACCGCCCTGCTTCACAGCCCCGACTCGCTCGTGCTGCCGACCATCACCCACATCCACATGTCGGTGATCCCGGCGCTCGCCGGGTCGGGCACGATCTTCCTGGACTCGCGCTCGCACAAGACCATCTACGACGGCTGCCAGATGGCGCGTACGCGCGGCGCGCACGTCGAGCGCTTCCGCTTCGAAGACCCCCAACACCTGGACGAGCTGCTGCGCCGCGCGCCCGGCGGCACCCGCCTGGTGTGCATGGACGGGGTCAACAGCATGACCGGCAACGCCCCGGACCTGCCCGCTTTCGCGCGCGTCGCCCGCGCGCACGGAGCGCTCCTGTACGTCGACGACGCCCACGGCTTCGGCGTGATCGGCGAGCGCAACCCCGGCGAGTCCTCCCCCTATGGCATGCGCGGCAACAGCATCGTGCGCCACTGCCACGAGAGCTACGACGGGCTGATCCTCGTCGGCGGCTTCTCCAAGGCGTACTCGTCGCTGATGGCGTTCATCGCCTGCTCGTCCGAGACCAAGCAGCTGTTGAAGGTGGCCGCCGCCCCATACCTGTATTCCGGCCCCTCGCCGGTCGCCTCGCTGGCCACCACGCTCGCCGGCTTCGACGTCAACGAGCGCCGCGGCGAGGAGCTGCGCGCGCGCGTGCACCGGCTCACCGCCCGTGTGCTCGAGTGCCTGACGCGACTGGACGTGGCCACCCCCAACCACTCGGGCCTACCGATCGTCGAGATCCCGCTGCGCGAGCACACCCGCATCGGTGCCGTCGGGCAGCTGCTGTTCGACCGCGGCGTGTACGTGACGCTCGCCGCCTACCCGCTGGTCCCGCGCGAGGAGGTCGGCTTCCGCGTGCAGCTGACAGCGGCCAACACCGACGCCGAAGTCGACACGCTGATCGCCGTCCTGGAGGAGCTCGCGAGCATGGGCGAGCTGCAGCCGAGCGAGCGCGAGCAGCGCGAGCCCGCCGGCGCACCCGCCCTGCGGCACTAGCGTCGAGCCGTGATCGCCCGCTACCGCACGCTTTTCTCGATTCCGGGCTTCACCCGGCTGCTGGTCGGCTCGATCCTCGGGCGCCTGCCCTCGGGCATGTTCTCGCTGGCGATCCTGCTGTTCGTACACGGGCGCACCGGCTCGTTCCTGGCGGCCGGCGTGGCGGTCGGGTCCTTCGCGCTGGCCGGCGCCGCCGTCGGGCCGGCGCTCGGCGCGCTGGTCGACCGCGTCGGGCAGAAGCGCGTGCTGATCGCCTCGGCCTGCACCCAGGCCGCGATGCTCGCGCTGCTGGTCGCGCTCGTGCACCCCGACGGGCACGCTCACACGAGCGCGCCGACGGTCATGATCGCCGCGCTCAGCGCTCTGGCGGGCGCCGTGGCGCCGCCGATCGCCGGCTGCGTGCGCGCGCTGTGGTCGCAGGTGGTCGGCGATGGCGAGACGCTGCAGACCGCATACGCGCTCGACGCGACCGCCCAGGAGCTGATCTGGACGCTCGGACCGCTGCTCGTCGGCTCGATCGCCACGCTCGTCTCGCCCGCCGCCGCGGTGCTGGCGTGCGCCGCCATCACACTGTGCGGGACGGCGTTCTTCGCCGCATCCAAGCTCTCCAGCGACTGGCAGGCGCACACCGGCGAGCGCACGCGCCGGGGCGCGTTGTCGAGCCCCGGCCTGCGCGTGCTGCTGGCCACCGTGGCTCTGTCTGGCGTGGTCATCGGGGCGGTCGAGGTCGGCCTGCCGGCGCTGGCCGTGGCACAGCGCGCGCGCTGGTCGGCCGGCCTGCTGCTCGCGCTGTTCAGCCTCGGCAGCATGGCCGGCGGGCTGCTGTACTCGGCCGCGCGCTGGCGACGGCCGATCGGCCTGCGCTACGTCGGGCTGCTGCTCGCCATGGCCGCCTGCGTGGCACCGCTGATCGCCGCCCACGCGCTCGCCGCCGCCTACCCGCTGGCCGTGCTCGCCGGCCTGGGCGTGGCGCCGATGCTCTCGTGCCAGTTCTCGCTCACCGGCGCACTCGCGCCGGCCGACGCCGCCACCGAGGCGTTCACGTGGCACCGCGGCGCGACGATCGCCGGCATGGCCGCCGGCTCGACGCTCGGCGGCTCGCTGATCGCAGCCCACGGCGCGGGCGGCGCGTTCGCGCTCGGCTGCGCTGGCGTGGCGCTGGCCGGGGCCCTCGCGGCGTTGTGGCGCGGGCGCATCGACCCGCGTCCCAGCTTGCGGAATGGTCTGCATGGCTACTTGAATCTCCGGTGATTGCGGTCTTCTAACTCGTCTCTAACTCCTGAGCCAATAGCCAGGCAACAACCGTTCGCTTAGCTGTGCGACGGAGGCATTTCGTCGAAGTACTCACGGAGGAGACACGGAAGACCATGGGGACCATCGAGGGGACTGACAATGGCGCACTGCCCGATGCGGCGGCCGCACCATCGGAGAGGGTGCGCGAGCTGCAGGGACGTGGCGCCCGCGAGAGCATGTCCACGCCCAGCGTGGTCGCACAGGCGGTCAGGCGTGCCCAGCAGGGCGACCGCCAGGCGCTGGGATTCCTGTACGCACGCTACGCCGACAACGTGTACGGCTACGTGCGCAGCATCGTCCACGACCAGCACGAGGCCGAAGACGTCACCCAGCACGTGTTCGCCAAGCTGATGCACGTGATCGGCAAGTACGAGGAGCGCGACGTGCCGTTCTTCGCTTGGATCCTGCGCGTGTCGCGCAACGTCGCCGTCGACCACCTGCGCCGCCAGCGCGCGATCCCCGTCGAGGAGGTCAGGGCGGTCGACGAGCGTGCCAGCGGCGTCGGCGCGCTCGAGCACACCGAACGGATGAGCGACCTGCGCGAGGCGCTCGCAATGCTCCCCCACGACCAGCGCGAGGTGCTCGTGCTGCGCCACTTCGCCGGCCTGTCGCCGACCGAGATCGCGCTGCGGACCGGGCGCACGGAGGGCTCCGTGCACGGGCTGCACCACCGCGGTCGCCGCGCGCTCAAGGCTGAGCTCTCAGACCGCGGGGCCGCGCCGGCGACCGCACGCCGTCCCCGGCGCACCGTCGCCGGCGTGTCGGCCGGCGCTCAGGACAGGCTCTCGCTTTAGAGACCGCCGTCCTGGCAGGAGCCAGCGTCCGGGTAGGAGCCGGCGTCCGGGTAAGGGCCAGCGTCCGGGTAAGGACCAGCGTCCGGGTAGGGGCCGGCATCCGGATAGGGGCTGCGGGCGATGCGCCGCGCGATGCGCCCGCTGTCCAGATCGGCCAGGTAGTACATGACGGCGAACGCCACCAGGTCCTCGACCGGCACGCCCGTCTCGGCGCTCTCGTGCTCGAGTGCTTCCCAGGCAAAGTCCCCCATGGCCACGGTCACGCTACGCGCATCCTGATCGCTCCCACCTTCCTGGGGCATCGCGGCGCTCACCGTGGGCCTCGGTCTGATGAGCGCACACTCCTACACAACGCACCCAAGCGCCGTGCGC
>Ga0210389_10001734_pt1 | contig 17570 bp, 19 predicted proteins | sample IncBWH28OmetaG_FD_160127 | JGI IMG/M metagenome (GOLD analysis project Ga0210389, IMG submission 160127) | Forest soil microbial communities from Barre Woods Harvard Forest LTER site, Petersham, Massachusetts, United States - Inc-BW-H-28-O ...
GCCCCGGGGCCGCGCCCGCGCCCGCGCCCGTTCCGGCTACCGCTGCCGCCGGCGCGGCATTCGCCGGGCTGATCGGGAGCTGGATCGTCCCGGTGAACAGGAGACGGGCCACTCCGACCACGACGGCGAGCACCATCACCGCCGCGATGGGCGCGTACGGGAGGCTGAACAGCATCCTCGCCGGCAGGGACTCGTGCGGCCGCGGCTGCAGCCGCGCGGCCAGCACGGCCACCGCGTACCAGGCTCTGGCGTTCACCAGTCCGGTCAGCGCCGCGACCAGCAGGGCCGCCCCGGTGGACAAATGCGTGATGACCGCGGCGGCGACGGTCGCCGCCGCGAAACTGCCGAGCAGCCACAGCACCGCGCGGGCCGGCGGCAGCCGCCGCCACCACGCCGTGATCACCCCGCCGTGGCTGAGCGCCGCGACGATGCCAAGCATGAGCGGGAACGCGGCAAGGAACGGCCAGGAAAACGGCAGGACGGCGGCGCCGAACGCCAGCGTGACCGCCGGTGACAGCAGCACCCAGGCCAGCAAGGTGAGCGCCGCGCAGGACACGAACGCGCGGCTCGTCTTGGGCGCGGGCAGGCCCCGCGGCCAGGCCAGCCGCAGCATCGTCACGTCAAGCGCCGCGCGCGCGATAAGGACCGCCGCGACCAGGCCGCCGAACCACAGCTGAGACTGGGTGTCGGTGAACAGCCAGCGCAGGTCGTGGTAAGCGGCGATCGACGGAAGCGCGGTCACCTGCGGCGCGACGGAACGAGCGTTCGGGGCGAAGAGCGTGAGCAAACCACCCTCGACCACGGCACCGCCTGCCGCAGTGAGGATCAGCCCTCTGTGCCGAAGGAAACCCTCGGCCGGAAATCCCGTGCCCATATGGTCCAGAGGAACGTGAGATCCTGCTCCTAATTTAGGCCAACACCCTAACCGGAGGGCACATTCCAGATCTTCGTCACAATCCGGCATACCGTCCGGGGACGCCCCGTACTGGGACGGTGTTCCCCCTGCTCCCCGGACTGACACCCCCGCGGGACATACCGGGCGCCCCGGAGATGGCAACAGCGCGACCAGCCGGAACCTGGTGCTACCAGCCAATAGGCAGCAACTCAGCACGCTGGTACGGTCTGGGCCAGACGTAACGCGGGACCGAGGAGAAACTAGATGAGCAGCACGACGACCACGCTGGCCGAACTCCCGTCGCTGAAGGGGCAGGTACTCGGCGTCAGCGAGTGGTTCGAGGTGACTCAGGACCGGGTCAACACGTTCGCCGACGCGACCAACGACCACCAGTGGATCCACGTAGACCCCGAGCGGGCCGCCGCCGAGTCGCCGTTCGGCGGGCCGATCGGGCACGGATTCCTCACCCTGTCGCTGTTCATCCCCATGTGGTCCCAGGTCCTCACGGTCACCGACGTCAAGATGGGGGTGAACTACGGACTCAACAAGGTCCGCTTCCCCGCGCCAGTGCCGGTGGGATCGAAGATCCGGCTGACCGCCACCCTCGTCGACGTCGAAGAGGTCAAGGGCGGGCTGCAGCTGACCGTCGGCGGGGTCATCGAGCGCGAGGGCTCGGACAAGCCGGTCTGCGTGCTTGAGTCGCTGTCCCGCCTGTTCGGCTAGTCCCCGGTTGTCACCCGTGGCACGCGTCGTCAGCGGGACGGCGTATCAAGCCAGTGACCTGGGCAAGATTCCTGCTTAGGCTGGGGCTCGCAGAGGAGGTACATGATGGCAGGCAATGATTTCGCGTCGGCGCTCGATGGCGTCAATGAGATCTCCCTTACCACGACCGGCCGGAAGTCGGGCCGAGAGTCATCTCGGCCTGTGTGGTTCGTGCGGCAAGGCCGAACCCTGTACCTGGTCCCGGTGACCGGAACGGACAGCCAGTGGTACAGGAACATCCTGGCGACGCCGGCAATACGGCTGGCTGCTGCGGGAACCCAGTACGCGACGGACGCCGTCCCGGTCAGGGACGCGGGCAACGTGGCTCAGATTCTGGACGCGTTCCGCGCTAAGTACGGCGCGCGGGATGTCGCCAGCTACTACCCGAACCCGAACGCCGCCGTCGAGATCACCCTCTGATCGCGCGTTCGTGCCCCGTGCCGCCAGGAACATCTGGAGCGCAGAGCTTGCCCTCAGGAAGCACACATGCCACCTGAGAAGCCGCTCCTTCAACGGGCGGAGGAGTCCACCAAACTGCCACGTAACGGTAGAAGGGGGTTCCGGTCGCCGCCGCCGGTAACCTGGCCTGGTGCTTGATCACGACTGGTTCTGCGAGCGGGCCGAGCGGGAAGTCTCGCAGTTCGCCGCTGTTGTCGCCGACGCTCCCGACGTCGCCAAGGACGTGCCGAGCTGCCCGGGCTGGACGGTCGCGGACCTTATCCAGCACACGGGGACCATCCACCGCTGGGCGACCGGCATCGTCGAGACCGAGGCCACCGCGCGGGTCCCGCTCCCCGAGGCCGCCTCGCCGTGGGAGTCGGCGGACGGCTGGGCGCAGTGGCTTGCCTCCGGCGCGGCGCCGCTGCTGGCCGCGCTGCGCTCGGCCGGGCCGCTCACCGCGGTCTGGTCCTGGGGCCCCGGGCGGACATCCGGCTGGTGGGCGCGGCGGATGCTGCATGAGACGGCCGTGCACCGGGCCGACGCGGAACTCGCACTCGGCGTCGACTACCCGGTGATCGACCCGGTCGTCGCGGCGGACGGAATCGACGAGTTCCTGTTCAACCTGCCGTCGGCGCGGCGTCCCTACCCGCACCTCGCGTCGCTGCCGACCGGGGCGTCGCTGCACCTGCACGCGACGGACGTGGACGGCGAGTGGGTGATCCGGTTCACCGACAGCGGGATCGCCTGGGAGCGCGGGCACGAGAAGGCCACGACGGCGATCCGCGGTCCCGTGACGTCGCTGCTGCTGTTTACCTACGGGCGGCTGCCCGCGTCCGATGCCAGGCTGACGTCCTTCGGTGACGAGTCGATCCCGGCGCTGTGGCAGGAGAAGACCGCGCTGTGAGCGGTAGCCGGACGGTCCTGGGCGCCCGGAGGCGAGCGCGGGAAACCCGCTGATGGCGGGGCGGCTGCTGGCGGTCAGTGACCTGCACGTCGGGTACCCGGAGAACCGGGCCTACGCGGACGCGCTGTCGCCGGGCGATCCAGGGGACTGGCTGATCGTGGCCGGCGACGTTGGCGAGGTGTTCGCGGATGTCGGGTTCGTCCTCGCCTCGCTGGCGAACCGGTTCGCGAAGGTGATCTGGACGCCTGGTAACCACGAGCTGTGGACGCTGCCGTCCGATCCGGTGACGCTGCGCGGCGCCGCCAGGTACGAGGCTCTCGTCAAGGTGTGCCGCCGGTTTGGCGTGCTCACCCCGGAGGATGAGTTCCCGGTCTGGGACGGGCCTGGCGGCCCCGTGACGGTCGCGCCGGTGTTCACCATGTACGACTACTCCTTCCCGGCCGACGGCACAGCGGCCGTCGGTGCGGTGCCCGGCCGGAGGTCGGCGGCACTGGCGGCCGCGCGGAAGGCCGGGATCAGGCCGGTTGACGAGGGACGGCTGCACGCCGACCCCTACCCCTCGGTGGCGGCGTGGTGCGCGGACCTGACTGCGGCCGCGGAGCGGCGGCTCGCCGCCGTGGCCGGGCCGGTCGTGCTGGTCAGCCACTGGCCGCTGGTCCGCGATCCCGTCACCGCGCTGCGGCACCAGGAGTTCGCGCCCTGGTGCGGGACCGCGCTCACCGCCGACTGGCACACCAGGCACCAGGTGGTCGCCGCTGTCTACGGTCACCTGCACATCCCGCGTACCACGCGCTACGACGGCGTCCGGTTCGAGGAGGTCTCGGTCGGTTACCCGCGCGAGTGGCAGCGCCGCGGCACCGCCGCCCCTGGCCCGCGTGTCATCCTGGACGGTTCGTTACCCGGGTTCTCCGCGGGCGGGCCGTGGCTGAACTCTTTGCGCGGCGCCGTGATGGGGTATTTGCTTAGACCATGGAGTTCGACCACATCCTCGTCCAGCGCTCTGGTGACTTCGCCACCGTCACGATGAACCGGCCGCAGCGCCGCAATGCCCTGTCACTGGAGCACATGCGGGAACTGATCGCGGCCTTCCGTGACCTCGGCGGCAGCCACGTGCTTGGCATCGTCCTGGCAGGCAACGGCCCGGTGTTCAGCGCCGGGCATGACTTCGCCGACGTAGCGGGCGCTGACCTGCAGGCGGTCCGCTCGCTGCTGCTTACCTGCACCGAGCTGATGACGCTGATGCAGCAGGTGCCGCAGCCAGTAGTGGCGCGGGTGCACGGGCTGGCCACCGCGGCAGGCTGCCAGCTGGTGGCGAGCGCTGACCTGGCCGTGGCGAGCGAGGACGCCGGCTTCGCGGCGCCTGGCGGCAAGGGAGGCTGGTTCTGCCACACCCCCATGGTGGCGGTCGCCAGGAACGTGGGCCGCAAGCGGGCCATGGAGCTGGCCCTGTCCGGTGACGTCATCGACGCGCGCACGGCGCTCGACTGGGGCCTGGTCAACAAGGTCGTGCCCGCCGCCGAGCTCGACGAGGCGGTCCGCGACCTCCTCGAGCGCACCACGCGCGGTTCCGCGCTGAGCAAGGCCATAGGCAAGCAGGCGCTGTATACGCAGATCGACCTCGACCAGCCGAAGGCGTACGCCCACGCCGTCGAGGTCATGGCCTCGACCAGCCAGCTTCCCGACGCCCAGGAAGGCATCCGCGCGTTCCTGGAAAAGCGCAAGCCGCGCTGGCGCCACGGCCGCTAGGCGCGCCTCGTCAACGAGGCTCACCCGGGTAGGTGCCGAACGCCCAGCGGTTCCCCTCCGGATCCTCGATCGCGAAGTCACGCGAGCCGTAGTCGGTGTTGCAGAGGTCCTGAGTCACCTTCGCCCCGTGCGCCACGGCGCGGGCGTGCAGCGCGTCGGGGTCACTCGTAACGACGTACGCGCTGAAGCTGCCTGGCCTGGTCACGCCGTGCGGGTCATCGGGCCTGGCCGAGCCGAGCATGACGCCGCCGCCTGGCGGCCAGGCCAGCTCGGCGTGATGGACGTTGTCGCCCTCCGCGTAGACGGCGGTCGCCTCGAAGCCGAGCGCCTCGGTCAGGAACTTGATCAGCCCGCGGGCGTCGTTGGCACGCAAGGTGGGCCATACGTTGGGCGGTGGCGGTGTCTTGGTTTCTGTCATGGCCCCATCATTCCCAGTTACCGTGCAGCACGGCTTGGACGTTTCGGAGCTCTTCCGCGAGCAGCGCGCTCGGCGGGCAGCCCGCCAGGTCGCGGAACTCGCGGGCCAGGTGTGCCTGGTCGTAGTAGCCGCACTCGGCGGCGAGCTCGGCGAGCACGACCCGGCCGCGCTCGGCCTGCTGCTGCAGCAGGCGCCGCCGCGCCCGGTCGAACCGGACGACCCGCGCCCCGGCCTTCGGTGACAGGCCGGTCTCGGCCCGGAACTGCTCCCCGAGGTGCCTGGCAGACCACCCGGTCTCCGCGGCCAGGTCAGCGACGCTGACCGCGCCGCGCGACCGCTGCAGCCTGTCCCAGGCGTGGCTGACCTCCGGCCTTGGCGCCTGGCCGGGGCGTGCCTGCATACCGCGCACGCGGCCGGCGAGGAACTCCTCAAGCACCGCGAACCGGCCGGCCCAGTCGGGCGCGGCCAGTACCCGCTCCCTGACCTCGGCGGCGAGCCGCCCGAGCACGTCGGCCGCCTCCACGTCGATGCTCGCCAGCTCGGCGGCGGGCATCCCGAGCAGGACGCGGGCACCGAGCGGGCTGAGCGCGAGCTGGATACCGGACTGCCGGCCGTCATGCGTCACCAGCGCGGGGGCGGTGTGCAGCCCGCCAAGCAGGAAGTCATGCGTGCTTGCGGGCTGGCGCGGGTCCGGGTGCCTGGCGATGACCAGCGGCTCGTCCAGCGTCACGATCATCGTCAGCCAGGGCGACGGCAGCCCGCGGTGCGCGGCCGGCTCAATCCCCGCCTGCCGGTACCCGGTGCACCAGGCCACATACGGCCGCAGCCCCTCGCGAGGCCGCCATACGGCGTACTCGTCGATCATTCTCCTAGTATCGCGTGCCCGCGTACTGGATGCGATTGGGCTGTATGAGTCCGCTGTCGATGGCAGCCTGCTCGTCAGCGTCGCTGGTGGCCGCCAGGTCCGCGAAGAAGTACGGCCCGTACGCGACCGCCCGGCGCTCGAACCGGGCATCGAGCTCGTCGAGGATGCCCTGTCCGGCGTGCAAGCCCTCCGCCTGCGCCCACGACCGCAGGAAGGCGTCCCAGCGCTGGCCGGACTCGCGCCACTCTTCCTGCCGCCGGTGCAGCCAGCCCGGGTCATCACCAGGCGCGGGGAGCCGGGCGAAGCACCAGCGGGCGGTGGCCTCATCGAACCGCTCGCGTGCCCATTCCACGACCACCAGCCGGCCGCCCGGCACCAGCGCACGCGCCGCATGATCAAGCACCGCGCTCAGGTCCGCGACATGGTGCAGGGACGTGCACGCCACGATGGCGTCCACCGGGCCGGGTACCGCGTAGTGCTCGAACAAGACCTGGCGGTAGGAGGGTCCGGCCGGCGCCTCGGAGTCGACGCCGGCTGCCTGGTAGCCCGCCGCTTCCATCATGGGGACGAAGCCGCCGAGCGGCCCGCAGCCGACCTCGACTACCCGAGCGGGGGCGGCCGGGAGCCAGGCACGCACGAACGGCCAGTTCGCGGCCAGCCAGCGCTCGTCCGGGGTCACGCTGAAGACCTTACGCCGTACCCCTGGGCAGCCGCGGTCCAACCAAGCCGGTCCTCGCCGCAACGTCACGTCACGGGGCTAGGGCAGCGGGCGCTCGAAGCGGACCTTGACGTCGCCCGGGCCGTCGTAGCCGGGAGTCGGGTCGCTGACGGTGAAGCCGAGTGCGGCGTGGAACGCGATCGAACGGGCGTTGGCCGGAGACGTCACGGCGCGGACCACCGTCCGGCCGTCCGCCGCGGCCATGGCGAAGAACCGCTCGTAGAGCACGCGGGCCAGTCCGCCGCGCCGGTGGCCGGGATGCACGCCGACGAAGTGGATGTAGGCGGCGTCAGGCAAGGACGGCGAGAGGAAGCCGATGAGGAAGCCGGCGAGGTCATCCCCTGCCTCGGCGATCGTGGAAGTCGCGTGGAAATGATCGAGGAACAGCCTGGGCAGTATGTGGCTCACCGGGCGCCCCCACCAGTCGTCGACGACGGCGGCGATGCTGTCGTAGTCGGCAGGCGTCGCGGTGCGCAGTGTCACGTCGAGGGTCACGGCGCCTGATCGTATGCCACGCGGGACCAGATCGCGGTGGCGGGCCGGAGTCAGCCGAACTCGTTCGGGATGACGCGGCGGTTGAATTCTTTAGAACGAAAAGCCGCCGGGACGGGAATTGCGGTCGGCAAGCAGGCCCGCGAGGGTCGAGATCGCGATCTCCGGCGGAGTGCGGGAGCCGATGTTGAGGCCGATGGGGCGGTGCACGCGGGCGACGTCACCGGGGGCGACGCCGAGGGACTCCAGGGCCGCCACGTGCGGGCCGACGTGCCGCGGATTGCCCATGATGCCGACCCAGCGGGCCTTCGTGGCGAGGGCGTCGCGCAGCGCGGCGCCCAGTTCGCCGCGGTGGTGGTCGGTGACCACGACGTCGGCGCCGTCCAGGTCCTCAGGCACGGCGCTGAGCACCGGGAAGCCGGCCATCCTGGCGGCGTCGGCCCGGCCAGGGTCGGGCTCGACAAGCAGGGTGCGGTAGCCGGCGTCGGCGGCATACCGCAGCAGGTATCCGGAGACGGGGCTGGCGAACACCGCGACGAGCGTGCGGTCACCGCTGGGCTGGCCGGGGGCCGGCGGCGAGGCCGGGACTGTGGCCGTGCCCGCGGTTGTGCCCGTGCTTGCGGACGCGCCGTGTGCGACCGAGCAGGCGTCGTTCTCTTCTGCCATGCGTCCAGTCTGCTACATCCCGCCGCGGTTGGCGACGCGGGCGGTCGCTAGGGTGACCGTCTATGGAGTTCCAAGAGGTGGTGCGGCTGCGGCGCATGGTGCGGACGTTCACCGACAAGCCGGTCCCGCAGGCGGCACTTGACCGGATTCTCGGCAACGCGCTGCGCGGGCCGTCGGCCGGGTTCTCGCAGGGGCAGGCGTTCCTCGTGCTGACCGACGCGGCCGACAGGGAGAGGTTCTGGGCCGTGGCCGGCGCCGCGATCGCCTCCTCGGCCCAGACCGCGCCGCTCGTCATCGTGCCCATGTCCTGCAAGCGGGTGTACCTGGACCGCTACGCGCAGGCGGACAAGGGCTGGACGGACAGGGACGAGGCGCGGTGGCCGGTGCCGTTCTGGCACATCGACACCGGGATGGCGGCGCTGCTTATCCTGCAGACCGCGGTCGACGAGGGGCTCGGCGCGGTGTACTTCGGTATCGTGCCTGAGGCGGTCGCGCGGTTCAGGTCCTCATTCGCGGTGCCTGACGATCACGAGCCGATCGGTGCGATCGCGATCGGCTACGACGCCGAGGCGGAAAAGCGCGACCTGAGGTCGAAGCGGCGCAACGTGGAGGACCTCGTGCACTACGGCCGGTGGCAGGGCTAGGCCGCTGCCCGGGGTCAGGAAATGTCGCGCCCGCGGGTGTCACGGCCCGATGGAACCGTGATCTCGACCGACATGGAGCCCTCCTCAGCCTGACCGCTGGCCTTGGCCGCCGGCGCGCCCTCAGCCGACACCGACGGCTCCGCGGACTCGTCAGCGTCCTCCCCCTCCCTGGCGAACTCGGCCGCGTCCACCGCCGCCTCTCCTCCGGCCGCCACCACCGCCTTTTCCTCGGCCTCGCCGGCTGGCGGCGGTGCGGTGAGCCGCCAGGCCTCGCGGGTGATCACCTGGAGCGCGCCCGCGGCGGGGATGGCGAGCAGCGCCGCGACGAAGCCGCCGAACAGGCCGCCGACCCAGTCACCGAGTGAGGCGGCGACCAGGACAGAGATCAGCACAAGCAGCGGCGAGATGCGCACCGTCTTGGACATGATCACCGGGTTGAGTATGTGGTTCTCGAGCTGCGTGTAGACGAGGAAGACCACCAGCGTGACGATGCCCGCGGTGAGCGAGTGGAACGCCGCGAAGATCACGACGGGGATCCCTGCCAGGGCACCGCCGATCATCGGCAGGAAGTCGACGAGCGCGACCCACAGCGCCCACAGCAGCGGGAACGGCACCCCGAGGGCCATGAGGTCGACCAGGACGACGAGCCCGCAGATGAGCGAGGTCAGGAAGTTCCCGAGCATGTACCCGACGACCGAGCGGTTCACCTCGGACGCGATCGCCTGCACCTCCTCCGCCTGCCGGGGCGAGAGCAGCGACAGGACGCCGCGCCGCAGCTTCGGTCCCTCGAGAAGCAGCATCAGGACGAGGATGAAGATGGTGAGCAGCTCGATGAGCAGGGTCGCCGCGCCCTTGCCGACGGCTAGCGCCGGCTTGGAGAGGTTCTGACCGAACGTCACCAGCTTCGCCGAGTTCTGCTGCACCCACTGCTGCACGTGGTAGTGCGTGACGAGCTTCCCGAGCCAGCCCTTGCCGTGCTCCGCGTTACTCACGTAAGTCGGCAGGTTGTCCGCCAGGTGCGTGATCGCGCCCGCGAGCGGGTAGCCGAACGCGACGACCAGCCCGAGAAACACCAGCAGCGCGAGCACGCCCACGATGCTCACCGCGTACCCGCGCCGCTGCACCACGTGCTTCTGTATCACGAGGACGACCGGGTTGAGTATCAGCGCGAGGAAGCCGGCCACGAGAATCAGCAGGAAGACGTCCCGCAGCCGGTAGATCAGCTTGCCCGCGAGGAAGAAGAAGGCGACGGCCAGGATCGCGGCGATGATCGTCCGCAGCGGCACCCGGCGCAGGTCGGCCGCGGCCCACAGCCGGCCGAGGCGGTAACCCGCCTGCCCGCTGCTGCGTTCGCCGCCTTGACCCCCGGGCACCTGGCCGCCCTCCTTGCTCTCGTCGCGCTGTCCTGCTCGCCACCGCGCGCTCGGCAGCACTATCGTTCCTCGGCGCGCGCCGCTAGCCCCGCGGGCACCTCGACCGCGGCTGCCCGATTCGGGTCGGGAAGCGCGCTCCGGCTCGCCGGGCGGCTCACTTGTCAGACCAGGCACTGCCGCGCCCTTCCGCTCACTCACATTTACAGCATGTCAGCTTCCCCGAGTACTTGACGTCATCCGGGCGTAGATGACAAATCTTCGCTGACAACGATGTCCGCAGGGCCTCGGGCGACATGCCGTCACTTGCATGCTATCCGGCACCGATAGTTGCCATCAGTACCAGCAGCAGGGCGGTAACGGCGAACATTCCGTGCCCGACGATGGCGAGGACCGGGATCCGGGTGCGCCGGCCCGGATCCCGCGCGCCCGCGGCCCGCGCGCCGACGGCTCCCGCCCGTGTCCCGCTGAGCGGCCGCACCGGGCCTGGCAGCCCGAGGAGGAGCACGCTCATGCCGAGGCCGGCGACCGGGGCGAGGATCGCCAGGGCGGTCCAAGCGAGGGCCACCGCGCCGCTGAGCATGAAGGAAACCCAGAGCACCAGGCCGAGCGCGCCGGCGCCGACGTGCCCGAGGATCACCGCGGGCGGCGCGGCGGTCACGGTCCTGCGCAGCGGGTTGCCCCCGGCGAGCAGCCAGCGGACCAGCACCAGGCCGCCGCTCGCCGCGGTCGCCAGCCAGGCGAGCAGTGCGCCGGCCTTGGCGGCGGACTCGCCGACGCCGCCAAGGCCGAGTGCGTCGGCCGGGCCGCCCGCCGACGGGTGGGCGGTCGCGGCGGACGCGGCCGGGGCAGAGGCGGGGACCTGACTGGTGATCATGGCCCGCACCCACGGGATCGCGGCGCCCTCCTGCTTGCGCCGTGCCGACTTGGTGCGGCTGGTTACCGTCATGCCGATCGCGATGCGCGCCGCCTGGGTGACCTCGGCGCGGCTGAGTCCACGGCACGCGGCCGGCGGCGCCGTGATGACGTGATGCCGCTCGATGGCGGCATACGCGTAGGCCACGCAGGCCTGAAGGCTGCCGCCCGTGTCCGCCGCCGTCAGGGTCGCGGCGGTTTCCCGCGGCGCGGAGCTCGCGTCCGGCGCGGAGCCCGCGTCCGGCGCGGCGCCCGCGGGCGAGCAGGCGAAGCCGCCGGCCAGCGCGGCGCTAAGCGGCAACCCGACGCAAAGCAAGGCAACAGCGGACAACGTCACGCGCACATCCGCGAACGTAACACAGGGCCGTCACACATCAGCACGGCAGCAGCCCGGCCGCCTGCTTGGCCGCGAGCACGCGCTGCGCGGCGGCGTCCACCGTGGCGCGGAAGGCCGCGTTCCCCGACGCCTTGGCGAGCACCGCGGCCGCCATCTGCTGAGCCGGGGCGAGGCTCTGCGAGGTGATGAGGTCACCGCCGGCGGTGAGGAAGTCGATTGCCCGCGTCCCCGCCGGGATCGCCTGCACCGCGGCCGCCTGCCCCAGGTCGTCGGAGACGATGACGCCGTTAAACCCGAGCCCGTTCCTGAGCAGCCGCATCACGGTCGGTGAGAACACCGCGAGTTCCGCCGGGTCAATCTTCGTGTAGGTGGCGAGTGCCACCATCACCATCGGCACGCCGGCGCCGATCGCGGTCCTGAACGAGTTCAGGTACGGGTCATTCGCCGTGGTGACGTTGTCGACGACGTTGGACGTGAAGTCCGTGTTCCCCGCCACCCGGCCGAGGCCGGGAAAGTGCTTGGCCACCGTCATGACCCGGGCCGCGCCCATCCCCTGGATGAAGGCGGTCCCGTGCTCGCCGTTGGTCACGGGGTCGTAGCCGAACTCCCGGTCAAGCGCGCCGATCGGCGCGTTGCTCGCCGCGGTTCCCTGCGGCACCACGTCCATGACCGGCGCGAGGTCGAGGTTGACGCCCGCGGCGCGCAGGTCGCTCCCCCAGCCGGTCGCCGCCGCGCGCAGCGTGCTCAGCGACCAGGAGCCCTGCTCGAGCGCCGACGGCATCGTGGCGAACCCAGGCCCGGTGAGCTGCTGGATCTGCCCGCCCTCCTGATTGGCGGCGATGAAGAGGCGGACACCGCTGGTATCAGCGGGCGCGAGCGCCTGCATCGCGGCCGTCTGCGCGGCGAGCGCGGCGGTGCCCGCCGCCGTCTTGTTGAGCAGCAGCGACCCGAAGTGGTCGGTGCGCTCGGCGGCGGTAAGCTCTGGACCTGCGATGTTGCCGTCCACGCCGACAAGGAACAGCTCACCGACGCGCTGGGCGAGGGTCAGGTTATCGAGCACCTGCGTGACGCACGCGCCGGCGGGTGAGCCGGTCGTCGGCGAGCCGGCGCTCGGCGCCGCGGAAGGCGCGCTCACAGTGCCGGCCGCACCCGGCTGGGCCGACGCGGCGGCGCTCGCCGGCCTGGCCGTATCCGCGGGCACGGCCGGCGCGCCCGATGACGCGCCGCCGCTGGTACAGCCCGCGATAAAAGCGCAGGCCACGGCGATAGCGGACGCCGCCGCGGACGCTCGCCATCGTCTCATTGCCCGTTGCACGCCACGACTTTAGCCGCAATTCCGTGGGGTCAAGCCACCTAGCCGAAGCTAGGGGAATTGAAAGACGATGAATCCGAACGAGTGCGTGGCTCCGCCCTCCGCGCTCCATGACCGTCATAGCAGGAACCAGAAAGGGAGCGACGATGCTCTTCGCCGTCTTCGACCACAACGACGCGACCGGGCTGCCGGCGGCACGGCAGCTGGACCAGCGCCTCGAGCTGGTCGCGGCGTACGAGCGGCTCGGTTACTACGCCTACCAGCTCGCCGAGCACCATGGCACTCCCCTCGGCATCGCCACCCCGCACCTGATGCTGGCCGCCGCGTCCCGGCTCACCTCGACGATCCGGCTCGGCACGCTGATCTCGATCCTGCCCCTCGTTCCCCCGCTGCGGATGGTCGAAGAGGCCGCCACCCTCGACCAGCTCACCAACGGCCGTCTGGTCCTCGGCGTGGGGCGGGGTGTCTCCCCGGTCGAGACCGGCTTCCACGGCGTGCCTGGTGCCGAGGCGCAGCCCCGGTTCGACGAGGCCTTCGAGATCCTCCGCCTCGGGCTCTCGTCTGACGTGGTGGACTTCCACGGCACGTACTACGACATCGACTCGGCCCCGGTGGTCACCAGGCCGGTGCAGCAGCCGCTCATCCCCTGGTACGCGACCCGGACACCGGAGAAGGCCCGCTGGTGCGCCCGCCTGGGTATGCCGATGATGGCGCTCGTGCCCTCCCCCGCCGTCCGGACGCTCACCGACGCCTACAAAGACGAGTGGGCGGCGCTCGGCCGCGCCGAGGCGGACCTGCCGCCGCTCGGCGTCTCCCGGCAGATCGTGCTGGCCGACACGACGGAGGCGGCACAGGAAATCGCCCGCCGCGCCTTCGCGCCGTTCACCGACAACCTCAGCTACCTGTGGAAGAAGTTCGACGTCCCGATGCCGCCGGGCGTGGCCTCAGGCACCTTCGAGTCCGTCCCATCGGGTCACCGCTACGCCGGCGACCCGGCCGGGGCGCGCGCCTGGGCCGCCGAGCACGCCGAGACGGCAGGGATCAACTACTTCTCGCTGGAGTTCGCGTTCGGCGACATGACGTTCGCGGAGACGCTGCGCTCGGCCGAGCTGTTCGCCAAGGAGGTCATGCCCGCGTTCACGTGACCAGCCCTCGAGCGCGGCGCTTGTTGCTGTTATCCTTGATCATGATCTGCGTCACGCCAGGGGGGTGACAGGCAGGCACAACCGCGGCGGCGGTTGCGCCGTCTAAAGAGCATGCGCACGCGATTCTTGGGCCTTGCCGCCGCCTCGCTGATCGCCGCCGGATGCGGCACAGCAGCGCTCCAGGCAAACGGGGGGCAGGCCAAGTCCTCGGCCCAGAGCGCCGCGCCGGGCGCCTCGACCTCGTCGGCGACCGCGGCGTCGCCCGCGGCCGGTTCCGCGGGGGCGGGCACGCCCGCGGCGGGCGCTGCGGCCACCAGCCCCGGGGGCACCGCCTGCCAAGGCGCGCAGGCGGCACCCGTGACGGCTGGATGGCTGACCGGGCTTGAGTTCGTCTCGGCGGACCAGGGATGGGCGGTCGGCCAGGACACGATCCTGGCGACCACGGACGGCGGTGCCCACTGGACGGCGCAGTTGTCCGGCAAGCTCAACCTGACCTCGGCGGACTTCGTCAGCGGCCGGGACGGCTGGGCCGTCGGCACCACGTCGCTGCTTGCCACGACCGACGGCGGTGCGCACTGGACGGCGCTGCCCGAGTCGTGCCCGGTGATCAGGTCCGTGCACTTCGTCTCGCCGTCGACCGGGTTCGCCGTGGCGGGCGGGCAGAACGTCGGCGGCGTCGACCCCGCGATGCCCGTCCTCGGCGGCGTCGTCCTCGCCACCAGCGACGGCGGGCGCACCTGGCACGCCGTGAAAGCGCCGGCGAACGCGCAGACGGTCTGCTTCAGCGACCCGCGGCACGGCTGGCTGGGTGCTGCCGGGCTGCTGTACCGGACCTCCGACGGCGGCGCGGACTGGAAAGTGCTGACCTCGATGGCCGGGGCGGTCGGGTCCGGGTACCCGGCCGAGATGAGCGTCGAGTGCGCCAACGACGGCTCCGCCTGGGCGCTGCGCGCCGGCCCTGGCGCCGCGATGAGCCAGGAACCGCACGTCGGCTTCCACGCGGACCAGGCGGGCGCGACCCCGATCTTCGCCGAGCAGTACTTCCAGACCCCTGGAGGGAAACCGGTCGCGCAGTCTCCGGGGTCGGTCGCGGGCCCGTTCTCCGCGATCGACGCCGCGAGCGCGGCCTTCATCGACTGGTGCTCGGCGTGCGGCGCGGGCACCGCCCCCTGGGACATCGCCACCAACTCCGGCTCGACCCTCACCAAGAAGGGCAACGTGGGCGCGATCACCCAGCCGCAGGCGGCCAGCTTCCTGTCGCCCGAGGTCGGCTGGGTGGCCGGAAGCGACAGCGTCTTCCCGACCTCGGCCAAGGGCACGCCCAAGTCGCAGGAGCGCATCGTGGCCACCACGGACGGCGGCCGCACCTGGCACGTTCAGTACGCGGGCCCCTGGACCAGCTAGGCCGACCAGCCCACCCAGGCCAGTCCACCCAGGCCAGTCCGCCCAGGCCAGTCCGCCTAGTCCAGTCCACCTAGGCCAGCCCACCGGCGGCGAGCCGCTTCTTGCTGTTATCAAGAAATGAGCTCCGCGCCGGGAGCTAAGCACCTCAACGGGCAAAATGCCGTTGACTCCAGTGGTGCGTGGTGCCCGAGAGGGCCGCGCCCGGGCCGGCCAGCGGGCCCGGCGCGAAGGGCGCGGCGTAATCGTCCAAGATTTCGCTTTTCATGGTAATTCCGCAGCTTATAAGCTGCGGAATTACCATGATCATGGTCCGGGCCACGGCGCCGCCCGGGACAATCCGGGCGGAACGGGCATGCGCGGGCCCGGGAGCGAAGGCGGGGAGCGCTCAAGTCAACGGCATTGACCTCACAGGGCTCAGCCCTCGGCGCTAGCCGGTTCCAGGCGGTTCTGGTCAGCCGAGCGCGGAATAGCGGAGCACGCCGTCGACGATCGTCGCGATGACCTCCAGGCCGGCGATGCGGTCGGGGCTGACGGCGGTCGGGTCCTCGGACAGGACGGCGAAGTCGGCCAGCTTGCCGACCTCGACCGAGCCCTTCACGTGCTCGGCCTTGCTCGCGTACGCGGAGCCCCAGGTGTAGGCGCGCAGCGCCTCCTCGGCGGTGATCGCCTCCACGGCGTTGAACGGAGCGCCAGAGGCGGTGCGGCGGTTGACCATGTCGTGGATGCCGAGCAGCGGGGTGCCGGTCACGACCGGCCGGTCGGAGCTGCCTGGCAGCACCACCCCGGCGTCGAGGACTGACCGCTGCCGGTAGAGCCACGGATGCCGGTCGGGTCCGACGGAGGCGAGCATCCCGTCGCCGATCTCGGTGGCGAAGCGGCCCTGGCCGACGGGGATCACGCCAAGGGCGGCGGCCCGTGCGACCTGGTCCGGGCGGGCGGCGGCGAAGTGCTCGATCCGGTGGCGCGGGTCGCGGCGCGGGTGCCTGCTCGCCGCGGCGTCGAACGCGTCGAGTGCGAGGTCGATCGCGCGGTCGCCGATCGCGTGCGCGGCGACCCGCCAGCCGGCCTGGTGCGCGGCGATGATCGTTCTGGCGAGGTGACCGGCGTCGGCCTGCAGGTAGCCGCTATTGCCAGGATCGCCGTCGTACGGCGCCGACATGGCCGCGGTACGGCCGACGAGCGACCCGTCGGTGAAGACCTTCATCGGGCCGAGCCTGAGCCAGTCGTCGCCGAAGCCGGTGCGCAGCCCCAGGTCGATGCCGATCTCGATGCCGTCCGACGGGTGCGCGGTCAGCGCGTGGAATGCGTCGCTGATCACCATCAGCTCGGCGCGGACGTGCAGCCGGCCCTGCTCGCGGGCGGCGACGTAGGCGGCGAGCTCGACCGGCGACTGGCCGACCCAGCCGCCGCCGACCCCCGCCTCGGTGACGGAGGTGAGGCCCTCCCTCAGGTACGTCTCCCCCGCGGTGGCCACGGCGTCGGTAAGCAGGGCGAGCGGGTACGGGCGGGTGAGGTCGCCGACGCGCTCCTGCGCGCGCTCCTCCATGAGTCCGGTGGGGCGGCCGGCCGCGTCGGCGGCGACCCGGCCGCCGTCGACGTGCGGAGCGGCCGCGTCAATGCCGAGGTCACGCAGCACGAGGCTGTTCACCGCGCACATGTGGCTCGAGGTGTGCTTGAGCCACACCCGGTGGCCGGGCGCGACCCGGTCGAGCGCGTCGCGGTGCGGGTGCGCGCCGGTCTTGGTCTGGTCGTAGCCCGCGCCGACGATCCACTCCCCCGCGGGCGTGGCGGCCGCCCTGGCGGCGACCCTGGCGTAGAGCTCGTCGAGGCTGTCGACCCGCAGGTCGATCTCTGTGACCGAGAGCCCGAACCCGATCATGTGGTTGTGCGCGTCGTGGAAGCCGGGGATGAGGGTCGCGCCCTTCAAGTCGAGGACGTCGCGCGCCCTGGCCCCGCCCGCCAGCTCCGCGGTGTCGTCGCCGACGCCCACGATCCGCCCGCCCGCCACGGCGACCGCGCTGGCGCGGGGCCTGGCCGGGTCCATCGTCAGCACGTTGGCGTTAACGAGCAGCAGGTCTGGCGCGTAGGGCATGTCTCAGGATCATAGGGCGCGGCGGGAACCCGCCGGCGGCGCCGCGCGCCTTCCGCGAACATCCCTTGACAGTTATATAACTGGTCTAGTATGTTCTGTGCTCATGGCGATGGGGACGACCCTGCAGGTGATCGCGGAGCCGAGACGGCAGGCGATTCTTGACCTGCTGCGCGACGGGGAGCTTCCCGTTGGCGAGCTCGTGCACCGCCTCGGGATGAGCCAGCCGCTGGTGTCCAAGCACCTGCGCGTGCTCAAGGACGCGGGCCTGGTCCAGGCGCGCGTCGACGCGCAGCGCCGCCTCTACCGCATCCGCCCGGAGCCGCTCGCGGAGGTCGACGAGTGGCTCGCCCCCTACCGTGCGCTGTGGACGGCCAGCCTCGACCGGCTCGAGCAGCACCTGGAACAAAGGAGGAACCTATGACCGACGCCACACTCGACACGACC
>Ga0210389_10001735_pt1 | contig 17569 bp, 14 predicted proteins | sample IncBWH28OmetaG_FD_160127 | JGI IMG/M metagenome (GOLD analysis project Ga0210389, IMG submission 160127) | Forest soil microbial communities from Barre Woods Harvard Forest LTER site, Petersham, Massachusetts, United States - Inc-BW-H-28-O ...
TTTCATTGCCGTCGGTTTTAACCGACGGATAAAAGAGTTGCCAAAATGAGGCTTTAGCCAAATTCCGCGCGTTGCGCAACGCTAAGCAAACTAATTAGCGGCGACAATTTGAATTACACCCCGTAACCTCTTGAGGGCCATTAAAAAAAATAAATCCGAAATCGAAATTCCGATCCCGATAGCTATCGGGACCGAAATCTTCCTAAATCCCCAGCACCTGCTTCAATTTAACATACCCCGTTTTACTAACCGGTATTTTGGCGCCGCATTTAAGTATAGCCAGGTGTGCATCTTTTTCGTAAGGATCGATTCGGGTGATCTGCTGTATGGCAACCATGTAGGAGCGGTGTACGCGCACAAAATAGCGGGGATCGAGCGTGCGCTCAAAAAAGTTCATGGTTTTGTTTTTAAGGAAAGAGCCTTCAGGGGTGTAAACGCTTACATAATCGTCGTCGGCAGCCAGGTATTGCACATCCTGTACGGGAATGATCTTTACTTTGGTTCCGGTTTTTACCACGATGCGCTCATGCTGGGCGGGAGAGTTGCTGGTTTCCAATAACTCCTCGGTCTTTTTAGACCCTGCCGGGGTGGGCGCCTGGGCCAGGTATTTCTCAACCGCCTTATGAAAGCGGTCCTTATTAAAAGGTTTTAAAAGGTAGTCCACCGCATGGGCCTCAAAGGCTTTTATCGCGTACTCATCAAAGGCCGTAGTAAATATTACAGCAGGCGGATTGTCCACCAGTTCAAGCATCTCAAAGCCGTTTATTTTGGGCATCTGCACATCCAAAAATACCAGGTCGGGCTGGTACTGCTGTATGGCTTTCAGGCCTTCAAAGCCATCGTTGCATTCCTGCAAAACCTCTATCTGGCTAAAATCCTGCAGGTATTCCATAACAACCATGCGGGCCAGCGGCTCGTCGTCAATGATAAGTGCGCGTTTCATATATTACAGCTGCGGTACTTTAATAATGGTTGTAAAGATATTATCATTTGCGTAAGTTTCCATTAAATCATTACGGGCAAAAAGTAAATACAGCCTGCGCTGAACACCCCGTAAGCCAAAGCCTGTTCCGTGTTTGGGCCGAGAGGTTTGCGGGTCGTAAGGGTTTTGGATGATCAGGTTCAAAAAGCTGCCGTCCATCTCGGCCCTGATGCTTACCGTAACATCGCCGGTGGTATCATAAAGGCCGAATTTTATAGCATTCTCTACAATGGGTTGCAACAGCATCGAAGGTAATAGCGCCGCTTTTGCCCTTTCGTCGCTGCTGATCTCGGTTTGCAGGCGATGACCAAACCGCACCTTCTCGATGTCGAGGTATAAATTCAAATGGTTCAGCTCATCTGTTAACGGCACCAAAAGCTGGTCATCCTTTTTTAAAGTACCGCGCAAAAAATCCGAAAGCTGGTGGATCATCCGCCGCGCCTCATCCGGTTTAAAGCCGATAAGCGCATTGATGGAGTTGAGGCTGTTAAACAAAAAATGCGGCTGCAGCTGCTGGCGCAAATTATATAGTTCCGCATCGCGGGCCAGTTTTTCTGCTTCGGCTTTGCGTTTTTCATTTTCTTTCTGGTCCAGCAATGAGTAATAGATAATGCTGATCATCCCCACCCAGCCGATTGCCAAAAAGTCGATAAACGCCCGGATAAAGATGGAGTTGATCAAAAATTTATTGTAAGCGGAGTCCGAAGTCAACAGCGGTAATATCCACCTGCACCCCAAAGCGCAAATGGCGGCCAGCGCCCCATGCCATATCAGGATATTCAAATAACTGCCGCTGGCGGGCTGGTAATAGCGCAGGTTATTGTTGATAAGCCAGCAAGCCGCCGCAAGCAGCAGTGAGTTTACAACCGCATCGGTAGAAGCAATATACCAGTTAGGGACGGAGTTGTGAACAATATAGCTTTGCGCCCCGGCCCATATCAGCCCGCACAGCATTGCCGCTCCGTATAATCTTGTGGTTGTTGGTGAAGCCAATTTTAGTTGATTTAGTTGATTATGTTGACTGAGTTGATTAAGTTAACGTGACAAACCACTCACTTAATCAACTCAATCAACCATTCACTATCTTTAGAAACTGTCAAAAAAATCGAGTTTCATTTTATTTTTATTTTTTTGGCTGTAGAGACGCAATATTTTGCGTCTCGGAACGGCGCGCCAGCATTTACCAATAGACGCCGCAATCTGCTATATTCTTTACATTGGGTTCGAGACGCAATATTTTGCGTCTCGGAACGGCGCGCCAGCATTTACCAATAGACGCCGCAATCTGCTATATTCTTTACACCGGGTTCGAGACGCAAAATATTGCGTCTCTACAGCCTTTTTAGAATTTTTACACAGCCTATCAAAAGCTTCTTATATCAATCCCTGCAAAAATTGAAACGCCTTTCAGGATTAATATCTTATCGCTGTTGGGCGCAACAGTAGATTTGATCCGCTTATCATCGACGCTTGCAAAAACCGCCGCGATGTCGGGCACGACCTGCCAGTTGGACGGAACGATGATCTTTACGCCGCCGAAGATCTGCGTAATGTCGATCAGGACACGGCCGTTTATATCCGCTTGTGTAAAATCGATCTCCGCGCCGCCAAAAATGTTGACGATCTCTCCGCCCTTAAAATCCTTTGAAAGAACGGTCTTTTTTACCCCTCCGAATACCGAAGTGGCATCCAGCCAGTCATCGCCGGTGGGGCGATAGCCAGGCTGACCCTGTGGGGGCGCCTCGGTGTAAGTTGTATCGGATACCGGTGGATTATTCGGATTGGGTGTTGCACCAGTGTGGTAATGCCAGTCCCACTTATTTTGGTATTTGCTTCCCCATGCGTTTTTATCGTAAGGGCTGTGCCGTCTGAGGATGATCCATAAGCCGATGGCAATGATGAAAATAGGCCAAACCACGTCGCCGGAATGATGTAAATTTTCGGAGATCATAAAAACCCCGCCGAGCGCCAGCAATACGAATGATGACGGTTTTTGAAAGTTGCTCCTTGCGCCGATAAACAGCCCCCAAAAGATGAGCCACAATGGCCATAATTCCAGGTTGTCGGGGATGAAAAAGATATGCAATTGCTTGAGGAGCATAACACCACCAAACCCAAGCAAAATAAGGCCGGCGATAACTCTGCCGTTATGGGGTGGCCGCTGCTGATTTATATTGTTGTCCATTGTCTGATTCAAATTAAATGTTATCCAAAACTAAGGCAACATTATACATGTGCCAAACAAAAACTGGCAGCCTGTTTAAACAAATCGGTAAGGGCTGATATATTGTCGGTGAAAAAAATAAAAAATTCCGGGGCATTGTGTCTGGGGGTTTATTGGTGTTTTATTAAGTTAACCGCTACGCTCCAATCGGCGCCGCTGGAAACCTGGTAAGTTTTGGCGAAATCGCCCATATTAAGGGCGAACGATAATTGCAGCAGGCTGTTGATATAGGCTAAAGGTTTGCCTTCGGCTACTTCTCCAAATGTTTTGGAATAAGGCATATCGCCGCTGTAAACCTGTTGTTTTTTATTGAAAATGGTAACATGCACCACATCGCCGTATTTGGGGTTCAATTTATTGAACAGGGTATCGGGTATGTTTGTCCAGATGTTTCCGTATTGAACGTCGAGTGCCGGAATGTCGCCTTTTATGGTTTGGTTTTCCAAAACCGCTTCCTGGAAGGGGATGGTCACCACGGTTGATGGTAAAAGCGGCCCTACCTGCTCAAAGGTGATAACACCGGCAGCCAGCCGGGCGGCGGTATAGCTGTACACATCCCGGCCGTGAAAGGTATTTGAGCGTTTCGAATCCTTGCGCCGGTTTACATTTTCGTCAATCTCCCTCAACTCGGCAATCCCAAGAGATTTGGCCACCAGCGTTAAGGTGCCATTATCAGGCGATACAATAAAGTGCCCCGATTTTGTCTTTAGCACTACCGATTTACGTGCAGTGCCAACACCCGGGTCAACCACCGAAACGATGACCGTACCGGCAGGCCAGTATTTAACCGTTTGTTCCAGGCGGTAAGCAGCGTCCCAAATGTTATAGGCCGGTATTTCGTGCGTTATGTCGAATAATTTAAGGTCGGGCGAAACCTCCATGGCAACGCCCTTCATTTCGGAAACGGCGCCATCCTTCAGGCCAAAGTCGGTTTGGTAAACCACGATTTTATTTTGGGCGAATGTTAGTCCCGGGGCTAATAGCGACAATATCAATGCAGTTAGGAGGCGTAAAGTTTTCATCATCGTTTTTAAAACCGCAAAATAAGAGATTAATACTTATTTTGGAGGCGTTTACCATTTATTAATTATGGAAGAAGAGTTTACGATTACAACCGGGTGGAAGATTTTTTATGGCATTTTTGCGCTGTTGTTGGGGGCGGGGGGCGTTTTTTTATTGGTGGCAGGTTTGAAAAACCCGGACACGATGCTTCCTGCAGTTGTCGGAGGGTTAGTAATTGCCGGGTTAGCGGTGCTTATTGGCGGGCAGTTACGCAAAAAGGTCATCATATCAGCCGATCGCATTGTTCATACCAATGTGCTGCAAACCAGGGAAATACCGGCAGCGAGCGTAAAGGGCTGCCGGATAGGCCCAAAGGTCATCGTCATCGAAGCGGACTCGCCCAATTACGCAAAAATTACCATCAATAATTACTCGGATTTTGCTAACAGCGCAGACCTGGTTAACTGGCTGAAACAAAATTTTAAAGATCTTAATGTCGCGGACCTTGCTGACGAGCGCGAAAGACTTTTGCAGGATACCAGGCTTGGCGCTACAAAGGAAGAGCGTGAAGCCAAAATTAACAACGCAAAATGGGTGGCTATTATTTATAGCGCGGCCGGTTTGATATTTGGTTTTGCCAGCATACCGTTTGATCAAAATAAAACGATTGCCATCCTGTTGATCGTATACCCTTTGCTGGGGATAATAATAATGGGCACCAGCTGGGGACTGATCAGGTTTCTGTCAGATAGCCGTAAAAGCGTCCGGTCGTTTATTGTGTTAGGTTTTTTTGGGCCGGTAATAATGCTATGTATCAGCAGCGGTTCGAGCTATAATATACTGCAATACAACAACTTTTATTTCCCGGCGCTGGGGATGTTCCTGGTCATCGCCGCAACGTTATACTTAACGGGTAAAAATGAGGATCTGTCGCCGGTTGCCGGCCAGGTTATTTTGATGCTGATTGTAGCCGCCGGCTATAGTTATGGAACGATTTTAAAGATTAATTGCCTGTTTGACGACACCAGCCCCAGGCAAATTAACACCACCATCGACAGTAAGTTTAAAGAATACAGCAAGGGCGAGCATTATTACCTGTGGCTGAACCCGCTAACAACCGGCGGCGATAAAAAACAGGTTGAGGTAGGGCCGATAACTTACGGTAAATATAATCCGGGCGATACGGTAGTGGTAGATTTAAAAAAAGGATCGTTAAATATACCCTGGTACTATTTGCCTTGATCTTGTTAAACTACAGGATACCGTGCCTTTCTAATTTTGACATGGAAAAACAAAAAAGCCGGACGAAATTATCCGCCCGGCCCTCAAACCTATAAATAAAGCTAAACTATATGAACCAAGAGTCAAGAACCAAGAGTCAAGAACCAAGAAAAATACTGATAGGACATTAATTAAAAAAAAAGCGAAGTTGCACAGTTTGAATCTGTTGTTTAAGGGTAAAAGGCCGTAACCTATTTTCTTATCTTGACTCTTGGCTCTTGATTCCCGAAAACTATTTAACCTCGGTATAATCCGTATAATTTTTGTTGGGCTGTGCGCCGTTGGCCCCGTTGTTGTTGTGTTTGGTAACCATCCAAACGCCCATTGCCATAACCGCTGCCGGCCATACGATGCGCCCGCCGTCGGGTACGTTCCGGGTAACCAGGAAAGCCGTGCCCAAAACCACCAGCCAAAGCCAGACCGGTTTTGTGAAATTGTGTTTAGCCCCGATATAAACACCGATCGCGATCAGCCACATGGGCCAGCTGAAAAGCCAGTGCGGAAAAAAGAACCAGTCCATTTGCCTGATGAGCAGCATGCTGCCGACTGCCAGTAAAATGATGCCGGCCATTAGCCTGCCATTGTGCTGTGTTTTGGGGGTGATATTGTTGGGTTCCATTTTATTGTGTTTTTGATTGATACCTCAAAATTAAGGTGTGGGCAAAGGCTTGTAAAGTTATAGTTGGCGGGCGGCTAAGGGATGTCGGTATGAGGGTGTAAAATGTCGGTGAATCCGGCAAGGTCCTTATTTGGTTCGCGGAAATAGCTCACAGAAAAAAATACGGTGTTTTCACCTATTGCCGGGGCGGATAATATAGTTTACCTTACTCCGCATAGGAATAGCCTCGGAAAACGGAACAAATCAGTTCGTTCTGATGAAAAATGGCGATAACAATGCGCTGCTTTTTGAGAATTGAAATATTGAACTGGCAAAACTTTTCCAGGTTGATAGCAGGGCATACGCATTAAAATTATTTTTAACAACATTATCTAATATTTCAGTTCAACCGGTGCGCTTAACTTTTATAATCAATAGTTTTTACCACAAGGTCCGCCAGGTGCACAAAGGATTTCGCAAAGTAGTTGATGTTTATAGTGGCCTTAGTGAGCTTAATGGTTAAAAAACTATTTTTTAAACCATACCGTTCCTGGCGTTCACCGCTGATAAGTTTAAAATAGCTTTAGGCTTATTTGCCATGTAAAGCTTTGATTTTTAACCACAAGGGCGCAAAGATTTCGCAAAGAGTACAAAGCTAAGCACTTTGCGACCTTCGCGGTTTTCTCTTTGAGTCCTTTGCGGTTAAGCTTATACATCATAAAAGTAAAAGGTAATTTTATTCAGGATAATTTTATCCAAAATAATTTTTAATGCGTCTGCCCTGAGGTTGATAAGGGAATTGTGAAATTTAATTTAACAGTTATTAAATATTCTTTGTGGTTGTAATATGTTGCTAATATCACTAACTTTAACATGCGTTGTTAATATTTCCTTCACGCAGAAATTTGATGCACAACTGCATCGGCAATTATAAAAATGAGGAAATAGTTTAAGGTATAAGTTAGTGAGATATTACCCCTGATCAGAGTGCTTTGAAAACCAAACCAAGCCATCGGCGCCGCCAATATGAAAGCGTCGATGCAAAACTTCTGGGCCTGCTTATTTCCAATGTAAAGGAATATGCTATTTTTATGATCGACCCGGACGGGTTTATCTTAACCTGGAACAAGGGTGCGCAAAATATTAAAGGATACCGCGAGGAAGAAATCATTGGCAAACACATCTCCATTTTTTACACACCCGGAGAGATCAGTCAAAAAGAACCACAAGAAAATCTAAAGGAAGCGCTTGCTTCCGGCTCGTTTGAAAAAGAGGGCTGGAGGGTGCGCAAAAACGGCTCCGTCTTTTGGGCTAACATCGTATTTACGCCATTGTATGACGAGGCCGGCATGTTGCTCGGCTTCGCCAAGGTAACCCGGGATATGACCGGGCAAAAAATGATATCCGATCAAAAGGAGCAGCATAAAATTGAACTGGAACGGCGCGTTAAGGAAAACACAGAAACTATCATTAAGAATGAGATGCGCTACCGGGCGCTGATCGAGAGCAATTACAGCGGCGTCACCTTACTCGATAAAAGTTTCAAGGCTATTTATCGAAGCCGTCCGGCCGAAAGGATAAATGGCTGGCTTGACGCCGAGCGGGGACAACAAACCATGGCCGATTTGGTGCACCCGGACGATTTACCGGCCGTTCAAAATTTGTTTTTGGATGTTTTGAACCAGCCGGGTGTACCTGTCCAGGCTACCTATCGCGTTAAACACCAAAAAGGCTACTATATATGGCTGGAAAGCATTAATACCAATATGCTGGCCGATAAGGCGATTGAAGCAATAGTGTGCAACTTTAGGGATGTAACGGAAAAGAAAAATGCAGATGATGAGATCAAAAATAAAACTGAACAAATAGCAAACATACTGGAAAGTATAACCGATGGTTTTATGGCCCTGGATAGCAACCTGTGTTTTACGTATGTAAATAATCAATTTGGCGGGATGACCGGGTTTTCGCCTGAAGCCATCATCGGAAAATACATCTGGGATGTATTCCCTGCCGCGAGCGCTGCGGCGCGAAACGGGTTTGACCTGGCGCTTCGCGAGCGGCGTAATGTTACTTTTGAGGACTATTATCAGCCCCTGGACTTCTGGGCTGAGGATCGTTTGTATCCTTCGGCAGGAGGATTGTCTGTTTTTGTACGGGACATAACCGAACGTAAAAAGGCCGAACAATTGCTGAGGAGCAAGAACGAACAAATTGAAAATATCCTGGAAAGGATTACCGATGGTTTTGTCGCGTTGGATAATAACCTTCGTTATACTTATGTGAATAAACGGATAGGTGAGATGGCCGGCATTTCACCGGCTGATATGATCGGAAAATATATTTGGGACGTATTTCCCGAAGCTGTCGGCACTGCCGCGCAAAAAGTTTTTGACCTTGCAATCCAGGAGCAGCGCTATGTCAGTTTTGAGGAAAATTATGCCCCGCTTGATATTTGGGTGGAAGAGCATCTTTATCCTTCGGAAGGGGGATTGTCTGTTTTTGCCAGGGATATATCGGCACGCAAAAAAGCGGAGCGGGAAATTCTCCTTTTAAATGAAAGCCTTGAACGAAAGGTTGAGGACCGCACAAAACAACTGGAAGCAGCGAATAAGGAATTGGAAGCGTTTTCATACTCCGTTTCCCACGATCTGCGCACACCGTTGCGTGCGGTAGGCGGTTTCGCCATGATGCTGAAGGACGGATTTGAAACCATGCAGACGGCTGACCGTAACCGCATTGTTAATACCATTGTGAACAATGCAACCCTGATGGGCCAGTTGATTGACGACCTGTTGGATTTTTCGAGGCTGGGCCGGAAAGAACTAAAACTCAATAAGGTAAACATCCAGTCAATGGTTAAAGGATGTATCAGTGAACTCACCTATGATAACCCCAAAACCTACGAATTTAAGATAGAGGAGCTGCCCGATTGCGAGGGGGACACCAGCATGATCAAACAGGTATGGATGAACCTGCTGGGCAATGCGATCAAATATTCATCTAAAATTGATAAGCCTGTAATTGAAGTCGGGGCGAAGATAGACGGCAATGTGGTCACCTATTTTGTAAGGGACAACGGGGTAGGTTTTGATATGCAGTACGCAGGCAAGTTGTTTGGCGTCTTCCAGCGCCTGCACCGAAAGGATGAATTTGAGGGTACCGGCGTGGGCCTGGCGCTGGTGAAACGGGTGATCGACCGCCATGGGGGCAAACTATCGGTAAAGGCAACGCCTGGAAAAGGGGCCATCTTTTACTTCAGCCTTCCGGTAAAACAAGCTAATTAAACAACAACTATATGAGCTATGATGAGGTAGAAATACTATTGGTGGAGGATAACATGGAAGATGCTGAGCTGACCATTTATACGTTAAGCAAGATAAACCTGGCCAACCATTTATTTCATGTAAAGGATGGCGCCGAAGCGCTTGATTTTATTTTCGGGAAAGGGGAATATTCAGAACGACAGATAGATAAAAAACCGAAAGTGATCCTGCTCGATATCAAAATGCCAAAGGTTGATGGGATTGAAGTACTGAAAAAAATAAAAGATAATGTAAATACGCGGTCCATTCCTGTTGTGATCATGACCTCGTCGCGCGAAGAAAGGGATATTTACACCAGCTATAACCTGGGTGTAAACAGCTATGTGGTAAAACCAATACACAGTGATGAGTTTGTTAAAGCAGTGTCGGAGCTGGGTTTGTATTGGCTGATTATTAATCAAACATCGCGTGATTAAATTACTATGCCAGCTGATATAAAAATATTACACCTTGAAGATGTGCCTACAGACGCTATGCTGGTTACGTATGCGCTTGAAAAAGCAGGCCTGAAATTTGAAAAACTCGACGTTGATACCAAGGAGGCGTACACAGCGGGCTTAAATTCATTTAAGCCGGATATTATTCTTTCAGACCATTCTCTTCCTGATTTTAAATCCCCCGAAGCGCTTGCGGTACTCAAGGAAAGCGGTCTAAATGTTCCTTTTATACTTATAACCTCTACTATTTCCGAAGAATTTGCCGTCAGCATTATGCAAATGGGCGCTGCGGATTATATTTTGAAGGACAGGCTGCAGCGTTTACCCAACGCCGTGCTTAATGCGATTGAGAAATACAAAATAAATGCGGAGCGCAGAAAGGCATTTGAGGACCTGAACCGCTTATTCAATACGATAGATGAGGTGTTCTTTTCGCGCGACATGGTGAATGGGCGGCTGATACAAATATCGCCGGCATGCAAAAACATGTACGGTTACACATCCGAAGAGTTTTTGGCTGACCCCGGACTATGGGGCCAGGTAACACACCCGGATTATGCCCATATCGGGAAGGAGATAAACGAAAAGTTTAACAGGGGAGAGACGGTTTTAATACAGTATAAAATCATTCACCGCGATCAACGCGAACGCTGGGCCGAAAGTAAGATCATCCCGACGCTGAACGATAGCGGCATGCTGGTTCGCTTAGATGGCGTAACCCGGGACATTACAGACCGGAAGAAGGCTGAACTTTCGCTCATACGATCAGAGGCTAATCTACGGTCGGTGTTTGAAAACACCGATCTTTATATTGTACTGCTTGACAGCAATTTGAAAGTAGTTTCATATAATAGCAACGCTTTTCACAAGTCGATCGGGGTATTTGGCAAAAGGTTAAGTGCCGGCAGTTCTGCGTTTAACTATTTCCCAAAAGAACGCTGGCCGGTGATAAAGGGCATTCTTCAAAAGGTTAGGATCGGAGAAACCGTTGATTATGAAACCATCTATAATATTTCAGGCGGAGGAAAGGAATGGTTTGACGTACGATGGACAGGTATATTTAATGACGCGAAGGAAAACCTGGGCATTATTTTAACGTTGAAGAATATTACCGAAAAGAAAAATGCCGACCTGGAGCGTGAGAAAATGACCACCGACCTGTTGAAGCGCAACCAGGATTTGGAACAGTTTACCTATATCATCTCACATAATTTGAGGGCGCCGGTAGCCAATATCATAGGTTTGTCTGATTTGCTCGGCTGTTATGATTATGCGGACGATGAATGCATTACAACTATAACGTCACTTTCAACGGCAGTTAATGCGCTCGACAGGGTGATCCTCGACCTGAACACCATATTGCAAACCGGCGCGCAGGTTAACGCAATGAGGGAGGTAGTTTCGCTGCCGCAACTGGTTGAGGACATAAGCGCCGAGGTAAGATCAGTGATAGACAAAAACCACGCTTCCATAATTTGTGATTTTGAAGAAATATCCCAAATGTCCACCATAAAAACCTACCTCTACAGTATATTCCAAAACCTTATCGTTAACGGAATAAAATACAGGAAAAACGAACACAATCCGGAGATAACCATCAAAACGCGCCGGCAAGCGGATAAGGCAATAATTTCCTTTTCGGACAATGGCAAAGGGATAGACCTTAAAAAGTTTGGCCCGCACTTGTTTGGCTTGTACAAGCGTTTCGATTTTTCGGTTGAAGGTAAAGGCATGGGGCTATTTATGGTAAAGATGCAGGTGGAGGCATTGGGCGGTACCATAACCGTTAGGAGCAACTTGGACAAGGGCTCGGAGTTCGTGGTGGAATTGCCGGTTTAAAAACGTTTTATGCTTACCGGCAACGAATGAATTCTTCATTTGAGTAAGTTTCGGCGAACTGTTCCAGGCTTCGGCCGAACAATTTGCCGGCTAATTACCGCGACAATTTTGGCCAAAGCCAGCACACACCCACCGGAGATACACAGAAAACTTGTCCGGAGACATAAAAATGGTGACAATATTTTGTCACTGACAAAGTATTGTCAGCAGTTAAATTATTAATAATCAGTCTTGTATGCTTTTTTTCACTTGTTCCGAAACGATACAAAATTTACATTCCTGCTCCCGATACTCCGTTGGATGAAGCAAAAGACAATAAACTTTGGCCCAGGTTAATTTCGCTGAATCATTCTTAAACAAGGGGTCGGGCATCATAAAATTAATGATTTATTAACGCTGGGGAAACACCATTTATAGTTGCGTTGCTTATGTTAGCATTGTGTTAGTATTTTATTAGATTTTTTGCATGAACAAGCCGGCCACGAATTATATTGTGCTGTTAACAACCTTTGTTTACCTGGCATTTGCCTGCCTTTACGTGATTGCCCGTACCGAAAACAATGCCCATGTTAAGTTGGTAAAAGCGGGTGCGGTAATTTCAGGGGCAGACAATTCCCCCGGCAAGGGGCAGGGAAACTTTTTAGCGAGGCCGAGAGTGGTCAACCAAAAACTGGTTGTCGAGCTTATTTTGCCGGTGGCCGCCCTGATTTTATCTTACCTTATTACAGGCAGCTCAAATAAGGCCGCCATTGCTTTACCCGTTCCGCTTCCTGTTCGCCATTGCGCCAAAACCGTTCTGCTACGGGCCATGAGGCTATGATCAGTTGATTTAAACTTTGGCTAATCAAAAAGCAGCGGGATTTGGCCGCTGATTTATTAACGTTTAAATTTTATGATCATGACTGATGAGTTGATTGTACAACAACTAAAACACAGAGAGACACAACTGTTAAATGAGCTAAATAAAGTACGCCTTGCCCTGAAGGCATTTATTGACGATATCAATTTTGGAGTTTCCGACACCATTGGCGGATATTCGGATAGTAATATTCCGGCGCAATTCGATAAAAACCTTACCTACGGCAGCAAAATACTGTTCATCCTGTCCCAATCGGAAAGACCGATGCTGGTCGATGAGATCACAGAACGGCTGCATCGCCTTGAGCCTGAACTGGAACTAAACCGCCTGCACAAAAGCATAGGCCACAATGTATCCATGCTGGCTAAATATGCCAAGGTTAAAAAGCACCCATTCAATCGTAAAATAAAGTATTCGTTATAACGCACCTACCAGCGTTGTGCGTTTGAATGACTTCTGTATAAAAAACCGGGCAGGATTTTACCACAAAGAACGCAAAGGGGAAAACACAGAGGCCACAAAGCTTTAATAGTTCGTCAATTATTTACCCGGTGTTCTTTGCGGCTTCTCAGCGTCCTCCGTGGTTAAATTAATTTGATTTTTTATAAGTTATCGGCCAAATTGGCGGATATAAAGCGTTTATTTTAGACCAATCGGTAACAAGGTTGGTCATTTTTTATTTTGTTTAGGGCTAATCTGCCAAATCTTTAAAAAATTCACAAGGGAAGCCTTGCCTATTAAGCAAGGTTTTTTCGTAATAACAGCGCGGTGACGGGGAAATTATTTTTTGTTAACAATGGTGGATTTTTTTTGCGTTTGTTTAGTATTTGTTAACTTTTTGTTGTTACCGGATAAATGTTCGCGTAACATTTCCGGGATAGTTTTGCGGCGATAAATAAAATCGCACATGAAACAAAACTTACTTATGAAAATCTCGCGGCTGCTTCTGACGATAGCGGCCGTATGTATTTTTTGCGGCAACCTGTTTGCCCAGAACAATACGATCAGGGGGATTGTTTTAGATAACAATAGCCAGCCCCTGCCTGGCGTGAGTGTTACAGTTAAGGGCACCACCCGCGGTACCAACACCGGTATCGAAGGCCGCTTTACCATTGCGGCCGAAAAAGGTGAAACCCTGGTAATACGTATTATCGGTTTCGATACCCAGGAAGTGGTGATCGGCGCGGACAACTACGTGTCGGTGCAGCTGAAAGAAACCACCAATGCCCTCAACGAGGTTGTGGTTACGGCGCTGGGCGTTAAAAAGGAGTTTCAGAAACTGGGTTATTCACAAACCCAGATCAACGGTGACGATTTAACCGCTGCCCGCGATGCAAACCCGCTGCAATCGATGGAAGGTAAAGTTGCCGGTTTGAGCATCGGCGCCAGTTCCGAATTTTTCGGCGCGCCAACCGTGGTTTTGCGCGGTAGCCAAAATGTGCTTTACGTTATTGACGGCGAACCGGTTGAATCGGACACTTACGATTTTAACCCTGACGACATCGAGACCTACACCATATTAAAAGGCCCCAACGCTGCGGCTCTTTATGGTTTCAGGGGTATTAATGGCGCCATCATCATTACCACCAAAAAAGGTACCAAGGACAAAAAAGGCTGGCAGGTTGATTACAACAGCACCACCGAGATGGAAAAAGGCTTTATCGTACTGCCACAGGCGCAGTTTCAGTATGGCCGCGGTACCAATTACCAATATGCTTACGGTAACCAGTTGTACGATAATACCCAGCGTTTGCCCGAGTGGGGCCCGCGTTTTGACGGCATTTTTGAAACTACCCAGTTTGACAGCCCTTATAACACGGTAACCGGCGTACGTACCCCTACGCCATGGCTGGCCAGGGGCGCTGACAACTTTAACCAGTTTGTACAGACCGGCATAACCAGCACCAACTCGCTTTCGGTAGCGGCAAGCGGTTCAAACTATGATATCCGCGTATCCTACGGTCATACCTTTCAGCAGGGCGATTTCCCGAATACGAAGCTGAACATCGATAACTTTAAATTGATGGCCGGTTATGATATCACCTCCAAATTGCGTGTGGATGCCGATCTTAACCTCAATTTGCAATATTCACCCAATATTCCGGATGTAAACTACGGCCCGAACAGCTACGCTTACGAGTTTTTTGTTTACGGTTCGTCCGATTACCCTATCAATGCCCTGAAAAACATTTACCAGGGTCCGCAGGGTGTGCCTAACCTGGTGCAATACGCACAGGAGTACGGCCGCGAAAACAACCCCTGGTTCCAGGCTGAAAAATGGCTCCGCGGCCGCGACAACCAGGTGATCAACGGGTCTCTCGCATTTACCTATAAATTCAACAGCGAATTGAGTTTAAAATTGCGCTCTGCGCTGGATACCTATAACGAGCTGAACACCGAAGACGTGCCTTCATCAACCAATCTTAATGAGTACCTGCCCTGGTACTATTTCGGGTGGTACGGCGATTATCGCCAGGACCAGCGTAACCTGCTCGAAAACAATACCGACCTGACACTGAACTTTAATAAGAAGCTGGGCAAAAGCTTTGAACTAACTGCACTTGCCGGCGCAAATGAACGTTCGTTCAGGTATTTGTCCGACTGGGCTACCACTAAGGACCTTTCTATTCCAAATGTGTATAATCTGGATAACTCCAACAACCCGATCCTTGATTATAATTTTAACTCGAAAATGCAGGTTAACAGCGCTTACTATTCTGTCGACTTCGGGTACAAAAACTATATCACACTTAGCACCACCGGACGCGTGGACAACCTGTCGACGCTGCCGTCAGGAAACAATACGTTCTTCTACCCATCAGTGGCTTTGAGCTCGGTAGTTAACGATTACGTTAAGCTGCCGGAATTTATTTCATTCTTAAAGCTGCGTGCATCGTTTGCGGACGTTAAAGGCGGTTTAACTTCGCCATACATTGGCTCATCTTATAACGCTGTACAGTCTACCGCGCTTGGAACCGGCTGGAACTCGCAGCCTGTTGGCAACCTGCTGGGCTATGGTACGGAGTTGTACACACCATACAACGGGCCTACTTATCAGAACTCAAACCCCTCGGCGCCGGCAACCTATTACGGCGGTACACCATCGGTTAACCTGTCAAATACCATCGCAAATGCACATATCAAACCATTCGACGTACAATCATACGAGTATGGCGCCGATTTTAAATTTTTAAATAATCGCTTAGGCCTTAACGCCACTTACTTTACTACTACCAACGGTCCAAACATCATTTCGTTGCCCGTTGCCCCTTCAACAACCAATACCAACCAGATTGTTAATGGCTTAACAACCAAAAAGGATGGGGTGGAATTGGAACTGATGGGCGCGGTGCTGCGGAGCAAAGACGGTTTGAACTGGGATGTGAATGCAAACTATTCAACCTACCGCGAAACCCTGAAATCGGTTTATAACGGTGCAACTTCCATTTACCTTAACAACCACGTTTATAATATTGGCGACAGGCTGGATGCGGAATATGGTACCAAATTTGTGCGCGACCAAAACGGCAACATCATAAACAGCGGCGGTGTGCCTTTGAGCGCGCCGAGCCAGCCGGACAATGCCAACTATGGCCTGTTAGGTTACGCTGATCCTGATTTCTCTTTCGGCATCGGCAACCATTTCCGCTATAAAAACTGGAGCCTGAGCATCCAGTTCGACGGCAGGATAGGCGGTAAGATTTACGATTATACCTACTACCACTCCATGAACGGCGGAACTGCTGTTGAAACCGCTACAGGCGCTTATGGCGCGGCACGTTTAGCTGAGTGGAATAGCACCAAAGAGGGTACAGTGGCCGCCACGCCGGCTTATGTTGGCCCGGGTGTTACTATCGTGAGCGGAACACCGCAATATGGTCCCGGTGGCCAAATTACCAACCTTGGTCAATTGCAATTTGCGCCAAATACCACCCCTGTATTGGTTCAAAGCTATGTATCCAGCGGTTTGGGCGCCAACTTCGACGAGTATTATATGGTTAGCCGCTCATTTGCCAAGCTGCGCGAGGCAACCATCGGCTACTCGCTGCCTCAAAATATGCTGCAGGGCAGCTTTATCAAAAAAGCTACCTTCTCATTAGTGGGCCGCAACCTGCTGTATTTCGCTTCCCGCAAGGATATCGACCTGGATGAATATGCTTCGGGTTATGATGCATCGACGCTGCAAATTACAGGTACCGATAACGGAAATGCAAACCTGGCCAGCCCGACTGCGCGCCGGTACGGTCTCAACATCAATCTAACATTCTAATTTTTTTAATTGATAAATAAGAGATTATGAAAATAAAATCATTCATTCCATTGGTACTGTTTATAACAGGCCTGGTATCGATAACCGGTTGTCAGAAGGGAGACCTTATCGATAACCCCAACGTGGCGGCTTCAACCGGCACGGTTCCGGCAACGCTGCTGCTTAACCATATTACGGCAACCCTGATCAGAAACCCGGGTTACGGAAGCAGCTCAAATGAGTATCCTTTTACTTTTTCCACTTCCGCGGGGCAGTATGTGCTATCAAATTACCAGTATTACCGGGGTAATAATAATTATAACTTTGGCAGTACTACCGATAGCTATGACATTTTGAAATACGCTATCGCGCTGGAGGCGCAGTCGACCGCGCAGCTGGGCAATCAAACCAACAAATACTTTGCATTAGGACAATTTTTTAAGGCCTACGCTGGTATTTGGTTAACAGAGCGTGTGGGCGATATCCCATTTTCGCAAGCTGGTAACCCTGCTATTATTTTGCCTAAGTATGATACACAGCATGACGTTTATAAAGCCTGCCTTGCGTTGCTGAATAATGCAAACAGCATCCTTGCGCCGCTGGTAGCCACCAGCCCCAATGCCAAACTTGATGCCGGCGACATTTTCGGGCTTACTTACCTGCAATGGCAAAAAGTGATTAATACCTACACCGTCCGCGTACTTATTAGCCTGAGCAAAAGGGCAAGCGATAACGCGGATCTTCAAATTCCGCAAACGTTTGCTACCATCAT
>Ga0210389_10001738_pt1 | contig 17511 bp, 18 predicted proteins | sample IncBWH28OmetaG_FD_160127 | JGI IMG/M metagenome (GOLD analysis project Ga0210389, IMG submission 160127) | Forest soil microbial communities from Barre Woods Harvard Forest LTER site, Petersham, Massachusetts, United States - Inc-BW-H-28-O ...
CGACACCAGCGCGTATCTGCGGCCGCTCCGGGCAAAGCTTCCCTGCAGTTGATGCGTATCCTGCGCGAGGAAATAGTGCTCGAAGTCCGCTCCGCCATTCAGAAGGTGCGCCGCACCGGGAAAACCGTGCGCGCCGAAGGCATCGAGATCCGGAGCAATCATCACGTCATTACCGTGAACGTGGAGATTTGCCTGCTTGTGTCGACCGGGCCCGCCAGGAGCTTCCTGATCCTGTTCGAGCCGGCCTTGACGAGGCCTGCCTCCGCTCCTGCGTCCCGAGTGCAGCGCGGCAGACTGGCGAAGACGAATGAGAGCCAGGAAGTGGTCCGCCTGCGGGCCGACCTCGTGCGCACGCGCGAATACGTCCAGTCGATCATCCGCGATCAGGAAACCGCTAACGAGGAGCTGAAAACCGCCAACGAGGAAGCTCTCTCCAGCATGGAGGAGTTGCAGAGCACCAACGAGGAACTGGAGACCGCCAAGGAAGAGCTGCAGTCGAGCAACGAGGAACTGGTCACCCTGAACGAGCAGTTGCAGAACCGGAACTCGGAACTGGGCATGCTCTCCAACGACTTGGGCAATGTCCTCAGCGGCATCGACATTCCGGTCGTGCTCCTCGATGCCAATGGCCGCATCCGGCGCTTCACGCCGACAGCGGAGAAACTCCTCGGACTCATCGGGGCTGATGTCGGCAGGCCCATCGGCAAATTGCGTCTCGGCATCCACGTACCCGACATGGAGGATTTGCTCGCGACCGTCATCGCCAGGGGCAAGGAACAGTCGCGGGAACTGCAAACGGATTCTGGTCACTGGTTCCAGCTGCGCATGCGCCCCTTCCGTCGCGGCGAAGAAAAGGTGGAGGGTGTGCTCCTGGCCTTCGTGGATATCCACCTGCTCCGGGAACGTCAGGAAGCGCTGCAAAGCGATCGGAATTTCATTTCCGCCATCCTCGACGCGGCCAATGACCTGCTGGTGGTCGTTCTCGATCCCCAGGGGCGAATCGTCCATTTCAACCACGCCTGCCAGCAGCTGACCGGCTACACCCTGGACGAAGCAAAGGGCAGGTACGTATGGGATTTCCTGGTGGCGTCCGAAGAAGCGGTCTCCGCCAAAATCGCATTCACTACGTTGGATAGCCCAGCCCAAAACCAGCGGCAGAATCACTGGATCGCCAAAAACGGACGGCGTCTGCTGGTTAGCTGGTCGCACACAGTGGCAAAAGGCGACGGCGGCGAATTCGTGATCGTAACCGGCATCGATGTGACCGAACTGCAGCTGGCGCGGCGGCAGGCCGAGCAAAGCGGCGCCACCGTGCTGGCTGTCATGGAGAATTCGGCTCAGGCTATTCTCGCCTGTGGCAAAGACGGCCGCATCGTAATCGCAAATCCCATGGCTGAGAAGATGTTCGGCTATCCCGCCGGCGCGCTCTTTGGTCAGCCTCTTGAGGCGCTGCTCCCGGAGCGCTTCCGCGTCGTTTATAAGCAGCGTCGCGACGACTGGTTCGCGGAATCGCGGACCTGCTCGCGGCTGGAACTGGCCGGCCTTCGCCAGGACGGTTCCGAGTTCCCTGTCGAGGTCAGCCTGAGCTCCTTCGCCGCTGAGGGAGGAGTGCGCGGCGTCGCCTTTGTCTCCGACATCACCGAACGCAAAAAGAACGATCAGATGCTGCTCGACTACAAAGACCAGCTGCAGAAGCTGACCGGCGCTTTGATTTCGGCCCGCGAGCTGGGCAATCGCGAAATCGCGCGCGAACTCCACGATGTGTTCGGCCAGGAGCTCGCGGCGCTGGGGATGGAAATCTCGTCCTTGAGACACGGGGACGGGGCCGAAGCCGATTTGACTGCCAGATTGTCGGAACTTGGCAAGCGAGTTCGGCGCCTCGCGGATAATGTTCACGAGACCTCGCGCAAGCTCCACCCGGCCATCCTGGAGGACCTGGGTTTGCTCACTGCTCTGAAACAGGAGTGCGAATCCTTTGAGCAGCGCTCGGAGATCCCCGCGCAGTTCGTCGCCGCCGGCGTCGGCGAGAACCTTCCCCTTGAGTTGTCGCTGACCCTTTATCGCGTCGCCCAGGAATGCCTTCGCAATATCCAGAAGCACGCTCCGGCTTCGGATTCGGTTCAGGTTACATTGATCGGCAGCCCGGATGCGATCACTCTCCGCATCGCGGATACGGGCGACGGCTTCGATCTCGATAAGGCCATGCGCAAAGGCGGCCTCGGGCTCATCAGCATGGAAGAACGTGTGCGCACCGTGAATGGGAAGCTTACGGTCGAATCCGAGCACGGCAAGGGCACGACTGTCGCGGCCTTTGTTCCGCTCGAGAAGAAGCCTGAGTGAAGGCGCTCCGACTGCGTCCCCTTACGATCTGCCTCGTCCTTCGGGAGTAGAATTATTCGAGACTCATGGCTGATGTGAGGCGATTGCGCGCGATCTGGAGTGCAGCTACGGTGGCAATTGCGGCTGTCGCCGTTCTGAGCCATGCGGCGGCGCAGCAATCTCCGGATGCCAATCTGGAAGTTCTTCAGCTTCGACCCGACTTCTACATGATCGCCGGAGCCGGTGGGAACATCGGCGTTCAGATCGGGGCGGACGGCGTCGTCATTGTCGATTCGGGTTCGTCGGCGCGCGCAAATGACGTTGTCGCGGCGATCCGGAAAGTCACCGCGGCGCCCATCCGTTACCTGATCAACACCAGCGCCGATCCGGATCGCGTCGGCGGCAATGCGATCGTTGCCAAAGCCGGACAGACTCTGTTCACGCAGACCAGCGGAGCCGGTCTCGCAGCCAATTTTTCCAGTGGCGGAGCGTCGATCCTTTCGGTCGAACAGGTTTTGACACGAATGAGCGGACCGAGCGGGAAGGCTTCTCCGTATCCTGTCGACGCATGGCCAACGGAAACGTTCGATCAGGCGCGGAAGTATATGTACCTCAACGGCGAGGGAATTGAGGTTTACCACGAACCTTCAGCACACACGGATGGTGATGCGATTGTCTTCTTTCGCCGTTCCGATGTCATCGTGGCCGGCGACATTTACGACACTACACGTTTTCCGGTCATCGATATTGCCAGGGGCGGCAGCATTCAGGGCGAGATCGCCGCGTTGCAGAAGCTTGTTGATACGGCCATTCCGTCCGTGCCGATTGTTTCGCGGGATGAGGGCACGTTGATCATTCCGGGTCATGGTCACATATGCGATCAACTCGATGTCGTTGAATATCGCGATATGGTGACCATCATTCGCGACCGTGTCCGGGATCTGATGAAAGAGGGCCTCTCGCTGGAACAAGTTAAGGCAGCTTCGCCGGCACGCGGCTACATGCGGCGATATGGATCGAATGCAAATGAGTTCGTCGAAGCAATCTATCGCAGCCTGAGTGAGAAAGCAAAATGAGGTTCCTGTTACTCACCGCCATTGCGGCAACGGCTTTCGCCCAGGATCGCCCCATGCCCAGTGCAAAAGCATCGGCGACGATCGATATCACGGGATATTGGGTTTCATTCATAACCGAAGACTGGCGTTTCCGCATGGTGACGCCCCGCAAAGGCGACTACCAGGCTGTGCCCATGACAGAACAGGCAAGGAAGGTCGCTGATGCCTGGGATCCGGCCGCGGATGAGGCTGCGGGCGAGCAATGTAAAGCCTATGGCGCCCCTGCCATCATGCGCGTGCCCGCGCGGTTTCACATCACCTGGCAGGATGACAATACGCTGCGGTTGGAGAGCGATGCCGGCATGCAGACGCGGCTTTTTCATTTCAAGTCTGAGCCTGCGCCTCAAGGCGCGCGTACCTGGCAGGGTTATTCCATGGCGGAATGGCAGAGGCCGGCGTCGTTGAAGGCAGGGACGACGAACCTGCGCGCCGGATACCTGCGGAAGAACGGCGTTCCATACAGCGAGAACGCCATCGTGACAGAATACTTCGACATGGCGCCGCTTGATGGTGGCGGCCAACTGCTGCTTGTCACCGTGGTTGTGGATGATCCTCAATATCTGCAGCAGCCGTTCATTGTGACTTCGCAATTCAAGAAGGAGGCCGACGGTTCCAAATGGGATCCAACGCCATGTACCTCGCGATGAGGCGTTCATTGCTCTGCCTGCTGTACTGTGGCACGGCCTTCGCGCAGATGGAGATCACGGGATCATGGGCGGCGCGGAACCACGAGTTCCTCTCCGGCGACGGGCTTCCGGTGGATTTTTCGGGAATCCCTTTGAATGAAGAAGGGCGGATTCGCGCGTTGAGTTATTCGGAATCGCAGCTCTCGATGGTGGAACGGCAGTGTCAGGGATGGCCGGTTTTCTATCTGCTCGAGGGACCATTTGGACTGAAGATCTCGAGCGAGACAGACCCTGTGAAAGGCAACGTCATCTCTTACACGATCGGCGCGTGGGAGGATCGGCCGCCCATTACCATCTGGATGGATGGCCGTCCGCACCCATCGAAGTATGCTGAGCATACACGTGCCGGTTTTACGACTGCCAAATGGGAAGGCAACACGTTGGTCGCATATACAACCCATGTGAAGGCCGGATTTTTGCGAAAGACCGGCGCGCCGAGTAGTGATGAAGCCACTATGACCACCCGCTTTTACCGCCATGGCGACATCCTGACGGTGCTCGGAATCATCGACGACCCGATTTACCTGGCCGAGCCGTGGATACTTTCGCGAAGCTTTCAACTCAGCCCCACGCCGATATCGCCAATCGGGCCGCCGTGCGTTACTACAAATGAAGCAACGGTAGGCCCGACCGCTCCGCATTACCTGCCTGAGAAGAATCCATTTGTCGACGAGATGACAACCAGGTATGGCGTGCCGCGCGAGGCCGCGATCGGAACGCCGGAGACTCTCTATCCGGAATATCGAAAGAAAGTTCCCGCAGCGGCTGGCGTTAAATAGAGCAATAGCTTCCTTGACAAAACAGTCAAAACACTACTCTCGTAGTGGCGCATCAGGCCGGGAAACCGGGAACATTTGTTTTTTCGCGCGTTTCCGTATCATTCTGCCTTGGTATTTTTCTGATATCCTCAGAGCGAAAAGTTTTTGCCAGGGGTAGCACCCGGGGAGCGCCCATGGATCAGCCGATTTTTGATTTCCTGAGGGCGGAAGTGGATCACACCCGCGAAGAGTATTTTCGCGCGCGAGATCGGTTCTGGAACATCGCAGCAGATGCTCCCAGCGGGTTACCGCATCCGGACGGAACGCGGCGTGTCGAGAATGCGGCTCGCGCCCAGACAGCCGCTATGGTGAGATATACCAAATCCCTTCGGCAGTTCAACGCATTCCTGTTGGACGGAACGGTTCCCGAGGAATTATTGCCGGAAAAGGATCCGCACAGAAAACCGGCCGACGACGAAAAGGGTAATTCTGAAGACAAGTCCAATAAGGCAGGGGCGTAATTGACTTCGCCTTATTCACTTGGAGGCTTTCGGCCTGACCTGTTCCACCCGATCAGATGATCCAGGCTCCAGGGACCCGGCCCTGCCGCGCTCAGCCAAAGAAAAAAGAAGGAGTAAAACACCGCCAGTTCGCCGCCGTTCGTGAGCGGCCAGAAGCCTCGCGGGGCGTGGGTGCGGAAGTAACCGATCGCCATCTCGCCGGCAAGGATAAATGCGACGGGCCGGGTAAACAGGCCCAGGATGATCAGCGCTCCTCCGATCGTCTCGATCACGCCTGCCGCTCCGAGCATCGATGTCAGCGGCGGCGTCTGCCCTCCAAGTCCGCCGAATGCGCCGAAGGCTTTCTGCCAGCCATGCAGCGAGAAGGTGAATCCGACCATGATTCGGACCAGCGATTTCAGATAAGGTTCAAAGGGCGTGAGCATTCGCATGTTCAGATATGGTGGAGATCACCTTATCACGCACGGGAGCGTCGCCACGGACTTGTGCCGGAGAACTTGAGCGTGCGGCCCGTAGCTCGCTGATAATACTCCGCGATGGTCGGCCGGTCGTTCTCATCGCATCGATTCAGGAACGCGGTTTCAAAGGCGTATTCGAGATCTCCGAACGAGCGATAGTTCTCCGCCCAGCAGATCACGGTCCGCGGCGACATCAGCGTCGAAATATCCCCGGCTTGGAAACCCGTGCGCGTTTGCTCGGCCGTGCGCACCATCTGCAGGACGAGGCGCTGTCCCTCTTCATCGTTCATCCAGGGCGCCCGCGCATGAACCACCGCGGCTTCTTCCGCCTCCGGCAGGTAATCCAGACGCGTCACGATGTTCCAGCGGTCCAGTTGCGCCTGGTTGAGTTGTTGCGTGCCGTGGTAGAGACCGGAGGCGTCCCCGAGTCCAATGGTGTTTGCCGTCGCAAACAACCGGAACGACGGATGGGGGGAGAGAACTCTGTTCTGATCGAGAATCGTCAGCCGCCCTTCGGCTTCCAGAACGCGCTGAATTACGAACATGACATCCGGCCGCCCGGCATCATACTCATCGAATACCAGAGCGAGCGGCCGCTGATAGGCCCATGGGAGAATCCCTTCGCGGTATTCCGTGATCTGCTTCCCTTCGCGCAAAACGATGGCATCCTTGCCGACGAGATCGATGCGGCTGATATGGCTGTCAAGGTTCACGCGGATGCAGGGCCAGTTGAGCCTCGCGGCGACCTGGTCGATGTGCGTGGATTTGCCGGTGCCATGCCTGCCCTGGATGATGATCCGCCGGTTCTCGGCGAAGCCGGTCAGGATCGCCATGGTGGTGGCGGGATCGAACCGGTAACATGGGTCGATTTTCGGAACATGCGCGGTTCGCCGCGAGAAGGCCGGCGCGAAGGCGTCGGTGTCGACGTGAAACGTTTCCCGAATCCCGATCTTCGCGTCCGGTTCGGCGGGCAATTCGCTGATGTCGAATTGTTCTTTCACAAGTGCGGTGGTGGATTGCTTATAACGATGATGCCATTCTCCGCATGTACCGGAACGGGGTCGAGCCAGCAGCCTTCGCCCGCACCGGCTATACCGAATCCGTCATCGATGCGATATTCGGCGAAATGCATGGTGCAGCGGATGCGGCTCCGGTCTTCGTTCAGGAATTCGCCGGCGCGAGCGTTCAGAGGAGACGAGAAGTGGGGGCAAATATTCAGATAACCGAAAACGCTGCCCGCACGGCGCACGACGAACATGGAAAAAACCGTCGTGCCTCGCCCAAATATGTATTCCTTCGCGTGGCCGTCGGCGATCTCGTCGAGCGGACCCAGAGCCGTGCCCGGCATGGGTGCTCGTGGGCGCGTTCGCCACAGCGTAGGGTCGGGCTTGGAGAGTGCATCCGCCATCGGTTTATGGGCGTTTGCCTTCGTACGCTGCGTGCAGCATTTCGAGCAAATCATCGCGGGTTATCGGCCGCGGATTGTAGTAGGGATTTTTGACCGCGAGTTCTGCCGCGCTCTCCAGATCACTTTCGCGAAGCCCGAAATCGCGCAGGCTCTTATGCGTCCCCACCTTCTGCATCAAATCGTAGAGACCCTCGGGCGCGTCCGGCACATTGAGCGCTCGCGCCACACGCTGCATGGCTTCGGGCGTGGCCTCGCGATTGTACGCAGCGGAATAAGGCAGCATCAGGCTGTGGAGGCTGGCGTGATCGAGATTGAACATGCCGCCAAGGGTATGGCAGATCTTGTGATGCAGCGCCATTCCGACGGTGCCGAGGCAGACGCCTGCCAGCCACGCTCCGTAAACGGCGTCCGTCCAGGCGGACAGGTTCTGCGGGCAGGCGCAGATTTCCGGCAAAGCGCACCCCAGCGCCCGGATCGATTCCTCCGCCAACAGCGAGGTGATCGGATTGGCGTCCTTTGCATAGAGGGCCTCGACGGAATGTGCGATGGCATTCAGTCCGGAAGTGCCGGCAAGGGCAGGCGGCATGCTGACGACAAGTTCGGGATCATAGACAGCGGTTTCCGGGAGCACCTTGGACGAGCGCAGAGTTGTTTGTACTCCGTTCTCGGTTTGACCGAGGATCGGAGTCATTTCGGATCCTGCAAAGGTGGTAGGGACGGCGAGTTGCGGCAGATCCGTGCGAAACGCGATGGCTTTGCCGAGACCGATGGTCGAGCCGCCGCCTGCCGACAGGATGCCGTCGGCGCTTACCGATCGGACGGCGTTCATCGCGGCTTGAGTAACTTCGACTGGCGTGTGCATCGCCGCGCCCGGATAGAGGATTGCTGCGCGCTGCCCGATTTCGCGCGCGAGTTCGCCTGCCAGGGCCGCCTGTGCGGGAGTGGAAAGAATGATCGCGCGCGTTATTCCAAGCCGGTCGAGCTCTTCCGGGATTCTGGCGCGCGATCCCGCGCCGAATACCACCCGCGCCGGATTGGCTTCATAAACGAAATGCATGGAAGTATGTGGGGTCAGGGCTTCCGCCCTGCAGCCGGCCTTCTGGCCGGCCTACCTTGCTCCGGCAGAAGCCCAGCGCCAGCCCGGAAGGGTCGCCCCCACACTAGAACGTAACGGCCTGGCTTGGTGCCTTGCCCTCGCGAATCAGGTCCGGAACCTTCGGCGACCCGTTTTCCCAGACCAGCAGCATGGACCGTTTCGCCGAAAATCCCTGATGACGGATATCCGCAGGCATGCAGGCCACATCGCCCGCCTTCTGGCGAACGACTGCTTTGGGTCTTCCCGTCGCGCCATCCTTGATGTTCCAGACGATCTCGTCGGACAGCGTAATGAACCATTCGCAGCGATCGTTGCCATGCTCAACCGGCAGGATGTACTCTTCCGACGTGGGGCAGAACAGGCTGTCCTTCACCACTGAGCAGACGGAAGGATTCCAGGTGACATCGGAGCGTGAAAGGTATCCGAAGAGGTTGAACGCAGCCACCTCATCTTCGAAACCGGGCTCCGGATAGAGTTCGGGCTGATCCTGCTTCACGTCGTCGAACATCCGGTTGACGGGATAGCCGTTCTGATCGGTCCGAATCGGCGTGTCGCCGCGGAGGCTCACCATCCGCCGCGCAGTCACGCGCTGGCGCTGTACGGCTTTGTCGTTGTCGCCATTTTTCACGCCCCACGGTGTGCCGGTTTCCATCGGGGCGGCGAAAGGATCATAGCCTTCATTGGTCCAATCCGACATCATCTGCTTGAAGATCTTCATCAGTTCGTCGGATTTGAAGCGCTCGACGAAATCGCGGCCGGCGGACACATAGGCGTCGTTGGTCGCCCCGAGGAACATGTCAACTTCGCCGTAATAGTTCGTGGTTCCGAAGACCTGGTCGAAATTCACCGTGCCGTAAAAGAAACCCCAGGCAACATCCCGCATCAACGCGCGCAGGAATGCGTCGGCCGGCGCTATGTGCGAGCCGGAGGGGCAACTGATTTCGACGAAATACTCAGTGCGGCGGAAGGTAAAGGAGCCCGCCGTGAAGCTCTTGTAGCCGGTCACGTTGTCAGCGGGATCCACGCGGAAATTCGTGTTGATCGGCAGACCGCGCGGATTCGCGATTTTCTTTTCGGTCGCGGTCTGGGCTAATGCCATTGCCATATTCGACTCCTTGTTTTCAGCTGCTCAATGCTGGCAGATCTGTGCCCATCGGTGAACCGTCTCAGGGCCGTCGATGGTTTGAATCATCAACGTGCAGGCGCGGGGCGCGCTGAACCGGTATGCGGCGCCGACGGGAAGCATTGCCATGTGGCCCTGTCGCAGGACGATGCGCCCCATTTTCCTGCCGTCCGGGTCGCCTGTGAGTTTGTGAGCGCCTTCACTCTCCGGATCCACGACGGCGTCGGGGTTGGCAAGTTTCACCAGGTGAACTTCGACTTCGTCGTCCATCGAAATCACAAATTCATCGTGCGCGGAGGTATACCAGGGCGATGTACCCTCGGCCCTCGCGATCTCAACCACATACTCGAAATTCTTGCCCACACACACCCGTTCGTATGGTTTGGAGGTCGCGGCGACTTCGAAGATATTCGAGAAGGCATACCTTTTGGGGTCTTCGTCGATCACCGTCACACCACCCTTGGTGTAGTGATTGATCGAGCCAAAATCGGTCAAATAACGCGCCATAACTAATGAACTGTATCAGAACAAGACGCAGGCGGCTTGCAAGAAACCGAGTCGGGTGAGCAAGATTGTGACGTGCCGGTCACTTCCGAAGGATCAGGAGGGGTTGCCCGGTGACTGACCTGGAGCTGCCGCCACAAATTTCCATTCCCGAGCGGCGTAGTAATTGAGGGTGTCGTCCGTCTGCGGCCGCGCGGTTTGGCAACCCCCGCAGGCCACGGTGTATTTGTAGCGACGCGCAGCTTCGGCAATCTGGGGCTGGAAAACAGGCCGCGGCGCGATGATCGCCAGGAGAATCACGATCAAGGCAAGGCGGGTCTTTGACAAGCGATCCATCTGAGCCTCCGCCACGAGTATAGAATCGATTGCGCAGCGTTCGTCTGGCGGACGTTGTTTAGCCTGGCAGGCCGCGGCACCACCGCTTGCTCATGCTTCCCCCCTTATCTGGGCGCGGCTTGGCGCAGCAGGACTCTTATGCTGTGCACCGGGGACAGGGTGGGGTCGTCGCTCTTCTGTCCCCGAGCATTAACGCGAAATAGACACCATCTTCATTGCCGAACTGCAAGAGACTCAGCTCCGAGTAAAGCTGAGCTCTCGGAGAAGTCGTCCATAAGTGCGTTCTGCGGCGCCGCCCTCACCGGATTACAATATTTCGACGTACTTTTCCAGAGGAGAACAACACATATGAAGATGCTGATGAGAGTCTCGATTCCTGTCGAAGCTGGGAATGCCGCGGCAAAGGCCGGCACGCTTGGGTCAACGATCGAACGAATTCTGGGCGACCTGAAACCCGAAGCCGTCTATTTCTACGCCGACGACAACGGCCAACGCTGCGGGTCAGTTGTGTTCGACATGCAGGATGCCTCGCAGATACCCGGCATCGCCGAGCCGTGGTTCCACGCGTTCAACGCAAAAATCAGTCTGCGGCCCGTCATGACACCGGCCGATTTGGGTAAAGCCGGTCCAGCGATTGCCGCAGCCGCGAAGCAATTCGGCTCGTAGCAACAATCCCTCTGAAGGTCTGCCGTCCGGCGCGATATCTTATCCTCAGTCAGATGGCACACCGAAGTTTCCGCGACGTTGGTGGTACGCCAGGCGGGCTGGGATCTTTTCTGATCGGTCTGGTTCTCGCGTGCCTTGGCGGATATCTGCTGACCAACCAGGTGATGGTGACCAGTTCCTACTGGAATTTCTACGGCGGGAGCACATTCGGGATCACACTGTTTCCTATGCTGATCGGCGTCGCGATGCTTTTCTGGAACGGCCGCAGTGTGATTGGTTGGCTATTGACGGCAGCGGGAGGATTGTTCATCCTCGCGGGCGTGATCTCGAACCTGCATATCTACTTCGCACCCACGAGCCTATTCAATACGATCGTAATGCTCGTGCTGCTGGTTGGCGGACTGACGATGATCGCGCGGGCGCTGCGGTCGGCCTGAGTTGCTGTATGGCCCTCTTCGGCGGGCGCCTCGCCCTGTTCGAAGTGAAATGATCCTCAATGGCTACCGTGCGGGAAAACGCTCAAACGCATTGGGATGAAAAAGTCCCCATGTCAATGGTCTCTTTTCCGCGCGGACCATCGCGTCCCCGCAACGGTCTCACGGGCGCGACGTTGGCCGAGTTGTTCGTCAAGACCTGAACTTCCTCAGAAACGGGTTCCCGGAGATCGCACCCATGAAATCCGGTTCCATTCCGGCCCGTATTAGCCCGCACCATTCCTGAGTCATAAAAAATCCTGAGTCACAGAAAATTGTACGCCTGCTTTCAACGCCTTACCGCCACAACGCTCCAATTCCCCAAAACCATCGGCTACCCTGGGCCAGGTACCAAACCTGACTCAAACCCGAAAGGATCAGCCATGGCCACTGAATCTCAAGTAACTGCCAACCGCCGCAACGCCGAATCCTCGACTGGCCCGCGCACCGAAGAAGGTAAAATCCGATCCGCGCGCAATGCCATCACCTTCGGCATCTACTCTGCTGCCGATTTCGTCCCTCCTGACGAAACCCACACATACGAACTCTTCTGCCAGCACTTCAAGAAGGACCTCCGCCCCCAGGGCCCGCTCGAACAAACCTTCGCAGCCGAAATCATCCACGCCGCATGGAGGCTCCGCCGCTGCGCCGTCGCTGAATCGCAAATGGAACCAGCCTCCGCACCTCAAGGCGATAACGAAATGGAAGACCCGCTCCTGACCCGAACCCAGGCCAGCATCGATCGCGCCAGAGCTGAAGCACAGCGCCACCTTCTCCGCGCCGTGAACGAACTCCGCCGCCTTCAGACCGAACGCCAGGTCCGCACCGAATGCCTGCCCGAACACTTCCACACCAATGCCATCGGCGGACTCACCAGCATCAAAGAGCTCAAGCTATTCCTCCAACGTATCGCAAGCCAGGGCACGCTCAAGCCAACCGAATCCGCCTCAACAAAACGAACCCAATCGGCAGTCCCCGAATCGCACCCAACGCCGCGCAACGCGCCTTGTCCCTGTGGCTCCGGCGATAAATACAAACGATGCTGCGGTCGAAACGCCCCGCCAGTGCTGCAGCAAGCCGACTGACCGCCGGGTGGGGTCAGGGCTTCCGCCCTGCCGCCGGGCTTTTGCCCGGCGTCTTCAACCGAAGGCTTTCGATGCTGCGAACTCTAATAGAATCGATGGCGCAGGTCGCTATGGCCGAAAAAGTCAGAAGCACAATCCAGAAGAGGGACGACAAGGGCGTCATCCGGCATGGCGCCGAATGGCTGACTCTCTGGTCCGATCCCGACAGCCTGAAGACTGATGCCGAAAAACGGTCGGAAGGCGAGGCGAAACGCGCCCGGCTGGAGGCCGAGCGACGGCTGGCTGCAGTCGCCAGGTCCATTTCCGGCAATCCGGCGCTCGAAGTCAAATTCCGCGCGACGTCTGCCGCGGAGTCTCCGTCGCTTCCGTCACTGCGGGGTGAGATCGATTCATATGCGCTGGTCGCGAGATTTCACTCGGCTGAAATGCATGCGCAACTCGCGCCCGCCGATCCGGCTGAGAGAAGGCTATTCGACCTCTGCGAGTCAGTTCGTTGCGAAGCCGTCGGGGCGAGGCTTTATCCCGGGGTCAGCGAGAATCTGGTTGCTCACCATCTGGAGCGCCTTCGGGCGTCCGATCTCCTGAACGCACATCTGGCGTCGCTCGTGCCCTTGTCCGAAGGACTCCGGATGGTGCTTCGCGATGCGCTTCTGGAAAAGATGGAACCATCGATTCCATCGGCCGCGTTCCGGATGTGGGACCAGTGGATTCGCGGGCGTTTCGAAGAGAATCTGACATCACTTTGCCGCGCGCAGAAGGATCAGGCTGCGTATGGACGACTCGCCCTGGTCTTTGTTCGCGGCCTGTTGAAGGAGCTCGGCTCTGACGAAGGACGGAAACGCCGTTTCCAGCCGAGTGCTCGGAAAGCTGCGGGGACCGACGAGGAAAGCCCCGATGAACGGGTGGCCATCGATCGTTTGCGCGAGGATCCGACCGGCGACATCTTCGAACCTGGCGGCAACCTTTTCCCCGAAAATCTGCCCAAAGCGGCTCTGGGGGGAGAAGGCGTTTCTGCGGCTCTTCCGGTGTACAAAGTGTTCACCACGACTCATGATCGAGTCGCTCGGGCGGCGGATCTCGTCGATATTGCGGCCCTTCGGGCGGCACGCGCCAACCTGGACGAGCGCCGAGCTGAATTCCGGCGCGATCTCACGCGGCTCGTGATGCGGTTGCAGCGAAGATTGTTGGCCCGGCAAATTCGGGATTGGGAGTTCGACCTGGAAGAAGGACTGATCGATGCCGCCCGGCTCGATCGGGTGATCGTTAATCCGGGTTTTGCCAGCGCGTACAAACAGGAACGCGAATCCGAGTTCCGCGACAGCGCCGTGTCCATCCTGATCGACAACTCCGGATCCATGCGTGGCAAACCGATCGAAATCGCGTGTCTCGTCTCGGACCTGATTTCCGCCGCTTTGGAGCGTTGCAGCATCGCTTGCGAAATTCTGGGGTTCACAACATCTGCCTGGAAGGGCGGGGAATCGTTCCGGGATTGGGTGCGGTGCGGACGTCCCCCGAGCCCCGGGCGTCTGAACGATCTCTTGCACATCATTTACAAATCCGCTGATGAGCGCGTGCGGCGCTCCCGCGTGAATCTTTGCGCCATGCTGGAGCCATCGCTTCTGAAAGAGAACATTGATGGAGAAGCCATCCTGTGGGCTGCCCGGCGTCTGCTGGAACGGCCGGAGCGGCGCAAGGTTCTCATCGTGATCTCCGACGGCGCCCCGGTAGATCAGGCAACCCTGGAATACAATGCCGACACGGAGATTCTCGATCGGCATCTGCGCAAGGTCATCGGGGAGATCGAGGGTACGAGCGGCATCGAACTGGCGGCGATCGGCGTGAAGCACGATGCCGGCCGATACTACCGCAATAGTGTTCAGATCGATAAGATCGAAAGCCTCGGGGCGTCGCTGGTGTCAGTAATCGACAAACTGCTGTCAGATTGATGCAAGTCTGGGACGCCTGATCCGGGATAAAGTAGTTAGCCAGGAATTCTGCGCATGAACTCTGCCACATCTGAATGTACACGCGGCGCAAGTCGCCTTCTCAGCAGTCTCGGAAGAGGCCTTTGGCCTGCGATCGTACTTTTATCCGCCCTCCCTGCCCTTGCCCAGCGCGATATCGCGGGGGAATGGAACAATCGCTTCGACGAAGACTTCGCCGAACGCATTCCGGGCCCGGATATCGGCGACTATCTCGGCCTTCCCATCAACGCTTCGGCGCGTTTGCACGCCGACAGCTGGGATGCATCGTTGCTCACCCTGCCGGAGCACCAGTGCAAGCCGCACCCTTCCGACTACGGCATTCGCGGCCCCGCGCAGCTACGTGTGTGGAAAGAGATTGACACGGCAACGCAGCAGCTGATCGCGTATCACACGCACATCTCCTGGCAAGCTCCTGAACGCACGATCTGGATGGACGGCCGTGCCCATCCGCCGGACTATGCTCCCCACACATGGCAGGGATTCTCCACAGGCAAATGGGAAGGCGACACGTTCACGATCACGACCACGCATCTGAAGACCGGCTGGATCCGGCGAAATGGTGTGCCGCGCAGCGAGAAGGCAGTCGTTACCGAGCACTGGATCCGGCACGACAAATTTCTTACTGTGGTTACGATCATTCGCGACCCTGCTTATCTGAGTCAGCCGTTCATCCGCAGCACCGATTTCGTGGAAGCGCCGGACCAGACGATCCCGCCTTATCCATGCGAGGCCGTGGTCGAAGTCGAGCGGCCTGATGGGACGGTGCCGAATCACCTTCCGGGGACCAACTCGTTTTTGCCGGAATTTTCCCAGCGCGCAGGAGTGCCCTTCGAGGCCACACGAGGCGGTGCTGAAACAATGTATCCGGAATATCGAAAGAAGCTGAAGGACATGCCGAAGCCGGCTCCGCTCCCGGCGCCTTCTCAGGCGGCCGCACGGTGAGTAACTATGTCGGCACGTGGGGTCAGGGCTTCTGCCCTGCAGCCGGCCTTCCGGCCGGCTACCTCGGTGAACGAACCAGCCGCATTGCAGCGAAGAGAGGGATTCGCCACGGCTGCCTGCGGCTAATCTTGTGCGCGCTGCTGCTCAGTGGCATGGGCGTCGCGCAGGACCTTCACATTACTCATGTGCAGGGGAACGTATATGCGTTGATCGGAGCAGGTGGCAACATCGCGCTGCAAAAGGGGCCGGACGGCCTCCTCCTGGTCAATACTGGACTGGCGCAGAACGCGGACCGGGCACTTGCCGAGATTCAAAAATTTTCGCAAGAGCCGATCCGCTACATCATTAACACCGACGTTAGCCCCGATCAGATTGGCGGAAACGAGAAGATCGGACTTGCGGGTAAAACGATCACAGGTGGCAACGCAGCGGGTGATGTTGGGTATCTGGGTATCGGCGCGACTATTGTCGCCCACATCAACGTATTGAACCGGGTGAGCGCGCCGACTGGGAAAGCGGGCGTGTATCCAGAGAAGGCGTGGCCCAGCGATGTGTATGAGACCAAAGAAAAGCATCTGTTCTTCAACGGCGAAGCGGTTGAGGCGATCCATATTCCCGCGGCGCACACAGACGGCGACAGCATCGTTTTCTTCCGCCGTTCCGACGTAGTCAGCACCGGCGACCTGTTCAACATGGATGGCTACCCAGTCATCGATGTCACCGCCGGCGGCAATATTCAGGGTGTGGTTGCCGCGCTGAATCGGCTTGTGGATATTACGGTTCCGGCGGACAAGCAGGAAGGCGGAACTTACGTCATTCCCGGCCACGGCCGGATCTGCGACCAGGCGGATGTGGTTGAATATCGCGACATGATCACGATCATTCGCGACCGGATTCAGGACATGGTGAAGAAAGGGATGACACTGGATCAGGTCAGGGCTGCGAAGCCGACGCTCGATTACGACCCGGTTTTTGGCAGCACCACGGGTCCCTGGACCACCGATCGTTTCATCGAGGCCGTTTACAGGAGCTTTAAGAAATGAGCCGGTTGCTGGCGTTCGCAGCGGTACTGGTGGTTGCGGCTCCGGTCTTCGCGCAGGCTCCCCCGGCGGCGCCTGGACCCGCACGATCCGGCAGGCAAGGCGCGCTTGAAGACATCACGGGCTATTGGGTATCGCTGGTGACCGAAGACTGGCGCTATCGAATGGTGACGCCGACGAAAGGCGATGTGGGAAGCATTCCAGTCACTCCAGAGGGACGGAAGGCTGCCGAAGCCTGGGACCCGGCGAAGGATGAAGCCGCGGGCGAGCAGTGTAAAGCATACGGCGCGCCCGGACTGATGCGACGTCCGACGCGCCTCCACATCACATGGCAGGACGACAACACGCTCAAAGTCGAAACGGATGAAGGTACACAGACTCGCCTCTTCCATTTCGGCGCGGAGGCTCCGGCGAAACAGGCGTCGAGCCTTCAAGGCTATTCGGTGGCGACTTGGGACGTCAGCGCCCCGGCAGGAGGGGGTGGTGGTGGACGTGGTGGACTTGCACCAGGTGCACCACCCGCTGGTCGTGGAGGTCGTGGAGGAGGTCCTCCCCCGGGACCGGGTTCGATGAAAGTTGTTACGACGGATCTGAAACCGGGCTATCTACATAAAAACGGGGTGCCGTACGGGGCGAAAACAGTGCTGACTGAGTATTTCACTCGGACGAACGATTCAGATGGAACGTCCTGGCTGATACTGACCGCCGACGTGGAAGACGGCGGTCAGTATATTCGCGGAGATTTTTTGACAAGTACGCACTACCTGAAAGAGCCCGACGGATCCAAATGGGATCCGTCGCCGTGCTCCGCCCGGTGAGACTCGTGGGGTCGGGCCTCCAGGCCCGCCGCCGCGCTTCTGCCCGGCGATGTAGTTAGCGGTAATAAGCAGCCTGCAACTCGAACATGCCGAAGTAGCGGTTCTTCAGCTCCATCAGGCGCGAGTGGCTGCCTTCTTCAGCGATCTTGCCGTCGTCGAGCACAAGAATGCGGTCCGC